>Ga0307509_10002364_pt1 | contig 30717 bp, 31 predicted proteins | sample 10_EM_MG_FD_202245 | JGI IMG/M metagenome (GOLD analysis project Ga0307509, IMG submission 202245) | Populus trichocarpa ectomycorrhiza microbial communities from riparian zone in the Pacific Northwest, United States - 10_EM | ecosystem: Host-associated > Plants > Roots > Unclassified | place...
GGGGTAGGGTATTGGGTTTTCTTGGTTGGGCGTTTGGTGATGTCGGTTATTGTTATGTATTATGGTAACGATAAAAGTTTGGGTTTAGAACTAGAGTTTTGTCATGGTCTATATCATGCCTTACCATGAACTCGGGAAAAAGTTGCCAAAGCTATCTCACCTGATAAGTTAATTTTCATCCAGCACTACCAAAAAAAATAAAAACTGCCACTCGAGTGATAGTATCACCAAGACTTCACTCCCATACAAAACCCACATTCAACTCCTAGGAGACCACAGACCGTCAAACGGATCTATCCCGTATATGCCGAGTGATACAACAGATACAAAGGGGGAGAAGAAAGAAGAAAGGCAACAGCACCTACAAGCAGCGAAACCAAAATATAAACCCACCCAAAGCTCCCTTCCAAAGCTCCGGTGCCCACTAACCTCATATCCACTAACCACATATTACTCCGTATATGATACCACAGCGGGAGCGGTACCTGCCATACAAGACCCCTTTACTCCCCATCCCTCCACCCCCGCAAACAACAAATCCCACCAGCGCCCACAACCCCCAACTCCGCAGCCACAGCAACGAACAAGCACCAGAAAAGCACCACAACTCCACCAAGGGTATGATACCAACATGAATAACACCCACCAACCACACGCTACCCTCCCTCCCTCCCATCCACAAACAGGAATTATGACAGAGCGGGGTTGACTCAACATAGATCCATACACAGCGCTACTCTACCACCCATCCACCCATCCACCCACTGACATAGTACAAAAACAAGACAACCAACCCCCGGAATACAAAAACCGAAGCGCAAACATTTCCCACTCGGTTCACCTAGATTGCCCTTATTTCCAGAGCGGCGTGAGTTGCGTTGATAAGCGTGCATTACTGCAGAAATACTGCAGCACAGCTATTACCCAGGCAAAGCCGCCAAAACCACCACCAATCCCCAAGAGCGCAGACCGTTCGCCAATCACGAGGACAGAATAGCACCGTGAAATGCGGTGCCGTGGACGACGAAATTCCTCCGAATTGAATAATCCCCAGAACCGATAATGCCATACATATGACGGAACCTAGCTCCAGTCACAAAAACGCACTCGCACCTGGCGCGCACGGCCCTTTCCAGGACCCCTCCTGCCGGTGGGATTACCTGTAATCCACGCTTCTGCTAGCACGATGGTACACAAGTTACCTCCATCTCCAGCATGACGCCATTCCAGGCACAAAAATCGGCTGAGCACGGGGCCACAAGTGTCAAACATTCCTACAACCTGGACACAAACCGAAACTATTTTTCAAAAAAAATAATACATCAGGGGTATGCTGGCAGTAAGTTACACTCATCGCTAGCATTCACAAAAAGACAAAACATACATGTAAAAGATAAATTAATACAAGTCATCACGATACCGCCTGCCAATCCTTTATTTCCGTTTCCCGCTCTTGAGGTCCTAAGCAAGGGAAAAATAACGGCCATCATTTAGATACTAATGGATGGGTATATGAATGAACACCTGCTACTCTTTCTTTTTGCCTACCCTCCAGCACCCCCCGGTCTCATCCCTCATACAACCGCCCGCCACACTCCAATGAAATCCCAAAACTGACCGAAACACAGAAATAAAAGCCGTTGACAGACAAGTAAAGTAATAGAACCTGTTTCCCACATCACAGAAAGGCAGCGATTCTTAGATAAAGTCGAGAGCGAGCGAGCCATCTGCCGTGTCGGTTGGTCGAATGTGAGAAGCGAAACAGAGATTAATCTTAGAGTAGGACCTTTTTCTTTTTCTTTAAGAAATTTTCTACTCGCGCACTCCAATTTTCGAAAGAGGTGGAAAAGATGAAAAGAGAAAAAGGAAGAGGATGAAAAAAAGAACCCCCCCATTAGACGAATCAAAAAAATTCCCGCTTTCGCAGTTATTCCTCTGTCTCTCCGCTCTCTACTCTCGTCGCACGTAGTATTCCTTCGTCTCGACAACATCCTTCCTATCGTGAGACTGTCCATATGATAAGTTCAAAGGGTCCAAAGGAGAATTCGGTCGGGCTGAGATGGTCTCTTTTACGAACCTTCTTCCTCCTAAGCGCAGCAATTCTCTTCTTCTTGGTCATGGCATTGATATAGGTCCCGATAACGAAGGCGACGAGGTTAAAGAACGGCACCCACGCGTGGGGCGGCAGGAACTTTTGCGCGAATAGCAACGCCAAGGGGCTGGTGCACCAAGACACCTTCATAATCGGCATGAAGCCGGCTTTGACCGTAGCGCGGATCTGGTGGATGGAGCGAGCGCCGGCAATGACGGCCATGCAGGCGAGGTAGACCGCATTCTGAATGGGAGACACAACAAGGTTGCTAACCAGGATTTGCGCCAACTTGCTCTTGCCCGAGGTGCGACCGGCGAACGCCTTCTGGAGCAGGGTCACGAGAATATGACCGAGCGGAGCGGAAATTAGAGAACCATAGATGGCCATCTTCGGGACGCGAGGGGTGAGGTAGGACCCCTTCTTGTCGCGATCACCGGCGTAGACAGACGCGAGGACTTCCTGGAGGGCAGAAAGGGTGCCCGAGGTGAGCATCTTGGTCCGCCTGCGTACGAAGGAAAAAAAAATAACTGCCGTCAGTACGCTATACATCCCCAGGAACACATCGCATCGCGAGCCATGGAATAGCGGGGGACGATAAAAGGATAAAATTCAAAAAAAAAAAACACGTTAAAGACCAATGAGAAAGGAGCTTTACAGAGGATTATGTTGAAGCTGGGAGAGGTAAAGCTATAATAGTTGAAATTCCACATCAGCATTCCAAAACACTACCCTCCCCCTCCTCCTAGGAGACAATAAGTTACCTGCAAGTAGCCATCACCCCTCATGAACCCACTACGACCATGAGAAGAGGCCGCGGTGACCGTCTTGACCTCCTTTCGGATCAATTCTTTCGTGTCAACCATTGTTTATCAAGCTGTTTGCCGTGGAGCGCTGTTAGCGATGAGCACGAGTAGGTGAGTGGATGGACAGATGATGGGAGGCTTGTTTGGTTGTCAGGAGAAGGTCGCGTTGTTGTTGGGGGGCTGGTAGATCAGGGGAACAGTCGGAAGGGACAAACCTTGACCACAACAGCAACAATATTGTACTAAAGCGGAAAGAATAGAGGTAATTGGGAATTCGCGACGCGACAGAGCCAGGCGGCAACACAATCTGCAGTCAAAGGTGGGGGGAGGGAGGGATATAGCGAGTGAGGAGGAAGGGGAAGAGGTCTGGCGATGAGGGAGGAAGGGAGCAATGAGGTAAAGGGAGGGAGAGTGTGGGGTAGGGAAGAGAAGGGGGGGGGGACCAAAGTGTTGAATGGGCTAAATTATCTCTCTCCGCCCGATTCCCTCTGTAATACAATCAAAAGATGAAGGAGGCTGGAGAGTGTATGCAGTAGTGTGCTAAGATACTGATAAATGTTTTAAACGTTTGTGGATGAAAGAGGAGCAGTGGTTGGAGGAAAGGGAAAGGAAGGGGGTTTCATTCTTTACTCTTGGGTTGTGGGTCGGGGAATTGTGAGCTGGCAGAAGGACCGAGGCAAAAAAAAACAAAAAAACACCATCCATCCCCCCCAATGGAAGAGAAAGGCAACAGGAGACTTTGAAGGGGAAGGAAGCTGAAAAGCCGCCAGGCGCGACAGTCTGTTTACTTTTACTGGATCCACCCACGGTAGACGCAGATGTATGGAAGTACCGGTAAGCACACTTTCTTCATTCAGGTCGGATCGACACCAGCACAATAGCTTTCTTGAAACCCCTTGGCCAAATAGGAATGGCTGTCTGGGGAACAGACACCGTGATGCAAACCACTAACACCGTGCGTACCGTAAACAACCCTTCCTGCAACCCTTCCACGGACCGGACAGCCCAAAAGTGAACCGGTCACTTATTACTGGTAACCGCATCTCAGCCCTTTTCGATCTATTGTCGTCATTTTAGCTCTAACAGATGGATAATCCCCCTTTTCTTTTCATTCGGTCCGTGATTTCCTCTTAGCGAGCTTTTTTTTTTTTTTAATTGATAGCAACCAACCATCTTATCAGATCGACTAACCCCATTCAATTCCAATTGTCTTGGCAAGATCCCCGAGTGAGAACCATGATGCACCCTTGGCTTTTATGCCTGCCCTTCACCCCCAGAACTGGCCTGAACATCCAGCGCGATCACCAATGCCCCGTAACAACATCCAAAACTTCTTCTCCTCCCTCTTCTCCCTCTTCTCCCCCGCCTCCACCCCCTCTCTCGAACCATCCACCACAAAAATGTCACTATCAAAACTCTCTCCTGCTCCTACCGCTGCCGGCGCCCCTACTCCCGGAAATACCACCATCGCCACCATTGACCCCGCCGATACTATCGTCCCTGCGGGCCCTCCAATCGTCGTCTTCATGGCCGGCCCTTGCACCCATGAAATACTAACCCGCGAGTTCGGCAGGATCTGCAAGATCTGCCACAGGCGTCACCCCTTCAACTGGGCGTATTACTGCGGGATGTGTGATGCCAGCGCCTGCCATAATTGCCGTCCTAGGTGGGCGGAGCGCACGTGGGTGGATTTTGCCGCGGTGTTGGGGGGAAAGTAGAGGTTTGTTAGTTGTCCCTTCGTTTTCTATGGATTGGTGTGAGGGAAGAATGATGATGATTATGGACCAGTAATTGAAGAAGGTTCTACTCTAGCAGAGAGTAATGCGGTTGGAAAACGATGATGGTACAATACGACACGGCAGGATATGGTAAGGCCCTCTCATTCGATACTCCAAGCATTCTCCCTTGGTAAGAAAATCTCGCAATCTCATTTTATTCCAGCATCTTTTTAATAGATTTTCAGCGCCTTCGAGTACCTGAAATACCATAGATTTCTACTAAGGCTAATGCAATAGGCTTTAATTCTACCAGCAATCTTTACCGTACCAATATAATCTTAGTCACTAGCACGGTTTAAAGAACCAATTTACCTTCGTTCCTACAATAACGCTGTGCAATAGTTTATCGCTGAGTGACATTTCATGATGCTAATTCTCAACCCTTTTCTCGGGGCACAGGGAATCGGCTTCCGGGCCAATGCCATTCTCGATAGCCCTCTTAACATGCTACTCGTGAGCAGGTAGGTACTGTACACCGATGGTCAGGAACGCGGGTTGGGTTATTCAATCATTCCAAACATGTTCGTAAACTTCCTCCTCCCCCCCTTCTCCCAGCACGTCTCTCTAGTTCCCCACCGAGTTACAGCTATCCAGTCGGGAATGGATACCGGTAATTAATGAAAATGAAAATGAAAGTGAAAAAATAACACTGGGATGAAGGAAGGAAGATGTAAGTAGCCAGCCCAGCGCCGCCGGTAAATGAAAAAGGAGATGGGAAATAAAAATAAACCTGATAACACAAATTTTGGGTATCTTGCGCTGCACAGAACTCCGTCCGATACCAATGGAAATGAGAGAATGAAATAAAACAGAAATTAGAAAAGGTTGTGATTTTCGACCAACACCCCTGCCAAACCTTTCCTCTAGTGCTCGCTTATAAAAGTAAGTTACAGGTCTCCCATTTGACATCCTCTGAGGTAAAATAACCGGAAATAAAGTAGACATAACTCCAATGAAAAGAAAATAGTTAAGACTTAAAAAGGAGGATGCGGGAAAATAGGGAAAAAGAGAGGCCTGGAGACGAAACTAAGGCTTGGTCCGGCCCTTACGCTGTAGCCAGTCACCAAGCATTCCGTCGAGACGCTTTTCAGATGGTTAGCCGGGCACTGGGAAATTTGGGAAATTGAACGAGTTCTTACCTTTGTGATGTCTGCAAGTTTGGTGCTAGCGTCTTCAAAGAGCGGCCCAATGTCTGGATGCTCTTTCTTAGCTATAGAACTATTGCTTTTGTCCTGTTGAACTACAATCAACATGTCCCTAACATCATTATCATCTTCAAAGTAGGTCTTTAGACTCCAATCTGACCAAGTGCGAGTCATTGCATGAGATTCGGGCGAAGAGGATTCCAATGTATTTGCACGATCAATGATTTCCGGTGACGAGTGTATCGAAGACGTATTCTCTGAACTGCTGGAAAGATCGAGCATATCAGGTCGGTCGGAGATAGCATCGTGATACGAAATATGTTCGGGCGATTCAGAAAGGCGCTCCGGGAACTGGTGAGCATGGCTACTATCGCTAGTCCCGGACCCATTTCCACTGCTGCCATAACTGTTGGGCTGCGGAGCAGGCTGATAAGTGTTTGGAACATAAGCTGGTTTGATGTTATCCTTTGAAGGCTTACGAACCGCTTCCTTGCTTGTGGCGGGTTCCAAGGCTTTTGACTCAGCAAGGGAATACGAGGTAATAGGTTTCTTCTCAGCTGGGAGGCCTCTATCTGTCTCCCCGCTTCGGCGTTCGGATGATGCAGATCCCTTTCGACCGGAAGGAGCATACACAGCAGCTGGCTTAGAGGCAGAATCATTACGGTTAAGTTCAATGGATTGTTTTTGCTGAGCTGTCGGGCCATGAACTTGCACATCATCCCTATTCTCCCTATCGGCACTCTTCGGCGAACCATCAGACTCAACCCTGCGTATTGTTGAGGATGCTCCAGTATTGACGGTTGGTTTTTGGGGACCTTCCCGTTGCTGCTTCTGCAGAGTTTGCTGAACTTGCTGTCTTCGTTGATCCTCACGCCGGTGAAATTCCTCCTTGTCCTTCTTCACACTTTCCATTTGACTGTCCTCAGACTCTCTCGAACTGATGCTGGCGTTCTGCTTATCAGCCTTGTCGCCGCTATGAAGCCATTCCTCGAGATCATCTTCATCGTCTTTTCTCCCCTTCTTGCTCCTCTTCTTAAACAAGTTACCAAGCACACTTCCACCCTTCTTCGCCTTCCTATAATCCTTGGCATTGGGTTGGGGTGAGGTAATACCATCGTCCCGTTTCGACGATTTTTCTATTGAAGATCGACCCCGAACATGATCAACTGAGGTAGTGGCATCGTCGCGCAGAAGATTTGGAGTCAAAGTAAGCTTTTTGGTTTCTGTTTTGTCGTCACTAAAGACGGCCGAGTCGGGATGCCTTAGGGAGGCGGGGGCGGGATTCTTTCGGATTTTTACATCCCCATCATCCCGAGAAGCATCACTACCATTCTTTGAGTCTGTTCCCGATCTGGATCGCTCATCACTAGACTTTCCCCCAGAATCTACGCGCTCGATATCGTTAGAGTCCCTCTCCTGATCTTGCCCCTCATCTTCGGCGTAGTAGTCGCGCTCCCCTTCCTCTTCATCAGTGGAGTATTCATATTCCGATGCTTCGACATATGTCGGAGGGCTGAAGGTGACAGTTTTCGCATTACGACGGCGCATGGCCTTCCGGAGTGGATTCTTTGATTTTTCGTGGGCATTGTCGCTGAGCATGTTTGATGCCAGGTCTATATTGCGATGTTTGTTAAGCCGTGCCAGTCGCTCTGTAGGTGTTTCGATATGCTCTGCTGGAAGGTATCCTAAACAAACGGACACCAGATGTCAGCAGGAATTGCGATAGCAATGTGCGGGCCTTTTACCTATCGAAGCGTCCCGGACAATCCTGACCAACCACCAGTAGGAGTTACTATCGTCTAGAAGTACCATGTGTTCTCCTTTGGTGGCATTTGCTTGACCCTTAACCGTAGCAGTGAACGTATGTAAAGCATAAACCATCTCAAAGTCGATATCCTCTAGACCCACAAAGACCCATTTATTAGTCCATCCCATGGCAGTACCCAAAAGAAAAAAATATAGAAAAAATAACAACAGCGGCATCACACACCGTCAGCGATGCTGGGACTGCTCGACATCCTATCGCCCATATCGTCATCGTCAAAGCTTCCATCATCTCCGGCCATCTCCTCGGAACCAGCCAAATCCCGTTCAACCTCATCTGCATCGGACTCCTGCAGAAGATCACTCGGCTTTTCCGTGTCTTGTTTCGTTTGAGCCTGCTCTGTCGAAACATTGCGAATGGCCTGCGACTGAGAGGGTGCAAAACCAGCAGTATTTCTCGGACTGTTAGGGGCGTTCGAATGATCCTGCGCAGAGGCCCGATCTCGCGACTGCAGGTCAAGCGTGTCTGAATCCCCGAATATTTTTTTAGTAAACGAAAGCATTATTAATAAGGTGGGTGGGCGGGGATATTTTTGGGGTGGTTGATAATAATGAAAAGATGGGGGAGGGAGGGGGAGGGAGGGAATGATGACGATGGGAGAGTCCAGCTCTTCTCTGCACCGTGAATAATAGGGTTGGTGAGGGAGGGATGGAGGGAGGGAGAGGGTTTAGGAGGGGGGTTGAAAAAGGCAACAAGTATCCCTAAAGCTCCAGCAACAAGAGTAGACAAACTCACCGGCCCTTACGATTTGTGGACGAGTCATGTTTTTTTTTTTGATTTTCTTTTCTTTTCTTCTTCTTTTTTTTGGTCTACAGCCAGCAAGCACAGCTGTATAGTGTACTCGAGTATAGTAATGTATGTATGTATGTACGTACTGCAATTAAATGAGCATGGAGGGATAGAAAAGAAAAAAAGATAGGAAAATAGGCTATCGGGAAGATGCGGACTGTCCTTCTTGAAGAGCAAGCGAGCGAAGGGGATCTCATGCGCTGTCCGCAAGACAGCGAAGGAGGACAACGAAAGTTTCGTGTGCTCTCGTGACGAGACGAGGCTGGCTGGGGGTGGGGGTGGGAGCGGAGGAGAGGGGGGAAAGAGATGCTTTTTTAGGGGGGGGGGTGGTGGTGGTGGTGGTGGGAGAGAGAGAGGGGATGCTGGCAAGAGGTTGGATAGGATCTGTATGCGTGTATGTATATGTATGAGTGCGGTATGTGGTATGCAATCAAGCTGGACTATCGTATGGATGATGTAGGAGTGCCGGTACTGAGGCTGTAATCGACAGAGATCCTGCTCCAGAGCGAGGCAAACGAGTGGACAGGGCAAAAGGTAATAGTCTATGGTTACCAGTCTGATGGAGCAGGCAAGCCAATCAGTGTCAGTTGCGATAGACGAAGCCAGGCAGGCAGACAGGCAGACGGGCAGACGGGCAGGTAAATTGAGTGCGATACGTGCGAGTTAGGCGCGACCGAGAGAAAGGGTTCAGAAAACATGCCAAGAATATGGTCTTCCAAAAAGGGGAATGGAAATGGGGGTTCAACATTCATGAGAGCAACATTGAGAGCGAGGCAACCCTTTCCTCAGTCCGAGTGTCTTTTAGCTGCAACCAAATTACAAAGAATGACGAGGGCGGAAGGAAAGTGTTGGTATGCCTGTACTAGTACATCACTGACCGCACGAGTACTTTGCGAATTGCAATTTAATGTATCCAGACAGTCAACAAACTCTTGCCTTTGAACCTGAACATATATGCTGGCAGGATGCGGTGTACGGGTATTACTTTGAGCAGGCTGTAGGAAAATCATTTCATCCAGCAAAAACGAAACCATACTGTAGGACGTGGTATCTCCGCGGCAGGCCACCAAACAAACGGGGGGCTCCGAGGGGCGAAGGCATATCTCGCACAGCGATGCGAACCTTTGCAGTATAAGCAGTAAAGCTATGCAATCTATGTCCGTACCGATAGCACACAGTACGATACCGTGCCGGTACTGGATCTGCGGTGCCGTACGTATCGCGTTGAAGGCCGAGTAGGATTTATTTATAGGAGGGGCTAGGAGAGCGTGTTATCTCTCCACTTTTATGCTTATTCGTTCGTGCAGTCTCTTGTCATGCTCGCGGAGGGTTGGCTGCCGCCTTCTGATCTGTGACGCCGGTAGGGAAGGGAATGGGAAGGAGGAAAAAAGAAAAGAAAAATGCAAAAGGAGCATAACCAACAATTCACGAAGGCCTGCTGCGGGTGGGATGCCATACCACATGAGTTACGGCAGGCCAGACTACGTGCACCGTAAGCACTTTGGTGCTATTACCAAGGGTGCACACACACACACTCACTCACTCACTCACTCACTCAGTCACGCACACTGTGTGGATCTGTGATATGGTAGTTGGGGCGAGCGAACAATTTGTCACTGGTTAGGCATCGTGCACTGACTATTGCTGTGATCTTGCATGAGAGTGAAGTGTTTCTTCCGCAAGAATTGAACATGGACGATGGTCCGTCGCAACCCCGCCGGAAATCCAGACTGATCAATGCCGGGAGAGTTATTGGCTGGGGTGTGATTGGTTCTGTGGAGAGGACGACCTCATTACCCGGTGATCATCATCCTTTTCGACTGGGCGGGCGAAGCGCAAAGAGGAGTGCCGGCAGATGGCACGGGCAATTGGGACCCGAGCTGTTGGATCCGTGGTCTGAGTCTGATATGACATGTATATTAAAAGTGGTATTCTGTTATTACTATCATCATTTCCCTCGCTCGAATTCCATGGGCACAGCGTCCTGTATCATACCGTACCGTTATCTACAGTACCCCGGGCCAGTACATTTCGGATGCAGTGACCAAAAGTACCCGAATACCGTACCGCAATCCAATATCATGAGATTCATGGCAAGGGTAGGGAGCATCTTGGAAATACATGCAATCAGACGGGTGGAATGTTTGCAACTGGGATTTTGGGGAGTGTTTCCGTCCATCGCTCCAGTCCGAAAGGGGGGGGCTTGGAGCGAAATTGCCGGCAGAAAGCTTTCAGGTGAGAGACGGACGACTGACACAAGAGTCTGGCCCCTAAAACGGGTGATGGGGCCCCCCACATCTTTCCCATGTTTCTCCGATAAAGGCGTGATCCCCGAACTGGCTTGGCTCCACTGTCGACCACACTTTTTTTTGTTCTTTTTTTTTTTTTTTGTTCTGTTTTCCCTGGTTGTTTTGAGAGGGATGCCCTTCAGCCTTCTCCACAAAAAGGGTACCTGTACCACTGGACCAGTAGGGTAGGATATCGGTTGGTTGTGTGGAGAGACCCCCATCCTGAGACCCATGCTAAACGTAGTGTCGGAGCCCCCCAAAGCGAGAACTAAGCCTCATCCATCCCCGCCACCGGCAGCCAACCGAAGAGTTGTCCCTTCCTTGGCCCAGCAAATAGTCTGACGCATGAGCAGGGGGGGGCCGAGTCTAAACTGGACTGGGGTGGGAAAGTGAGTTTTGGCGCAAAAATTTAATCGTGGGGTCGACATGCGGCAACGGTAGGGTCTGGTTTTTCTTTTCCTTCCCTTTGGGGAGGTGGAAGGGAGGGAAGGGAGAGACACAAGAGTATTCGTACCGGCGGACTTTGGCTTCTCGCCCTTCGTCCTGGATGCGCAGAATCAACCTCAAAGGAAGAAACCTTGACAATAGTAATTTTGGCCCGCTTGCTGGTATGGGTAGCGTCTGGCGTCTGTCTCTCTTGCCTGACTGGGGTGGTTTTCTCACTTCTTATGATACCAGCATAACTCACTGGTCTCGCTCCATATCTCAGTCAACGGGCCTCGTATTGTTTTCCATAGCCCTACAGTGCCCGTACCGTACAGCTTTCTTCCTTTCGCTCCCTCCCTTCCCCCAATCCTTCCTTCTTTCCTTCCGTTCTTTTACCGGTACCCTCTCTCTCTACCGTACTTTGCGCATCACAGCCTCTCCCTTCCTCTTCTTTGCCCTTCTTTCTCACACTCTCTCACACACTCCTTCCCCTTCTCTACGAGCTTGCATTGCCCCCCCTTGGCTGGAGGGGCTCGTCTCTTTGTATTTTTCTTCCTCACCATTTCTTGCGTCGTGTCTCGCTCGCTCGCACACTCTTTTTTGGAGGTTCCGGTAGAAATCATCGTGTTATTCATTACACATAACCTTTCGTAACCACACACACACGCACACACCACACCACACAAATCAACGGCTCCCCCTCCTTCGTTTACTCGTTTTTGCTAGCTTGATTTCATATCATCCACTCCTTCTCCTACTCTCCCCGCCCCTACATCCGGGGCGCTCCGCCCTCTTGTCCTTTACCCTCTGTCTACTTACTCTCCCCTCTTTCCACTTTTTTCCCTTTTTTCACTTCCCCCCATCCTCCTCCTCACCCATACTATATACCTGTCTCCCCTACTGTTACCCTTTTGGAGTGTCTTCTTTATTATTATTATCATTTTGTCTCCTTAACGGCGCATTGTAATAGACTACTGGTGTCTTTTTTTTTTGTCCCGTGCTTGGTTGCTATCGGTCGAAACCCTGTAACCGCAGCTGGGCTCTACGACTGGATTAAACCCCGCCGACATTTTTAAACGCTGCACATATCATACGTAATCCACCACCGCTGACAACCTTTTTATCATCACACACTCCATCACAGTGCTATATTGCACATGAGATGGACCGTTTGGCCAATGTTCACAGCAGGTTTGGTAGATTAGGTTTCGATTCGGTTGCTCGCTCTGGTTCCTCCACCGATCCCTCCTCAAATTATTCCCCTCGAAATGTTCCCCTCGCCAGTTCGCCCAATGGCTATACCACTAGCTCTCCCATCTCTATGCCACACGCATCCTCATCCGGGAGGATAGATATCGGCTCGGCGGATTCGCTCGAGGATATTGGTAGCGGAAAGGGGGGAGGAGTTGGGGATGGAACCTTTAGGGATCCCGATTTCATTTCACCCATTGAACAAGCAAACCGGGCACGAAAGTCATCTATCGCCTTTGACTCTCATGTCAAAGCTGATGGTGGTAAACGGTTCCCTTTGCAGTCACCCCTTCCGAAACCAATCAAGCCTGATTCCACAGCGACAAGAGAATACTTTGAAAACAGACAACCACCAGCTCGTTCGTTCACCTGGTCAGAGCAAGACACTCATTATCGAGAAGGCTCTGCGAGATACAGGAATGGAAACGGCTCGATCCGTGAGCGTCGTACCTCTGCCCGTCAGTTCCTCTCACCCACACCTTTGGATAGTCCGGATAATGGCCCTGAGCGAGTTGCCTCCTTGACCTCGGATTCCACCATGTCCCCACTCTCTGATGAGTTTTACACCCCGCCACCTCAATCGGATGCCTTTGGGGACTTTTTCCCTTCACCCTTCACCGGCTCACCACTTAATGATCGCCTCCAGGGTGGCTCACCCATTTGGCCCACTCGTGCTGTCGGTCACTCGACGAGAAGCAAGTCTTATACATTTGAGCCTCAGCCGAGGTCACGATCTAGGCGGGCCCAGAGCGATCGATCTGCTAGCCCTAGGTATGGGGGGTCCTCGCAGTTAAGCCCAGCAAACCTGGTAAGTTTACTTTGTATTGGTAACCCGGTTCCCGTCCGCATGATAATTCAAGTTGCTGACCGGAAAACTCAGTTCTTGAATAGTCTCAATAATAGCCGTGCACAGCCCGTTGAGCCTGATTCTGAGGGTCAGGAGGTAGGCTCCTACGTCCTTGGAAAGCAGATCGGTTATGGGGGGTTTAGTGTAGTCAAGGAGGCTATTACCATAGAAGGGGGCATAGAGATTAAGCGGGCGGTGAAAATCGTTCGAAAGAAAGCACGTGAAGTTGATTGTGAGAATGACAAAGTTCAGGCGGACTTTGATCATGAAGTGTCGCTCTGGAGATGCATTTCACACCCCCATATTTTGCCCCTTGTTGCTGTCTATGATACCCCTTTTGCAACCTTTGCTTTCACAAAACTCATCAAGGGCGGATCCCTCTACGACTTGATCAAGGCCAATCGCCATGGGATATCCGCGAGACTGGCACAAAAATTCTCCTTCCAGCTTGCCTGTGCGTTGAGATACCTTCATGAGGACATGCGCATCATGCACCGAGATGTGAAGCTAGAAAATTGCCTTGTGGACATGTCGGTCGAAAGTGATGAGGGAGGAAATTTGTTGCTTTGTGATTTTGGGATGGCGGAGTTTATAAAGAGCCAAGATGACGAGGACGACGATGATGACAGCGGTGATGATGGTCTTTACTTCAGTGCTGCAAGACGTTCCCGAAAGTCTTCCTCCGCATCAGCCAATTCCACATTACTCCCATCGACTACTACCTCCCTAATGGGCTCCCTTGAATACGCAAGCCCCGAGATGATATCAGGCCAAGACACCTTGTCGTCCTCGCCCTGCCCCCCAAATTCTACCCCCGCAGCGGACGTATGGGCATTCGGCGTTGTGGTTTACGTGTTGCACGCCGGAAGCCTGCCATTCTCACATAACTTTCAGCCCAAACTGATGAATAAGATTTTGAGTGGCGAATATGATGAGGAGAAGTTGAAGAAGTGTAGGGGTTTAGTTGAAGCCGGGAGTTCACGAGATGTCCTTGAAGTGGTGAAAGGTTGCCTTACGATACGGCCCGAAGCGAGGTGGGATATTAGGAAAGTGCTTGAGAGTTCGTGGTTCGGGCAATACGGAGATGAGAGCCCTTAAATGACGAGGTCGGGGGGACTGGAGTCGAGTGAAGCTGCTGTGGTGTTGGAGAAGTGGAGAATCCCAAGATTTGACGATTAGTCCAACGCCCGGCTTTGAACGAAGTCGACAGAATCTTGGACGGGACCCCGCCATCTACTCCTCTCGGATGGGGTGGGTTTTGGTGGCTGTAGGAGAAGAGAAAAGAAAAGGGTAGTTTTATTTTATTTTCAGTTTTTTTATGGAGTCTTGCTTTCAAAAAGTCACTCTGCGCTATTCATTCTCCCGCGTTGGTAGCATTTTCGTCTCCCGTTTTCGGTTTGACTTGTCTTGTTTTGCCTTGCCTTTGCATTGTTTTGTTCTTGCTTTTATCCTTTTCCTTTTCCCTACCGACGGTGCATTGCCCTTGGGCGAACGCGTTCTTAACTAATGTCCATTGCGACACCTTTCCCTTCTTATTTCCTGCATTTACATCTACTCTAGCCGGTGTAGGTGATCGTTCCTAAATTCTTGTGTACCCCCGAGGGTCTTGTTCTAGTTCCTTTTTATTTTTCTTGTCCTCAGCGGGTTCTTCTCCGTTGATAGTGCTTTCCTATATTTTGTTTTTATTTACTTTCCCGTTATGTTTTTTTTTGCATGTGCGAGGGACACTCGTATTTTTTCTCTTTATCTTTTCTTTTACTTACCATCCTATCGGGGAGTTTTACCGGGGGCAAAGGGGGTAAGGGTCTGGGTATGTAAAATAACATTTCTCGTGGTATATGGGAGATGTGGGGGGTTTTGTATGAGTAATTGGCGTAAAATCATATGTTCACCGTGCTTGGTACTTTCTCTGGTATCGGGTAGGGGGAATGGCTCACACAAATTGTGCGTCCAAATTTGCCGCTGGGGGTGTGTGGCTAGAGTGACTTGCCGCTGTTGTTCCCGTGGAGTGAATCTGCATCATTCCGGTATCATAGCTCTCACGAGAAAGTCTTTCCTTGAATAAAGCTAATATCCCTTGTCTGGGAGAGGGTGTAATGCCGCATGGACCACCCACCATAGAAACTGGGACCAGAAGACCTTGCCTTACTTGCAAGACGTCAATAATTACCCTCTTGGGATTAAGAGGTGCGAACTGAGGGGGGGAAGAAAGAATCCGTTCCGCTTGAGACAAATGGGAAGGGAAATGGCGCAGACCATGCCAGGAGAGGCAACTCTAAGGTCTTAGGGTGAGACCCAATTATTCTAGTTTCTGCGGTAACCCGATCGAGTCACACTAGCCATCAAGGATAGCGTCATGCACGCTTCCAACTTTATTTGAACATCCAACCCCCCATTCCATACACACATGGGCATCGGGGAGGGACTTCTAGACCTATCCCTCCTACAACAACGCTAACTCGCCCATCCTGTCTTCAACTACTAGCACAGCACTCTTTAGGCACTACCATGCCATCCGATAGTGATGGTCTGAGAACCCTGGACGTAGATTCCGTTCCGGGGATCGGAGCCGCTCCCCGGGAGCGCCCACTGCTATTGCCATCCGTATATTTGGCCTCCTCCCATCTCGACCCGGTTCCTGGGGCTAACCATATATGAGAAAATAGGGCAGAAAACTCCGCCACCTAACCGGTATCGCCCTCCGAAACCTCACTACCTCTGCGCAGAAAGCGCGGTCTACCCGTCCCGCAAAGTCCTCGGATGGCGATGTTTTAGTCGGGGCATGGAGGTCAACGGGGAAGTTACCGGCGCACACCGAGGATCTAATTAGCGGTAGTGGGAGTAGTGGGGGACTGATTCATGCAAAGTCCGAGATGGATCTTACGAGGGCGGATGTGGACGTGGATGTTAACACTAATGTCAGGCCCGGTGGACCGCTACGGCGCCGAAGCACGAGGGGGAACCCGCTGGGTCTGGAGAGCCCAATGGCAAGGCAGAAGAGGCTTGAGGATGTTACGGCGGGGAGAATGGCGGACGTGTTCTTTTCGCTACATGTTGGGGGTGGGGTTGGTAGCGGTGGTGAGTCTTCCAGCTCTGTGGTGGGAAGGGGGAGCGCTGATAGGGCGATCAGATGATCCGATTTACATCAGTGAGGTTGTGTCAAAATCTATGGTATGGAGCTCTGCAACACGTGGATTCTTGAAACGGGAGCTTATGGGAGAGGGGTTTTATAGAATCCGAATTTTCAATTCTTCGAGTTGTCGCATAACGGGCCGCACATTTCCAGGTTGGATAAGGCCACTGTGAAGATATGGGCCGGTGCTCAAGGGCAATTCCGACTAATTGTCGAGTTGAATATCGCGCTCTCGGCTCTGCAGTTTATTGGTAAAAATGTTCATCAAGATTCATCTTTTCAACTTTATTTTTTTCTCGTCCCGGGACCTTTTCCCTCGCTCATTCACTCGCTACCGGAACCTTGTGGGGGCTAATTGGAAGTGAGTGAGTGTAGCTGGAGAACTTTGGGCATCCATTCCCCACAAATTCCATCATATTTTTCTTATCGGATGGGATCTATACTACTTTTATGGACATGCCACTCTCTTCACCCGCTGTGCATAGGGAGTTACCAATTCGTGGAAACGCGACACCTGTTTCGGCTCACTCCATCACTCCTGCTGCGGATAACTTAATCGTATGTATCAATTGGCCCGGTCTCAGACGAATCCTTCATCGGCCAGCTAAACTAACACATACTTCCACCAGCCCACCACCTCTTATGACGCGATAATGAAACTTAACAACCTGGAGGACTGCATCAAAGACGCCGAACAAACAAGCGTCAAAGTCTCCAACCAGATAAACGCAATCTTGGAGCGAGAGTCCGGTTCAATGACTCCCCTCCGAGAAGTCTCCCAAGCGCGGGAGTCTAGGAAGACCCTGCAGGGTTATTTAGCCTTGGAGAAGAAGCGCTTGAAGGCAGCGGTAAAGAAACGAGAAGCTCTGCAACAAAGCTTACGAATGCGCCGCGAGGCAATGGCGACTGGACGGGAGGCGCAAAAGACGGGAGAGAACTATCTTAAGGAAGCAGCCGTCGGTCTCGAGCGCTGTAGGAAAGACCTAGGAGAGACTAAAAAGGGAATAGAAGCCCAACGCCGTCGTATAGTGGAAGATTTACAAACGGTCTATCCAGTCGAACCTGTCCTCTTCCTCCCCCTCCCCCTTCTTCCACCACCAGCTACTAACAAAGAAGGAATAATTGTAGGTGCCGAACCACCCCTTATCCTTCACCATCCGTTCCCTCCCATTGCCAAACACGCACCACGAGGATGCGGATCCGGACACCGTCTCCGCAGCACTCGGCTACGTCGCGCACGTCGCCTACCTCCTCTCCTTCTACCTGGGCACGTACCTGCGCTACCCGCTGCAGCCGCTGTGCAGCAGCTCGTTCGTACGCGACCCGATCTCAGTCATCGCCGGCGCACGCACATTCCCACTGTGGGTGAAGGGGAGCGTCTACTTTCGCTTCGAGTATGCCATATTTTTGCTGAATAAGGATCTTGAGCAGTTGATGAGCTCGCAGGGGCTGTGGGTCATGGATATTCGACATACTTTGCCGAATTTGAAGTACTTGTTACTGTTTGTTACTTCAAACACTGGCACTAGCAGTAGTAGTAACAATAGTGGCGGTGTTGGGCGCGGGGAGGTTATGTGTGTATTCTTAACCTCGTACTAGTGTACTGTTGCTGATTGGTAGGGACACACAGTGACAGGCCGGACCGCACAAGACCCTCATCACCCTTTATAAAAGTACTCTCTCGGCAGCCCTCTGAGATTGACTCTTCTGCTACCATCCCCATCACTGATAATACCGATACTTTCTCCTCATCTGTTACTCCCGGCGCTGCAACCGCTCCGGCGCTTGACAAAGGCAAGGGAGTGCTTTCCGCATGACGACTGACCGGTGGGGCGGAAGTTGATGCAGATAGTGGGAATTGAGTGTTGCCATGATATCGTGCTACGTTTTTTTCCCCCCATTTTTTCTCTCTATTCTCTTTTTACAATTGCTACAGGGTTTTAAAAGCGTCTCGAGTTAGCGGGTTAATGGCGTTTGCTTTATTTCCCTTCCTTCGTCTTTTCCCTTTCTTTTCTTTTTAAAATTACAAAACCGATGGGGATGTGGTTGGGTGTGGTTCAGATTTCTCATTTTCCTTTTTTGCCGGGTATGATGTGGCGGTGAAGTTTGTAGGTGAAGTGGGTCGATACGGCGGAAGGATGTTACTGCGTTTATGGATGCTTGCTGTTGGTGAGTGATGGCAGAGTAGAGGGTAGGGGGTGGAGGATAGAGCGAAGAAATCTAGTGAGTTAATGGTAGGCAATTATGATACTAGCTCTATATAATCCTATCATAGCACTGTGCAATACAACCAAAACCGGTATCCAACCGCCCTCGGGTAATGTGCCGAGTGACACATTATGATTACTCCTCCTCTTTAAAAATTTCGGTCCTCTAGTCTATGTTCTTTCCCACCGGCCTAAAGCTTGTCAATTCTGCCAAGGAGGTACTCCAACTGCCTGTAGGCAGCCCCAGGCTGGAATTGTGGCGCCATGTGGCCGCACAATTCAATTTCCACCCACCTAAATTTATGTATCGTCAGGGGGGTTATCATCACATTGGCGCACGGGTGTGTATATATGCGCGCGTGGAATAACATACGTCAACTTCCTCTCAGTATGCACAACTCCCATAGTCCCCTGGTCATCATACGGCACAATGAACGGCTCCACCGGCTTGGTTTGAAATCCCTGTTTGCCGCCCCATGTCATGTTCTGAATTGCCAACCTATATACCCCCCCGTAGTTAAAATTGGATTTTGTTATTACATTAGCACTCGCACTTTTTTCTTTCTATCCAGCCTTGGGGGGCAGGCGTGGGGGGGGGAGGGATCTTACAAGGTCCCGTTGGGAATAAATCTAAAATCCAATAACCCATGCGCTATAACCGTCCTCTCGTTCTTGTCAATGACGCGCGGGAGGACGGAGTAGACGCTTGGATCGCTGGGGTCTCCATTGGGGAAGACGCCGGGGCCCGAGCACTCCTCCCAAGTGGTGTGCGGGGCGTTGATGGCGTTCTTCACGTCCGTGCGGTTGAAGTAGATTTCCGCGCCCTCGGGGAGGTAGTGGAAGGACGAGGGGAATCCGAGGACGTCCCAGAGGGTGGGGCAGGTGGTGGTGATTTCGTAGACGTTGAAGCAGGGGTTTACTAATATGGCGGCTCTGGGGGGATTCTGTCAGTTCTGTTTGCGTATTGCCGGGGTGAGGAGGGGGGGGGGAGGGGGAGGACTTGAAGATAGCGCTCCAGACGTCGCATTCTGCAGATGTAGTAAGCTGCGGGGCAGTCGGGAATCGGCCTTTTGGAGGAAAGACCAGATTCTCGTTCAGGTAGCTGGTGTACCCGCACTTTTCCGCTGTGGCATGGAGGTGGCCCATGGTGGTTTTATTCAAGGCAAATACGTTCGCCCAATAGTCTACGAATTGAACCGTGGCGATCTGCTCCTGGATCACCCATTCGGCCAAAGCAGGGCTGTAGACCATGATGCCCCGGGGGTCAAAGAGCTTTTTGTCGTTCCTATTGTACATTGCGTCTACGATGTAGGTAACGTAGTAGCCGGCGTAGGATTCCCCGGTTAGGTAGATCTTCCTATTCTCGAAGCCAAAGGTTTTTATGAAGTTCTTGAGGAAGCCGAGGAATTGTTGCGCGGCGTCTTCCTCTGAGGCTGCAGTGGGGGTGCCTTGGGAGAAGCCGGCTCCTACGGGTTGGTCGACCCTGCTAAGTCTTTAGCTTGGCGCATATAGAATTGGCACGATTTGGGGGATTGACCAGAGCATGTTCGTGAGGTTGTGCCAGGAATATTTGTTGCGGACTGGTTTGAAGGTTCCATATTTCCTGTTCACCCGTGGGTTGGGTTAATTTCTTGTGTGAGAAGATCGGGGGGGGATTCCACTTATATACCAGGTGAAGGGTCCATTTTCCTGAAAAAGTCCTTCGAGACTGCCTTCACGGATTGCATCAGCCACAAAACTCCCATTTATTCATTCATGGGCTTTGGGGGGTGCGCTTACTGCACCCGGGACCGCCATTCAACCAGATAACCAACTCATCATCAACCGTGCCCGTAGTGGGAAAGAACCAAAACCAGAGCTTGCTCGTCTCGTTCTTATTCTTCGAGGTGGGCATGAGCCCCGCGTACGACTCTCCGACATCAAAATTTACATCGGGGATCTTTTTCCCATTGACCCAGTATTCTATAGCGAGTTAGTTGGGTGAACAAACAACTTTTGACCGGAGACGTGCTAGAGGTATTGCTGTTGTAATACTTGGACTTGGACGCCCTCTCGTTGACCCGGAAATTCGGTTTCTCTCTTGTTTCAAACCGCAGGTCCCTGGCTAGCTTGGCGTGCTGTCTCAGCGTATCCGCGGGCCCGGTCGCCGACACAACGCCGGCGAGTGCGAGCATCGCAACTACAAGTCGTCGTAGCATCTTGAAATGCAGCACCATTCATAAACACGCGAGTGCAGTGAGCGGAAGGAAGGAGGGTAAAGGGGGCGAAGAGACAAAAGCAGACTTTCAAGAGGTCAAGTTCTTATGCAGCAATTAATATGCTCGCTCCCCTCTATATTAGCACTCTAGAGTAAGGTACTGTACATAGTGCACTCAATTTCAATCGCCCTATATACTTCCTACCCGCGCTTACCCGGGGAGGATAAAATAATGATTCTGGTATCATACTGGTATAGTGGTGCGGTATGCCGTGGCGGGTTAGCGTTTCTTGCGGGTTGCGGGGCGAGCCTAGGGTGCACTTTAACTAGTTTCTGGAATTGCGGTAGTGGTTGATATTTGTAGTAGGGATCGCTAATAGGGAGTTTCTGCTCCATCGCGCATCCATGCCGAGAGAGGCATCAGTGTACTGTACTCGAGCATACTCTTTTCGGGCTCTGCTGAAGGATTTTAGTGCTTGGGGAACTAAATAGAGTAGGGATAGGGACTGGACGGTGATGGCTGTGCCTATGTACTTGTAAGGAATCGGGGCGAGAAAAATTAAAGAGATGGGTTAACATGGGGAGGTTTGAGATTTACTTTGATGACGCTAGTAGTTAGTTGATTGCCTTTCTATTATATTCCTTGCAGAGATGAAACAATGAAATTCGGTACTGCCAAGAGTTAATTGTGAAGCCCGCAGTGACTTTGCCACAGACAGTAACTGGTTGGACTACCTTGTTATAGACAAGGGGAGTGGTAAGGGTACTGCGGATTGCGCAATTCTTGGCTGCACGGAATTCCATTGTTTCACCTCTCTAAGAGTATGCAATAGTTGCGCACCTGGGTGTAATGAACCCCCTTATAGTGAATCTCAAGGAACAGTGTTGCAGAGGGCAGTCCGCTGGTGAGCGCCCATAGTAAAAATTAGTGAACAGGCCCTTGGGGCCTCGATCCTTGGCGTTCATTATAGCCAGATGCGACTGAATTACCTCTCCACAGAGTCAACTGAGGTTCTAGACCGCAGAGTAGAGGGATTTCCGCACTCTGACAGCACAATGTGCATGAGCGGATTCCCGCCAATGGATAGCTCTACCGGTATGGCAAGTCGCTCGACTGCGTCGATTTATCGGACGCCGCCGTGGTGCAGGCCGCTATCCGGGCTCGTGCACTGGTTTGGTAAAGCTTGATTTTTCATCTATGCGGATATCTTACCGGTTCGGTGTCTAGTCCGTATGGCTCTCCTTCCCGGAAGAGAGTAGTGGCCCCCCTGCGCCTCGTTATCTTCTAGATGAAGTGAGTGATCCCCAGGAGGGTCTGTGGGGTCGATGATAGCATCACAGGAGCTATCATATCCGTGGGGTTTATCGGAGGGTGAGCGAAATGTGGCCGGGTGACTCTCGGGTGGCCGCACTTTCTTAGCCCTTTGGGAACTGGTTTCTTTCATTCTTTCATCCTTTCATTCAATTTGGGGTGTGTGTCGGCGGTGTGGTGGGTTCTGTGGGGGTTTAATGGTTGCGAGAAGTGCTCAAAGGGCTGAGTCCTGGTGGGTTTTGATAACTTTGTGAATGTCATGTGGTGTGTGGTGGTGGTTCCCTACTGGAAGTAAGGTAGGAGAAGTCGAAATTGGATGAGTAAAGGATCTGGTAAATTATTTGATTTAAGGTGTAAGTACTCCGTATAGTCTATGTTACCCGGAAGATGGGGATCCCCATCCTGTACTTTTTAATCTATGGTATCGGGTTCGGTCCGGCCTCCTTTCAGTGCGAAAATCCTCACGTCATCCTCTCGGATACTGTGGACCTCTACGCCAAAATAAAGAGCCTGGGATTTGCAGAGACCTGGCATTGGGGGATCGATCGGTCCCTACTGCGAATGTGCCCATGCTAGGTCATTTAGTCTGCCTTGGCTCAGGGTGGGAGCCCGAACGCGGGGCGGGGTTAGGAAGTAGAAATGTACAAGTACATCCTACCGTATCATGCCGTTGCAATATATCCAAAAATTCTAGAGCAAGCAGGTGTGAAAGTTGTATGTTCCCGCCGCATGAAAAATTTCGGCACAGTAGCTTGGCCATTGTTTATTTCGGCTTACTCCCTCGGAAGGATGACCATTGTCCGTGACCGGCAGTAGCTTCCACACAGGTTATTATTCGAAGGAGGAAGGAGCGAGTGTTGATATCGCCTTCTGGTGGAACTTTTGGAATACTAAAACCCGCGATTTCTGGTTCGATCCCCTTAATTACCGACCCATGACTTTGCAGATTCCGCATCATGTCATATCACCCGAACCATTCCGAAAGAGCACTGTTGAAAATCTTGGTCGCGGAGGTAATGATTTACGGTGAGGATTTTACGCAGTGGACTAAAACCGCTTAGGTGGAGATGAGAATCATGATTGATTGATGACAACTTGGTGGAAGGAAAGACTTGAGGAAATGGCAGTTTAATGGCCGCACTCTGAGGCCGCCGTGGTATACGTATCATACGCACTAATAGAAGGACGCGCAAGCTATGAACTATTTTTCTTATCCTTGTCCCCTTTCTTATCTCTTGCTCCGCTTTTACTTTCCAAGTTTCAACATTCCTCAAGTCTTTCCTTCCGGTCGAGTTATCGCAATTAATCGTGATCTTCATGTCCACTCAATTCAAGCCTTGTGTATCCACTTAAGCTGTTCCGCTCAGCCGCGTAGAACCCTCACCGTCAATCATTACCTCGGCAGCCGCTATTTTCAACAAGCACTGTATAGTGCTCTGCTGTCACATGTCTACGCGGGGTATTTGATTCAAGGGGTTGGGTCTTGTGGGCTTACTCGACGCGCTTCCATCGGTGGAGGGTGGGGTTATGTTTTTCAGGAGTGCTCTGTGGGATCGCTTGGGGATAGGCTGACCATGTACCATATTATCGTGTCCCACGGGGGGAACAAAGATGCCCTGAAATGTGGTTCTGTGTTATCTCTTGGGGATCATTACTATGGTAAGTGTTGGTAAGATTTTGAGTTAGTGCTTCAAGCCAGCACGGCCCTTGGCCCCCCCCCCCCGGAAACCGGTTGCCTCCGCCGACCAGGCCAGCGGGCTTTTGAGCATTTGTGAACTTTCCCCTTAGGGTGGGAAATAGAGACAGAATAGCTGAGGAATGAGGGTTGATGTCAGAGTACTGGCTCAATTTGGGTGCCTTGGACCCTGGATAAATGACCACTTTGTTCTCACCACGCATCCCGAACTTCGCAATCTGTTGCATATTTTGTTTGTGGAGGATGGCAGGGGGGGGGGGGGGCAGTAAGAGTTCTGGGTCCATTACAGTTAACTTCCTAGATTTTTATGTACTATGATAGCCCTTGGGCGGTGTGAGGCAGTAATATTCGGCCTCATGCGCGCTCAACCAAAGTAGCTACAGAATAGCTGTTGTGGGTCGCAAACTTTTGACTTTTCAGATAGTAAGTAACTTAGCACCTCCAGCCCGTAATCAGCTCCTCGGGCATCCGACCTCCGGCTGGCTATGGGGCGCGCGGGTGGCACTTTCTGGTGTGCTGGGGCTGGGCTAGGCACTTGCTGGCTTACTGCTTGGACTTAATGTCGTTGGTTGCCCGTATGCCCGCTCTATTATTCAGATAAGAGTGAAGCTCTCGACAAATCACTGGATCCGATTTTTTCCACATCTGGCTTAGTCTGTCTGGGACCGAGTTTTACCGTTTCGCACTGCAGAAAGGATAGGGCCATCTGGGGATGTGTTTAATGAAATTAAGCTCTTAATAAAACTGGTTTCCTATACTTTTATTATCCAGGTTTTGTATGGAATCTTTGTACTCACTTGTGAATTTGGACGGTAGCTTGGGGAAATCAGAGCTTGGGGTAAGGCATATTTTAGTCATATTGATACTTTGGCTCTGGCTCATGGGCCTTCGTGGGCCGGCCCACGGCGGGCACTGGAGCTCTTGAGGGGAGCAATCCCTCACAGAACCCGGGGCATTATTAAAGCCATTAGATCCTCTCAGGGGGTTGCATTCTCCATTAGATTCCCCACTGTGGTATATTTTCGGGAGTGATTTAGCAAAAACCCCAAAATATTACCAAGAACGTACTGTCAAAAGAGTGCAGAGGGCAATTATGTGTTGGCTTCACTGTTGGATTCTTTCTTAAGAAGATACAATTACCGGCTGGTCCTGATGAGAGAGCGGCTAATGGGTGCGGTCAGTGCTAATGCAGAGGAGCCCAATCCCCAGAGGGGGTGTATGATAGTAGGCGTTAGTTTTTTTTATAAAAAAAAACAAAACAAAACAGAGGGAAGTACCTTACTCGAGGCGAAATTAAGTCCCGAGACAGTGGGCGCAACCGCAAACTCCATAACACTCAATCGTAGAAATGTCGCAAGGACATAAGTCGATGTCACAGTCAGGTGAGAGCTCCTATCGCCAGATCCCGTGTTCTTAGAGAGAGGGAGGGACATAGATATACAGATCTCAGTATTAATAGTCATCAGGGTTGTGGTTGCGATTGTAATCGCGATTGTGGGTACGTACAGTCACTACAGTAGATATATAAGTCTTGATGAGTGCTGAATACTAAGACACATCTGTGCACTGTGAGGTTTGAACTTGGGCTATGAGCTTTGTCACTGGCTGTTGTTTTATTTCTTTTATCATAATATTATTATCATATCATACAAGGCATAAAGGATAGGTTAGTTAGCCAGAGCGGTGGGGGTTTATGTCATGTTCGTTGCTACCGCATGGGGTTGATTTGTCATAGCTAGTAGGAAAGGAAGGTTATAAGCGACGAAGGGGAGGGCAACCACAGTGAGAAGTCTGCTTGCCGATGTGAATAGAACTTTTTATTTTGTCTTTATCGACTATTGATTTCTTTTATCACTCGGGCTTTTCTTGGCTTCGATTTTACGACGATACCTTTCTGGTGCTTGGGGTACGGTGATTGCCCATCTCCGGTTACTCAGTTTGTTTTTCCTGCTCTTTGGTCATTTCCGACTACGATTGCCTCTGCCTGTTTTTTTCTTTTTATTACCGTCTGTGGGAATTCTTTATACCTGGCCGATAATCATCGTTTTAGCACCCAACGGGTATTGCAATGGTGAGGGGAGAAGAATTAAACATGAAATATTATACATTTGGTACTCTGTATCATGCCTGTACTTGGGTTTTCTCTGTTGGGGGGTGCCGTACTATTCTCGATTAGCCTTTACCGACCAAGCTTTCACCAAGACTTATGTCGAGTGACTGCACATGATGGAAGAGTTTCGCAGGGGATCGTGGGGGTGATGGTTTTACCTCAACATAGCTTTTGCGGCTTAACCTAATTCTCTAGCTCGTGACATTACCGGAATTATAGGGGCCTCTTGCACATAAATATTTTACTCTACATTTGTGTTCCCAATCTTTCTTGCTTGATATGTGCAGTTATTACCTTAGATACATCCTCTCTATCCCATAGTCCACCAGGCGCTGCTCCCGGGAGATCTCGTTAAGGAAATGACGGGATCAGGAATATATCCTTCCTTAACTGGGAATAAATTAAGGGGGTCTGGAAACTACCACTCCTTAACTGGCGCAACCACAGTTTGTGGCTCAGTTAACTAACTCTGTAGTTCAACTTAATGCGAACCTGATGACGGGAAGACACGCGTATGGAAGACATGTTGTTCAAGCCTACAGTCTCTACTTGGAGCACGACGAAGCTGAGCGAGTGACGAACAGGGGTACTTCGTGGGTAAAAGTAGATTCGTCAAGGTTAGGGTTACAAACGATTACTTGTAATTAATCCCAGTTCGTCACCCGCCCAGTTTCGTCGTGCCCCCAGTAGAGACTGTATCTCTTAGCCTGTCGGCGCTCCTAGGAAATCGGTGGGATATGTCTTAGTTAGAAACCCTAGTGATTTATTTCCACAGGGTAACGCTAAGCCGAAAAGTTAGCTCCAAAGTTAAGTTATGCTGAGATGCTGGGAACTTTGAGCGCTCGTCCAGGGAGCGTTCGGGAGCCTGTGGACAAGAACATCAGTCAGGTCCTAAAACTGAGGGTTGATATACTAATATTTTGTGTTGCCATGTATGATAGTCGATTATGTGGGGCTTGAATAATTGAACGTTGCCCTAAGAGGTTGGAGTTGCCTTTGCTGGTAGGGTCTGGCGCTTTTTTGTTTTTGCTTTTTTCTTTCTAAGGCGATCGGTCAGTGCCTTCACCCCCCTAATCCAAGAGAGGGAATTTTGGACGTCTTGGTGCAGCGTTTAATTGTTCGGGTTCTTGAGGTGGATGAGGTTATCGTTTGCCTCTCGCATGGTCTTGGTATGAGTGATGGCGCGTGTGTGCTGCAAAGTGTCCGACTTCGCGATACCTTTTTGTCCGGCTATTGCCAATTTTTAGTATCATAGTGTGGATGAACTATGCAGAATTTAAAGTAAAGTAGCTTCGCCGCCATATTACTTGTGATGTATTTTGTGGATTCATTGAACCGGCTCAAGAAAGAAAACGGGAAGACTCATTATTTGCAGCTACTGTGTGTATAATACTTCTCGGTAACCTGCGTTCTTCGCTTTCCTTGTTCATAAGTTTATAATCCCCCAACCTGAAAAGAGAGAAAATTAGAACAAAATTTGCTGACTCCCAAGAAAGAAATGAAGGCAATCCCAACAACCAGTATACAAATTCTTGAGCTGAAATTAGAAGAAGAAAAAATACTTTTAGACATCCCACCCCGGAGAAGGGAAAGGCGGAGTTTGCGCGGAGCAAATGACAATTTTGCGTTTCTATCCCTGGAAGGGACAAACGCGAAAGCCCTATTCACGGGGATGATACTAGCGCCCAAACCAGGCTCACACGGGAGGTCAAATTCGAGATCCACGCCTTTCCGGAAGATGAGGCAGTGGGTTGACCCTCCGTAGTGAAACATTCCCATTTGTTCGCCTTTCTCAACGTGTTGTCCCATGTGTACTCGGATGTCGCAAGATGAGACCTCCCCCATGCCGACTGCCATGAAACACATCAACCCAATGTCAGGGTTATCCGCTTCAATGAATAGGATCGCTCGAGTGGCGACTTCGGTCAGGTACCTTTGGGACTCGTTCGGTGCCGCCTCGTCGAATCCGGCCGCCGAGGGTTGCGAGTAATATGTTCCGGGCAGTATATATGCCTTAACTACTCGGCCGCTGACGGGACTGTGCCATCGGTGGTAGGATAGGGCATCAAGAAAGCCCTGGTATACAGTGCCCTCGGCAAACAGAGGGGTAAAGGAATCGCCTGCGAGCATGTGTTTTATCGAATACGGCTGACGCTTGATCCAAAAGAGATCCCATTCTTGGTTGTTTCTCCGAAGACTATACGGCGCCGACTCGCATGCGTTGACGATGAATCGGTCGTCGTCAGGAGCTCCAATGGGCCGTGCGCCGTCTTGTAACTCTCTTGTGAAAAAGTCGTCCCAGGATTTGAAGCCGTGGTATGGCTCGGAAGGTTGGCACTTGAAAATTTTGTCGAAGTTATTCAGTTGCTTTTCGGCCAACGCGGTTGGGCTGAACCAACCTCCATCCGGGTTGTCGGTGAGTACATATCTCGATTCTGGGGAACTAAGGAACTTTGCCCACTCTTTGAGCATCTTGCCGATCTGTGCGTTGAGCTTCTCGTTCATGAATGCAGCCGCGCCGCTTGGAGTGCCTATTGGCCAATTGAGGATGGCGCTGATAGGGTTTGCAACAAGGCTAAGGCCCTTCCTGTATTCGGGTCCTGAGGTCATGATTTCGTTGAAGCATCTCAGCATCGTAAAGTAGTCGCGCACTTGTGGGTTGCCGTTGGGATCTCTGTCAAATGGTGGCCTGTTGGGTATCTCATTGAACATTTGGTGAATGAGCATATAAATTATGGGGTCATTTTCGATCAGGTCCTTGAGTTCTTCGATGACGGGATGGGACGCCTCTGCTCTGCCCTTGGACCCAACAAATTCTAACAGGTTGTTAAGCCACATTTGAAAGGGGTGAGGTGTGGAGCTTGATCGCACTGTGGGGTTATGTCGCGCCTAGCGGAGTAGCCTGTAGATCTCTGGCGTGAATAGTCCACATATCGGGGGAGGAATTATGCCTAATTTATATTTTTTTGGTATGTGAATACCGTAAAAACCGAAATAATTGGGCATGGCGCTAGGACGTCCAGAATTGCCCCTTTTGATTAGGGGGACAAAACACACCGCGAAGATTCTCTTTCAGCCCTCACCTGAGACAGCAGACCTTACCAGGAGAGGCAACTCCAACGTCCTAGCGTGATGCCCAATTATTTCGGTCTTTACGGTAGGGTATAGAATTCGCCAATTTAGTGCTGAAAAAAGAACACTACGTCCGACGAACTACTAGAGCTGGTATCATAGCTATTACACTACAAGTATCTAGCAGGAGTAGACCGAACACAAGGGGGATCCTGGGAGGGGGTTTTGTATGGCAGATTGTCTGTGTACGTTCGAGCTCCAGTACAGTACTAGATACCGCCCCCAGGATCCCCCCTGTGTCCGGTCAATCCGTGACGGGGACTTGCATCTCGAGTGGGACATCGTGTATCCTCTGATGCAGGGGGTAGATCCGGGGAATCGCTTGGGGACCCGCCTGCATGTAAATCGAGGCTACGAGTGCTAAGAAGGGGAGGAAAAGAGAATGGAAGAATGGGTGAACCTAAACTCGGGTGACAAAAAACTCGGGTGGCAAAAAACTCGGGTGGCAAAAAACTCGGGCTGTTGATTTTACAAAAACAGCCATTTTCAGGAACTCGTAACTTGATAGTACCTAGGTAAGAAATTTCAAGAAGTTGCAAGAAACAAGAGAACAATTATTTCTTTTTATTATGGAAATATTGAGCCTATAAGTTAATAACTCATGATTTTTTGTGCAATGGTTTAAACCACTGCTGTTGTAGGCTCTCTCTGGTTTCTCAATTCCATGAACCTTCTGTGATTCTTTTCTTGAAAACTACTCTCTACCTGTTTCCTAGTTTGATTTGGCCCAGGGCGGAACCTCCGGGTTCACTGGGGGCACCTAGATGGTTGCTCTGTTTTGGTGTAAAATGGCCTGCTCAGGTTTTTTGTCACTTGACTTCACAATTGGGCACCGAGACTAATATAAGCTGAAAGCCTGCAGGAGTGGGTCTCACTCTCTTAGTGTGTAGTGTACACAGCCAGGCGATCGCTTACCCTTACCTCCGCTCTCTTGGCACCGTAGTACAAGTATGTGGTCTCTAGTTAGGGATAGTGGGGTGGGTCCAGTGGCGGATCAGATAGAGGGCGACATTTGGGAGTTGGGGGAGATGCTCGGCTTGGATTTCCGCCTTTGCGAGACAATGCATACTCGGTAGTTGAATTCGCACTCAGGGCGTCAACCATACTTGTACTCAATCTTGAGAAAATGAGCATTTGCTAGCCAGATTCCCAAGGAGTATCGCGCCTGGTAGAAAAGAGAGATATAGCAGATAGAAAAGATAAATCGCATCCACAATCATCAATATATGTAGGAGAAAATTGGTCTGTTAATTCACGTATACTACAGTATGCAGCTGTCAGGGGGAGGAATTCGAGAGTAAGTCCCTGTTTGGCAGGTAGGAAAAATGCCATTCTTCTCACTTTTATGGCATTTTGTCTCCATAAAAATAAAGGGATGAATGGAGGTGTGGTTGGCGCACACACATTCGAACGGCCTTCTTTTTAATATTCGTTCTCTGGTATTTTTATTGTGAAACCGGCAGAGTACTTCGGGTGAAAGGAAAAAAATGAATAACAGTGGACAGATCTGCCAAGTCACTACCCTTTTGGGAATTGTGGGTCCTACTTGTAAAAGCTCTTATCTCCTTGACTGGTGTAACGATGGAAAATGTGATGCCGACCCAAAAATAGATGATGACTAAGGTCACCTCAGTATTTTTCAGTGATGGTGTGCGTAGGCATGATCACTTAGGTAATATTTGTTGG
>Ga0307509_10002365_pt1 | contig 30690 bp, 25 predicted proteins | sample 10_EM_MG_FD_202245 | JGI IMG/M metagenome (GOLD analysis project Ga0307509, IMG submission 202245) | Populus trichocarpa ectomycorrhiza microbial communities from riparian zone in the Pacific Northwest, United States - 10_EM | ecosystem: Host-associated > Plants > Roots > Unclassified | place...
CGGCGCCGGTGGGTGTGTGCGTGTCTCGGTGTATCTGTGGGTGTGTGGAGGAGGGGCAAGAGACGATCAGCGAGTGGGTGAAACTTTTTCAGATCCAGGGAAAGATTAGGGTCGTGTACCCCAGCGAGGCTCACGGATGTAGAGGGGTGCAGGGTGAGGGAGATGGGAGGAGGGCGGAGGGCGGAGGGCGGAGCGGAGGGGGGTGGACGTGGCACAAACTCCAATATAGAAAGGAATGAAGGGGAAGGGCGGAGATGAAGGGCATAGAAAGAAAGGCGAGATACGCTTCCGGTAGTCTTGCCAGCTGCTGCCTCTCGTTGTTGATTGTGAAGCACCGATCCCGCTTGCAGCACTTTTGCCTATCAATCCAGCCCCGCCTTGGCACCTTAACTAAGCGAGTTTTGATAGTTGCCATGACAACAATTTAAATTCCCTGGGTTGTTGCCTTGCTTATTTTTAGACTGTACGGTGCTATGATAGCACTTTTGTAGGTGAGGATCCATCAGGCTCCGCCAGCTTATCGCGACGAGGACTGGTTTAGAGAGCTTGCCGCAATGTCGGGATAGGACGAAGGATACTGTACCCGCAAATCAATGGGAAGTAATACTGGGTAGAAGGAATCGTACATGCTTCCCCTTTTTATTTTGTGATTCAAGTGGGCTTGGTGCTATGTTATTGGTACTATTCTCCTTTACGCTGCCGGGATTAGGAATCTGCCCCTCCAGTGTTCAGCCTCCGTGGGGTACTGGTATGATACTTGCACTTGTACTCGTACACCCTCTATCCATGAACTACGATGCGTGTATGATACGAGGATCGCACAAGTCTTTTCACGGATCGGCACGTGCGATATGCAAGGAAGTATATTACCTCCGCCTTTGTGGTTTGCAGACTCCTTTCCTATCTGATTTAAATGGCGGGGTTACCGCAGCTACGCTGACTGAAGAATTGGGCTTGAGTGTAGCCCCTGCCCAATTTTCATACATAATCCAAACCGATAGCTGTTGCTGGGAGCGCGTCCTCCGGAGGCTATGTCATGGTGTTAGGCTCCCATAGTCTCGAGGACAACAACTGGTCCTCACCGATACCGATCTCACCTCTGGCCTCTCCTGAAAGGTTTCATGATCTCTCATATTTACGGTATTGGGGATATGTGCCTTGGGAAGTGCTGGCCGTATTCTTAGCTATCATACCTGGGATGAATCCGCCGGCACCTATCAAGTCCTTTGGTAGCCACTACGCACAGGGTCTGTTGCGAACAAATGGGTACTGCACTGTGCAATTTAGCACACCTTTGAGGTGCCACCTACTATCTGGAATTCTCTCGGCAGAAATGGCGCTTGCTAGTGATGTTGTGTTAGGGCCCAGGGGCTATCAAGTAGGGTTTGTGGTCCATTGTATGATGACTGCTTGATCTCTACCGGTATAATACTGCTTTTTTGGTTGGGCAAACTGGCGTCCAATCGGCTCTTACCAGGATACACTCTTACAATATCCCAGAAAGACAAGTCTATATTCGGAACAATATCCACACACACCCCAGGGCTCACCGCAGCCACTGGCCAGATTCTAGCGGGAGAGCTCATTCATGGCCATGGAGCATATCGTCAACATCCCGACGCCCCACTGCATCGGTAGGCCCATACGGCTACGTGAAGCGCTACTACCTTGGTATTAGCATTCCCATCCGATTTATTCAAGATCTACGCTCTAAACTAAACAAACACTGCTTATATTATATGATAAGTCATAACTCAAGACTGACATAGCTGGTCACACAGCCCGCCGGGGGTAATGCTCAACGAAAACTGCCACTAACCCCCGGAACGATACTCATCGAGTCACAATCGAGCAACCATTGACCACAAATTAGCTTCTCTGCTGATCCGATATTCATCGCTTTTGGGGCGTTTCAAAATCTCAGCAAGCGGCTTCCCGTGTCGCCCCTGTTCTGGCCCCTGTTATCCTGGATCGAGAGTGGGTATGAGAGTGACATCGGGGGGTGATATCCTCGAGTATAACTTTGGTTGGCCTGTGTGAGGTTTTTATTTCTCATAAGAGTTTAGTGCTCGTGGCAAGCCGGATCCTGCTTTTCATATAACCGTTTAGGAAATAGCGTATCAGAATTGATTACCCCCGGAGGGGAATCATCACTTGGGCAGATGGCACGGCCAAACTTGTCGCTGGTCTGTGCACGGTGTTTTGAGACACCCGATTGAGGTGCGGTGCTGGTAGAGGGAGAGACTCCTCTTTGTGATAGCCTGCAAATTATATCTGACAATCAAGAAAGTGCACGGACCAAGTGATAAGTTTGACGTGCCATCCGTTCAAGGGGTAGCAATCACTGCTTATCGTTGGTAGCGCACACAAGCTTTCCCATTGAAGCATTACGGTATGGTACTCACATTGGTATTCGGGTCTGACGCCGGTGGCGGACAAACGCTAATGTAGCCATCAGGAGCCTTGCCCGTGGATGTGGAAATCAGTCGCCCAACCGGTAATGCTGTCAGCTGTCCTTAGCGATTTCCCTTCTCCTGACTTCTTGGGCGGCTTCTACTATTCTACTTTCCTGATACCTTGTTGAAGTTTTGTGTTCCTACATTCAGTCCCGGCACCTCTGCCCTCTGCCGTATGCAAGTCTCACTTAGCGAACTTGATCCTGCCTACCATGGTGGGTGAACAACTATAGCCATAAAGCCCCCGCCTTCCCAATATATTCGCGGTACCACTTCTGGCAGTTCCAGCTACCACTTTATCATCCCCACAAACTTTCCCTTCCTTTGCAGCCCTCGCATTTCCTTTATCAGTCTCCTCAATGTCCACCCCGGTCTCCACAAAATGCAAAATCGCTCCGGAACCTTTCGGACCCGTCTCGGTGCCCTTTGATTCAGCTCCTATGGTTGCTTGACAAGAATGACAAGTTTTCTCTGATTGGGTGCGCTATTTGTACCTGGTTCTGGGCGTTGCAGCGCCCTCTGAGGTGGGTGGGCTGCTGCTCTGAGTATCGGAGGTCTTCGGAACTAAGAATGAGAGTGTTGAGTGTTGTGAATGTGATGTGATGGGCGGCTGGGTGTAGCTGTGCTTTCTCTCTTAATCTTTTGTTACTTGGTCTCCGGCGGAACAATTCTACAATGTTGATTAGGGGATAGGGTAGGAGGTATGTTTGGATGTGGAAGATAGTGATTTTAGGATATCGTGTAAGCGGGCATTTTGGGATTATGAATGATTTCTCGTGTCTAGGTTTGTGAAAAAATCATACCAACATTTCCCTACCGACAGTTTTACATGAGGGCAAAAAAAATCACAGAGTAACTTAGACCCTGGGGTAGGATAGCAATCTTGAGAACTTCTCCTTCTCTTCGCGCCTTCTAACCATACAACCCCCCTCGGAACTTTGGCGTATCGCCTAATATGAGGAGCTACTGCGCACATGTTCCCTTACTCCCTTTTGTAGGCTACTGCGAGGTGTCCAAGCTAAGCCCTTGGAATTCATATCGTAATACCATAGGAATATCCTGCCGCAATAGTTATGTCACTGTTGTTTGTCTTCCCTGTGATCATATACTTCATCGCATGCCCGGTGCTGTAGCTAGTTCCTGTTTAACAGACAGATCCCACCACGCACCTCCTCTTGATATGCCATGCAAACAACCAACCGTGGAAACCCCCGGCCAGGTAGTCCACACCGCTGGAGCAATCCACCCCATACATACCAATAGCATGGGCTCGGATGATGTTAGGGGCGATTTCTTGTGGGAGCAAACTGCACCCTCCGAGAATGTCTAGGCTTTCTGTCTGATGGGCTGAATTCAAATCCTAGCCGGCTTATCGCCGGAAATAGGGCACTAGTTAGTCCCAGGGCTGGTCTGGCAACCATTACGCAAATACGAGCAAGGGTCCGGAAAGCCATTGATTGTGTAGACGAAAGTTTGTCTATTCCTACCGTGAGTCAAAACATTTGGTCCAATATGTTTCAGCCTATCACTTGGCATGGGAGCAGGAGTCTTCACCACGGTGGACCGGGTCAGAAGTACCCCCTTCCTAATAAATAGAGGAATGGATCGTAGGATACCGGTTTCGGAATAGCCCATATACCGTTCCCGCAATGTCACATTAGTGTATCAACTTTCGGGCCAGGGGCGGTCGTCTTACCAACTAGCATATGGTAGATATTTCCTTATTAGTTAGGCCCCCCATGTGATTTTCTACATATGATAATGTTAATACTAAAAAAGCCCCTAAGAGGACCCCCTAAGAAAATCTAGTATATCAAACCTCGGCGAATTCTCAAGCGGGGAACTCAACAAAATCACTGACCGCCCTACTCCCAGCACATCAATCAGGCGGGGCAACCATATCAGGGGAAAAAGAAGAAACGAAGGGGGAATAAATAAATGTATGGCACACGAGCAGACTTTAAACCCAGCGGATACCCCAGGCGCAGATCCTGCCTGCCTGCACTGCTTCTATTTCTCGAAATTTCTGCTTCCGTGTCGTCCGGGGGGTCTGCCTAAATAGCTCCGTTGGGGAGTGGGATCGAAATTGCTCGGGTCCAGGCTTCAGCCGCGTGTTTTATAATCAGGGCTTTCCGCTGCACGCCATTGTGTCTAACTGTATAGTAGCATTGCTGGAATGCATTCATTGTGGACTACCGCTACATGTGTATTTCTGTATAATAATATTACGACCGTGCTGTTGCTAAACAATGTCTGAATCAAGAATTGCCGTTCGCTTTCTAGCCCCCCCACAATACCAACCTTAGGCGGCTTATTTCTATTTCAGGTTTTCAGCAGGCTAGAGGACACAGTATTTTTCTCAAAACCGGCTCACGTGATCGATCATTCTGCCTATATTCCCTCTGTGATCCCATGATATGATGTCTTGGATTTCCCCGCATGGTTTTTCTCTTCCTTCTTTCATCCGGCGCCGGTAGCTCCAGATAAAGAATCTGCAAGACACATCCGAGTGAGAATTAATGATTGTAAGATGGGCTAATGCAAAGGTCTGAATATCGTATTCATGCGCGAGGTTAAACACCTCGAATATATCTCCGGGATGCGGAATAAAAAAATAAAAAGTGGAGATCTCTTGAACGTTTACAGCAAGGAGAAAAAGGCTTCTGGAAAGCCCAGGAGGAACTACTCTACCATAAGAACTCCCTCTCTTGAATAGGGGGTGGGGAACACTGTGAAGACTGACCCCCTCAGCCCCCCCCCAAAAGTGTGTTACTATACCTCTAAAGGCAGCTCCAACATTCTAGCGCGATACCAATCATTCGAGTTCTTACGGTAGCAAACTCTCGAGACATTCTATATTTTCGGAATAACCTCCGGGGAACTGGATGCTACTGTGACAACTCTCCCCGTCTCAGACTAGTAAATGGGGCATGGGGCAAGGAAAAAAGTAGGTGTGACATGATAAGCACTCCGGAAAAAACACGAAAAACCACTGTCTGCTTTGGCAATTGACGTTGTATACCCCCTCTTATAGCATGGCCTATTGCCAATTATTACTTGAGTTTTCTCGGGAGTAAGATGAGCGAGCTCCATGGTGATGCCGGGTATGGATTACTTTTGATTTTGCAGTTTTTGTGACTGAAGGAACGATCTTGCTTAGAACAAAGAAAACCCTCATAGGAAGATAGGTATGGATTGCCCGTATCGCATATTGAGTGAGGGTATGGTACTGAAAAGCAAATCTAGTATGATATTCTGTGCAATTCGCTTAGTCCAAACGGGCTGGCGCGCCTGTTGGGAGCAAAGGCGCTAATACGGATCAGTCATGCTTTCTTTACCCCTCATGATTTTGGTCTTGAATAGTGATGGAAATTTATATTGTGCATAAGCATTGGTCAGGTACAAGCAAAGCCCATACGAATTATCCAGAATTATTCTTTGCAAAACTGGGTGGCAAAATATCTGCCAGGTAGAGCCTGTATCTTAACTGAAGGGAATCATGGCCGGTGGATACTAGAGAGCTCAAGTGTCTTCTCGGGAAAGCTAGTATAGAAGTACATCACGGAGGTTCAAAACAGTTACCGGTATCATAGCAAAAAACGTGTAGCATTATGGGTATCTATACCAGTTATCAAAATACCTTACATGTCACACATTTAACACATTTTGTAGAATTTAATTTACTAATTCAATTCCGAAGACATGGGTGGCTATGAAGCCTGGGTGTGTGGTGAGTGTCTCGGATCTCACTAACCGGGACCGGTATCAGCAGTTGTAGGTGCCCGTTAAATTACCGTAAACCTATCGTGCGCGGGCCGGTGCCGAAATTGCCCCTGATAATATGTCGATGGGTTGCCGATAGGAGATTTTAAGGTGCTGCGGTGCCCCACTATCAGGGGCCGCTGGTTAGTCCACGTGAGCGATCATATACTAAAGTCTCATACTAGGCCAAAAAGGTTTGTACAATGCCCTTTTTACACAAAAAGTGCCCATCTTCACCCTCTCTCATCGCGCAATGTCTATGAGAGCTGCGAAAATTTGTCCATGCATTATTAGCAAACCAGTACATAACATGAAGAATATTACAGAATCCTTAAATATTACAAAGTGATGGAGAGAGGGTCACTTAAGTAGCTGGCATTAGTTGCCATGCACTTTTTTGTATGAAGGCCGATACAAAATTTTAGGTCACTTTCACACTTGTTGGTGAAATCGTGAACAATGAAGACAGCATGATTCCTTACACTTCTACTTGTGGAAGTTTGAATAAATAGTCATTCCCTAGCTTATGGGAAGATTTGAAGTGTTTTTGTATAAGCAGCATTGGGAATTGTCTTTGAAAATGTCCATTTTTCCTTGAATTTGGTGTGGAGCCCTGTGCTGGGCGAATCTTTTTGTCTCGGTACAGTACTGTACGAGGCTGCAGACAGGAATGATGAGCTGTGTAAGGATTTTCTACCCAGGGTAGCCATATTCACAACCTTATAGCCACTAATTTAGTGAAGCAACTTGGGCTCAATCTTCACCTATTTATGCAACAATTCCCCAGATCTTACTTTCCAACCCTTTAGAACTCTGTACCCAGACTGGTTAAGGAATTGCCAAGAGGGCTATAGTTGGTACTTTGGTCTTGGCGCAATTTCTGACTATTTTGTATAGGAAATAGCAAGGCTTGGCGCTGTTTTCAACTTCAACTTTACAATATTCCATGCCAAAGTGTCCGGTGGTTCTTTAATAATCTGTAATTTCTTGGGGGGGTATTTGAAAGAATTTTAGACCAGAATATCAATTTTTGAACCTTTTCTTCACGTTCCCAGAATGTGTTGAATGAAAAGCGTGAAGTCACATGGTTTGGGCTGTTACATGCCATTCTACTCACCACTTTTGTCGCCAGCCTCTATACAAGTATAAAGGAAGAAAAGCCAGAAATTTCTCGCAGCCCGCGATGATCGAGCATTAACGCAGCCAAGACTATCCGTCCCACAAGTACTTTTGGATCTGAGCTTGTTGGGGGAGGCATGGTATGATATGACACGTCTCGATGTTTGCGGCGGTGGTCATCTGACACCTAGGGAGGCTTGGAGGTAGATTTACTAGAGGATTGCGTTGTGGATTTGTGAGAGTTTCGCCGGTTTCTAGGAGGGAGTGGGTGTTGATGAGGTGTGCGATAACTTAGGTCGTGTTCTGCACTCTCGACTTGAACAAGAATATCAACCGGGCCGTTGGTGTTGATACGGTGATGCTCTTTAGTAAGTTAGGTTGGGTTTTTCTTAGCGCATAACAAGGATAATATTCCCGGGATGTCTTGGAATGAGTACGAATAGCCTTGACTCTGCGGGCAAACGGTCGGTCTTCATCGTGTATCGCAATATCGCATTTTCACTTTTCCGGGGGACATTGCACTTGACATGTCATACCCCGCCCTTTGTGATGGGTATTTCTCAATTCCTCTATTTCTGCGGAATTTCCGAGTGGCTTAAGCAAAGGTTTCCTTTCTCCTTCCCCTCGAGGTGTCCCTACCATCACTAGCATTTCGGGGCAGTGAGTGAGAAGCTTGATCCTAAGTAGGTAGGCAGCCTAATGCGAAATCCAACAGCGTCGTGAGATTCTCGAGTCACGAGAGCGTCTGCTTAAAAACAGGGATAGTTTCAAGAAATATGGGAGTCCGCTTGAATTTGGAACAAGACTTACCCTGAAATAGAAATTGTGGCCTTAGCGCAAGGAGCAAAAGAAACATGGGTGTCGCCAAATATGGCGAAGCTTAGGACTAATGATAGGATTAATGAAATCTCCAGTGAAGCCTCCGGGGTGGGAAAAGTGCCGCCAGGAGGGTAAGCAACGTCGACACTCTCGCGACTCGAGAATCTTGCGACGCTGCGGGATACTGTGCCCTATTTAAGCAAAAAAAGAAGATAGATCCTATCCACCGCTCTCGCTTAGTTAGTCATAGTGGCTCCTAAGTAGTCGTCGCGGGTGAAGGCGCATGCTACGTCTGCGGGGTTCTCCTTGGCATAGCCGCCCCTGATCGATGGGATCATCGTCGGGGTTATCAGAATCGCGAGTTGGCTGTTAACGCCTCCTTGTATTAGTCTTCGTCATTGTTTAGGTGTCTAGGTATTGACCTGGTGTGGTAGACTGCTAGTTGGACAGGAGGAAAGGCGGTTGATGCAATGAGCTTGAAGAATGCATCCTTACGAACAGATTGCCGAGAGGGGATCTCTCGAAAGGTATGTTGGATAACTGAGGGCTAACCTCTGGGATGGTAAAGGCTGAGATCACCGAACGTTCTGATAGGGATGTGCATAACCATCAAGTAATTGGCCCAATGAGGCTGCTGAAGTCGTTGAAGGACTACGACTTATATCCTCTATATTTGGAAACAACCCTCCAGTTCTTCCCTCACCGGCGTTGTCGAACACGTTTCTAATCTTCCATTCCCTCGTCTCCAACTCGGATTGGCAGTATACATGCCCGGAACCGCCCGCGGCATATATCGCCCTCATGCTCCGAAGACCTTACGGAGGTACCATACAGCTCCTAAGTTTTGTATGTTACACGGGGGGTAAGGACAGCAAACCTCGCTTGTGGAACATACAAAACTTAGGCGCTGTACCTCCGTAGATCCTCCGCATTTCGTTCGAGCCTCTTGACTGTTCTTGATTAATTCCTCTCTACCGTGGTGGTGGTGGTGGTGGTGGTGGTGGTGATGGTGGTGTTTCCCTGTTTCGTCCGTTCTTCCACTCTTATCTACTTCAGGAGTGGAATTGCTACTTAAATGCCGTACTTCCATCCAGCTCCCAATAATCCCCCACGTGGGTGAGCGTATAAACGAGCGCAGTCTCGTCTCTTCCACAAGCAACATTTGGATTCCCCTTTGGCTAGCAGTGCTAGTAGCATTACTAGCAGCCGTCGGCCCGTAGACAAATAAACGCTCTTGGCGTGATTGCTATCGTACTCTTCCGCTATGCCATTCTCGTTACCGGTACTTTGTTGGGTCCATGATAAACCGTGGCCTGCGGGCCATCGCCTCACCAATACCCCAACCGCAGGAACCCCTGAAACTCCGACATTGCAAGAACTGCCGGTAGAGTTACCACACGGCACGTCCGCCCGAACAGGGAACATCGCCGGTACTAATATTCATTGAGGCCGCGACAGGCTTCTCCGTGTATCCCTCTTCCCGCTATGCAAAATGGCCGTTCCTGACCGAGCACGGGGGCTCGAGCGGAATGGCAGCGGGGGGCTCCTCTGAATCTGCTGCTTTAACGCCGCCCCCTCCGTACTAGTCAGGTACTACTGCGCCCGCCGGAATGTGTGACGGAAGAGGGTTCGGGCCGTCATGAGCCGCGGGGAACAGGGAGAATATATTGCTAATATCAAGGATGGCCGGATGAAAAGGCTGGATTTTGGGTTCGCTCATTGGGCGGATGCATACCCTTATCTCGTACCTTGGGCCAGCACAAGTTTTAGAGGCCAGGGATAAGGGTGTGATTAATCCGTTTTATTCGTTATAACTTTTCCCCTGGGGCTGTACGTTACACTAACTAGCTGTGCTTTTACGGAGGTACAGCACCTAAGTTTTGTAGGTTTCACAAGACCGAGTTGCTGCTCTTACCTCCTGTGGAATATACAAAACTTAAGAGCTGTACCTCCGCATGAATTCTGGAAAGGGGGAATTGCGGTGCCATAACTTAAGACGATCTTTGGTTTCTGTTGAATGATGGCAAGTTATAATAGGTTCCACGGCGGCAGACAAATTAACTCAAGCTTTTCTTATCGATATCTACGCTGTGACGGTACGGTAATAACGATAAGATATCGGCAGCCTCCCACCCGCACCGGATGTCAAGTCGCGAGATACCCGTCATCCCTGTATCCATTCCGCCGGAAAGGACTAGGATAATCGGGAATGAGGCTAGGACGTCCAGAATTTCCTCCTTTGGATTGAGGGGAAAAAACATGCGAAGAGATTCTCCTTTAGCCTTTACCGGCAGCTGAGGCGAGAAAAAAGAAAAATACGACATGGCCTTTCTCGGAGAGACAACTCCAACGTCCTAGCAATCGTGTAGTAATAGGATAAATAAAGCCCACCGATCCAGTGGGAAAAGTACCGTTAGCAAGGCAAGCAATGGATCCAGTTCAACTTAGCCTAGCAACCTACAAAAGATAGCTTATGGTAGTCTATGGGGCCTTCCCCTGCTAACCGGGGTGGGTGAGCAAGCTACCCTGTTTCCCCATTGGCGACACTTCAGCCGCATGACAACATCTCAAACACCGGTATCACATCAACAGATACTGTAAGTGACATCGTTGCGGGCCCTCCAGTGCTTGGGCCCGTGCCGTGTGGTATCAATCAGGTTATAAAAGGTTCTAGTTCTAGATGTTCTTTCCCGACAAGGCATAGGGCAGAATAAGAGAAACCAATCCCGGGCCACAACTAACTTACTGTATCCGTAAACTTGCATCTAAAAAGGGCAAAAGAACTCCTCGTCTGCACTTCAGAACGGCCAATACCGATAAGGCATCCCATAAAATCATACCGAATTCCCACATCCGTACCCTAGAAGTACCGGTACTTTGCGACACACTAATCTTGTTCACGAGTGCTAGTACTGCGCGTGTGTGTGGGTAGATTCGTAAGGACTTCCTTAGGCTTCCCTGATGATGGATCGATGCAAAAGGAAAGAAGGAAGAAAAAAGAAGGGGATCTCGAATGGGCTTCCTTATTCGTTACGAGGGTTTTTGCTTTTCTGGCTCATGGGGTGGCAGGGTGTGTGTGTGGGGGGGGGGTCCGTAGGTCAGGCACCAGCACAGTGCGCACCCTTCGTGGAAAAATCAAGTTTGTGACAGCGTGCGCTACCGTGGGACTTTGGGGAGTTGATGCTGGAGTGGGGGGATGGAGGGGGGCTCCCTTAATGTTCTGTGGTATGATATGCTTCCATTCTTGGGCTGTCTAAGATTAGGAATAGGAAAGCATAAAGTAATGAGGGTTTTTAGGTATGGTACTCGCGATGGCTCGACGTTTGTGAACATAGTCGTTATCGCATACCACCTAGAACCTAGAGGCAAGACACAAAATTTAGGGTTATGCAATAGCAGTCATGTTTACACATGCCAACCCACTGCGGCGAGGTACCTGCGCCTTATAAACACTCCTCCCTCACCTCTCCCCCCTTCTACTCTCCCAACCTCATCAAAGGAAAACACAAACGTCTATACACCATCCGAAGCCACCGGATCCCAAGCAAAAATGTACTCCGCAACAGAACTCTATCCGAATGCTCACGTTACCGAGGCTGTGAACGAGTACAGCATTGCGCATTCCACGCCCTTGCCAGACGTCGTGGACCAGCACAGGGCAAAGTCCATTGATTTCGCGAATAAAGTTGGGATGGATCCCGGAATGATGGTTAACACTCTTCAGGTATGCTCGTTCCTTAGGGGTAGTAGGCAGCACGCTAATACGGAGTGAGGAAAGGCACAATTCATGTTGTTTTTGGCAAAGATGATGGGAGCTAAGAAGGTGCTCGAGGTTGGGACTTTTACTGGGTATTCGGCATTGGCCTGGGCAGAAGCTATTAAAGGACAGGAGGGCGCCAAAGTAAATTCTTCCTTCCCCCCCTTCCTTCCCCCATTTCTTTTACGAGCGATTGAAACTGATGGATGGAAGCTCGTTTGCTGTGATATCCCTGGCCCCCACACCGAATTTGCCAAAGCCGCTCTTCTCGAAGCCGGGTTCCTCAACAAACTTGTTACCTTCCTTGAAGGCGACGGCGTCGAGACCTTGAAATCTCTCCAGGTGGACCAATTCGACATAATTTTCCTTGACGCCAACAAGGACGGCTACGTCCCCGCGCTCGAAACTATCCTCTCCCGCAACCTTCTATCCGCCCGCGGCATCGTGGTAGCTGATAACGCACTCAAGCAGGGGCTCGTCGCTGATGACACTGACAAGAACCCGCATTCGGTGGGTCTGAGCCCGAGGAGCGCCATGAATCACAAGAATATTGATAAATTCAACAAGTTTGTGAGGGATCATGAGCAGCTGGAGCAAGTTATGTTGCCCGCTTTTGATGGATTGAATATTATTCGTTTGAAGTAGTAGTACGGGTTGCTGGCTTATTCTTCCGCCGCTTTTGTGGGTAATGGTAGAAAGGAGGCCCAATGGCTAATTGAGCGATAAAAGCTATATTGGTCTATTATAAGTCTCGTTCTCTTCATTTGTGACATGTGGAATGTGGGTGGGAGTGGGCGCCCAGAGTAGAGTGGCAATAACAATTGTGAAATTTGATTGAACTCGTGAACTGAAGGTTCCACTTAATTTGTGTGCACGAAAAATGTTCCCGAGTCCCGGTATTCGGCTAGGGATTACGACATGTTGCTTCACAGCTACAGCACCTAGCGCAGTTCAACCACAGCGCTCTCCCGCAGCGAACGAATTCCCAAACCCTTGCCCTGTGCAACTCAGACTTCCACAACCTCCTAAGAAAAAGCAATACCGACGGGAGATCTATTCCCGCTGAAATTGAAAACTCCAGGAACAGCGGAGAGGGGGACTTTGATAGCGGAACCCATTACCTCATAAAAAGTTTTAGTATCATACAACCCTGGATTATTTGATAACTTCCCTTCTTCCATTGAGGCCTGGGCTAGCTACCCTTTTTGGAGTATACAAACTACTATTCTCACCAATGGTACAACAACATCACCCGGAAATAGATCCTAGTAGCGAATATCTTGGTCAAGTCGGTGAACAGTCAATACTTCGGGAGAAAAGCCTAATATGCATTGACTAGCAAGAATGTGGAGCCCAAAGGACACTAAAATTGGATTTTGTTTTTTTTGTTAGGCCTTGTTGGACACCCCAACTATCTTGTATATAAAAAATCACGTTTTTCCTAAAGGCTTGGAATTTGCTAAATCTCAAATCTCTTTAACCAGTGGGTACGGAGGAATATCAATATCCAGATGGTAGCTGCCATTCTTGCTATTGTAATGAGGAGGAAAATCCGGTGAGAGGCGTGCGGGTTGGGCTATGATATAATCCAAAAGGCTCAGTTTTGAAATATTTCATTTGAGGCAAAAGTGGCATAAAAGTGAGAAAATTGCCACTCCTCCCGCTTACCAAACGGAGCCTTAAAAAAAAAAAATTCCTGCCCGGCGAAGTTCCGCGGGGGAATCGGTAGGATAATGGTCACTGGGAGGCACACAGCCATTTTTGGTGTTTCTTATTTTCTCACATATCATACAGAAAGATGGCTAATGGAGCTATTCAACCAAAATTTCGAGTGATATCTATGATTTCGGGTAGATGCCCGCTAGTCCGCATATAGGTATCAAAAATAGGCACAGGCACGCGTCCCTGAACCCTACAACCGACAAAAACCCGGAAAGCTTAAAATGAAAAAGCGGGAGGGAAAATAATCGTCCCATCTTCCACTTGCCCATCGACCAAAAGCCACAATAACCTCCCCCCCCCCCCCAATGGCGGTAACACCCACCGTCCCAGAGCCACCGAACCCATACTTCAAAATTGCCGCCCTGGAAAATAAAGGCCTAGGGGCAATTGCCACGAGCACCATCCCCGCAAACACTCTATTATTCTCTGAACCACCGCTGCTGATGATAGCCCACTCCGAAAAGGGCAGATCCGAGCGAGTGGACGCAGCATTCGCAGCACTATCCGGGACATCAAAGACTCTGTTCCTCTCCCTCGCCGGCGGTGTGGAAGCGGGTGTGGAGGGTGTGTGGAAATGCAATAATTTCATGCTGACTTCCGACGGACTTGAGAATGCGGTTTTTGCCCTTGCCAGCAGGATTAATCACTCTTGCGATGGGGGTGAGAATGCGTATTGGAGGTGGGAGGGGGGTGAAGGGAGGATTGAATTTTGGAGTGGGAGGAGAGTGGAGGTTTGGGTTTCTTTCTTTTGTGGGGTCCCGGTGGGGGGGATTGCTAATGTTGGGCGGTGATGGTCGGGGGTGTGTATAGGAAGGGGAGGAAATTACTCATTGTTATAGACCGGATTGGAGGATGGGGACTAGGAATCGGAGGTCGGCGTTGATGGGGGAGTATGGGTTTTTGTGTGGGTGTGTGGTGTGCGAAGGGCAGGATGATTGATTGGTTTCTTGTGGGGATAGGTTCGGTGATGTGGGATTGGGGGCTTGGAGTGTGGTGCGGGTACTTGGGTGGTATGATATAACCTTTTGATGTTTTATTGGGAGGCTGCTCCTCCTGTCCCGGCTACTGTGATCAAGAGACTCCCGGAATTGGGGTATTAGCAGTTTTCGGACTGAAAACAAAGGTTAGGAGGAGGTTTACCACTATCTCTAGGCACTCCGCCCTATACATATACTCCCTCACGATGCTCCCTATAAACTATCCACGTCCAACGGGAGAATATATTGGCAGCATTCCTGTGATGGGGCGTATTTTAATTATGTGTCTAATCGTGTATTCAATTTTGGAAAGCCCTTCGAGGGGCATGTATGGGTGTATTACCCGTGCAAGTTTTTACAGGCCTAAGTGTTATATTATACCTAATTTATTCGTATTACCACCGAAAGCGAGCTCGCAATACGCCAAATAGGAAAGAGGGGGATCTTCACTTTGTTTTTTTTTGTTTTTCCAGAGGTTTTGTCTTGGGGGGGGGTGAGAAGCAAGATGCATGCTACGGCTACGAGAGGGAACTCTCAACTCAGCCTCTAAAAACCGAGCGATACTGTATGCACTTTCGCTGGTAACACCAATCACATAAGTATTCTTCATTAGACGATCTGTTCTTAGCAAATTAGCACAGTTTTTTCCAGGAGTGTGAACCATCCCAGCTCCTTCACAAGGTATCATTCGTAAAATCCGAGAATCCCAAGGGTGATACAGCTGTAGCTGGTGGGCCTTTGGTAAAAGTGTTGGCGAAAAACTCTTTTTCAACACCTAAACTTCGGGTTAGAGTTACAATACAAGTTACGAGCATATAGTACCCGAACACTAGCTAGTAGTCCCACCGCAACATTTGGAGGGAATTGGCCCAAGGGCATTACCAACCCTAGACCTATGCTCTAGCAAAAAAGTGGTTCGCCGAGCATTTTTTTTTTAATGCTCGACTGCTCCACTGCCCACAGGATTCGAACTCATGATGGTCTCTGTTTCAAATTAGCGGACCAGTCTCCTAAGCCATTAGACCATAGGAACTGGCCGATAATACTCTTTCTTCTCGACATTTAACTGCTTCTGCAGAAAATATGCGGTTCAGGTGCCTGATACTTTATCTTTGGTAAAAAAGGACATTAGTATTCAATCATAGTACTCTCATGATATAGATAGAACAAGGAACCGAGGGGTTCCGGTGTATATCTCCGAAGCAATCATTTTCTTTGTCAGGGGACAAATGCTCCCCGAATTCCTTTACTAGTAAAGTTACCCCCTATGTAACTATTCTTTGGCACAGGAAAGTACAGGGATAAAACATTTGTATAGTAAATTATCTATGCTTATCTGGCAGCCCATACAAAACTCGAACTCGACTGTTCGGGCTCTATATGCCTGTAACTCGTACTATTGTTTTCCAATACTCATATATATATTGGTTGCCTTGGTCAAAAACTGGAGGGGGTATTTAGTTCGGGGGAGTTTCGAAATGGCCCAACGGTGCAGTCTAGGTACGGGTTGGGCTTAGTCACGGCTATTATCAACTTTGGAGGTTTGGAGATTGAGTGCTGGGGTGGACGAATTTTGTGAGTGGTTTCTGGTGGGGGTTTGAATGGGTTCTGGAGTGATTAACGAGTTGTTTGTACTATGGTTCTGGCCGTCTATAACGTTCACCAAGTCTAATGAGACGGGGACGCAGGCTTGGCGTGAAATTTCAGAGCATATATCTGAGAATTCACAATTGTAGGGTTTATGTTTTGATTTTTGTTATTTAATAATATGATATGAATATATTATGTAATATTTTACAATAATAATATGATAACTTAATATCTTCTGTATGACGAATGACCAAAAAAAACCCTAAATCCTTCAACTAGGGATATTTTGACCTATTATTTTCCGCCAAGCCTGCGTCCCCGTTTCATTAGACTTGGTGAACGTTATAGACGGCCAGAACCATATATCTAGACTCGTTCTAAGTTGATGGGCGAGAAAACATGACGAGTTTAGGGGTAAATGGCCGGGTTCGCTGGGAGCTTTGCAGGGGGGACTTTTTGCCTTATCCACTATTGCTGCTCTCGATAGATCGGGACTTGTCAATCTCTTGGCGGGGGAGCCTTCGAGTGGGTGTGGGGCTAGAGATCCAGGTCTAGTGAGGCTGCGGAAAAGGCAGAGTATGATATTATGTCTTACCACCTAAATAAGTGAAAACTTTTCAGCCTCTTGTAGGGTCGCGAGATTCTCGAGTTGCGGGAGTTGTGGTTTAAAAACGGGTACATGCCTGCACTTCAGACAAGACTTACCCCAAAAGAGAAACCTCGATACCAGGAGCAAACAAGAAAAGTATCGCAGAAATTTAAAAGTATAGTTCGCCATAATGTTGGATTCGGGAAAATCCACTCTAAGTGGCCAAGGGGGCCGCCACTCTCGCAACTCGAGAATCTTGCGACCCTACAGGAGGCTCTATGTATCCCTTGAAAATACCCCTTTTGCCTAGCCTTACGCCCTCACGTGAGCGTCTAGGATGGGACATACGAGTATATGATGCGATTGGAGACCGGAGTCGTACCCGGATTAAGGCGCAGGATGATGTCCTTGGTCTAGAGATCCCCGATCCAGACTCTAAGTTTGCTCTGTTTTTATGCGCATCGTGGTAGTGACAGGGAGCTAGCTAGGACATTCATAAACCTCACACTGCAATACACGGAACTCGTGCTGTATAACAGACTTGTTTCAGGAGATCCTAAAAAGCAATCCTCCCGGTTATTAGAATTCGGAAGATGATCCGGAAGATGTCATTGAGGCTTCGGTATTCAAACCTTCGTGGAATCTGTCAAATATAGTAGCCTAAGAGGATACCCTCGGTGGGCTTGGTAACCGAGGCTCCGAACCCGTTAAGTAAACAACTTTTTACTGCCCAAAGAGCTGACAACCAAATTTGGGCGTCACAATTCCTCACTCGTATATTTAGGATTGTGTTGGTAAGTTTGTAGAGAGTAAACTACCATACAGCGCGGCACGGTAAGGTGACATGCTGTAAACATTAGAGTGAGGGAGATAGGTAGCCCACTGGTGGGCGTTGGAATGAGAGGATTTGCTCGGAGCCTGGCCACTGGGTGGAGGAATACAACTTTATTTACATTCCTGTAAAACTAAAGTCACCGCAAAGATAGCGGAAAGGTAAGATGCTGCGAATGAGCTCTAATGCTTCTGTGGATCACCATACCTATCTTTGCATCTCCCTGCATGTTCATATTCCTCGGCGTGCTCGGTTAGTGGGGGTTCCTCAGACGAGTCCGCCAACCGGTGTTCTCACCCCCGATAGCGAAAACACTACCTCTTGGAGGTGCGGGCTGTTGCATACGGATACCGGCATGATATCAACACAGCAGTTAACTTCCGTTCTCCCTACCCCGGCAATCATTTTCAATTTCCAAGCGCGGACTTGCATCATGGCCCTAGCAAGGTCACAGCAGCATACACCATCCCGGCGGAGCTATGGACCGAGATATTATCAACCCACTAGGAGAGAAAAAGAATATTTCCTCTAGTACAGTAACTACAAGTACTACCTCGCTTTACCAAGGAAAAAAGCTATATATACAAGGCAATAAATAGGGCAACAGCTGCCTTCCCAAGGTAAAAAAAAAAGAATTTTCTTTATTCATTTATTTTTTACTTTTATTTACTTTTATTTTTATTCCTACTTCCATTTTTATTTTTACCTTTTTCATATTTCTTTCTTCGCCAACCCCCGTCCCATTTGCTTCTGCTACCCGCCGATCGCCAACCTTTAAGGTCTAGAGTCGGATTCTACCTCCTCGTAGCAGGATTGTTAAACCCCACAGCCCTATTGATGAGGGCTAAGTTCTTCAATCTCCCAGTCCCCATAGGGCAGGATTTTTTTTCTCCTGCCCTACATGACGGATCGTTCAATAATAACTGATTGTCAGCATGGATTGAACTCCTGAGCTCCCGCTAATTGCGACAGGAGTGTTAACCACTGCGCCAGCTAGGTATTTCATGAAAGGTAAACCTGGGAACTAATATTTATCCTACTGGAAGCTCGATCTCGGGATTTTAATGGGTGGGTAGTGTGTTTCTTCTCGACTCGGAGTTGCTGGTAGATTTAAACGGAGGTGTTTCTTACTTCTTTGGTACTTAATGAGAGATTCTCCGTGGTTTAAAATGGAATCGGTGCTTTGTGCGCTTGTTACTCTCGTACGATACCACTCGAGGCCTCCAGCCTCCCTACTTGCTCCCATATGTACTATCTCACTATAGCCCTTTTCCCGTTCTAGCGTTTTGTGAAGGTTTTTTTTCTTTCTGATCGTATACTGAGATCGAATTTTGATAACCACGGACAGTACATATATAGAGATTGGTGAAGTGGGGGCTGCAGGGGGGGGAATGCATGTCGGTAGAATCTTCTCTGCGAACCACTAATGGACTAGAAAAATTTATTCCGTTCTTAAACCATCTGCAATGCTCACAAACCCTCTACGATCAGCTACGACCTTCTGGCAATCAGTTTTTCAAACAGTTAGTCAAGCTAGTATGATATGATCTCAATTGAGGCGTAAGACCCTGAGGGGGGGTTTAAACATGGCATGCAGCAGGGTAAAAAGAAAACAAGGTTTGAATCCTAAAATGCAAACAACCTTGTCCTGCCTTGTATTTCTGATAAGAATGTCATGCATCCAGCTCAGCTCTTCACAGCAGTGTCCTCATGTAGCAATTCTCCTGGCATGCCGCCAATTCCTCCTCCATTTAACTGCCCTCTGATCTCTGCGGGTTGGCGAAATGTATTCTGTTTCTTGTAAGGAAGCTTGATTTTTTGGCGCTTTCCGTCGCGCGAGCTCCTATGGCAAAAGGAACCATTATCTGCTATCAAATTTTGTAGTGCAAAGTATTATATATATTATTTTCCGGTATCGTAGGATACAACCTTATTGTTGTAATCTATGCTGGGTATTGGTCGCTAAGGAGGTGTTTGAACTCTATTGAAGAGGCTAAACGAAGGATGGAACCGATGTAAAAGGTGAATGTAAAACTACCAGCACATCTATCTTAACACCCTTGCCTAGCGATGGACACGAGCATGATTGAGGATATCGCGGGAGTCGTGATCGACTATGATCTGATCTAGAGGAACACATGAATGAATGATCTCTCAAGGTAGCAGATCTTAATCGAGTGACCGATCATGACTACTCTGTGAGCATGATTTGGGATAGTCGATTATCATCGACTTCACTCTGGTATTATCCGAGTCATCTTTACGTGTTAGAATATCATTGAAAAATGGACCTCGGTTTTTTTGATTTTGTAGTAATTGCGTTTCTATGTCCATATCCTATATCCCATATCCTGTATTCGGTTCTCTATTAGAGGTCGCGAGAGGCTTCTCGACATGCTCCCATGATACTCGCTTTGTTGTTCGGATAGTTTTTCGAGATCGCTCTTTGGCTCTCGGGAAAGCATTCAGACTGCAGGAATGCGCTTGAGTTTTGGATCGATGCATCTGCCGGAATAGAGCGGGAAAGTTGTAAGGACTTTTTGTTGCCCGGAGGAATTAAGGTACAAGATGGAAGCCATGGTGTTTACGGAATCGGAAACTCGAAAATGGCCCACTTTTAATAACTTAAATACTTAGGTATAGGAATTCGGCTACTTAGGCGCTCTCCTAAAATGGAGTAAAGTAGAGTGGTACGTTGTGGTTTTACCAGACTTGGGGTCGGTGGTTTGGCGCGATGCGGTACAATAAAGCACCGCTAGCCGAGCTAGTACATATACAAAACGACTTTGGATCTTAATGGAGGCGCAAGAGGGTGGTGTAGGGGGGGAGCATTTGTACAAGCATGGAGAAGAGAGCAGGGAGGGGAGAAGCCACAATTTGGGCTTTTTAAGGGCAGAAATAAATTAACTGCGTACTTAGAGAGGAAAATAGTTTTTCTCAATCTAATTTGGCTCCTCCCAAGAACGATGCTTCTCTCCAAAATCATATCATAAGCGATGCATGCTAAATTGTAGTATCCATATTGAAGACCATGCATGGGGTTTGGCTCCATTGGGGGGGTTTTTTTTGTCAAGGTTATGACGTAGGAGTCGTGGAATGGTGTTTTTGTTTCGGGGTTAAGGGGCTTATAATACTACGTTGGGGTTTCCCGGATGGGTGAGAGTGAGGATTATGAGCCGCCTTCAGGATTCGGCCTTAAGCTCGTGGCCGGAGGGCGGTGGGATGTGGGCACGATCTTCACTAAACTATGTCCTGGTGGAAACAAATCACCCTCGCTCCATACCCTAGTTAATATTTAACTTTCAATCGCTTTTCACGAGTCACCGGAAATACTTGCATTAACTTTTGATATCTTTTCTCTATCTATATCTAAATAACACTCACATCTACAAACAAGATGGCGCGGGGAGGGGAACAAAAGGGGATCGTGGAAAAATTAAAGAAATAATTGAGCTGCTAAGAGGGTATACGGTAAGAAGGAAGGGGAAGGAGAGGAGGCACGACGGAAATTTTGATACATACTGGGCTATTCTAATACAACGGAAACATCCCCCACGAATGCCCGAACTCTAGACTATGGACAGTTTAAAAAAATCCTGACCCGGTTATGTAAGGAAATCTGTGCAGAGGTTTGGATGGGCATTTCCATTGGCCAAAAGCGGAATATTTGCCGAGGTTCTGTGTCAGGCTTACGTCGGGGGGGGAAGGCGAAAGGGGGATTAGCGCAGGGCGGGGGTCGGATCCCCTGGGAGGAGGCTAAGAGGGGGTAAGAGGAAGGAGGTTAGGGCGGCAAGGGGCGGGCAGTGGAGTTGTTGCTGCCCATGCAGAGATGGCAAACAGGCTATCAGCACCCGGGGGCGGCAAGGAAGCGATAGCACCTCGGCCTTATGGCAGGCTGGGGGCGGTAGATTCTCGAGGCTGGAGTAGTGCTATCGCTGCCTGGTACCCTTGCCTAATAGCCCGATCGAGTGGTGTTTTGCCGTCCTTATCAAATTTGTTGGGGTTGATGTCGTCTCGTCTGAGTAGTAGTTTCACTATTCCCAGATGCCTACGGCTAACAGCGATGTGCAGGGGTGTTCCGCCGCCGCCACATATGTCGGGGATGACATCGGCTCGTTCGAGTAGGATTTTCACCACTCCTTCGTGCCGATTGTTAACAGCAACGCGCAGGGGTGTTTGGCCGTCGCGATGCTTGTTGGGGTTGATGTCATCTCGCTCGAGTAGCATTCTCACGACTCCCTCGTGTCCGTAGCAAGCAGCACACCAGAGTGGTGTCAGGCCGCCGTGAGTTTCTTGGTTGGGGTCGACGTCCCCCCGTCCGAGTAGTATTTTCACCGCTCCCTCATGCCCCTCGCAAGCAGCCCTGAACAGCGGTGTTCCACCATAGTAATTTGGTTTGTCGGGGTTCACGTCGCCCCATTCGAGTAGCATTTTCACCACTCCGGCGTGCCCATTCGAAGCAGCCCACCACAATGGTGTTTGGCTGCGGTTATCTGGTTTGTCGGAGCTAACCCCGTCCCGTCCGAGCAGTGCCTTCACCGCTCCCTCATGCCCTCTAGCAGCAGCATGGTGAAGTGGTGTTTGGCCGCCCTCTCCTGGCTTGTCCGGGCTGATGCCGTCCCGCCTAAGTAGTGTTTCCACTACTCTCGAGTGCCCATTAAATGCAGCCCAATGAAGTGGTGCATTACCCGTGAAGTCCGCTTGGTTGATATCACAACTTTCCATCTCTGCCAAACTAGCCACGATCTCCACAATCCCGAAGAAGGATGCACAATGCAGACCACTAAATAGGAAAGGTTTATCGAAATCCATAGTATCCCGACGCATCCCGGATACTTTCAAGAGGATTTTAATGGATATATGCCGATTATAGTCGTCGAACAACTTCAGCGCGAGCTGTTTGGCGGGATCCGAAGGATTCCTTTTTGCATGAACTCCCCAATACAGAGAAGAATATTCGAGGAATGGTGTGTCTTGAAGATTGGGGGAGGGTGTAATCGAAAAGGCCTTGACCTGTTGGGAATTCAGAAAACTTAAGCAGGTTTCTGCCATTGTCGAGTGAGCTGCACCGAAAAGGTCGGGATGAGCCCGGAGGTATTCTAGAAGCGTGAAGTGGATTAACCGGACGGTGGAACTCTTCTTTTCTACAACAACGAGCCCTTGGCAACAGGCTAGTAATGTACTTATTGAAGGAACATTGTCGGTATTAAGATTCGGCGACCCGATTTCCACTGCTAGGGCGTGGCACAGTTCATCGGCTTTCAAGGGCCGCTCCGCGTGGGATATCCACATCAAAGCGGCCATGCCAAGCCTTGCTTTCTCCCCCCCTTGAGCTTTTATTCTACCCAGCGTTGCGCTATAAGCATCCCCCAGCCCCAAGCCATCGGTCATTGTGCTGAGCTTTTGCCGGCGGCGGTGGATTGTGGTTTCCTGCAGGATGGCATCGATATTCAGCGTGACTAACAAGAATCTAGATTTGTATCAGTGGATGCTTGCGGTAGTTTTCCCTAGTGTCACTGTTTCTATGATACATACATTTCTGAAACGTCTTCGGGGATTTTCTTCAGGATCTCTGCCTCCAGGCTATCGTTCATCGCATCTGGGCTTGTGTCATCTTCCAACCTAGAGTGGAGATATTTAATAATATCTTCTCTCTTGGTACTGATGGATAAACTCTTCACTCTTCCAGAAAGACGCCTTCCGATCTCGGGTTGGATGTGCGGTCTCCCAGTCACGAATATTCTAGTGCCCGGAGAATTTTGGAGAATTTTGTTCAGCGAATCGAAAAGCTTGACTCGGTGTTCTGGCACACATTCGTCTATGGCGTCAATACATATGAATGTGCGCTCTTTGGAAGAAGCAGTCTGTAACATCTTCACAATATCGGAAAGCCGAGGTTCCCGTCCCCCGATAGCTTTTCTTTGTTCTTGGTATGCTTGCGATATCTCTACCGGGATCTCCTCGAGTCCGCCAGCTACTTGTTTCAGTAGGGCGCCCATCGTGCTCGTAGAGGACTGGCCCTTTTGGTCGGCAAAATTAAAATACAAACATGCGACGGTAGCATTTTGTTCTCTAGCCTGATCACACAAGCTGTCTATCACTAGGGAGCTAACATCGCGGCTGGTTAGCGCTTGCGTGTTTCCTCTACTCTGCGGGGTTTGCCCTTATTACCAAATATAGGTCTTCCCGACCCCCGGATCTCCATAACAAAACAAAACCGCGTCATCAGATTCACCTCCTCCACCACCGGCATGCCAACTTCTAAATTCCTTAGTTTGCAGTAGCCATTCTCCTATATTTTCGACCCTGCGGTCTTGGATGTCTCGGTGGCGTGACTTGGGGTCTAGTGGTGATAGCCAGGCTAGGATATTAGATCGGTCATCGGCAGCTGCAAAGTTATTCGACACGCTAACATTGTAGCTCGTGTTCAAAGAGTTGATATTATGACTGAAGGATTGCGACATTTTCTTCTTTTCGCAGGTTCGGATATTGGAGATGGTGGACGATGGAGAGAGTCCGCTAACTTACCAGAATTCTTAAAGGCTAGAGAAAGCGGGGTCGTTCGTGTAACCATAACGATGCCTAAGGACCATTCCTCCAGTATCTTATCAATCTCCCCAGAGCGCCCTACCTGTGCCTACCGTATCAGGAGTAGGAAATACCACACCCATTTAAATTCTATCCTGCTGCACCGGCACGGTAATGCACACAACAAATCTTGCGCTGCGATCCACGAATACCTAAAAGCGCCTGCAGTTGGATCGACCAGCTCAATAGATACAAGACAAGCGCAGCACGAGCACATCAAATACTATCGATGGGTCATTTCAAAGACATAAATTACATATCACCTAACTTAAAGCATTACTGTACAGCTATTCCTGAGGTCGGCGAAGGTGGGAGCGCGCTCTTGTACCGGGTTTAACATCAGTCGTAACCGCTAATTACAGTGAATACAGTACTCGAGTGTTCGAGTACTGTACAGTGCAATACCCGTGTAGCACAGAGTGGCGTGGGGTTGCTGTAACTTACTACATTTCTCCTAATAATATAGCCCATCTTTCTACGAATACAAGAAATGATCAGTGCGTAAATTCGGCCAAGTCATTTTAGCTAACCTAAGTGGGACAAGGAGTCGTGGACTGCCATGGAAATTAGTGAAATTCGCGAAGCCCTTCAGTAGAGCTTTTAACACCGGACAAGTGGGATTGGGCTTGGGATCGAATGTGATTGGATCTTAGGAGTTACACAGGATACAAGTTTGCGGGCAGCGCTCCCGACACAAGTCATTGAGGCGTCTTCATGAAGAAACCGCTCTACAAAATACGGTCATGAGCCTCATTTCCACGAGAACGAAGCTAAAATATCCTAGGACGAACTCAGCGAATTTAATGAGTTTTTATGGATATGCAGGATAACTTTCTACCGGTATCAGAGCCTGGCTTAACACTGCAAGATCCAAGATTTAACTTATCAGTGAAAACTTTTAACCGAGGGGGTGAGCTAAATCTCCTTTGAACAACCCCTGGAGAAATCACTATACAGACGACGCTCTTAGCGAGCTGTGCCCTAAAATACAAAGACCAATGTAGTCGGTATAGAGTGTATGGGGACGAAGGAATAACTCTGATTTAGTCTGTGCATACAAACTGAAGCAGAGTTAAGTTTCTTACAACTGTGATTCACTGTCGGGCGTCAGTTGTTTCCAATACAATAATATACGATATTAAAATAAGTATCCAAATACAAGGGAAATGCGCAAGGCTACCGGAGTGCCCCATTCTCCATCTTGGGTGTGAGCAGGGCAGCCACCGCAGAATCGGCTCTCGGTTGGGTCCGGGAGGGGAAAAGGGCCAAATAAAACACCCGCGGGGGGCGGGCACAACGTCGCGGTGTGTCTTTTGGGCAAGCCTCGAGGCATAATTGAGTCACAAGAAATCACTCGCTTCTGGTTGGTGATCTGGTTGTAGGTTTGCATGGCGCACTGTACGGTATGGTGAGGTACAGTGCCGTAACGTACTGTTAGTTTTGCCAGAACTGGACATCTGAAAAGGAAACTATATTTGACTTTAATGGAGATAGGAAAGAGGGGGAGGTAAAAGGGATATTGAAGGAAGGGAAAAGCGCGCCGGGGAAAGATCGCCACCGAACCACAATAAGCCATCAACTTCTATCACGGTTTTCTTCGCATCCATCTCTTTCGCCCGGGTCCCATGAAACGGTGATAACGCAAGCAGAATCCACTTTCCTTCTTTCCCTTTGAATACCCTGCTTGATAAGATTGTTTCATTTGCCCAGTCGGAATGGCTCTTTGGGGTTGCAATTCCCAGCCAAGAAGACCGGGGACCCCGACGACCATCTAAAAGTACAGTATATATAAAAACGCACTATTTGCCATGCTTGTACTGCACATGTAAAAAAGAAACTCTGGATTTCAATGGAGGCGTTAGAGGAGGGTATAGAATCGAGTAGTTATGCGAGCAGGGAGTAGAGTGAGGAGGTGGGAAGGTGTAATTTAGGTTTGCTGAAGCCAAAATTAATTAACCCGCGGCTTACAGGTGCAATGGTTTTTTAAATATAATTTGTCCTTCTCTATGCACTATCATGCTCTCCAAAATCGTAGGCAATGCGGGATATGTATATTTATGGCCATGCGTGGAACTCGCGCCTATTGCGAGTCTTATTTTTATTTTTTTTGAGATCATGATGTGGGAGTCGCCGAAATGGGGTCATTGCCTCGGGGCTGAGAGGCTTCTTACGGGGTGAATTTTCCCTAAGCGAGTGAGAGGTGAGCAAGAGTGAGAAGTATGGGCCGTCTCCTGGATCCAGGCTCAAGCTGACTGTCGCGGGGCGGTGGAATGTAGGCATGGTCTCCATTAAAGTGTCTTGGGTGGAAATAAATCACCGGTATACATGAGTTGCATCGCTTTCCACTAGTCATTAGAAATACTTGCACTTTATATCTTTTTACCTAGATCTAAATAGTTGTCTCACCTATACAAGCCCCCCTCATGTGCTGAGCAAACACCGGGGGATCGTGGGGCCAAGTTTCCGTTGCCGGGGACACTAAATCGTGTTCGCTCCGCACATGCGGGGGACTTGTAATTCGGAAAGGGGGGGGGGTAGGGGAGAAAAGGGAGTTACGGATAGATTAGAGAAACAATTGATCAGCAAAGGGGATGAACGGCTAGAAAGAAAGGAAAAGAGTGCAAATATGATGATCTTTGGGGCCTACTGGCTTGTTCTTAATACAGTTGAAATATCCCTCACTAACGTCCAAACTCTGGGCTATCAACAGAAATTGACAAATCCTGAGTTGACTATATGAGAAAATGCAGAGAGGTTAGGACGGGTATTCCCGTTGAGTGGAGGAGAAATATTCAGATGAGGTTCTGTCATAGGCTTGTTCCGGGGAGGAGGGGGAAACGGGAATTGGCGTAGGGTGGGGGCTGGAGGTGCGGGAGGGCTAGGTGGGGGCAAGAGGGGGAGGAAACGGCGGCGATGGGCGTGCTGTGGAGCCGTCGCGGCCCATGTGGAGATGACACACAGGCTATCTGCGTTGGAAGGGAGTGAGGGGGCGACGGCTCCTCGCCCTTATGACAGACTGGGAGTGGCGGGTTCTCGTGGCTGGAGTAGCGCTATCACCCCCTGGTGCCCTCCCTCTGTAGCCCGATCCAGTGGTGTTTTGCCATCCTTATCGAGATTGTTGGGGTTGACGTCGTCCCGTTTAAGCAGTAGTTTCACCACTCCCACAAGCCCATTGGTAGCAGAAATGTGTAGGGGTGTTATGCCGTCGTTGCGTGATATGTCGGGGGTGACATCCGCTCGTTCGAGTAGGATTTTCACCACTCCCTCGTGCCCACCCCAAGCAGCAACGTAGAGCGGTGTTTCACCGTCGTTATGTTTGTTGGGGTCGACGTCGCCTCGTCCGAGGAGCGTTTTCACCACTCCCTCGTGCCCATGGAGAGCAGCGTTGTAGAGGGGGGCCCCCAAACTGCTATCTTTGTCGGGGTTGATGCTATTTCGTGCGAGTAGTATTTTCACCACCCCTGCGTGCCCGAAGCAAGCAGCAAGCAGGAATGGTGTTAGGCCCTGGCGATTTGCTTTGTTGGGGTCGACGTCGTCTCGCCCGAGGAGCGTTTTTACCGCTCCCTCGTGCCCATTTCTAGCAGCCATGAAGAGCGGTGTTTCGCCGTAGTTATTTGGTTCGTCGGGGCTCACGTCGTCCCGTCCGAGCAGTATTTTTACCGCTCCCTCATGCCCCCTGGCAGCAGCCCAATGGAGTGATGTATAGCCCCTGAACCCCATTTGGTTAATATCATAACTTTTTGTCTCTACCAAACTAGCTACAATCTCAACAATCCCGAAGAAGGATGCACAATGTAGACCATTGAAGTGGGAAGGTTCATCAAAATCATTCGGATGCCAATACATCTGCTGTGTTATCAAGAGGATTTTAATGGATATATGACGATTATAGTCGTCGAATAACATTAGCGCAAGCTGTTTGGCACAATCTGAAAGGTGCCTTTTTGCGTGAACTCCCCAATATAGAGAAGAATATTCGAGGAATGGTGTGTCTTGGAGATCGGGGGAGGGAGTAGTCGAAAATGCCTTGACCTGCCGGGAATTTAGATAACCTAAGCAGATTTCGGCAATGGTTGAGTGAGCTGTACCGAAGAGGTCGGGATGAGCCCGGAGGTATTCGAGAAGGGTGAAGTGAATTAACCGGATGGTGGAACTCTTCTTTTCTACAACAACGAGTCCTTGGCAACAGGCTAGTAATGTACCTATTGAAGGAACGTTGTCGGCATTGAGATTTGGCGACCCTATTTCTACTGCTAGGGCGTGGCACAGTTCATCGGATTTCAAGGGCCGCTCCGCGTGGGATATCCACATCAAAGCGGCCATGCCAAGCCTCGCTTTCTCCCCCCCTTGCCCCTTTATCCTACCCAGCGTTGCCCCATAAGCATCACCCAACCCTAAGCCCTCGGTCATTGCCCTGAGCTTTTGCCGGCGGCGGTGGATTGTGGTTTCCTGTAAGACGGCGTCGATATTCAGCGTGACTAGCAGGAATCTAAATGTGTATCAGTGGATGCTTGAGATAGTTTTCCCAGTGTCGCAGTTTCTATAATGATATGATACATACATTTCTGAAACGTCTTCAGGAATTTTCTTCAGGATCTCTGCCTCCAGGATATCGTTCATTGCATCTGGGGTTGTGTCATCTTCCAGCCTAGAGTGGAGATATTTAATAATATCTTCTCTCTTGGTACTGATAGATAAACTCTTCACTCTTCCAGAAAGACGCCTTCCGATCTCGGGCTGGATGTGTGGTCTTCCAGTCACGAATATTCTAGTGCTTGGAGACTTTTGGAGAATTTCGTTTAGCGAACCCAGAAGCTTGACACGATGTTCTGGCATACATTCATCAATTGCGTCAATACATATGAATGTGTGCTCTTTGGAAGAGGCAATCTGTAACATCTTCACAATATCGGAAAGCCGAGGTTCCCGTCCCCCGATAGCTTTCCTTTGTTCTTGGTATGCTCGCGATATCTCTGCCGGGACCTCCTCAAGTCCGGCAACCACCTGTTTCAGCAGGGCGCCCATCGTGCTCGCAGAGGACTGGTCCTTTTGGGCGGCAAAGTCGAAATAAAAACATGCGACCGTAGCACCTTGTTCCCCGGCCTGATCACACAACCTGTCTATCACTAACGAGCTAGCATTGCGATCGGTCAGCGCTTGACTTTTTCTTCCCCTCCGCGAAATTCATCTTTGTTATGATACCTAATATATGTTTTCCCGACCCCTGGATCCCCATAGCAAAACAAAACCGCGTCATTGGGATCACCTACCCCACCACCGGTGTGCCAACTTCTAAATTCGGCGGTTTGTAACAGCCATTCCCCTATACTTTCGACCCTGCGGCCTTGGATATCCCGATGGCGTGACTTGGGGTCTAGTGGTGAGAGCCAGGCTAGGATATTAGATCGGTCATCGGCAGCTGCAAAGTTATTCGACACGCTAACATTGTAGCTCGTGTTCAAAGAATTGATATTATGACTGAAGGATTGCGACATTTTCTTCTTTTCGCGGGTTCGGATATTGGAGATGGTGGACGATGGAGAGAGTCCGCTACCAGTGTTGAAATTCTCAAGGCTAGAGAAAGTGGGGTCGTTCGTGTAACCATAGTACAGATGCCTAAGGACCGTCCCACCAGTAACTTGTCAATCTCCCTACAGCGCCCTGCATATACCTACCGCATCTAGAGTAGGAAATCTCCCCTTGTTTTAAATTATCTCCTGCTGTGCACGTGTAGTAATGCACACCACAAATCTTGCGCTGCGATGCACGAATACCTTAAAGCGCCTGCAGTTGGATCAACCAGCTCAATAGATACAAGACAATCGCAGTACGAGTACATAAAATACTACCAATAGGTCAGTCCAAAAACCTACAGTAAGTTACATACCACCTAACTTAAATCGTTACAGTACATCTGTTCCTAAAGTCGGCGAAGGTGGGAAAGCCCTCTTGTACCGGTTTTAACATCAATCGCAACCGCTAATTACAGTAAATACGGTACAGTAGCACTAGTACTAACTCGCTTTACTAAGAAAAAAAGCTACGTATACAAGGCAATAAATAGGTAGAAGGGCAATAGCTGCCTTCTCAAGGTAAAAGAAAGAATTATTTTTATTTATTTACTTTTATTTTTATTTATTTATTTATTTCCTTAACTTTCATTCCTTTATTTTAATTTTTTAATTTATTCCTTTTGTATTTTTCCATATTTCTTTCTTTGCCAACCCTCCCATTTGCTTCTGCTACCCGCCGATCGCCAACCTTTAAGGTCTAGAGTCGGATTCTACCTCCTCGTAGCAGGATTGTTAAACACCACAGCCCTATTGATGAGGAGGGCCAAGTTCTCCAATCTCCCAGTCCCCATAGAGCAGGAATTTTTTTCTCCTGCCCTACATGACGGATCGTTCAATAATAACTGATTGTCAGCATGGATTGAACTCCTGAGCTCCCGCTAATTGCGACAGGAGTGTTATCCACTG
>Ga0307509_10002366_pt1 | contig 30675 bp, 43 predicted proteins | sample 10_EM_MG_FD_202245 | JGI IMG/M metagenome (GOLD analysis project Ga0307509, IMG submission 202245) | Populus trichocarpa ectomycorrhiza microbial communities from riparian zone in the Pacific Northwest, United States - 10_EM | ecosystem: Host-associated > Plants > Roots > Unclassified | place...
GATTCGGCGACGGATTGGGAGTATATTTAGGTATTGTCAAGCACATGGATGTCATTGAATGAGGGTGTGGCCGTGGCCCATCCTGTCAAAGGTGCCGTGTCCAATGGGATAGCGGGGACCTGTCCTTTTTTTTTTTTTTGGTTCATGGGGTCACATTGAGGGGATGTTAAAAATACATATGGGGGTTGTTTTTTCAGCGGGGGTGAAAATGGGAGAGATTTGGTCCTAGATATATATTACATGTAGGACGAAGAATAGGAATGATGGAGGAGTGAGTTTTGGTCCTAGATATATATTACATGTATGAAGAGGAGGACGAAGAATAGGAATGGAGCAGTGAGGAGGGAATATCGGTCAAGCAAAACTGGTAACAGAGTGAAGTTTAGATAGATAATGGGGTAGATATAAGTATGCAGAAAGGGAGAGTATATTGGGCTCAGACGAGGCGAGGTGGATTCTTGCGCCTCTCCTCTTCTTGTTCGCGCATGCGTTGCTGCTCGCGCTCGCGGGCTGCACGGTGTTCGGCCAGTTTCTTTTCGAAATTAGAGATTAGAAGTGGAAAGGATGAAAGAGAGACGTACGGCTCGGACGACCTCCACAGTGCTGAGTACGGAGTCGAGCGTTGATTCTGTAAAGTCGACCACCTTAAAAATAGAAAAAAAGGGGGATAAGCCAGGATGTCACGAGTGATAAGAGGGAAGGCGCTCAGAAAATAAAAGGTGACAGACGAGGGAAGTTTGTGATATAAAGGGAGTGGTACGCACGACATCAGCTGCTTGGTTGGACATTTTGGCAAGATTTTCTTTTTCTTGCTCCCATTCCCAATCTTCCCGCTTTTCCCGCTCCCATACGGGTGGTGGGAACTTCGTTCGTGGGCCTATAGGGGGTGCTGCACCCTGCGGTGGAACAACGAGGGCTTGAGGATCGGCAGGCTTGGCGGGGTCAATTGGGGCGGGGGATGGATATGGATATGGCGGCGCGGTCTTGGGGGTGTCCTGAGGGAATCCCTGGGATGAAGGAGGGAGACGTCTGCAAGGACCAAATGAACGTTCACAATCTTTGCGTTTGATCCACCAGGTGGCGGTACCGGCGCCGATGATGAACCAGAGAAGACGACGTGGGGCGTGGTGGCAGGCCATTAGTTGGGTAAGAAAAGAAAGCGAGAAGGGCCAGTATTTATAATTGGATGAGACATTGGGTTACGCGTAGTTTCGGCGAAGTCGACGCGTTATTTAGCGGGCCGTTGGTGGCTGTGCTGCTGAGTTATGGAAGTGACAACTGTGACAAGTTGTCGTGTGGAGAGGGCTGCTCGTCGCCATGAGCAAAGACTCTCAAGACTCCCTCCTCTCGGCTGCCAGTCATAAACTTCCGTCGTCCTCGGGCCATTCAGACAACTCCCAGCACCCCCAACAACTTTCCTCCACCGTCGCCTCCACCAGCGTTGTCTCCCACTCGTCCGACTCCAATTCAAACCATCTCCGCCAGCCAGGGAGCAACAATGGTCTATCGTCCACGTATGTCTCCATTTCTGTCCATGTTTTTTCTCCGATGGTCCTGATCTTTCTATTCAGCACATGTTCGGCCTGTGGAAAACCCATGCAGGGTCCCTTTGTTCGTGCTCTCGGCGCCGTATTTCATTTAAACTGCTTCAAGTGCATGGTATGCCATCCTGCACGCTCCTCGTTATGCTTTCTCTCAACCCCAAATAGGATTGCGGTGATGTCGTTGCATCCAAGTTCTTCCCGATCGACGCCCCAAATGGAAAACAGAGCCCGCTATGCGAGAGAGATTACTTTAGACGACTCAACCTTATATGTGCAAAGTGTGGAATGGCCTTGAGAGGCAGTTATATCACCGCTTGCAGTCAGTCTTCCTGCCACCCACCTACTCTTTTCTTAACCTTTCCTCAGACAAAAAATACCACGTCGAACACTTCACTTGCTCCCTCTGCTCAACCCTATTTGGCCCACAAGACTCTTACTACGAACACGACGGCGACGTATACTGCCATTTCCACTACTCCACCCGCTTCGCTACAAAGTGCGTTGGCTGCTCCAGCGCCATCCTCAAACAGTTTGTAGAAATAAATCGCAACATGCGAGACGAATGTTGGCATCCAGAATGTTACATGATCAACAAGGTACTCCATCTTGTTTTCCATCATTGATCCCCCCCCTCAAACATTTATATTACAAGTTCTGGAATGTCAAAGTTTCAACTCGAAGACCCACCAGTTCCGTCACCCCACCCGGCTCGGCCGACGGCGATCAGCAACACTTGCAGGTTCAACAACAATCACAGCTCCCTGCATACATGGAAGAGGAACAGAGAGAGACCCCAGCAAGTCTCAAGGAGAAACAGGTTAGGATGGAACAGCAAGTTTACCGTATTTGGACGTACGTCAATCTCTCCTCCTTCCTTCCTTGGAAATTTCCTCACAACCCCTTAGCGTCCTCTCCGCATTCGAAGAATCGAGTGCTGCATGCATCTCCGACATGCTTCGCCAAGTCAGCAACGGCGCCTACCTCGACGCCATCCGCATGGCCGAAAAGTTCATCCTTCATGTCGAGGTCCTCTTTGGCACAATTGATGATCTCGAGTGGATATTTGCCGGAAGAGGTGTCAAAGGTGTGTTCCGCTCCTATTCTTATTCCCATTCTCGTCATGCTCTCTTCGCCTTCTTGATCTCTCGTTCCTGTTCCTGTACGGATCTTTCATCCAATCCTATCTAACCTCCAACCTTTTCTCTTAGGCATGGCCCACGTGCGCGAAGCCCGCATGCTCTGTCGGAAAACGGTCGAACTCTTCACGCTCCTCTCGCACACCCAGGAAACAGGCGCGCGTCGCATGGGCATGACACAAGAACTTCTCGCTCTCGTAACTGGACTCGCGCATTACCTCAAAATCCTCATCAGAATTGCACTTACCGGCGCGCTCAAGTTGGAGAGGGGAGAAGCCGGTGGGAGTCAGGCAGTGGTGTACCAACAACGGTATGGGGCCTATAGATCGACGGCAAACGGGGCGCCACCCCTGGCGCAGGGCGAAGCCATGTCTTCCTTCCTGGACAAGCTACATCTCCTCGCAGTGCAGGGTGGGAATCCCGCTGCCCGGCGCACGCTCAAGTCCGCAAACTCATCCTCATCCTCTACAACCCCGATACCTACACCCACACCTTCATCTTATAACTCTTCTACAGCATTGACCCACTCTTCCCCTTACCTAGCACCTAACGGCGACACACTAAATCTAAACCCGACAAAGAACCCAGGCACACAGGGTGTGACATATGGGTTCCGGAGTCTCGCGCCGGAGTACGCAGGCGAGTCACCATTTTGGGGCGCTGCCTCAAGCAGCGGAGGGGATGGCGGGTCGAGCCCTGGAGGTTCGGGAGGAGGAGGGGGGAGTACAGCTTCCGGCCTAAATTCAAATGCTCAGGGTTCGAGCGTTGATCCGTCGTCCAATTATGCCGGACCTTCTTCCTCTGGTGGCAGCGGCAGCAGCCCGCCTTCGGACCTGTGTGTGCGGTGTGGTTTGACCGTAGAGGAGGACTGTGTGCGGCTGGGGACGTACCAGAGATGGCATTCGCACTGTGTGCAATGTGCCCATTGCGGGAAGATCGCAGCGGTGCCTGCGCCGCAGGCGCCTAGTCAGACACCGCAGCAGCAGGCGCACGGAAGAAGGGACGGTGTGCGGAGTAGAGATGGGCACAAGAGCGGAGACGAGAGTACGCCTAACATGAATACCACGATTGTGAATGGGAAAGACCCGTCCACGTCCACGTCCGGCTCGGGTTCTACGTCCCAACCTGCACCGAAAGTTGCGACGCTCCGCCGCCCGCCTGCGCGGGTGCACGAGTTTGTGTATGACCCTGATTCGCTGCGGGATACACCGCCATTCGGGGAGGTGCCTACTGTGATATTGTGCACCGAGCATGCGCATCCCAGGTGTCGCGGCGGGTTTCAAGCGGTGCAACGACTGGAGCAGTATGCTTTTTTGTTGAACGTTGCCCTGAGGAGGCTGTATTTGCTCTTGAAGAAGCAGGGTGTGGTGCCCATGTCACCTGGTATGTGTTTCTTTTTAGTTTGGGCTCTTTTATGCGGATCTTGTTGTTTGAGGGACAAGGCAATGGGTGGTTTGTGGAGTGATTTAACCTTTTGGACGCTAGTGTCCTTTTATCTTTCTTTCCTTGTTCCCATCTCTTGGTGCTTTCATAATGACTAACTTGTCTTTTCTATTAGTATCAAGTGAATCGGTCTCCCCGGGCGGTGATCCATACCGCAACTCGCGCGAGATTATGAAATCAGCCCATCTCGATCGCAAACTCTCTTCCACCACACGCTTCCCCAAACGGTCAACGATTATCGAGAGTCCGACAGGACGGAGTGTGCACCCATCCCCATCCAATGCTGAACAACAGCAACAGCAAGTTGTCCAGCAATATCAACCGCAGCTACAATACCAGCAACAGCAACAGTATGGGCAGTATGGTCAACAACAACCACCACCACCACCACAGCGTGGGTATGAGCAGCAACAATATGCTGGCGGAGGCTCGCCGCAGATCCAACAATACCAAGGGCCTACATCGTCGTCGTCGCCGCCGAGCCAGCACAATACCCCGCGTGCCGCTCCAGCCAGGCTTCCTCCGGATTCGCATGGCCAAGGACTAAGGCCGTCGTTGGGGAGGGGTAATGCGGATGTGATGAACGTGGACGATACCGCCCCGAGCTCGTCTGCGGGAGCGGATGAGTCGTCGCAGGGTGAACCGGGTCAGCAACAGCAGCAGGGGTATCAGCAGCCGTTGACCCCGTCACAGAACCAGCAGCAGTATCAGCAGGCGTATCAACAGCAGCAGTATCAATACCATCAACAACAACAACAACAGCCGCAGCCGCAGCACGTCCACCAGCCTGGAACGCTACCTAAGCGGGACGATGCGTTGACGCTTGCAGACATTCCACAGCTTATGGAAGTCGCCCAAGCAAGGGAGCAGCAACGGTCGTTACCGAGAGAAGGCGCGACACCGTTTATTGCAGAGCTCAGTGCGCTTGAGCTGGCGATTGTCAAACATAGTGCGGTGTTGGCGCTCTTGCGGTCGCCACTGAAGGATCATGTCGAGTTGGATGAGATTCTGGAGATGATAGAGAGCAAGAAGAGTGGGTTTTGGAATAAGTTGTTCAAGGGGGACAAGAAGAATGTAAAGAAGAAAGGTGGGGGTTTCTATAACAAATTCTCTATTCTTTCCTTCTTTCTAACCTTATTTACTTCATTCCTAAAGGTGTCTTTGGTATTCCTCTTGAACTTCTAGTGGAGAAGGAAGGTTCGGATTCGTTACTCGGTGCAACTAGAGCAACGCTAAGGGTGCCGAGTTTCATTGACGATGTCGTCTCGGCGATGCGGCAAATGGGTACGTATAGGGTGCTTTGTCTCCAACTCATCTCATTTACTTTGTCTCCTCTGACCATCTAGATATGTCGATCGAGGGTATATTCCGGAAGAATGGCAATATCCGCCGACTGCGAGATCTGACGGATGCCATTGACCGAGACCCGTCTTCGGTAGATTTGTCCCAGGATAACCCAGTACAGCTTGCTGCGCTGCTCAAGAAGTTCCTAAGAGAATTGCCGGACCCGTTGATGACTTTCAAGCTGCATCGGCTGTTCGTGGCATCGCAATGTACGTTGATTTGCTTTTATGTTATGACATTTTTTTTTTGATGTTCTGATGGGTGCTTGAATTGTTTTAGCTCTTCCAACGTTTGAGGAACGGAAACGATATCTCCACCTTATTTCGCTCATTATGCCCAAGAGCCATAGGGACACGATGGAGGTGCTATTCGTGTTCCTGAAGTGGGTCGCTTCCTTTGCGCATATGGACGCGGAGACGGGGAGTAAGATGGATTTGGAGAACCTGGCCAAGGTGATTTGCCCGAGTATACTCTACGCACGCGGCCGAGATCCGCTGCGAGACGAGACGCTCAGCGGGGTGCATGTGGTGACGCTGCTGCTCGAGAACCAGGACGAGTTCTTCACGGTTCCAGGGGAGTTTTTGACTATCCTGCACGATCAAGATTATTTCGCGAACTCGATGGATCTGCCGAGTAAGGAGTTCTTGAAAAAGTGCGATACGTATATGCGTGTCAAGGGAGGTTCGAATGGTCGTTCGATGCCTGGCACGCCGTATTTGAACCAAAGTAATGGTGTGCAGCCTCGATATCTACCACCCCCAGTGAGCTCGCCGATAGTGGAGCGGCAGCCACAGCCACCGCCTCCTGGGAGTGGTGGTAGTACTGGGACGTCGCATTTGCCGGAGAGGAACAACACGAGAAGCAATTCGTATCCTCCTCCAGGCTCGCCAACTCCGATTTCACAAGGGATGCAAAACCAAGGCATGGTGCAGAAGAATATGCAACGGACGCCACAGATGGAAGATTGGTCGCCTACACCCCCCGCTCTGCCCCGAGCCAATCGATCTAGAAGCCCCGCGTCAAGACCGTCCTCCTTTGTAGGTCCGTCGTCGTCGAGGCCGTCTGGTGATCCCAGCCAACACATGTCGCATGGGTTGCCATACAACCACCCGGCTGCCATGAATGGTTATCATTCTGCTGCAGCGGCAGCGTCGGCTGGAGGTGGTCGTCAGCGACAGTGATCCTTCTCCTCGGTTGTTCTGCGCTCGCTGCGGTTATTCCACGGACACACGGTGCTTTCTACTGTAGATACCTTTCATCCCCCCTTTCTTATTCTCTCTGTCTGACACTTTCTCGCCGCTCATTTACTCACTTTCTTTCTTTCTCTCTCTTACTTTTTTCTTTCTTCTGGTTCCTGAATCCATTAAATGTACTTTACCATTGACCACGTGCCCACTCCCAGTACATATAGTATGCTATGGACGAAGATAGTTCGCGGTATACCCTGAAAGCCCAGCCAAAAACTACAATATAAGGCGGTGCGCTAACTGAAATTATAAATGTATCATATCACGGTCTCTCAGCTGAAAAAAAAAGCTTCTCTAAACCAGGGGATGGAAGTGAAGTTGTTGTTTTACCTCCGACAACCCCCGCTTTCAACAATGCACAACTCGGATTGGTAAAGTGATCGTGCGGTCCGGCAAACCATTTTACTTACTACACTCATGGTTGTGGTCCAATCTCCTACGGTGATCCCAGACCCCAAGTCTATTCCTTCAAATGCACCAGAACACTGTCCAGTTCGTGTCTTTTCTTCTTTTGATCTGTTGTAAAAGGCTCATAAATTCGTCCAGGGCACAGAATCTGAGCTCGCAGGCAAGTCCGACGCCTGTGCAGGTTGCGATAACCAAGCAATCTGCGCCTCGGGTGCAAGCAAGCTTCCCGATCCATCACTACCTTTCATAAAACAGCGAATGTCCGGCGTGAAACGGAAGATTCTGATTCTATCGGGGAAAGGAGGGGTGGGCAAGTCTACATTTACTGCTCAACTGGGGTGGGCATTTGCTGCTGACGAAGAAACTCAGGTGCGTTTTTTTTTGGAGGGGGGGTTCTATTCCCCCCTGCCGTTTTGTCATTCACTGATTCATTCGTTCAAGTAGACTGGAATTATGGACGTGGATATCTGTGGACCTTCAATACCAACCATTCTGGGCATTGCATCGGAGCAAGTGCACTCATCTTCATCGGGCTGGTCACCTGTATACGTCCAGGATAACATGGCCGTAATGTCTGTCGGATTCATGCTCCCAACCTCAAAAGACGCCATCATGTGGCGCGGGCCCAAAAAGAACGGTCTAATATCCCAATTTCTCAAAGACGTCGACTGGGGCGATCTCGACTACCTCCTGGTCGACACACCCCCAGGAACCTCCGATGAGCACCTTAGCATCGTCCAATACCTGAAAGAAAGTGGCATCGATGGTGCTGTCCTAATAACAACACCCCAGGAGGTCGCACTGCAGGACGTCCGGCGAGAGATCGACTTTTGCAGGAAAGTGGGGATCCGGATCCTAGGCTTGGTGGAAAACATGTCAGGTTTCGTATGCCCAGGCTGCAAGACCGAGTCACAGATATTCAAGCCTAGTACGGGTGGTGCTAAACGACTGGCACAGGAAACCGGGATCGAGCTGCTAGGAGCCGTTCCTCTCGACCCTCGAATAGGCAAGAGTGCCGACTATGGCGTTAGTTTCTTGGATGAATACCCCGACAGCCCGGCGACGACTGCTTATCTGGATATTATCGATAGTGGGTGTCCATCTCCATCCGTCGTGATTAACTCATATTAACGCCATACCTAGGGATAAAAGACATTCTGGGCGACTAGATCTGATGCTTTTTTTTTCGTGTACTCACTATATAATTGCATTAACCACCGTGGAGGAAGGATTTCCCAAGTAGATAACATGAGTTATTGTATCATTATTATAAACTGCGGAAAAGCAAAAACAAAGCACATTACAACCCTAACTAATTGAACAATCTTAACCCAGAACGAACCGTCCAGTGCCTGGCTTTCTAGCAGCAGGTGCAGGCGGAGGTGCTCCATGCGGATTATCATTTCCCGCCCTAGACGCAGGCTCTTCGGTACCATCCTCACTCCCCGAAGTGATCCCAAAGTCCCTTGGCACCTCTGACGGAGGCGCATCCGCCTCGGTATTCACCTCCGTAATAAACTTCCCAATAGGCGCGATGCCTGCAAGCCCACCCGCCAGACCCTCCACGCTTTCGTGTATTGACACCGTCGACAGCGTGCGCAGGAGCTTCCGTGTCATTTCGCCGCCTGTTGTTGATCCCGTGCGCGAGCGCGCGGGGACGACGTAACTTTGAGTAGGGAACGCAATGGTGCTGCTCTGGCCCAATTTGTTAGCATCTGCAAGGCCCATCGCTCCTTCGATGAAGGAAGGTACGTATGAGCCAGGTAAAGGCGAGTTGTACGTCGATCCCTGCCTCGAGGGCTGCATAATGCTCGACCGACGCGCGTAGGTGACAACGGGATCTGTGGGTGTCGTAACGGAGCGGCGATGATACGCCTCTGGACTGATGGAGGGCATAAACTCTGGTAAAACATCTTCTGCCTCCTTCCGTTTTTCCGTAGTGGACTCTTCATTACTCCCCGAGATAGGCTCTTCTGCTGGCTTGGTCTCTGACTGACTCGGAGATTGGTGGAAGATATTTTCTTCAAACTTGATTGCGGGCGTTGTGGGTACTGCAGGTGGCGGATGGGATGGTGGCGGGAAGGGGGGTTGTGGCGGCACCTCAGGCGGAAGAGGCGACATTGAAGAAGGCGAAGCCGAAAATGGCGGAAGCGCTGATAGTTCGAGATGATCTAATCCACGGACCTCTCTTCGATAGGCCTCAATTTCATTCCACAGAGCCTCACGATAATCTTCCAGCGTCTCTAGCTCCTCAATCTCGCGCCATTTCTCGAACTTGTAAGGACAGTCAGGCTCGTCAGCTGGGTCGTGGTATGCAGCGAGCCACGCGTGCTCAAGTGCGCCGGGAACCGTTACACGCCTACTTGGATCGAAGCAGAGCATGTGGGTCAGAAGATCCAAAGCTTTGGAACCATCAAGTTAGATTCGCTCGCATATACGAGATGATCAGTCGAGATTACCTAGCGGGTCCCCTTTGGGTATAACCTTTCGGAATGGTACAACTCTTTTGATTGGCAAAGACCTAACGTATGCTTGGGCCTAGATGAATTGAGAATTTTTTGATAAAACTTCACTTGAAAAAGATTGAGCCTACCTTCGGGCTGCCAATTTTACGAATCACATTTGCGTCCGGCGTTCCTAGAGTTCTATGAATTATTCCTGTAAAAGATGAAGGGAGGGAAGCACAAACCCAGTACCGCAAATATTTTGTTAAGTTGGTCGACTGCGCGTGATCAATGGTGTCAGCTGTAGCATTCGAAAACAAATAGTAACATTTGCTGACCATAACTACACATATCCGTCAGAAGTTGCTGATAATAAAACACCCATGGCGACTTACTCCTTCCCCTTGAATAGCGGTGCTCCGATTAGCAGTTCTGCCAGAATGCAACCTATTGACCAGACATCGACTAGGCACCCCCGATCAATGATCTGTTAGGATAAACATATGAAGGCCTCGACTCACTCGCCGTGTCATACTTTCTAAAAGAACGGGGGTGTTAATGCGCACAATCAATCTCATGTCAAATAAGCTGTCAAGAATGAAATGAACACCAACCTGTATGCCAGCATGATCTCCGGTGCCCTATACCAGCGAGTTGCGACATATTCCGTAAGATGCGATGCATTTTCGTCTGGTGAGCTATCATATCCCCTACTTAACCCGAAATCGCAGATCTTGAGCTCGCAGTCGGCGTTGACGAGCAAGTTGCCTGGCTTGAGGTCTCGATGGATGACCCCGGCCGAGTGGATAAACTTCATGCCTGGTTGGTGCGTTTAACCCCAGTGCAAGAGTATGTGAGAGGTCGTTTCGTACCTCGAAGGATCTGATATGTGAAGTATTGAACATGTTCATTCGTGAGGACTTGCCCAGATCGGATGATTTGGTGGAGGTCAGCTGGGAATGAGTTTAGAACATGCGCCACGACTCGTGAGTTTACTTACCTTCCATAGGCTGGGAGAAAGGAAGTCCATGAGTGGGAGTCAGTTCCTGGGGTATGCGGTACGTACCTCCATGAATATATAACTAGAAGAATACAATTAGGCGGAGAAGAGAATAGAGCCAAGGGACGTACATCTCGGAGAAGTCTGGAGATATAGCATCGACGTCTATGAGTCCTGTAATATTTCCGTGGTGGGAGAAGTGTCGAAGCAGCGTAATTTCTCGAAGGGCCCTCTTCGCGAACTGTATCTTCTCAAAGACGCGGGTGACGAGTTTTATGGCCACAGTCTCGCCAGAAATTTCATCGGCTGCGGAACTATGCAGATAATACGTCTTGGAACATTAATCATAGACGAAGATCATGAACAACACGCACATGACGACACCATACGCCCCCGAACCCAGCTCCCGCACCAACTTCCATCGTCGTTCAAGATGGAAAACCTTTTGAAACGAAGAGACAATCGAGTGATAGCCTCTGCAGAAGTAGCACATGAGCACATCGATGCAAATATTCTGGAACGTCTACAAGGCGCACCTCCTCCTCAGACTTTCCTCAGAGAATGGATTTGAGGGTCGCTTGACTCTTGATCTTCCCCGATCGACATTCCAGGACGTTGGAGATGCGGCGGGCGAGGGGGATACGTCACCGTCCTCTTTCGACTCTAGGTTTTGTCTTCTGGATCTGGATACTCGAGGCGGTGACCGCCTCGGAGACTTTGCAGGTCGAGACATGGGGATAGAGTGGGCGTGCCTCTAGGTCAGTTAAATAAACCCCAGGCTAGTTGGCCGTAATACACCGCCTCCGTGCAACTGCCGTAAGTTCAAACTTTTCGCACCGCCTCCTAAGGGAAGAATGCTAATGGAAGAGAAGAAGCGTTGTCGCGTCAATTGATGCAAAGGCAGGTTCATATAAGTAAAGGTTCATGAACTAAAGTTCTCTTCTAAACGCTAATCTCCGATGCGATAACAAGCATGCCCCGAATCGGAAGTATGTTATCATTTGAAATTACAGACCTTCTAGTACTACAAAGATGATTAGATGCATTGATGCGTGTCGGTGAAAAAATAGATATATGTCCCTGGCGGTAAAACTCATTATACAGAAGCTGGCACTTCAACGGGCTGCGGCGTTGGAGTTGCTGATGCAGAGGCAACATTCCCTTCCTCTGGCTCTCCAAAAATATCCAGGAATCCCGCACCCCGCGCCTTGTTAGGGGCTTTTTTCGTAACATAATCCCGCAGACCCGATTTCAGACTCGGTTGTTTATCAACTAATTCTCGGAGCTGGTCCTTGGGTAATTGGAGCAGTGCCCCGAAGCTCGCTGGGGCAATCGCCTTGGCACAGTGGATAAACCCTTCCCATAGAGGAGGGTTCGTCCATATTTTTTTGGTGATGAGACGTGAGAGGAGGGTTGTCGACACGAAGTTGATTAAGGTTTTATAGGTCTTAACGGCTTGAATGACCTTTAAAAAAAAAAAAGCAAGTAAGTTTGATAATCCGCATGCGACTTGTGCTGAGATTTACCGTGCGTAGGAAAAGGACAGGCAAAACCGGTTCATCCATAATTTGCTGCATAACCACAGCAAGGATCTCAGACCGGAAGACATCCGTCATCTGGAAGCATATCCCGATAGCTGTCGAAAACATGAGGATGAAAGAATAGACCACAAAGACACCAAGATATTTACCCTCCATGGCGCTTTTCACCCCAATCTCCTTCTCAGAATAATGTAACAGTACCATGAGCTCGGCTGGTGTAAGCAACTCGCTCTGACGCACACGCGGAAGGTTCGAAGTAACGCTTCCAAAAGTCTGCGGAGGTGTGGTGACGATCGAACTGAACACTGAGCGAACCAGATTCTTCGCCTCTGGTTGTCCATTAAGGCTGGAGACAATGCGCGGAAGGTACCGAATAATATCAGCCTACATGAAGCCGAAGAAATGAGTATGTGGCATATACATCAACTAGGATATTGCTTACCTTGTCCATTTCAGCAATAATTGGAGTAAGGAACCTCGCGTCCAAGTTTCGTTCATTGATTAGGGCTTTTACAAGTGCGACAAGCTGCGAACTTGGCCGACCATGTTCAGTAAATATTGTCAGAACCCTTAGCGCAAGTGACTCTGCCCCGGGGGGACATTGTCGCATCAATGTCAACAGCTTCCCATGACTTGATCCCAATGAACGAATAAGAGCGGTGATTAGATCCTGTATCGCCTCTTGGACGGTTATATCCATGAGGCCATAAGCAGAAAAGATCCTAACAAATCCGAAATCAGTCAAAAAAAAAAAGATTAGAAACCGTTCCAGAACACGAACTGGTCTAAGAATTCCGGAACCTTGACCGACAGAGCAAAAAGCAGCTCAACATGTTGGAGCACCTGTGCCTTCTTCGCTGGTAGTTCGATGCGCTCTGGTAGATAGGGCGTATGCGCCAACTCCTCCTGAGGCAGCTGCCCATCCTCCCCTTCTCCCCGTGGTTCTTTGGGTATCTCAGATTTTTCGGGTACTAGTTCATCCACCATTTCGTCATCACCTTCATTATGGCCACCGTTAGTCATTGTCACATCTGCTTGCGCCGGTGGCGCCCGCGCTACGGTCGATGACCGCAATTGGAGCTTGCGGAGCATCTGTAATGCAAAATCTCTTATCACGGCGTCCATAGGTTGCGTATTGGGAACCCATAGTTTCACGGTATTGATGGCTGCGCCTCGGACACGTTTCTCTGTTTTCTCAATGAATACCAAAGCAATATGAATGTAGGCAGAAAAGGGAATATACCTTCATGGGTGGTGAGTTCAAGGAGGATATTCAATGCCTCCATCCGCAAAGATGGTCTTTGCATGACCATGCCACGTATGGTTGTGAAGCCAACTTGCATTCGATCGGAGCTAACAGACGAGGATAACTCAGAGATTAAACTTGTGATGAAAATAGAAAGTTAGATCCACCTTGAGCTATCTGTGCATAGTTCTCGCAGGAGCTCGAGGACATCCGCGGGTATTGAAGGAAGATCGAGCAGAAATCGGGCAAATGTTTTATCTTTGCCGTCCAGCACCGTTTGGTATGAAGCTACGATTTGGTTAAGCCATGCTTCATAGTTCGGCCGCTAGCAACAAGTCAACGAGGAAACTAATAAGGAGAACATGCACTCACCCAGTCTCTGTCTTTCTTTAACCGAATCTGGTCGTTATACCATTCCTCGTTCATCCATGTCGTAGCAAGACGAACACTTATCGAAATACATATTAACGACAACGTTCCGGTACAAACAGAAAAGCTCACCGAGAAGGAAAGTCAGACATTATATAATCGCACAATGTCTGTCGGAGCTGGTCCTGCCGAAGATAAAAATCGTGCACCACAACCTCCTTGCTGGCGTCGCCTATCGAATCGTCAAGATCTGCAGGCGGCTCCGCTACCCTTGTTATCATCCGCAACAAAAGCAACATCCACATTTCCGCCGCCGAGTTTCCTCCAGCCTGTGCCGATTCTGGAGCAATGCCCTCGCCCATCGCACGCAACTCCTCTGCGCCCTCCCAAATCCGTGATATTGACCCATGGATGAGATTTTTGCGATCACCTTCTGATAAATCTTTCGGTGGAGGTAGGTTGAATTCGAGAAGTGTGAGATCGGTGATATCAGGAGCTGAACCACCAGTTATAAGATCGTCTTCGGGACCGAGAGCAGCGCCCGACAACTGAGAAAGAGAAGAAAAGAAATAAGTCATTATTCACATCTAAAGCATGTCTTACTGTTACCTCTTCATTGAGCTTCTCGGGCTCATACTCGAGCTCATCCTCGTCAATATCCATTTGAAGCGGGTCAACTGGCTCATCTTTGATGACAGGTGGTAGCTGTGTCTGTGATGGGGGTGACAAGCTCTTTTCGACAGAATAGACACGATTTCGAGGCCCTGTGGGTATGGAGGGGGCTGTAGTAGGCAGGGTGGCGACTGAAGTGGGCGGTTGGAGGGAATTCAATCCATGGCTCTGACGATATGCGTTCACAAGGGCGATGAGCTGTGGCTCGGTGAAAGCTTCGAGATTAGCGACAATAAGATTGGTGATGAGTGCTGCAGGTAAAGATGTAAAGTCGAAGTTAGAAAGGAAGGCAGCCGAAGGGTTGGGCGTGGGCTGTGGGGGAACCTCGGTTTCAAGTTTGATTCGTTTGTGGTCGGTGGGTTCGTTCGAACTTGAAGCTGGTCGTTTTCGGCTCTCAAGAGCGGTAGCCTTACGTTTCTTTTCATCTGCTGCAGCTTTGTCCATTCGCTGCCCTTGGATGTGGAGAGCTTCAGTAACTTGTACAACATACTGACTGCCCATTGCAATCCTGAAACCAAATCGTATTTATAAACACAAGGATGTCTGTTCGAAGCGTACCGAGATATATGGGCCAACAATATTCGGATCGACTTTTCAATGCTCTTCACCCTTGAAGCAGAAAGGCCACCAAGAGCCGCAGGTGTCCACGATCTCAAGGTCGAGATCACTAATGGAAGGGTTGCAGGCCGCAGCTTGACCAAATTCACCCAGGAATTGAGCAGGGCGGAGAGCAGGTCGACATCCCTGAAAGCGCAGTTTAGAGAAATATGGGATGAGATTGATGGTTAATTCGACGTACTGGCTGTTATACAATAATCCAGCTAGTGCTTCCAACAACTTTTGACCTTCAGCTTCCAATTTTGAAGCGGGAATAAATGGATGGTCCACCGGGCAGAAAGATATGTTGGGATCGTTCTTGTTTTGAAGCTGCGAATACGGTGTTTAGGAAATGAAAAAAAGTGGACAATGAATGAGCGCACTCGTGGATCCGAGACCCCGCGCGTCTGCACCAGAACGACGCGTTGCGCGAACTTCATGGCAGAGAGCCTGATTCCAGCGTTGACGTTCGAAGCCCATAGGAGGTCAATAATGCGCGATTTCGCGGTAGAAAGGGTATTCCATGCGGCAGGGTTGCTTCGGTTGGTGCATCTATACCAATGGTGAGCGACAGTTGTGTTTGTGGGAAAGTCACCTACAGGTGTCGAAAAACGAGAGGGTAGACTGTCGCGAGGCATTGAATTATGACTTTGACAGTGGCGGGTTTGGGGTCATCGAGGAGCTGTACAAGAGTGTCTAGCGCCTTCAGAGCCACTGAAAACGGGGCGATGAATATAGGTCGTATGACGGCAACTTTAAAATGATAATATTAACACTAACTCTGAGTTCGTTGGTCGAGTGTCAAAGACGAGCGACATATCGCAAAATGAAAAAGGTCCAAGACCCATCTTTTGAGCAGAGAGTCTCCGGCGTTCACGACGACGTTAATGAGTGTTTGGGCAAGGATGGGTATCGGTGCTGGGTGAATTTCTAGGGTTTCACGCAAGTTGGCGAGCAAATCTGCTTGCTCCTGCGAGTTTGCGGGGGCAGAAAGCGCCGCCTGAAGTGTCTGAAGGGGGTCTACGGGACTGCTTGCCATTCTTCACCTTGGGCGCCGCCAAACTCTGCAACAGAGTAAGAATCAAAAACGATATATGGAATTAAGGTAAGCTTATGTAAGCTTCCATTCTTCTCCAACGATGCAAGCCTGTCCTCCAGAAATATGGCTTGATATCTTCTGGCTTGCTTGCACTGACACGGGCTTTACAGGGCGGTCGATATCTCTAACCTCTCGTTTCTTTCATGAACTTTCCAAACCTGTTAAACTTCGCTCAGTTGGCTTACAGGGTGTTGCTCAAATCATTGATTTTCTGAACCTCATAGAAAGGACGCCCGTCGTTCACCGTCGGGTTGAAAACCTTTTTCTCTCTACTCATTACGGTTGCGACCCCCCAGAGGATGTCGTATCTGATGCTATGGAAGCACTCGTTAATCTATACGAGCCCGGTTACGATATCCGGATACACCAGCCATCCTCGGTGGTAAGGCTCTCTGCCTTTCTAATTTTTGTAATAATATTTCAAGACAAATCTTCGCTTTTTAGGAAGAAATTTTCGATGACTATGGAGAGTTGAAATTCCATGCAGTAACACGGATTCTCTCCGCCGTCGCTCCCACCCTCAAATACCTACACATCGTATTTGCGCCCTCTCGTGAATTTGTTCTACCGCATGTCAACCTCCCACAGCTCGTAGACCTTGTTATTCAGGGATCATACGGAGACTTTGCCCAGCTGCGACCGGGAGCAGCCCCGACATTCAAGAAGTTACGGAGGCTTAGGTTGACCGAGGTTTACACATCCCAGGGGGATAGGACGTTCAAAACAATTGCGGCATCCGCTCCTAATCTTACCCATCTCCGCCTTGACCATCGCAACCCGTACCACTATGCCCTACGCTCTGAGCTCAAAGAGTTTCTAGGTGACATTTCCCAGAAACCTGATGCCACAACAAGTAAATTCCCGGTTTCTTTAGAGAAACTCTTCCTCCATCCAGGTATGCGTTCGCCGCCAGGGTCCTTTATGTGCGGTACGGGTTTTATGATTCGGTTCTCTTCGATGAAGGCGCTACAAACCCTTGCCGATACCGACCCCAGGTTTATCCTCTTGAGGGAGGATGAATATGCCCGGAGATCAAATTACGAAGTTGATGAAGGACTCAATGCATGGCTGGGCGAGATCAATGGGCAACCTTCTCATTGGGAAGAACCGATGCGAAACAGCTAGGGCCTCTTAATCCTCTTTCCAATACTTTCACATGGACACTGATTGCCTTGAGTAACTTCATGTACAATATTTCCTATACAGGATGCCAGTCATTCTCCCGGCCCTATATTATTTACATTATTTAAATGACCACCTGTAACTTGAGTGTCGCCATTGTAACGATGTTGATTTGTAGCCGTATTTCTTCCGATGATCCCATAATTGATTCTCAATCTCTTTCCACCACTCAAGCTCAAGTCTCAAGCCATGCAGAACAGTAATTGTCCAATTATTAACGCCTGCCCACCCGAAATATGGTCACAAATCTTCTACCGCGCCTGTACTGATACAAGCTTCACGGGTTGTTCTCTCCCTGCAACTTCTCGTTACCTCCACGAGATTGCCAAAAAAAAGTCAGATTTCGCTCAGTGGCCTTGTTCAACATCGACCAAATCATCGCCTTTGTCAAGCTCGTGGAGGCGCTACCTTTGGGGGAACGCTTCGTTGAGAATCTATACCTAACGACCTATTATTCAATTGCTCGAGAAAATATAGGAGCCCTCACCAAGGAATTCTATAAACCAGGATTTGACACAAGGGTGGTGGCACCGTCGATGGTAAATATTTGTGAATGGTTGCTTTGGGGGGCCCATTTTGACTTTCTGTATATTTTCAGGAAAGTATACTCAACAGCTATTATGAACTGTTCCGACACGCTCTCATGCGAATCCTCTATGCCCTCCCATCAACCCTCAAACACCTGCACATATTTTTCGAATGCATCAGGCTTTTCATTCTGCCTTCGGTTAACCTCCCCCATCTCGAGGAGCTTGTTGTCGAGGGAGAGTACTCTTATAGCGACGAGGAGTTGGCGAATGAGAGGCTTCCATTATTGGGTAGTCTTCGTCGACTCAGATTAACACTTGTTATGCCACGGATGGGGCAAAAGACAACATACTGAGGAACATTGTCGCCTCCGCTCCTAACCTCACCCATCTTCGACTTGATAATTATCAATATTCTTCGAAGCTCCGTGATGCCATCGAAAAGTTCCTTCTGCCTGAACCCACAGATAGATTCGAACCCACTGCCGAAAACCATGCTGGACACGAACAATTTCCTCCTCCTTGGGGAGTGAAAACACTCCCTAGGTCTCTTCATAGGATACTACTCCACCCAGGACCGATTACGGCACCGTGGCGGAATGGTTTCGGTCGGGGTGAACAAATGGATGGTAGCGCTCTCCGACGTCTTGCGTTCGTTGACTCAAGGGTAATACTTTTTGACCACGGTCCCTTCAGTATGGAACCTGCCAGGGGGCCTCAGAAGGGTATGGCTGAGTGGATGGATAGGATCAACGGAGAGGAGTCCTACTGGAGTGCTTGAGATACTACAAAGTAACAACGAACGTCTTCCATATTATTTCAACGACAGGGACGTCCGGGTTTTGAACTCAAACTTGGAGAATAGGAACCCGAATTCGGAATGCAAACCAAGTCATAAAGTTTTCAGACACTTGTGGATCATCATCCCCATCCTCGAGGAACAAATCCAGAGATACAATGAAAAGTCGTTGGCATGAAAAATCGTTATCAAACCAAAATTCTCAATCTGAAAGTACTTAACGATAGATTAATAGACTGACTTCTTCAGACTTAGGCAGCAAGCCGTCAACATAAGTTCACAGAATCCGGAACGAAGCACTGGCAGTAGCGTGGATCGTACAGAAGCCTTAGCTAACGAGCAAAATTTCGGAAGGCGACCCCCAAGAGTTGTTATTTTGGCATCAGCCTAGATAAGTACGTGCAGTCTAGCGGTCCCAAGAACTCGAGGGAATTGCAGGAAAGTTCCGCTCGTCTTGTTTCGTTTCAACGGTCGCAGAAAAGTGGTTCAATTTGAAGTTTGTTGACCAATAGGGACAGTTGACTGAGTCGCAATTGATAGTTGAAAATGCAATATTTCAACATTTACGTGCGGTGCACGAGCCTTCCGAGTCAGAGATGTAGTTGATTGAGTACAAGTGGCGGATTTCCGTTTTCGGGAGTCTCTTGATTGTCAGGGGTCTCAAAATTCAATCTTGTTCTGCACATTCCACCACATCTAAATCGCCATGGTACGTCAGTGCAAACCCCGATAACAAATGCACTCACGAAGGGTTGAACATTGAAGGCAGCCCAACAGTCCCAAGGCATCCAAACTCTTCTTGAGGCGGAAAAGGAAGCCGCCAAGATTGTGCAACAGGCGCGCCAGTGTCAGTCACCCTCCATCATACCCACTGGGGGGGGGGTCTCCCAGTTCCAATTGCAATATCTGACTTGGCTTATAGATCGCGTTCAGAAACTCAAGGATGCCAGGACTGAAGCTTCAAAGGAAATAGAGGAATACAAGAAGTCCAAGGAGCAAGAATTCAAGGCATTTGAAGCTTCCGTGCGTTCACACCCTCTCTTGATCTCTCAAGGACATTGACACATATTCCCGTACAGCACGCAGGGACGACATTCAATACCCAAGCAGCCCTGGACACGGAGACAGAAGCTAAACTACAGGAAATCGATGTCCTGTTCAATCAGAAGAAGGACGCAGTCGTCGATACCCTCCTCCAGCGAGCCACCCTTGTTCAGCCAGAGCTTCATCGGAATCTCAAGAAAATCAATGCTTGACCCCATATGTTTCGCGGTTTGTTTGCAACTGTACACTTACACGGACCAATACATAATAGCAACCTCAACTTCTCGATGTGGGAGCGATCACTCGCGACTAGGCCGCGGGCGCAAAATAGAATGCCAAATGTACATATGACGGTTGCATGAGATGAATAAGCAATGAAAGTACACAGCAGATGGTAAGTAAGAAAGCATAACATAAAAGGTCGATGCATGAGCAAATATGGGGAGAACAAGATGATGGTATGACGAGGGCCGCGAAATCAAAGCAAGAAGCAACAAAGAGCTCAACTCTAAACAAGAAATGCAATAAAAGGCGCGGAAGCTACCTCGATTCATTCGCTAACCATTGCAGGCCAACTGGCATAACGAGGGTTGTCGAAGGTCGCAACTCTGTCGAGTCCGCATGAAGGCTGTGCTGAGAGGCAGCGATCAACGATAAACTCATACCAGCTGGCGGTGTATTCCTCCGTGGCGAAATATGCAACAGCTGCTGTTGCTGTGGTGCAGTACTATTCGATGCTTGTTTTTGCGGATCCCTCGAAGCAGAACCCCACGAATCCAACAAGCCACTCGCTTTGAGTGACGGTAAAGACTTGTTCCCGTCTGCAAACGTCCTCTGGCTTGAACCTCCACTCGAACTTTTACCGCTTCCTGAGACTCCCGGCCCGCTCGTCCCACCTCCAGTTTGAATGGCTGAGCCACCCTCTCCACTGCTTCCGCCGATCAATTCAGCGCTGTGCGACCATCGCGCGTGTGGTTGTTGTGCCGAAGCATTCCCCTCCCTGCCGGAGCCAGTGCCATCATATTTACTAGCCTGTTGTTGATTCTGGGGTAAGGAACCAGCTATCTCCCCGCCCCCATTCCCATGTCCCAACCCCGGTCCGACGGCTCCGACCGACCCTGTAAAGCCAGGCGAGGAATTCAGAGACGAAGCCTGCCCTGCGCGCTCCCTTCCACTACTTCCGCTAGAAGTATCCGAAGGGTGCTGTTGGTTCGCTCCCATGCTCCGATTGGAACTGATATTCCCACTAGTGCTGTTGGAATTTGGTGGACGGCCGAGGGGATAAGAAATGGGGGGCGAATTGCTCGGCGACCGCTTCAGGATGGCAGTGGTACTATTGCTACCATACGCATCCACAGCGTGTTGTTGAAGGGGCCAGGAATTGTGAGCGAAATTTCCTTGATTGCCGGAGTTGCGTGAGTCGGAGAGCCGTCGATGTGAGGGTTGATGATAGGAACCACCATGCAACAGTTGCTGCTGCTGCTGCTGCTGCTGGAGCTGGAGCTGGGTCTGAGAATGGGGATGTGAATGTGAGGGGCCTGGATGGTGTTGCTGTGGAGGCGAGGGATGGGATCGCCAATCCTGAACGAGCTCCTGCACCTTTGTGCCATAGGCCTCCTCGTAATCAGCGGACCACTTTCGAACCTGAGCGTCGTCCCTTTTGCAATATTTGACAAGAGACTGTGCGACATGATCGTGTCAGCGCGCCCACACAATCAAACCCATAACGGGTGAAAAAGGGTCCACACGACGTACCCATAGCGCAGCACCCACTGATTAGGGACGATAAGCAGATGAGATATAAAATGGAACAAAGAGAAAAAGATAAGGATTAATACATGCCGAAATTAATGAGGCGAGGATGAGGAAAGCTGAGACGCACTGAGTAAACTGTTCTTCGCACGATCACCGAGCATTTGAAGAATTAACTCGATCCTTTCAAGTGCCCATTCGAGTTCAGACTTGGGTACACGTTGGGTACGTTGTCGAGCCTACGAATAAATGATATCGAAGGCAGAGTTAACTGGCATGTCAAGGACAGAAATATTGGACAGGGGAAAATGTGGGGGGATAAGGAAAGTTCAAGAAAGAAAAATAATCACAAGGTTCAAGACTAAAGCGCACGATGCGTAGAAAACGTGCATGGAGCACCAACACCATGCACCTCCATTGGAACTTGTTTCGAACATTGATTGTTGGACGAGCAGACTTTGCTCCGAAAACCGCAGATGGTCTGGCAGGGTGCGATTCCATTCCTACGATCGTAATACAATTGTCAGCGCCACTGGGTCAAACACGAGTAAAAATGACGAAAAAGCGTGCAGTATACGCACGTCCATCTTCTGTTCAGCGTCCATCAGTGTTGCCGAGGATAGAACGATTGTTTCTTCTACCATTAAAACGTCAATCCAACAGTCGAACATAGTACGGCATGACTAACCGTTCACTTCATCAAGTGTACATTCCATTTTTGCGTATATGGAGATGATGCGAATGAGGTGCCCGAATTCAGAAGCATATTGAGTTCTAACCGCCGGAAGGTAGAGATATTCTATATTTAGAGTTATGTTAGTTCAAGTGAAAGCGGAGTTAAAGATGGCAAACAGAAGATAGGTGTGAGAGAGATGATGGTGCAACGATACATTGTGTGGGATTATGGGACCCAGCGTGCAATCATGGATCAACGTGTGATCACTATACCAATGGGTTTAGAAGCGGACGCAAGGAATAGGCATGGGAGTGGGGACGAAAGGGAAAAAAAAAAATTAAAGTTGAGGCGAGAAACATACCAGGGAGTGTGGAATGTACGCCAAGTTCAAAACTGGTTTCGTCGACAGGCAGCCGTAGGCGGAGCTCAAGATCCGCGAAGGTTACGGGTTTTTTGAAGTAAATAGAAGCCATGACGTCGAGAAAGTGAATAAGCCAGAAGATGCGGCGAAGGGCTTCACGTTCAATGGCCCGTTGTACAAATTCTTGAGACGGGACCGGCGTTAGGGTCGGGTGCTCGGGACTGTGTACTCCGAGGCCCTCTACGATTTGAAGGGCGAGGTCTACTTGTTCCGATCAGGGATATTTCAAGGTGGGAACGAAGGGAAAGGAGATGAGTACCATGAAATCGGGAACTCCAGATCATGTTTCTATCCTTGGTGAGTATATCATGCATCTGCAGAATGCAAAGGGCCTGCGCAGCTTCCAGGTCTGGCTCTACAACGAGGCGGCCTGCGCCATCGAACATTTGTGAGAGGGCCTCTTGAGCAAAGGGCTTCCCAGCAAAACGCGTGGGCGTAGTCCGGATACGCGGTTGCTTTGACAGCGGGGCAGCAAGGGCACAAACCGCCAGAAGGAGGTGAGATGTGACGCGATTATGGCTGAGAGATGATGAGAAGGTTGGTTTGTGTATTACAAGCCGTGCGGGATGGCAGTGGGTAAAAAATACTGGATGGTTCGTATTCGGATTAGGTCAATACAAGGGAAGAGAAGATGCTGAGAACGAACGATTTGTCAATTCGCGTGTGAGCGAAGGATCGAGGTCTATGGATGTGGGGCGATCCATGGACACGCCTGATATGGGGCCGTCAATGATAAGGTCATCTACTGGCAGGGGGTTACCCCGTTCGTTTCTGAACCGCTTACGAGCGTGTTTGTGTTCATCGTCGCTGTTGTCGTTTTGGAACGGAGGCGGAGGTGGAGGTGGATTAGGGAAGATTCGGAATTGATTAACTGACGGTTGGTTAAGCTGAGACGCAGGATGAGAGCGACTGTCAGAAGGCGAGGAAGAGGGCTGAGGATCTTGTCTTTCCGGCTTGAATGGGCGCGGGGCTGGCACCGGACGTCCCGAAGCATCAGTGTAGGTACATTGCTTTGAGGCAAAATAACTAGCTCGATCATCAGCCGACTTGGGAAGCTAGGAAAGCGACGGAGCTCACCAGTTGCTACATGGAGCTGTTTTGGGAGGAATTGAGCGAGGGAAAAAGCACAGGGAGTTGCGGAGACTGACCTGTGCCATCGCAGCGTCGTTTGCTCTTATGACATGCATCACAGGCCTGGCAAGGATAAGCCAAGGTGAGAATGCGAGGCGGAAGGACAAACCTTTGCGAGACGCTTTCGCTTTGGGGCCTTCATGAAAGCGCTATTGGAGTCAGCGTTTTGCATGGTGGTTTAAGAAGAAGGGTGGGTATTAGTTGTCATTTTCATAACGTCTTTTTGGTATCGTCGGTCCGCCGGCACAAGTCAATCCAGGGACCATCCCACGTGCACCCTTGCGCATAGTACTTACACCGCCGGCACCTCTTTCCCACCCTTCAGTGGCACTGCCCCCATTTGTCTGTAATATCCCATCTCCTCCGACGGCTACTTGGCACTCTGGAGCACTCTGGCCATTCATAATGATTCTGTCTAAGAACCCGAGGGACGTTCGATCCATAATGGGGCACTCGTATCTCCACGAAACGACATTATGTCCGCACCACCAAGGTTTTTTTGGCTAATTCGCCCCGTGACAGGCCTGTTTCTCATCTCTCGACTCCCAAGCGTCTTTTTCGCAGTCATCCGCGGGAAACACCGCTCTCGTCGTGTGATTTGCCTAAATCACACCTCGACCCTTATATTATCGATGCAGCTACGAACAGTTTGCATGACCGTCTAGCCTTAGTGCTCCTCAGCGTTCCAATCCAATCAAACTCGGCATTTTACCTGCAGATTACCGGAGGAATGATGGCTTACTTCGTCACTCTGTAATCACTGATAGACCGGATTTCACAGTGCTCAACTTGCCACCCCTATTTCACTCAGAATTTTCTCGCCCTTTCACTTCCAATCCCTGTCCTGGAGTACGTCTGTGATTAAGGAGACCCCTACATACACGAGGTCCATCGTGCCGCTGCTATGAGATTTTTCATGCTGCCCTGAAGTGTCGACTATCGGGTCTTTGATCTTCTGGTGGAAGCTTCACAAGGGACACCAGTGGAATTACCAGACCCTAAAGCCATTTCCCCATATCTATGTAGGGCTTTTCACCTTGGTAATCCGCCTCGAGTGACTATTCCTACGCTCTTCGCACCACCTCTGTTCATCACTCGTGACAAAAAAAAAATTGTCAAGGCCCCTTCCAAATACTTCCCCTATTTCCAAGGATGTCGCTCGTATATTTGAACCACTTGCTCTGGTTGACAGTTCTCCTTTCAACCCTGGCGCGATACCTAATAACCAAGCATTCAAGGGAAAGCGTTACTGGAGGATCCCAATTCCCCCGGCGCATATTTTTGCAGCTCTAATCGAACGATGGGCCAAGTGGTCTCAGTGGATTGAATGATGACAACGAGGGTAGTGGTGAGCCAAGGGGAGGCAGTAGGTCGCCTTCCAAAAGAAAGGACTCGGACGCAGGTGGTGCACGAAAGCTCGAAAACGTCAGGCGACAGTAGATCTAGGGCTTGTGATGAATCGGGTGGCATCAAAACCAACAACCTGATCGTTGCGAGATAGCCTCGTCAACTTATGTACATGATAATGGCGATGATGCGCTGGCGCACTTGATGAGTACTGGCCAGTATGACAATTCTGACTCTGAAAATGGCCCAAGTGAGAGTCCTTGTTCTTGAACGTAACCACCATTTCACTAATAATTCTTCCGATTAGGTGTATCTGCCGCAATTCCTCATGACGAGGATAAGCCAGCTGAATGGCAATTTGGCCCCTCATTTTCGACCAATAAGATTGTTTTACTGCCAGGGGGATAAATCCTACATGGATCATCCGATATTCCTACATTACAGTGTGGTGGTGGCTGGATACTGTATTGTAGGATTGGTATATCTTCGTCCTTGTTTCGCAGGTAAAGAGCGGCCATATTATGTTGGACTTGCATCAGATTTAGAACACCTCGAATGTTTAGTACGCGCAAGCGCAAACAGCACTTAGACTCGGTGTACCACACGGCCATCCGTCGACCATTCGAAGACGCTCCGACACTGGCCTCGAGTCTACATCCGAAATGGAAATGAGACAACGAGAAAAGTGAGAAATTGTGGTAATTTTTGTAGCACGGTACATAAATAACACCTGTGGTGGTTTTTTTAGTGTGATGTCCATCTGGATCCTCCTAAAAGCTGTGCGGAGCGTGGGTTCGACGATGGTGGAAGCGGTAAGCGAGGTCGATTCGGTCAAGATTGTCAAGCTATTGGTCAATTTGGTACAGCCTGTTATATTCGCGCTACTACACACTAACCCGACACTGAACGATAACCGTTTAATCGAACAATCCGAAGCCCATGTCGTCGTCAGATTCCTCCTACATTGCCATGTCAATTCACCCATAGACAAATAATTGACGAGGTCACAAACCTTCTCCTCGACTTTCTCCTCCTTCTTCTCCTCGACAGGGGCACCACCACCGCCAGCAGCGGGGGCAGCAGCAGCGCCTGCTCCTCCTCCTCCACCAGAAGGAACCTAAACAGTTTGATAAGCCATTGTGGATCCATTGACAGAGGTGTTTCCCTTACAGAAGCGAGCTTGCTCGAGCCCTCAGCGATGAGCTACATGGACGTTTATTAGTCCCAATAGATAATAGAGCAATCACAACGGCCGCACCTCAGCAGTGGACTTGCCCTTGAGCTCGGAGATCAGGGTCTCCAGGCGGTCATCGTCGGTCTCGATACCGACAACTGCGAGGAGCTTTTTGACATCAGCGGCGGAGGGGCTCTCGTTCCCACCGGCCTGAAGGAGGAGGTATGCAGCAATGTTACGCATCTAGAGCAAGGGATGGTCAGCGCGTGCAAATAACAATATTGGTTACTGTACTTTTGAGTTTGGAAACGGTGTGGTAAGAGTTTATGGGAAATCGGTAGCCACAAATCACTGGGGAAAGGATCAGCTTGTCTTCACGTCGCCAAGGAACGTACACACATTTAATCCACTAAGGGAGGACCTGTGGGTTCTAGCCGAGGATAGTTTTTAAGGAGGTGTACAGGACTCACAATGGCTCATACGCGCTTCCGCGAGATACTATACAGTTTCACGTGACACAACATCAGCCACACCCTTCCACATTCGTACGAAATTCACACTCCGCCCCAAGTCCATCTTTTCGACGTCGCCCACCGCCAACAACAACCATGGTGCGCCATTCCTCTCAATTGCATGCTGACGGAATATGGTTATGCTAACTACCCACTTTTCAGGCTGAAGTAACCGATCCCCAATTGGCCGCCGAGCTCAAGAAGAAGCGTACATTCCGTACCTTCTCTTACCGTGGGGTTGAGCTCGACAAGCTCCTTGACATGAACAACGAAGATGTACGCCTTTACTTTTTTTAACGTTATTCTGACCCATTGATTTCATGTTTTTAGTTTGTCGAAGTATGTTACTTGTATACATCCATTCAGCAAGCCCTGATCATCGAACCAACTTGTCCTCCAATTCTTAGCTCGTCCACGCCCGTGCCCGCAGACGCTTCCAACGGGGTCTCAAACGCCGTCCTATGGGACTCATCAAAAAACTCCGCAAGGCGAAGAAGGAAGCACCCCCCAATGAGAAGCCCGCTGTTGTCAAGACGCATCTGCGTGACATGATTATCGTCCCAGAGATGATTGGAAGTGTTGTTGGTATCTACAACGGCAAGGTGTGTATATGTTATCTGATCGTTGGCCAGTGGGGGAAAAGATAAAGGGTTAGATGGGGAGGGGGTGAAGAGAATGATCGGTGAATTGTATGCTGATGGCTCCCTTAATTTAGGTTTTCAACTCGGTTGAAATCAAGCCTGAGATGACAGGACACTATCTCGGAGAGTTTTCATGCTCGTACCGACCCGTCAAGCACGGTCGTCCTGGTGTAAGTCCTCACGTACTCAACCCTCAACACCTTCCTGATTTTCTCACTTCCTATAGATCGGTGCTACCCACTGTGAGCAACTTCTCATCCCACTTCTCAGTCTTCGTGTTGGTAGGACTGACCACCTTTCTTCTCCTTCACCTCAGCTTCTCGATTGTAAGATGCATGATTACGTTAAGCCCTCGTCCAAACTGACACCCTTTTACAGCATTCCCCTCAAGTAAATGGATCACTTTTATTCACATGTTTGCTTGTACCTCTCCACGCACAAAAACACTGCCATGCGATATATGCTCTTTTATGAGATATGAGTGGATAAGCGCCAGTCTGGATGCAACTTCTGACCTATCTCTATGAGTCTGGGTACTCTTCCTCCTGAAAAGACAATTTCTTCCCAATTTGAATATTACATGACTTGTATAGATGGAGGCAGAGCACATGGTTGGCCCGCCCAGGTTAGTGGTTAGTGGGTATGGTTATTCCACAATACCACACCTATTTTTGAAAGAGGAGAGCTGGGAAATTATTTTTGCCACTGGCGAACCCATTCGCGCTTAAGTGACAAGTCATAAGTGTGGCGAAATACGGTTAAGTTCTGCCAAACGGCTGGGGAAGGTATGTCCTTGGCTCTCCCATCTTACATTCACATGACGACCATTGAAATATTGAGCATTGACAAAAATCTGTTCCTCTAGATGCCATAACTCGGGTTCATCACGGTCCGGATAAGATGCACAACCTTTATACCGAATGCTCTTTCTCCCACCATCATAGTAATGCCCCCCTCCAACGAAAAGAAAGAAGGCATTTTGCCATCCACTGCTCTTCAGGAAGCCCCTGCCACTCCGCGTCAGACAGCATTGGAGAAACTGAAGACTAACTACCGCTCCCGCCCCAAATTTCTCCTCATTCTTATCACATACCTGGCCGTGCGCGTTGTATACGAAGGGTACAAGTGGATTGATACATTTGGGAAAGCTGACAGTGGTCCGCGTTGCGTTCAGGCCGATGTCCTTACCCCCAATAAGAATGCCGACCTCTGGAATGCGTTGAACGAAAAGATTGGAACCCCAGCTTTCGAGACAAGTGCCATTAATTGGCTTGCAGGCGCAGTGCGAGTACCGTCAGTCAACCTTTCCTCCGTCCCTGAATTCCCTTTATGACGATACTAACGATATGCAGGACCGAATCATTCGATGATATGGCTCCCGTTGGGCAAGACCCACGTTGGGACGCCTTTGGACCATTCCACGAGTACCTTTTAGCTGCATTCCCACTTGTGTAGGCTAGGTTGTTCTTCTTAGGCATCCCAGTTCATGATCTGACATGTTGAACCGCGACCAGCCATGCGAATCTCAAATTAACCAAGGTAAACACCTACGGTCTCTACTACGAATGGAAAGGCTCGGACGCATCCCTGAAGCCCTTACTTCTCGCTGCCCACCAAGGTGAGTTCATGTTATAATTTAACCTGTCAATCTTGGCCTCAATCCCTTTTCCATTCCATGATAGATGTCGTTCCCGTCGATCCAACAACTGTTGATCAATGGACCCATCCACCATATTCTGGTTACTTTGATGGCGAGTTCCTGCTCTATGCGGGTACAATGGATGCTCATCTTTTTCTCTCTCTCAGGCAAGCGTATCTGGGGACGTGGAAGCTCGGACGATAAAAGTGGATTGATTGGCATTCTGTAGGTGTCTCTTGGGTTTCCCATCTTAATTGTGGCTCAATGTCGGGCATAGCTCGACGATCGAAACGCTCTTGGAATCCAAGTTCCAGCCCACTAGAACAGTAGTCCTTTCCTTCGGTTTCGACGAAGAGTGCAGTGGGTTCCATGTTGGTCTTAACCTTATAATTCCAATCCAATTTTGCTTCGGCGGGCTCACGAAATTGATCATAAGGGTGCTGGAAAACTTGGTCCATACCTTGAAAGTATCTATGGCGAAAATGGTTTTGCCATGGTCGTCGATGAAGGCTGTAAGTCTCTCATGATTTGTGAGGGGTGCAAAGTAGTTCATGAGCTATATCCAGCTGGGTTTACGCGACAATTCGGATCTGTCGTTGCCTCGCCAGGCATAGCAGAGAAAGGTTTTATCAACGTCTTGGTTGAGGTGACCGCTCCCGGTGGCCACTCCAGCATTCCTCCCGCTCATACGGTAATTTCTTTTTTCATAGCCTCAATCTCTTTGATTAAAAGTTTACAGAGCATCGGAATTCTCTCCGCCCTTCTCGTACACTACGAGAAACACCCTTACGAAGTCAATATCGTCAGTACTCAAGAAGTTATCCACGTTTTGCAACCGCTACCTGACGCTATTTTTCACAGGGAACGAATGAACCCATTTATGATACCTTGCAATGCATTGCCGAGCACGCTAAATCTGTCCCATCAGGCCTACGCAAAGTCATCAAACGTTCTGCCCACTCAAAGAAGGCCCTTCATGCTCTCCAGGCCTTCGTTCGCAAAGATAATGTTTTCAGAAGCCTAGTAGGCACGACACAGGCAATTGATATCATCCACGGCGGTGTCAAATCCAATGCACTTCCAGAACAGGCCTGGGCAATTGTAAACCATCGTGTTGCTGTGGTCAGGTTTGTTAAATTTATTTTTCTCCTTTGTGCAAGAAATTTGCGATTTATATAATTACTCGCAGCTCTCTCGATGAAGTCAAGGCTCACGACACAGCCCTCCTGACTTCGCTCAGCAATGAGTTCAATTTGACATACAATGCTTTTGGAAGCAGGATATCAGAGGAAGGTGCTCCAGCCAGCGGTTCCTTGACATTGAGTGATGCGTATAACGGAGGTCTTGACCCTGCACCTATCACTCCAACTGGCAAGGATGCAGCCCCATATCAGCTGCTCTCCGGTACAATCAAAGCGACATACAATGCACACCGCTCCCTCTCGAATTATGACGAGCCTGTCATAGTCGCTCCTGGCATGATGTCTGGGAACACAGGTTCCTTATCTTGTTCTTAGCTCTGCTGCGTCGTTTGCTGATGGAACACCGCTGCACAGATACACGTTTCTACTGGAAATTATCTCCACATATATTCCGCTACAATCACCATAACGGTGGTGATGGCACGAACTCTCTGAGTGGAGTTCATACCGTCAACGAATGTCAGTTTTCATGTAATAAACATCCTTGTTACAATTCTAACACAGTCAATTTATTTTTCAGTCAAGGAGGTGGATGGGT
>Ga0307509_10002367_pt1 | contig 30672 bp, 32 predicted proteins | sample 10_EM_MG_FD_202245 | JGI IMG/M metagenome (GOLD analysis project Ga0307509, IMG submission 202245) | Populus trichocarpa ectomycorrhiza microbial communities from riparian zone in the Pacific Northwest, United States - 10_EM | ecosystem: Host-associated > Plants > Roots > Unclassified | place...
AACACAATTTTTTCAAAAAAAAAAAAAAAAAAAAAAAAAAAAAAAACGACCAAGAGATAGGCCCACGAACAATCTCTCCTCCACCTCCGGCGATTGAAATCTCAACACCATGGGAAATCATCGTCACTTTCCGCCACCCACCTCTCTTCTCCCACGATGGCTACTGCCTAGGAGTTGACGTTAAGCCATCTACCCTCCTCCTCTGTGGCCTCGGCCTCCCCTCCTTGGGGTTCTTGTTCCCGTTCATCGTTGACACCCGCTCATGAAGTTCGGTTCTCCCCCTTACCCCGCACTGCCTTTGCACCTCGCTTAGGATTTTGCGCGGTCGGAAAGCTTCTCCCTACACTCACGGTCGGCGTTACGGTGACGGACTCTCGGTCAAAGTAGGCCCCGGCTTGCTGGGCTTGTACCTCTGATGGGGAAAGCCTCGGTTAGTAACATCACGGTCCCGTCCCGGTCTCGTCGTCGTCCCAAAAGCCCTTGCTATAACCCGTTTGTCGGTTGTGGCTAGCCCGTTCGCGATCCTTCCTCTACCCCCCTCCCGGTTCCGTCCGCTGGCACCGTACTGCCCCTTAAGCTGGCACCTTACTGCTAAAAACTCCTCCTCCGGCTGGCACCCTACTGCTCCCCCCCGCCTCTGGCTGGCACCCTACTGCTACTCACCGGCAGGCACCCTACTGCTCACCTTCCTGGCTGGTATCCTCTCTGCTCGGTGGCTCCGCTCGCCCTTCTCTCCCCCTCCGATCGTTCGGCCTCTCCTCGGTTACGCCTTGTCGTGGTATAGCACTGCCTCCGTGACTTTGTCCAACGCTTGGGAACGATGTAATGACCTGCCCGACCGTACATCATGGTTTTTGGTGGGCCCTCAACTTATGAGTTTTCCCGTGTCGGCGATTATCTATCCTCTCCCCCGGGCCCCGAAAGGGCCTTTGAACAGCCGTCGTTTCTTTTGTTTTGGGAGCCTGCTGAAGGGTTTGGGTCTCTCTACCTGTACGTTTCTATGTATTGTTTCCTTACGTGTCTGGGGTATATTATCTTACGTACTAGGCGGGGGAGACTTTTCCTATGGACTCGTGGTGTTTGATTTTTCCCATGACGAGGTGAAGCAGGCGGGATGACGTTTCCTTATAGGTTTTTTATCTCCATAGCTAGCGCTGCATGAGTCTTTTGTACCTTTAAACATAATAACGATTTGATTACAAAAAAAAAGAAAAGAAAAACGACCAAGAGATAGGCCACGAACCATCTCTCCTCCACCTCCGGCGATTGAAATCTCAACACCATGGGAAATCATCGTCACTTTCCCCCACCCACCTCTCTTCCCCCATCATTGCTACTGCCTAGGGGTTGACGTTAAGCCATCTACCCTCCTCACCTGGGGCACGCCTGCCTCCCCTCCTTGGGGTTCTTGTTCCCATTCGTCGTTGACGCCCGCTCATGATGTTCGGTTCTCCCCCTTACGCCGAACTTCCTTCCCACCTCGCTTAGGATTTGGCACAGTCGGAAAGCTTCTCGCGACGCTCACGGTCAGCGTTACGGTGTCGGACTCTCAGTTAAAGTAGGCCCCGCCTTGCCGGGCTTGTACCTCTGATGGGGAAAGCCTCTGTTAGTAACATCACGGTCTCGTCCCGGTCTCGTCGTCGTCCCAAAAGCCCTTGCTGTGGCCCGTTTGTCAGTTGTGGCTAGCCGGCTGGCGATCCTTCCTCTACCCCCCTCGCGGTTCCGTCCGCTGGCACCGTACTGCCCCTTACGCTGGCACCTTACTGCTAATCCTACTCACCGGGTGGCACCCTACTGCTCTTCACCGGCTGGCACCCTACTGCTACTCTCCGGCTGGCACCCTACTGCTCATCATCGTTGGCTGGCATCCCCTCTGCCCGATCGCTCCGCTCGCGCACCTGCCTCTCTCCCTCCTGTGATTTACTCTACGGTCGCAATCCTCGCTTAGATTACGGTTGATCATGGTATTGCACTGCCTCCTTGGTCTCTGCTAAACGCCGACCCGTCGCCACCTTCCTGTCACTTCCGACCGTTGTGCCGCCGCCCCAACCGGATTTCACCGTACGGGTTCTTGGATTTGGCATATTGGCAATAGTAGTTGTATCTAGGCGTTTCCTTGATTCTTTTCTTAGTGTTACCTGGGTGCCTGTTGAAGGGTTTGGGTCTCTCTCCTGTACGTTTCTATGAATTGTTTCCCTACGTGTCAGAGGTTTTGTCTTAGGTGCTAGGCGGGGGGGGCTTTTCCTATCGTTTTGGGGGTTTGATTTTTACTATGACGAGGTGAAGGGGGCACGAAGACGTTTGATTTATAGGTGTTTTTCTCTCCATAGCTAGCGCTGCATGAGCCTGTTTGTACCTTAAAACAAATCACGCATGATTACAAAAAAAGAAAAAAGAAAAAAAGGAAGAAAAAACGACCAAGAGATAGGCCATGCTTCTCGCAAACTTCTTCCCCTCCCCACATTTCACATACAATCTCAACTCTACCCCGCTTTGCGTCCAGATCAAAACCCTCTGCCACTTCTCCTCGCCAGCTCGCCCTCATGGCGAACCCCCATAATCTCCCCCCAGGCAACGAGGCCTTCGGTAGGCTCTCGGCCCTCAACTGCCCCCTCCCGTCCCGTTTAGGAACTCCCTTGAGCGATCACCCCATCGAGTTCATGATGAGGCAACTCGCCCAGGCGAGGAGGGCCCTCAGGCTCAGCAATCAAGACTTCCCGGACCTCAGCCCAGACGCGCAGGCCGGCACCCTCCCCATCGAGTCCATCACCATCGTTCTCCTCTCCCAGCTCCTCCAGGGCCTGGTAACCGTCCCGCATGAGCTGTGCGGGGTAACCCAGGCAGTCGCAGCCATCTCCCAGGAAAACGAGAACCTCAGGGAAGAGCTCCATGACATCTCCTCCCAGCTGGCGAACCTCCCCCACACCCAAGAAAATCAAAACGCTGTGGGGATCGCCGATCTCCAAGCATCCATACGTGACCTGTCACATCGAGTGTCAGCCCCCATCCCTGCCCCCCCAGCACTAGCCACCCTCCCACAAAAAGCACCTCAACCCTATCCAACTGCCAGCCCCCCCTCTTCGAAGAAGGGTAAAGAAAGAGCCCGTGCACCACCCACACCTCCCTCCGCCGTGGCTGACGACCCTAAATACCTCATACCATTCTACGATACGAGACTTGGCAAGGCGTTCGGCGACCCCGAAAAGTTCCCCAAGCTCTACCCAAACTCATACGAGGCGGGAGAATTCCGGAAGGGAAGGTAGGACCTTGACTCCTTCACCCCAGGCCACCTCCACCCCGACGTCCACCCCTCCCCATCTTACGCGCAAGCTGCCTCCGGCTCAGGCTCGGGTGGCAAGGGCAAAGGAAAAGCTGGGAAGCCTCGTTCCCCCCAACTTGTTGCGAGTACAGTGACTCCTCCTGGTAAAAAGGGGCCGCCTTCCCCTCCAGGTGCCCAACGACGCTTCTTTGCTCCTCGCCAGTCCCCTTCCCCTCATCCAGATGCTCTCACCATTGCCGCTACCTTTCCTGACATTGCCGCTCGCGTCCTCCGCGAGTTATACTGCCTCCTCCCCCTGGGTTTCTCTGCTACTGTCAACCATCGAGGCTCCGTCTCCCTGACCGTCACCGACAAGGCAACCCCCGCCGCCTCCTACGCCCCATATTTCGACTCCCTCACAAGGGCCCTCAACCAGTCTTTCCCGGTAGGGGAAAACCCCTGGTGCACCCTTGTCCTCGCCCCTACAGCCGTTCAACTAGCCATTCACGGCCTCCCACTACGTTTCCTCCCTCAAGATGAAGAGGAACTCTTCCTATATATCCGGCAAGCAATCCTCAACGACAAAGCGACCCAGATTCTCTCAGCCAGGTACCTTAACCCTAGCCAAGATTCTAGGGCAACCAAGCAGGCCACTTCGGTGGTTATCACCGTCGACCCCCAGAACGTATCAGCCCTCACTTCAGGGGTCGTCATCCTCTCACAGAAACGCAAGGTTGAACCTGCCGGGTCCTCCTCCAGAACCTCACAGTGTAAGAACTGCTGGAGATACGGACACGCCCATCAACGATGCCCCGCCACCCACACCACGTGCCCCATTTGTGCGCTTCATCATACTCGCGCGGCTCACAGATGTCAGAATCCCACCTGCCCCAGGAGCGGGAACAATAAGCCAGTCCCATCCTGTTGTCCGACCTCGCCCCCCCATTGCTGCAACTGCGGTAACGACCACACTGCCACGTACAGGGAATGTCCAGCTCAACCTCCCCCGCATGTCCCCTCCAGCACTGGCTCTCCAGCCCCTGCCCCAACAGGTCAAGACCCCATGGATTTGGCAGTCGATGGCGGCCCAGCACCCAGTACTCCCCCGTTCGGGAAGGGTGCCCTTAAGATGAACCTAGTGACCCCCAGGCAACCTCCCCCAGCTGGATCCACGCGTCCTGGCACTACTCACGGTTTCGGTGGTCCTCTCCCCCTGGAGGATCCAAGCCCTTCCCCTGCCCCTCTTACTCCTCGGGCTCGTCCCGGAAATGAATAATCAACCCATGCCTCCTCCCCTGGGTCAAGGGCCGGCCCCTGCCCCTGCGCTTCTTTCAATCATTTAACATAACTGCCTTGGAAGCTGGAATGTTTTTCTTTCATTGTTTGAGTCGCTCAAAGAAGCGACCACCTACCCTTCGATAGTCCTTTTGCAGGATCCACCTGTCAACAAGGCTCACCTGCCCTCCTTTAATGGTTTTAAGTCCTTTTTCCCCCCGGTTAGGAAGCCACGCGTGGCCGCCTATGTTCATATGTCTTTTCTTTCCAACTACAGGGTACTTCCCAGGTTCAAGGGGGTGGACGATGTTCTCGCCCTCGACATATCCTCCAATGAGCCTCTTTTTGGCATCGCCTTCCACTCTTTCAGGATTATTAACGCCTACTCCACAAACACTGTTGCCACAGGATCCACTCAGTCCCGCCAGATGTTCTTTTCCCCGATCTTGGGTTCCCCCTCCTAGTTGTGGGAAACCTCAACATCCACAACCCCCTCTCAGACCCTCTACGGCATTTCTCCCCCAGGGAAATCGCGTACTCAACTCCTTACTTCGAAAAGGCGGCAGAATCCGGCTTCGCCCTCCTCAACCCCCCAGGTAAGTACACATGATTCCCCTTGGTAGGCAACGCTTGCCCATCGGTTATAGATCTCGCCTTTGCAAACCCCCCTCTCCTCTCGCTGGTTAAAAGCTGGGAAGCCTCCCTCCCCTCAACGGGTTCCGACCACATACCAATCACAATTACTCTCGCCGCACCCTCCCTGAACCAGAAACCTCTACGACCGCGATGGGCAGACACAGACTGGGATACCCTGGACCCGATCATTAAGGGCTTCAACGTCCCGGCCGCACCGTCGTGCCCCACCCCCCCGAAACTGGACGAGTGGATGTCAGAATCGCTGAGCCGTCTGGTAGCTCTCCTCAAGGAACATACACCAGTATCCAGACCTTCCCATCACTCCAAACCTCGGTGGACCCCCCACCTGACTATCCTCCGTCGTGAGTATCACAAGGCTGCTAGGACGGCCAGCGAGCACGACACCCCACACATGCGGGAAGTTGCAGGCACCTCCAAGGCGGGGTATTTCAAGGCAATCAAGGCCGCCAAGAACAAGCACAGGTCCTTCTTTCTGCTGACCACCACCCCCCAGAGCCTTTGGACGGCTAAGAGGTTCGCCTATGGGCGTGCCCAGCCTCGCTTCCCCTCTCTCCCAGGGGCCGAGATCCCACTACAAATGAACATTGTCCTTCTTGAACACTTCTTCTCGCCCAAGGAACCCTTCTCCCCGCCACCCAGGCTTATGCCACACAGCTCGGTACCACCCCTAACAACAGAAGAGATAGCTGCGGCTCTCTCGAAGTGCTCCCCGACATCGGCCTCTGGCCCGGACGGGATACCCTACTCTACCTGGAAACAGGTCAACAAGATCAACCCATCAATCCTCCTCCAAATACTTGCCCCGCTGGTCCTCCTGAGGTATCACCCCGCGTCGCTAAAAAGCTCGAACGGCGTGGTGCTCGACAAGCCAGGGAAGCCCTCCTACGAATCGCCCTCCTCTTTCAGGATAATTGTCCTGATCCGCATGTTCTCAAAGATCCTTGAGAGGATTATAGCAGCCCGCCTACTCACGGCAGCCCGGCTTAAACGGCTGTTGCACCCCAACCAATGCGGTTCGCTCCCTGGGCTCAGCACCTATGATGCGTGCCTCACCCTCACCAACAACGTCAAAACCCTGCAAACGCCCCGCCTCAAGGTCTCCACCCTGTTTTTGGATATAAAAGCAGGGTTCGACAACGTCGACAACAACACTTTGGCCCTAATCCTGATGGAAGGCAGGATACCCCCATACCTGGTCTCCTGGGTTTCGTCTTTCCTAGTGGAACGAAGCTGCACCCTAATTTTCCAAGGGGCCCCAGAAACCACAGCCCCCGTCAACGTCGGCCCCCCCCAAGGCTCACCAATCTCCCCGCTCCTCTTCCTCCTCTATGTGGCGCCACTACACTTCACGATCCCTTGGGGCCTGTTGATCTCATACGTGGACGACTTCGCCCTCACAGTAGCCTCCCTCTCCTATCGAGGCAACATCCGCCGGCTCCAGGAACTCTTCGAGAGGCTTGAAAGGAACGCGTCCCCCCTGGGCCTCTCCTTTTCGGTCGCAAAGACAGAACTGATACACTGGAGGACCCCCAGCCAGAGGCACTCACCTAAATGTGGCTCACCCATTCAAATCAAAGGGGAGGTGTTTCACCCTAGCAACTCTCTCCGGTGGCTCGGGTACTGGTTCACGCCGGCCCTTGACCCCGCTGCACATTTCTCGCGTCGCTTGGCCCTGGCCCAGGGTGTGTTGGCCCTCATTCCACGCCTCAGTCCGCCCAGAACCGGCCTCCCCCCCTACCTATGCCATAGACTGGTGACATCATTGGTTGCTGCCATCCTACTCTACGGAGCGGATCTGTTCACACCTAGCGTGGGCATGACAACCCGCCTCGATACATTCTGGCTCAAGGTCCAAAGGTGGACCACAAATTGCTTCTCAGGGACCCTCACCGGAATACTTTCGGTGGAGTCATGCCTCTCACCAGTCTCTCTCCTGATCGCTCACCGACAAAGGCTGGCGGCGCTCAGGGTGGTCTGCTCCCCTCCGAGTGTGAACCCGGCTACGGCCCGCCTTCACTCCTCCTTCCCTTCGCTTTCGGTATACCAGGCGCCTGACTCTTCGAGAGCCATAACCAGAGGCCTCTCGTCCGTCTAGCTCCCCCTCCACTGGAAGACTCCCCGCCCTGTCCCCCCGATGAGGCACCACCTGGCGGTGGACCCGGTGGCTCACCGGACAATACCCTTCACCCTTGGGCTGTCTAGAATGCCCATGATCAACTCCCACCTGGTCTGCCCGACCCCCATCCTCCCGCCCCAGTCCTTGATAGACAACACTTATTCCGCCCTGAAGAAGCGGGTAAGAGAGGCACTCCTCGCGGAGTGGGCCTCCCTTTTCCCGACCCTGGGTACTACCTGCACCCTCCCGCCCTGTCCCCCAGGCCCTTCATGGGCTTAGGCAAGTTCGTTGCTGGGAGAATCCACCAGATGAGGGCCGGAAAGAGCTATCTGGCCGCCCACCAGTCATGGTGGTCACCCGACGCCGACACCTCCTGCCCCCGCTGTGGTCTAGAGCCTGAAACCTTCGAACACGCCATCGTCTCCTGCCCCTCGAGACAATACAGCAGGTCGCGCCTCCTCTACGGCGTTACTGATATCGGTCCCGAAGCCCCACTTTGGTCATCCCTCCCGCTGCTAAAAACACTCGCCACCTTCATAGGCGTCACCTCCATGGGATTTCCCCCCACGATGTTCCCGCCCACCACGCCCCCCTCTTCCCCCATTCTCTCTCTCCCCCCCCAGTGTGCCACCCCCTGTCTTTCGTGTTTTTTCGTTGGCTGAGGTATGGGGCCGCTGTGGTTTTCTTTCCTTTTTTCGTTTTTATGTAGGCTTTCCTTTCCGAGACGACTAAATTGTTAGTTTGTACCTTCCTTGCTATATGTGGCCGATAGCCCAGCGGAGGAGAACCCTACGCGTTAGTGGATACTTACTGGTGCCGTGACTTTCCTTGGTTTATATTTTTAACTTATAGGTTTTGTTCTCTCCATAGCTAGCGCTACATGAGGCTTTTTGTACCTAAAAACAATGAACGCATGATTACAAAAAAAAAAAGAAAAAAAAAACAACCAAGAGATAGGGGGAACCATCTCTCCTCCACCTCCGGCGATTGAAATCTCAACACCACGGGAAATCATCGTCACTTTCCCCCACCCACCTCTCTTCCCCCATCATGGCTTTTGCCTAGGGGTTGACGTTAAGCCACCTCCTCTCCTCAGCCACGCATGCCTCCCCTCCTGGGGGTTCTTGTTCCCGTTCATCGTTGACAACCGCTCATGAAGTTCGGTTCTCCCCCTTACCCAGCACTTGCTTTGCACCTTGCTTACCATTTTGCACAGTCGGAAAGCTTCTCGCTTCGTTCACGGTCGGCGATATGGCGTCCGGACTCTCCGTCGAAGTAAGGCTTCGATTCTGCTGGGCATGTACCTCTGATGGGGAAAGCTTTGGTTAGTAACATCACGGTCTCGCTCGGTTTCGCTGTCGTCCCAAAAGCCCTTGCTATGGCCCGTTTGTTGGTTGTGGCTAGCCTGTTCACGATCCTTTCTCTACCCCCCTCCCGGTTCGGTCCGGTGGCACCGTACTCCCCCATCAGCTGGGACCTTACTGCTAATCCTCCTCCCCGGCTGGCACCCTACTGCTCCCCACCGGCTGGCACCCTACGGCTATCACCGGCTGGCACCCTACTGCTCATCGTCGTTGGCTGGCATCCTCTCTCCGCGGGGGCCCTGCTCGCCCACATACCTCTCTCCCTCCTGTGATTTACTCTACGGTCGCAAACCTCGCTTAGGTTACGGTTGATCATGGGATTGCACTGCCTCCTTGGTCTCTCCCTAACGCCGACGCGTCGCCATCCTCCGGTCAGTCCCGACCGTGAACCGGCCTGCCCCTTACGGCGACTAGCCACGGGGCCTTTTGGTTAGGCATTTTGGCAATAGTAGTTACATCTCGTTATTTCCTTGATTCTTTTCTTAGTGTTACCAGGGGGCCTGGTGAAGGGTTTGGGTCTCTCTCCTGTAAGTTTCTATGAGTTGTTTCCCTACGTGTCTGAGGTGCGAGTCTTAGGTGCTAGGCAGGGGAAGTTTCTTCTATGGTATCGGGGGGTTTGATTTTTCCTATGATGAGGTGAAGCGGGCGGTTGTTATTGGGCTTATAGGTTTTTTTCTCTTCATAGCTAGCGCTGCATAAGGCTTTTTGTACATAAAACAAATAACGCATGATTACAAAAAAAAAAAAAAGAAAAAAAAAACCGACCAAGAGATAGGCACGATCCATCTCCTCTCCACCTCCGGCGATTGAAATCTCAACACCACGAGAAATCATCGTCACTTTCCCCCACCCACCTCGCTTCTCCCACAATGGCTACTCCCTAGGAGTTGACGTTAAGCCAACCTTCCTCCTCTTCTGAGGCCTGGTGGCCTCCCCTCCTTAGGGTTCTCGTTCTCGTTCGTCATTGATCCGCTCATGATGTTCAGTTCTCCCCCTTACCCCGCACTTGCTTTGCGCCTCGCTTAGCATTTTGCACGGTAGCAAAGCTTCTCGCTTCGTTCACGGTTGGCGTTACGGTGTCGGACTCTCGGTCGAAGTAGGCCTCGACTTGCTGGGCTTGTACCTCTGATGGGGAAAGCCTCGGTTAGTAACATCTCGGTCTCGCCTCAGTTTTGTCGTCGTCCCAAAAGCCCTTGCTATGGCCCGTTTGTCCGTTGTGGCTAGCCTGTTCACGATCCTTCCTTCTTCCACCTCCCGGTTCTGTCCGCTTGCACCGTTACTACTACGGCGGGTGGCACCTTACTGCCTCCTTATCCTCCCCGCTCGTTCGTTCACTCCTCGGTTACGCCCAGTCGTGGTATTGCACTATCTCCCTGCCTGCTGTCCAATGCCTTGGATCGATGTAATTACCGGCGCGACCATACGTTTATGGTTACAATGTCGGCCCACAAGTCCAGTGGTTTTCTCTCGTAACAGCGATCACACATCCTCGCCCCCGGGCCCTATCGTGCCTTCGCGCGCAAATCCTTTCTTTTGTTTTAGGGGTGCCTGCTGAAGGGTTTGGGTCTCTCTCCTGTACGTCTCTATGAATTATTTCCTTACGTGTCTGATGTATTACTGTCTCAGGTGCTAGGCGAGGGGGATTTTTCCTATTGATTCAGGGTGATTGATTTTTCCCATGAAGAGGTGAAGCTGGCGGTTGTTGGAATTAAGGTTTTCTTTACGCCATATCTCACGATGCATGCGAGTTCTTGTACCTTAACAATGAATACAGGATATAAATAAAAAAAAACCGACCCAGAGATAGGATCTTCATGCAACCATCTAAGTACTTTTCTATACTTAAGATATTGCAATATGATTACGCTTTACTCTCTCTACATACACACCTCCTCTAAGAGAGCCTACGCTCTAAGAACCCAGAGACTATTGTGATAGTCTCGACGGGCCGCCCGAACATAGGACTATTGTGATAGTTCTATCAACCACGCCAATCCATCCATCTTACTATCTGAAGAGATAGTACCTCTCACGAATCACCCCAGACATGCAAGCCAGTTCCATACTATCTGAAGAGATAGTACTTCCCTACCTGTTGGTGCAAGAAAACCAGACTCACATACGCAGGAGACGACTGTCGTTGCCTGTTGCATACACGCTCAACAATAGGATTATTATATCTACCTAGAAATAGGGACCAATAAACCTTTATCGCTCGTTTCCTGCGAAATAGCTCCATCAGGAAAGTATGGAATGATTATACCGTTTGGATGGTGGCATCAAGAACACCCGATAAAAAATATTGCCAACCCAAACGCGTGGTGCTTTGATGATACTAACTGCGAACCCCATCTCCTCCCTGAGGATGAAGGAATCTCGGTAGAATAGGATGAACCCGTGCTAAATGCTTCCTACCCAGTGGTTATGGGCAGGATTGAAAGGATTGATGAAGAAAAAGTTACTATCATCGATCACCTGCCAGATCAGTATCACGATTCCCAGGATCTATTCAGACCTTGCACAGCGGAAAAGCTTGCTCCCCGCTGAACATTTGATCATGCCATCGATCTCAAGCCAGATACCCAACCGCCCTGGGGCCCGATATACCCGCTATCACAGAAACAGCTTGAAGCCCTTCGGAACTACCTTCACGATATGCTTAAACAAGGAAAGATTTCCCCCAGCAAGTCTCCTGCAGGCACACCAATCCTTTTTGTACCGAAACTCAACGGTCGCATACGGTTAGTTGTTGACTACTGAGGCTTGAACAAGGTTACAGTACAGAACAAATACCCTATTTCCTTAATGACAGAATTGAGAGATCAGGTCCGTGACGCTCAGATCTTTACTAAGCTAGACCTGAAGAGGCTTTCATTTAATCAGAATACGAAAAGGGGATAAATGGAAGACAGCTTTCGAACTGGTTATGGCCATTACGAATATCGGGTTATGCCATTTGGATTGGTTAACGCATCCGCTACCTTTCAAACCATGATGAATGAAATATTACAAGAGTTCCTAGATCAGGGAGTTGTAGTATACATCGATGATATCCTAATCTACTCTCAGACACTGGAGGAGCATATTATACTTGTTCGCAAAGTTTTACAACGACTTCAGGAATACCGAAAGGCCATCTCCTTGGAGAAAAGCATGTTTCATGTAACAAAGGTGGATTTTTTCAGATATGTGGTTGCAACAGACGGGGTGACTATGAACGAGAAGAAGGTCAAATCAATTAAGTCGCGGAAAGCCTCTGCCTCAGTTAAAGACATTCAAATCTTTAATAAGTTTGCCAATTTTTACCACCGTTATATAAAAAACTTCTCGGGAATCTGCACACCAATTACGAATCTACTAAAAGGAGACCCCAAGAAATGTTCCTCGGGAAAAGAACAACAAGAAGCCTTTGAGGACCTGAAAGGTCGTTTCATCTCGGCTCCTATCCTATGTCACTTCTATCCGGATTTGAACACCCTGGTCGAAACAGATGCCAGTGACTATGCACTTGGTTGTATCTTATCACAATTCCATGGCAAAAGGCTTCATCCGGTGGCTTTCCACTTTCGCAAACTCTCAAGGGCCGAACGAAATTATGACATTCACGATAAAGAGCTGTTAGCTATCATTGTCGCCTTCATGGAATGGAGACATTACCTGGCAGGAACAGAAAAGCCGGTAACAGTCTATACTGATCATCAAAACCTCCAGTATTTCCTCACAACAAAAGTCTGGACGCATAGACAAATAAGATGGGCTCAAAAATTATATGGCTTTAACTTTAAAATAGTCTATCGTCCCGGAACCAAAGGAGGCAAGCCAGATGCTCTGAGTAGGCGGCCGGAGTACCGCCCTGAGGAGGGAGCTACGCATCGTGAACAACAAATTCTGCAACCCAAGCACTTCGGAAAATTCCAAACGGCCATTGTATGGGGTTCAAATACGGAACAGCTCCAACAGGAATTGCCTCAGATAGAAAGGCAAATGGGGATTCGGGTACAAAGACTCTCAGAAGACTCATGAATGCCGACAAAATGATCAAAGCTAGCAGCAGGACATGACCTCTACAGTAGCGAAGACATTAATATCCCGGCAAATAACCGAGCACTTGTTAAGATTGGCTTAGCCATCGTAGTACCAGAAGGAACCTACGGTCGTATAGCACCTAGAAGTGGTTTGGCAACTAAGGGAATCTCGGTAGATGCAGGGGTTATTGACGCTGATTATACAGGAGAAGTCAAGGTCCTACTTGTTAACCACAATAGTATCGACTATGAAGTAAGGAAAGATGACCGCATAGCTCAGCTAATTGTGGAATGGTTGGATGATCAAGATTGGTTGAAGGTAGAAGGATTGGATGTGACAGAAAGGGCAGAAAAAGGGTTTGGAAGTAGTGGACTAGGAGCGGAGTTGAAAGAGGTTCAACCAACGATATGCTTCCTTCAAGCAGATGGCAACCATCAGTTGTACGATCCCTTCGATATTGATCAACACCCTATATCACACAAGGGACAAGTCCTTCTATCGAAGGCGATTATCACTAAAGCCAGCTTAAGAAAATTCGAAGACAATTTTCTATCATCTGTTAAAGAGGCGGCAATGGAGGATGAGAACTGGATGCCAAGAAAGGAGGAGTTGGAAATCTTAACGAAGGAAGAAAAGGAACTACCTAAGCAATGGTCGATATCCGAAGGCCTACTCTACTACACGCATCGACTATTTATCCCTGATAACGAAGATCTGCAAACCCTTATCGCTAAAAGCTGTCACGATTCCAAGATAGCAGGACATTTCGGACAAGAAAAAGCCCTGGAAATTATCATACGACTTCTATTGGAAAAGGATAACCGATTGGGTAAACTCCTATGTCCCATCCTGTACCACATGCCAACAAGCGAAAGCCCCAAGACATCCTCGCTTTGGGTTACTTAGTCCCTTACAAGTGCCTTATGCAGCTTGGGCTTCTATATCGGTAGAGTTTATCACACAGCTACCGAACTCGGCAGGGTATACTCAGATTATGGTTGTAGTAGACCGATTCACAAAAATGGCCTACTTTATCAGATTACAAGAAAATGCGACCGCTAAAGAAGTGGCAGAAGCATTCCTTATAGAAGTGTGGAAACTTCACGGGCTACGATCAGAAATCATCTCTGATATGGATGCGAAGTTCGCGGGAGAATTTTTGCAGTCATTATGTAAAAAACTTGGGCTTATGAGAAAAATGTCGACAGCTTATCATCCCCAAACCGATGGACAAACGGAAAGAGTCAATCAAGTATTGGGAGGGTACCTTTGAATATTTGTCAACTACGATCAGGATGACTGGTATCACCTCTTACCCCTAGCCGAGTATGCCTACAATAACTCGGTTACAATGGCTCATGACATGACCCCCTTCTTCGCAAACTACGGTTATCATCCACAAACTGAATGGTTAAAAGACCGAGAAGCACAAAATCCAGGAGCCAACCTTTATGCCCACAGGATGCAAACGATACATCATCCAGCAAGACAATCACTGGAAAGGACAAGGGAAGCTATGGGACAATATTATAAGTGAAAAGCTAAGCAACAACCAGACTTTAAAGTTGTTGACTTAGTTATGCTCAATGCAAAAAATATCGGATCGATGGAAAATACACACGGTATTCTATGTGTCGCTTCTCAAGCCCGACAGAACTTCAACTCGACCTGCCCAAAAACAACCACCGATGACCCCAGAAGCGATAGATGGAGATCTTGAGTAGGAGGTGGAAAAAATAGTAAAAAGTGAAATAATCTCTTATGAACGAAGAGTTCGCGGAAGTACCAGAACATTTGAAGAACTGCAGTACTTCGTAAAATGAACAGGGTGTTCGGAAGATGAAAACAGCGGGGAACCACCTGAGCACTCAGAACATGCCAAGGAATTGGTTGAAGAATTTCATAGGGAGAATCCAGATATGCCAAATTTGGGCTAAGTAGTATTACAAGGAAAGGTTTTCCTGCCGTGGCCAAGTAAAGCTGGAAGGTTTTTTACACTACCAAGTAGAGTACTAAAAGGAATTTATATTTATCCTTACACATGTATTATAAGGAGTTTGAGGTCAAACGACTTTAGTGGGAGCTAATATTACGCTAGCGGGAATAGCTTGCATAATTATGCGCAAGGTATATGCCACCATGGGCGAGAGCATATATCCGAACCCAAGCATTCTGGGAAGGGACTTCCCGGAGGCATCTGGGAGACTACTCAGGAATCACAAAGAGTTCACGTTTCAAGATATGGCTAACTGATTGGAATCATAATTAGAGAATCAGTTCTCTACTCTTACTAATGCATATGCATTATACATTGATTGATGAATATCGGACTTGATCACTCCATATTCATGATACTCTTGGTATGTAGGCATTTAGACTACATATTCCATTATAGTCTATCAGGACGAAGAGATCGAAGACTGACTACTGGTGGAGTGGGAACACTCTCAGAAGAAATAGCAGTCGGGAGATTCTCAGTGTCGAGCTGGGCAAGATTCAGGTTCAAACAATGTTCGCACTTTGTTCTGACGAACTGAATTTTTAGAAAGATACTTCTTTACTACAGAGGTCAAAGTAGGGTAAACATTAGTATAAATAGTAGGGCTCTCCCCGATGGTTGAGAACATCATCAAGCAACGGAGAAGAGACCCTAACAATATTATAAGTTATTACGATATTCTTCTATTGCTTTACCAAACAATTCTTCTTAAGCCTTCGTGACTTATAATCCATTATCTCGAATATCCTTGACCTAGTTAGCTCGGAATCCTACAGTGTTGGCTACCCCGTAACAGCAGCGATATCTCGATGTTATGGACTCTAGACTACGCCGCAATGTTGAGCCCCAGCACAGACCAGAAGATACCTGGGACCAGATGGTGCTTGTGGCAGAACGCTATGACCCTACTATGTACAGAACTGGCTGCTACAAAGGCAGTGAAAGAAGCCAAGCTTCTAGCAGCAAGACTCATACACCAAAGAAAGAGAGTACCTACCACCAGCCCCCTACTACATCAATGCCCAGGAGCACAGGCAAAGGAAAGGCCCCGGGTAAGAAGAGGACCTATACCAAGTCCAACAACCAGAGTAAGGCTGAAATGGATCACCGCAAGGCAGAAGGAGCCTGTTTCTACTGTGGCAAAAGCGGACACATGGCAAATAAATGCCTAAAGAAAGAAGTTAAGACCAACCATGTTCGCCTCTCAGAGGAAAGCCCAAATAGCAGCGAAGGCGAATATCAGCCCAATACAGACAGCACTGAGGAGCTAGATGGCAGCAGCTCTATCACAGCCTACAAGACTACAGTAGGCACGCCTAATGACAGGCCATTCCAGGCACTCGAATTCACTATCAACATCAATAACAAGCCCGCCAGAGCCCTCGCAGATGCAGGAACCATTGGCGGTACCCTGATATCCAACAAATTCATTACAACACACAACATCCCCTACACTGCTAGGAAGCATCCTGTCACTCTGAAGATGGCAGTTAAAGGATCGCGGTCAACTAGCAATTTCCCTGTTGAGGTTATGATTCAGCTAGGCAAGATGAAAGTCGACAAGGTGCCTATGCTAGTCATGCCAGTATCAGACTATGATATTCTTATCAGTATGGACGATCTCATAAAGCTAGGAGCCGTAATCGATTGCGAAAAGAACAGCATCTCCTTCTCCAAGTACAAAGTTAGAGTTACCTGTGACGGAAAATCTAGACAGTCTAGATCAGCCATGACGAAGCCACAGGAAGTACAAGACTTCCTGGCAATATTCCCCAATGTATTTGTCAAAGAAGTACCTGAGGAACTACCACCAGTACGCAAGATAATGCCCAGAATAAGCCTGATAGACCCGACGAAGCTGTTGAAGACACCCACCTTCAAAGCGCCACAAGCCCTTATGACAAAATACAAGACATGGATCAACACCCAGATGAACGCCGGTATTCTCCATAGGACCAGTGTACCCAGAGAAGCCTGCATGTTTGTGAAAGCAAAAGGCGATGGCTGAATCCGCCCCTTGGTACGCCGCCACTTCAGGAATGATAACACCCAGGCTGATCACACACAGATCCCAGAACAGAACACTATACTAAATGCTGTAGCCAGAGGACGATTCCACAGCAAGATAGACCTCAGTGACGCCTATTTCCAGACGAGAGTACACCCAGATGATGTGAAGTACAACACTATCAAAACACCTTTTTCGCGGCTTTGCCAGCCAAGTCATGATGCAAGGAGACATGAATGCTCCCGGAACCTTTGTTAGGACTATGGAGGACCTATTCCATAACGAATTAGGCAAGAACATTTGGGTTTACATTGACCATATTTTTGTCTTCAGTGACACCTTTGAAGAACATCTTAAGGACGTTACGAACGCCTGCAGTAAGCTGCAGAACGCCCGCTATTATGCCAAGCCAAAGAAAAGTGTTTTCTTTGCCGATAAACTCGATATCCTAGGCCATATGATAGACGATAATAGCATCCACCCTGCACAAGAGAAAATCCAGACCATAATGGACTGGACAAGACCAGAATGCCAGAAAGAACTGCAGCGATTCAATGGAATAGTTAATTATATCTCGCAGTTCATTCCCCATATTGCCACCATCACAGCCCCGCTCACAGAGCTGAGTGAGAATGCTGAATGGCTGTGGACGGATCTGCAGGAAGCCGCCTTCGAAGCGGTCAAGCGAGCTGCAGATAAGCACAAAGTCCTTAGACCGATCGACTAGAATAAGCCAGACATGATATGGCTTTTTACCAATGCATCCCCGACAGGTACGGGTGCTTGGATCTGCCAAGGACGAACCAGAGATGCAGCCTGACCTGCAGCGTTCCACAGCAGGAAGCTGACGCCATCACAAAGCAACTACTCCACAGACCAACAGGAAACGCTTGCAATCATTGAGGCTATGGAAGCATTCGCTCCCCATTTGCTACACAGACAATTTACAGTTGTTACAGACCACGAGAACCTCACTAAACTCATGACGCAAATGAATCTCAATGGACGACAGCAGAGATGGCTAACACACATCAGTCGCTATGATTTTGAAATAGAATACCAGCCAGGAGCGAAGAATTTCCTAGCAGACTACGTATCAGGAATCCATGAGGGAACCCCAGGGCCATTGGATATAAGTCTCAAGGACCCCACTATCGATTATGACAGCCTTGAGCTACCTGACACCACACAACCCCTACAAATCAATACAAGCTACGCCTCTTCGACTGATTTTAGCATTGAATCAGATGACGCCATGTACCACTCCGGCGAAGCCCACCCCTCTTCCACCCTTACTAGCCGCGACTCTATCAGTCGTTGCTGCCCTGAATACCTTATGGACAAAATTACCAGCAATGTAGTGACTCACTCCCAGAAGCGTAAGGCCTCTGCTTCCTAGCATGCCACATCAAGCGCAATAAGCAACGAGAGCAGAACATCGATTGGAAACCCCTGGGGCGATAATAGAACTCTTCCAATCTCTAGTGAAATGGAACGAGGACACTCAGAAATGAGCTGGATGTCATGCACTGACCATGGGTGTGAAATAAATAGGAATGAAAAAGAAGGTGCAGGCAACTGGCCAAAGGACCCTAACGTCCGGAAGCAGAGTAAGAACACAAAGAGAAAAGATCAGGATAGGAAGAAACACCGAATACAGCCCTTGAGAAATGTCAGGCCTCGCTCCCCGATATCCCAGACCTCTCAGAGAGCCTCCCGTCTTTTCACATGAACGATACCATCCTAGCTATACTACCCATGGCCTCGCCGGCCTTTAGTCTCCTTTACAGCCAAGCAAGCTATGACTCCGATGAGGCAACCAATGCCAACCAACTCCTAAGCACCCTACACTCCCGCCTTGTGGGTATCCTCGCCCAGCGTGTTAGAGAAGGCCTTAAGACCAACGCTCTCTACACCAGGGTCAAGGAAACCGATAATAAATTGCACTACTCGATCCACGATGCCCTTCTACATGCCCCGAACACCAACGGATACGAAAACCTTTATATACCAGTGGAACCTCTTGAGAATTGGGTATCCCTACGGGATTTCATCATCAAGGCTGTCCATGAAGGCCTCGGACATTTCTCAGCTTACAAATGCTACTCCTATGCAGCTTGCTTCTTCTGGTAGCCACAGATGCGCTAGGACTTTGTGCTATATTGTCGATCATGCGATAAGTGCCAGATTAACAACGAGCCCACCACCCTACCCTATGGACGATCCCTTACCCTCCCTAACCCGGACGAAGTCTACGAATCCCAAGCCATAGACTTCGCCGGCCCTTTTAACAAATCCGATGGCTATACATCTATCATGGTCATTATGGACCGCTTTACCTCCTACCCACATCTCATCCCCCTCAAGGACGCGGCTACCTCTGAGCAGATCTTCCAGAAGCTTAATAGCACAATCTTAGATGTCCATGGCCTCCCTCTCAGCATTGTCCTCGACCAGGACTCTCGCTTTACCTCTAAGTTTTGGTCACAAATGATGAAGTCTCTTGGTATCCAGGTCTGGATGGCGACCCAATACCACAACCAAACGAATGGCCAGGTTGAGCGAAGGATTTGCACCCTCAAACAGCTAATAAGGAACTTTGTTAACCTCAGACAGAACAACTGGTCCGGCACCCTGCCAGCTATTGCAGCAGCTATGAACTGCACCCCCCATGAATCCCTAGCCATCTTTGCCATACCATGCCCTATATAGACGCCCCTGGAAGATATTCAAACCTGTCCAGACATCCGCCAGCAAGGTACCAGCTGTGGACAATATTCTAAATGTCCATGAAGCAACGAGAATGGAAGTAGACATGGCCAGGAAGCATGCAACCTTTCACCAGACTGTCCAGGCAGACAAACACCGCAAACTCCTAACAGAACCCTTCAAAAATGGCAGCAGAGTTCTTGTTAGAGGCCACCCCTATACCTTCTCCCCTGGACGATCCAACAAGCTAGAACCACACTGGTTCAGACCCTTCAAGGTCCTTGAACATCTACCTGATACAGACAACTACAAACTACACCTTCCGCCCAGAATGGGACGTCACAAACCCTACTTCCAGGTCTCCTCCCTTAAAGAATACAGAGAGAATGACCTTGATAGATTTAAGTCCCGCAGAATAGATAACCCAGCACCCATCCTAATTGACAATGCAGAAGAATGGGAAGTACAGCAGATACTCGACTACCGCTGCCAGAACAACAGGCATGTACTCCTAGTTCACTGGAACGGCTATGAGCCCGCAGATGACTCCTGGGAACCCATCGAGAACCTCGACCACTCCTTGCAACTTATACAAGAATACTGGGACGCGAACCACCCAGCAGAACCGACGCCCCAGATCACCTCCCACTACATTAAAGCTTCCTGAGAACCTATGGAAGTTTCCTCTACGCCCTGCAGAACAAACGATTGCCCAGACGACTTCTGGAAACCCTATGACAAGGAGGAATCTGATTCTAGCAGCTGTGAGCAGGACTATTTCCCCACTGATGACAACAGACTCCTATGGGACACTGACGAGAGCGCTGAGGACAGCGAGGATTTGGAATGATTGTTGATTTTGCAGAATAAGGGAATGTAACATGTGTACATGTTCCGGTAACGGTACACAGGAGCGCGCAGTGCAGAATCTCCTATGTTTAGTTGATTTATATTTGGTTTATTTGATTTGATTTCAGCTCCGCCACTGTCTCTGAATCAGATAGGCTATGCTATCGTATTGTTATGTTTAGTTTGCTTTGGTGGAAGTGTATATTTAGGATTCCAGGTATGGAATGGTCATGTAACACTGGTGAAGGCTGAGTTTTTGTTTCTTTTCTTTGGTCTTGCAGGATTACAGGATTCCGGTATGTGCGCAGCTACTGGTAATGATCGTGATTGCAGGAAGGTTATCGCTCTTGGGTTTTGTATTTAAACTAGTCTCCTGGCTAGCAGGAGACGGCAGACTTCGACAGACCTTCAGTCTAAGAAGACACTTGGTTGAACAGCAATCCCTGAGTTCTATTTGTCCTTCAACTATTGTGCTTCTAAGCTACCGGTCCCCTGAAGCCTCCGTTTGCACCAGCGCTAGCAGGCCTACCGCCGGTCCTATTGTATTTTCGTTAGATAGAAATAAACCTGTTCCAGGGGTGCACCGAACTTGATGAGCCGGGGTCAACGATGAATGGGAACGAGAACCCTAAGGAGGGGAGGCCGAAAGGCCCCAGAAGAGGTGGGAAGGTGGCTTAATATCAACTCCTAGGCAGTAGCCATCGTGGGAGAAGAGAGGTGGGTGGGGGAAAGTGACGATGATTTCCCGGAGTGTTGAGATTTCAATTGATAGAGCTGGAGGAGAGATGGTTCGTGTCCTGTCTCGTGGTCCTTTTTTTCTTTTTTGTTTTTTTTTGTAATCATGGGTTATTTGTTTTAGGTACAAAAAGCCTTGTGCAGGGCGAGCTATGAAGAGAAAACCACCTATAAGGCACAACAACCACCCGCTTCACCTCTTCATGGGAAAAATCAAACACCCCGAAACCATAGAAAATGCCACTCTCACCTAGCACCTAAGCTAAAATACCCCAGACACGTAAGGAATCAATTCATAGAAACGTACAAGTAGAGAGAACAGAACCCTTCCGCAGGCTCCCCAGAACAAAAAACAGTTTTGCTAAAGCCCTTTCGGCGCTCGAGGGAGAGGATTTTGACCATCGTTGTAGATGAAAACAAGGGGTTCCTGGGCCACCACTAACCATCGACCTACGGTCGTGCCAGAGAATTACATCGACCCAAGGCCTTGGCGGTAGCCACGGAGGCAGTGCAATACTACACCTGGGTGTAACCAAGGGGTCTGACGATCAGTGAGGGTAGAGTGGCGAGCGGAGCCACCGGACAGAGGGGATGGCAGCCAACAATGATGAGCAGTAGGGTGCCAGCCGGTGAGTAGCAGTAGGGGCCCAGCCGACAGGTGGGCCGTAGGGTGCCATCCAGGGAGAGAAATGTTGCAGTACGGTGCAAGTGGACGGAGCCGGGAGGGGTGTGAAGGAAGGATCGCGAGCGCGCTAGCCACAGCCGACCAACAGGCGATAGCAAGGGCTTTTGGGACGACGACAACAGCGAGCGAGACCGTGATGTTACTAACTGAGGCATTCCCCATCAGAGGTACAAGCACCGTAAGCTGAAGCCTACTTGGACCGAGAGTTCAACACTGTAACACCGACCGTGGGCGAAGCGAGAAGCTTTCCGATTGTGCAAAATACTAAGCGAGGTGCAAAGCAAGTGCGGACTAAGGCGGAGAACTGAACTTCATGAGCATGTCAAGGACAAACGGGAACAAGAACCCCAGAGAGGGGAGGCCGACGGGCCCCAAGAGAGGAGGGAAGATGGCCTAACATCAACTCCTAGGCAGTAGCCATCGTGGGAGAAGAGAGGTGGGTGGGGGAAAGTGACGATGAGTTCCCGTGGTGTTGTGATTTCAATCACCGGAGGTGGAGGACAGATGGTTCATGTCCTATCTCTTGGTCGCTTTTTTTTCTTTTTTTTTCTTTTTTTCTTGTTTTTGTAATCATGTATTCATTGTTTCAAGGTACACAAAACTGCATGCAGCGCTAGCTATGGCAAAAACAAAACCTATAAATACAAACACACCGCCCGCTTCACCTCTTCATGGGAAAAATCAAACAACCCGAGTCCATAGGAAAAGTCTCCCCTGCCTAGCACCTAAGATGATATACCCCAGACACGTAAGGAAACCTTACATCGAAATGTACAGGTAGAAAGACCCAAACCCTTCCGCAGTCTCCCCAAAACAAAATAAACCACCAGTTCGAAGACCCAAAACGCCGGCCTGAGGGGGGTGGGTAGATGACCGCCGACGGGGCAAAACACGGGTACCGTGGGCCCACTGTAAACGCTCACACCATCATGCAGGTCATTACATCGATCCAAGGCGTTAGACCATAGCCACGGAGGCAGTGCTATACCACGACTAGACACAACAGAGGAAAGGTCAGACGATCCGAGAGGAGAGGGCGAGCGGAGCCACCTGGCTGAGGGGATGCCAGCCGACGATAATGAGCAGTAGGGTACCAGCCGACGTGTAGCGGTAGGGTGCCAGCCGACGAGGAGCAGTAGGATGCCAGCCATGGAGCGTAGTATAGCAGTACAGTGCGAGCGGACAAACCCGGGAAGAGGATGGAGGAAGGATCGCGAACAAGCTAGCCGGAGCCGACAGACTGACCATGGCAAGGGCTTTGGAGATGACGATGAAACCAGGACGATACCGTGAGGTTACTAACGGTGGCTTTCCCCATTATAGGTACAAGCCCAGCAAGCCGAGGCCTACTTCGACCGCGAGTCCGACACCGTAACGCCGACAGTGAACCAATTGAGAAGCTTTCCAACTATGCAAAATGCTACGTGAGGTGCAAAGCAAGTGGAGGGTTACAGGGAGAACCGAACTTCATGAGCGGGAGTCAATGCTGAACAGGAACGCGAACCCCATGGAGGGGGGGCCGACAGGCCCCAGCGGAGAAGGCAAGATGGCTTAATGTCAACTCCTAGGCAGTAGCCATTGTGGGAGAAGAGAGGTGGGTGGAGGAAAGTGACGATGATATCTCGTGGTGTTGAGATTTCAATCGCTGGAGGTGTTGTTCCAATGGTTCGTGTCCTCTCTCTTGGTCGGAACCAAGCCCCTTATCTAGGCATCTTCTCACCACCCTAACCTTGGTGACTCATTACCTTGCGCTACATAACTCTGTCTGACTCATAGTGAGTCATAGCTCAAAATCCATCAGATGACTCATACGTGTCACTCCGCAACATAGTGCTAACCATAACCCATAAACCAAGTTATCTGCTCGAGTGAGTCACATGCGTGAAACCCATGAGTCATAGTCTAAGTCATGTGCAAAAGTTATTACATCATATGATGTCACAATTATGAGTCATGAAACCATCAACCAATCATACATAACGATGGGTCGCAAGTGCCGAGTCATGTGAGAACTATGAGTCAAGTGATGTCATAGCATGAAACACAAACTTTTTTTTTTCTTTCTCTTTTTTTATTTTTTTTTATTTCTTTTTTCCTTTTTTATATCATATATTCGTTGTTGAGGTATAAGAAATCGCATGGGGCACTAACTATAGCGAAAACAAAACCCAAAATCCAAAACAAACAAACAAAGGAAAGATCCGGAACAAGTCCTCTTCAACTGGAGTCCGTACCGGTCCCAGGCCCACATCCGGGCACGAAATTCAAGCGCATAAAATAATGGAAAGCCTCCCTCGACCAGCTGATTGCATGAAATAAAAAGAAATTAAACCTAGCTCTCCTGAGACGACAACAGGTACCCAAAGGAAACCACATTAGATGAGCGGGAGAAAACGGAGCCAGCAGAGGAACACAGGCGAGAAAACATGCCCGGCGGGAAGGCTGTGGCTGTAGACCTAATCAATCGGGTGTGGGCGCATAGCAGGGCAGCCGAGGACCAGACTGGGGCGTCGGGGCCAATGTCCGAGATCCACTGAAGGTGGCGAATCCTGGCAGGCCCCTTGGCTGAGCAGTGGAGAATTGCATACTCGAAGGTCTCCTGGGCCTCCTCGCAGCTTGGGCAGGTCGTCGGGGCAGAATCGTCCCAGGAGGGGTGGGCGCGGATGTAGCTCTTTCCAGATCTCATCTGGTGTAGGCCACCCACGTCGAACTTGGACTGGCCCATAAAAGGATGGGGCTCCAGTGAGGGACGGTACTCGTATCTGGCTGGGTCCGGCGAGGCCTCCTCCCATGCTTTCATGAGGAGGTTCCTGCATTAGAGCATCAGTTGGGGGTAGGTGCGACCCGGGGGGGGGGCTGGGTTGGAATCGCTCAGCAAATGCTGGGAGGTGACAGGGAGGGGGGCGTGGCCATCTGGCCCGAGAAGGAAGAGCTTTGAGTGGGGAAGGGCATCCAGTGGGAGGTGGGCCCTATTCTTCGAGAGCGGCCTGGCCTGGAGCCATGGAAGAGGGAGGCGGCTTCCCACATTACTGCGAGAGAGGGAGCGGTAATTAGGGGCGTGCCGGTGTAGAGACGGCGTCTGAACGGCGGGAGGAAGTCTGGCAGCGGCCAGGTTGATTTCCGGGGGGGAGCACATAATCCTAGGGGAGGCCAGGCGGTACTTGTATTTAAGGAGGAGTTCGAGGGGAGGAAGGCAGACCTCGACGGCCAAGATCTCCGTGGGGGTGCAGGAGAAGCAGTTCGTGGTCCACCACTGGACCTTGTGCCAGATGGCAGAGAGCTTCCTTGTCATGTGAACCGTGGGTGTGAAGGTATCCACCCCGTAGCTGAGGATGGCAAAGAGGAGAGAGGAGGCCAAACGATGGCACAGGAAGGGAGGGAGGCCCATCCCCCGGGGGAAGAGCCTTTTGACAGCCACGAAGGCAGCTTGGGCCTTGGCCAGTCTCTTGGTGAAGTGAGAAGTGATGGAGATCGAGGGGGTGAACCAGTAGCCCAGCCAGCGGACCTCATCCTTGGGAGGGAAAATCGCACCATCTGGGTGAATTGGGGAGCTGGAGATTGGACCTCTGTCCCTGTTGGTCCGCTAGTGAATTAGTTCTGTCTTGGGGATCGAGAAGCCCACGCCCAGCCGTGCACCTTTTGCCTTCAGCGTTGCGTCATGCCTCTGCAGGATCTGGGTGTTACACCGGTAGGACGTTGACGATGCCGTCAGACCGAAGTCGTCAACATACGAGACAGTGAGACCCTGGGGGATCACACAGTCCAGCCGAGAAACGTATATAACGAACAGGAGGGGGGAAATCGGGGACCCTTGGGGGGTGCCCGCAGCTACTGGGGCGAAGACCTTAGGCGATTCTTGGTAGAGTAAGCGGCATGTCCTGCCTGAGAGGAAGGACCTGGTCCAGGACACTAGGTATGGGTTTACAGCCTTCGTTCTGAGGATGCTGCAGAGGGTCAACGGGTTAACATTGTCGAACCCCCCTTTTATGTCCAGGAAAAGCGTAGACACTTTCTTCACGGCCATTTGGAGGGTCCTTATTTCGTGGGTTAGTGTGGTGGTCATGTCCGAGGCCGACAGCCCGGCCAATGATCCGCACTGATGGGGGTTGAGGAGGCCGGCCAACCGGGCCACACCCGAGAGTCTCGAGTTCATGATCCTCTCGAGGATCTTAGAAAACGTTTGGAGGAGGACAATAACACGGAAGGAGGAGGGCGAGCTGTACGAGGGCTTCCCTGGCTTGTCAAGCACAATGCCGTTACCCCTTTTAAGGGTGGGGGGGTGGAAGCCATGGTCAACCAGTGGAGCGAGAAGGTCGTGGATCAGGTGTAGAGCCACACGATAAATCCTGTTCCACACCGAATTGGGGGTCATGTCCGGACCAGGGGGCCAATGATGGTGACAAACGGGCGAGAGCCCTGCCCACCTCGTCCGCTGCCAGAGCCGGGCAGTCTTTAAACGGGAACACTATGGTGTCAAATGACCTGGCCGGTTCACCCGGGAAGAAGTGGTTGAGAAGGGCCTTATTGAGGTCCACAGGGGTGTTAACGCCCGGGAGCTCCGAGAAGCGGGGAGGGCGGCATCCTATAGCGAACCTCTTCGCTGTCCAGACCGTTTGTGGGGTTGCTGAGGCTAAAAAGGAGGACCAGTGGTCTCTCTTTGCCTTCTTGATTGCTTTGAAGTAGGCCGACCTGGCCGCCCTCGCCGAGGCGAGTAGCGAGGCGTCGAATTGGTCTCTTTTCAAGGAGTGGAGGGCTGTGTTGTAGGCTTTTCTGAGAAGTGATAGGAGGTCTGACCACCAGGGTTTGGAGCGGTATGTCACCCTCTTGACCGGGGTGTGGAGGGCTAATTAGGCCGTTATCTTGTCCAGGTTTGTTTTGAACCAAACGTCCATTGACCGGGAGGTGGCGAGGGGGGCAGCAGGCAAGATGGAGGCCTCTTTGAGGCAGGGTTGGCGGGCGGGGCAGTCGGTCAACGCCCAGTTGGGGGAAGGGGGGGGGGGCCTGAAGAGGGGGGCTTCGAAGCGTAGAAGGATCGGGATGTGGTCCGAGCCGGTGGAGGGCACGGGGTCAGACCACTCTGGAAAATATGGAGCAAGGAGGGGACAAGCAAAAGCAAGATCAAGGACGCCAGGGCGCCCCACGAGTGACATGGAAAACCAAGTGAAGACCCCCGGGGTATTAAGGAGTGTGAAACCTAGCTCCGTCGCTCTGTCGCAGTAGGGTATCTGGGTGGCAAGCTCGTCTTCTTTAAAGACCCTGAGGGGGTCCGCCGTTGGGTGGTAGATGTTCAGGTCTCCCAGTGTGAGTATGGGGAGAGGGGATGAAGGGAAGCTAACTTCAGGGGCGACGGAGCGGGTGTTGTTGAGGCGGCCCTTTGTGCTGTACGAGTTGACCATCATGAAGCCAGTAGTTGAGGGGTTGAAGAAGCCGTCAGGGGTGAAGTGGTCTAAAGCCATGACATCACCCCTGCCGAAGAACCGGGGTAGGAGGGAAACAGTTGACAAAAAGGAACTATAAACGTAAAAGGCAACTCAGGGCTTGCAGCCACCATTAGACAGGGGGGAAAAAACCGTAAACAAATTAAAGCAAGGAAGTTTGCCTCTATAGACTGGCGTGTCTTGTAGTGCGACTATGGACGGAGGATGGGCCAGCTGTGTGAATGACCCGAAAAGCGAAAGAAACACATCCCAGCTCCCAAGGCAGTTGTGTTGAACGAGTGTGAAGGGTTTCGGAGGGGGAGGGGAGACCGGCTGCCCACCCCACGATGTAAGGTTGTCCTGCATTAGCTCGCCACGGCGGAGGGGGTTCTGCTCATAGGAGAGGGGCTATTGGGCTCCGCGAGAGGGAGTGACCGACTGGCCTGAGTGGGCCCTACTGGGGCCGGAAGTATCGTTGTGCTTCTGGCTCTTGGAGTAGCCATCGCGAACGCCGAGTGGAGAGAGCGGGCGGGTGAAGCGGGGGGCGGGAGGCCGAGGTCGTCGGCGGCCGTGTCCATCGCGTCACCAGCGGGCGGCGCAGGAACGACCTCTCCGGTATCGGTGGAACACCTGAGATCGGGCGGTGATAGGCGGTCTTCACAATCCCTCTGAGTCGCAGTGTGGGCCCCGCCGCAGTTCGCGTGGCCCGGTGGTGAGGAAGAGCAATAGCCAGCAGTAGCCTTAAGGTTGCAATTTCCAGGGCAGGTAGGGTTGGGGCATCGGTGGGCAGCACGGGTGTGGTTGAGGGAGCAAATGTGGCAAACGGGGTCAGAGGAGGGGCATCTGGGGGCGACGTGGCCGAAGCCCCAGCAGTTCTTACACTGTGTGCACCTATTTGAGGAGTACGCACGCTCAATCGCCCTTGAGCACAAGAAGAGTCGAATCGAGGACCCCATTGTCGGGACGTCCCCCGGGTGGACGGAGAGGATGACGGATAGTAGCAGACTTGCCTTCCCTTGAATGTGCGTTCGGGTTGAGATACCTGGCGGCGAGGATGCGAATGTTTTTGGAGTTGAGGATAGACTCGGCAAGGCAGGGGAAGAGTTCGTCCGGGTCCTCTGGGAGGAACGCGATGGAAAGGGAGTGGATGGCGAGCTAGGCCTCGTTGGGGGTGAGGCGGAAGCGCAACCAGGGGGACTCTCCCACCGGGAAGGACTTGTTGAGCTGGGCGGCTAAAGCGTCCAAGTAGGATGCAAAGGCAGCAGCGGGGGTGGCAGGGTCGGTGACCACGAGGGTAACGGAGCCTTTGTCGTTAACCTTAGTCATGACCGCGAGTGGGGGAATACAGTTCGCATCCCTAATGACACGGGCAGCAATGTCTGGGAAGGTGGCAGCGATCAGGGACACTTGTGGGTGTTCAGAGGGTGAGGAACGGGGAGAGTAGAACCTTCTCTCGGCCGTGGGGAGCAACTTTGGTGCCTGGGAAACAGGTGACGAGTTGCTGGCCGCCGCAACCTTTGTGGCCGTGAGGGAGCTCTTATTCTTCTTACCCTTCTGAGAGTCACTCAAAGTGACCTGGGCATATGACGGTTGAGGTTTGGGAACATCAGGGGCAAGGTGCCCATCGATGAAGGTGGTGGGGTCGGGGTACTTTCCCTCTCCGAACGCGTTGGCTTCCCATGAGTCAGGGAACTTGTCCGCGTACGTGCGGGGGTTACCGTAAAAGGCGCGGGTGCCGGGGTCATACCACGATATGTCCGGATCGAACGACGAGAAGGAGCCCCTAATCTGGGGAGGGGCGCAGGGCTTTGCCTTGGTCTGTGTTGGCAGGGGGTTAGGCCGTGTGGTTGCACCGACCGGAGGAACTGGAGCCCGAGTGGGGGCCGGCCCTTGGGGAGGGGTGGCAGCTGACATCCTTTGTGACCGGTCACGAAGGGTACCGTTGATATGGGAAAGTCTACTGTTTAGCACCGAGGAGGTGGGAAGGGTCGCCACGATGGACTGGATGGTACCTAATTGGGTTGTTATGGTGTCTAGCTGACGCGTCATGGACGCGAGGGCGTTGAGAGCAGAGCAGCAGAGGGGAATGAGGATCGTCTCACCATCCGAGAGCTCAGAGAGATCAGAGAGCTGACGGTCGTCAAGGATGGGGAGTTGTGCCACCGTAAAGTTCAGCCTCTGGCGTGTGTCGCGAACAAAGTCGCATATGAACAGGTGGGTGTCTGTGAGATCCGGATTGGAGGACGATGACTGTCTCGAGGGGGCTCTAGAAGAGATCCTCGAAGCGGGGATGGGGGGGAGGTCTTCCATGTAGGAGACGAGGTATCAGTGACGCGAAGCCGGAGAAGCTAGAGAAGATGGGGGGGGGCGAGGGGGGATCGTGCACTGAACTACGTGGAGTTGTGATTTCAATGACTGGAGGTGTAGAAGGCGCGGAGCGTGGCATGAAACATAAACAGAGGATGACTAATAACTCATTAGTCATGTGAAAACATTTTTAGCTAAGTCCGAATTTGTGACATTTCCCTTGTTTTTTGGTTTTTGAGATTCAGGTTTTGTTTACACTCTAGCTTGCGCTCTATGTGAGTTCTTGTACCATAACAATCGATACATGATATATATAAAAATTAAAAAATTAATACTAGTAAAGAAAAATACAAGAAAAATGCATGAGGAATAGGATCTTCACCCGACTATCTAAGTACTTTCTTATACTAAGATGTTGGAATATGATTCTCCTTATCTCTAACTCTACCAATATTATACAAACAAACTCTTAACCCCTGTGACAGTTGTGAGGGCCTGAAGAGGTGAGTCAATAATATTGAACTAAGCAGTTATCTCTATACGACAAGAACGGCCCGTACTATCTGATGAGATAGAGGGATTTCTCAGACAAAGACAAGCACAAACTGTCTGACAAGATAGTAAAAACTTAAGTAAGTAAGGTCGTTACCTGTTGCATTATAACCCCAATAGAATAGAATAGTTACAGCTCCCTGACAGAGATGTAGTGTCACGATCCCCACTCGAGGATAACCGTGTTTAATACATATGTATATAGAGATATAGACTTAACGGAATAGAAATATCTAGTAGAAACAAACAAATTATGCACGAGCCTAGTGGTACTACATCAGCAAAAATAATACCTTGCGTTCCGTGCGTTCCGTGCGTCTGACGCACCTGACGCCGGAACGCTAATCGCGAATCAGGACGCAACGTCGGATCGACGTTGCGTCCTGACTTTGCGTTACTTGGCGCCATCCGTCCTGACGCCATCCGGACTCGGACCCCTACGTCCCGTGCGTCCTGACTGCGTCTGGTGCTCCGCTACTCCGTCCTGACGCCGCCTCATCCAGGACTCTCCCGTCCTGACGCCGCCTCATCCAGGACTCTCCCGTCCTGACGTCGCCTGATCTACGACTCTCCTGCCCTGACGACGTCTGATCTACGACTCTCCCGCCCTGACGACGTCTGATCTAAGACTGTCGCGCCCAGATGCCGGTTCCTTCTCACCGAACGTCAGGGCTTCGTGGATCTTACCACCTCTCGTCCCGATTGTTTCTGCTC
>Ga0307509_10002368_pt1 | contig 30670 bp, 25 predicted proteins | sample 10_EM_MG_FD_202245 | JGI IMG/M metagenome (GOLD analysis project Ga0307509, IMG submission 202245) | Populus trichocarpa ectomycorrhiza microbial communities from riparian zone in the Pacific Northwest, United States - 10_EM | ecosystem: Host-associated > Plants > Roots > Unclassified | place...
CGGATCTGATCCGCCTGGTAGCGCCCGACCCCGGCGAGCCGCATGTGGAGCAGGAGCCCGGCGGCGGACGCGAACGCGGCGGGCGCGGCCTCGCCGTCGGCGCCTCGTACCGTGATCCCCTGGACCGTGACCTGGCGCCAGATCTCGCCGTCGCGGACCGAGAGCTCGACCTCGGGCTGATCGGACATGTCCTCGCCGGAGCTCACGTACCGGTCGAGGTCGCGCAGGCGTCGTGCGGCCTCGCCGACCGTGCGCTGCGCGGTCGCGGGCGAGACGCGGGCACGCTCGCCGTTCAGGACGACCTCGCCATCGGCCCACACGATCAGATCCGGAAACGCGCGGGAAGCGAACCCTCCGCGCTGGCGCATCACCGCGATCGGCGCGTCGGGGTCGTCCGCCACGCAGCGCAACTGGCTCGGCTGGCTCGCGCCGCGAGACACCCCACCGCAGGCGGCGAGCACGACGAGCGCGGCGAGCCTCACCCGGATCGAACGCGCGGCGCGCACGGGCTATTCAGCGCGGGAAGCTCGTCGCCTCGCCGGCGAGCTCGAGCCGCTGAGGCTGGGCGGTCGCGGTATAGACGACGATCGTGCGCACGGTCTGGAACTTGAGTGCCAGCACGAGCTCGCGCCGGCCGTCGCCGTCGAGATCGACGACGCCGAGCACGTCCATGGTCACGACCGACTTCGGATCGACCGGCTTGCCCGGATCGGGATCGGCGGCGAGCTTGATGTCGTAGAGCGCGAACTTCGGATCGCACGCCGCGGTCGAGGTCGCCGCAGCGCTCCACTCGGCCGCGGGGCTGCGCGTGCCGTCGAGCACGCCGGCGATCGGGAACGATTCGATCCGGCCGTCGCCGTCGATGTCGACCGCGAGCGCGTCGCCCGACAGACACGCACCACCGGTGACGTACGTCGGCGTCGCGCCGAGCTCGTCGGGATGCGTGACCTCGCCGACCGCGAGGCCACAGCTGTTCGTCGCCGCGCCGCACTTCGGATCCTCGGCGCGCGTCGCGATCTCGCCGGGCTTCGGCTTCGCGGCCACCGCCGCACCATAGGTGCAGGGCGACGAGCCCGCGTACGCGCCCGCGGCGACCTGCTGGGGCAGCCCGACGTCGACGCTGCCCATCGTGTCGAACGCACCGGCGAGCTTGCCGTCGACCCCGAACACGACGAACCGCGGGACACTACCGCGCTCGATCGCCGCGCTGACCGTGGTCGCGTTGTCGGTCCAGCCGACGTTGCGCATGAGGAGCGGGGCGACCGCGGGCCGTCCCGCCGCCCCTTGCGGGCACATCTCGCCGAGCAAGACCTGGCGGCCGCCGTTCGCGGGCGTGTGGCTGACGGGCATTCGGTTGACGCCGACCGGCTCCGCGCCGGGACCGGCGCCGGTCTTGACCGTCGGGCCGCATGCAATCAGCAGAACGCAGGCAACGCGAGGCAACAAACCACGGTCTATCGCCATCGACGTCACCATAGCTCGTCAGATCGCGGAACCGCCAATTAAGGATGCCCGCGATTGACCCCACTCTGGCGTGGTGCCTATAGTCCGCCCACTTTTCGACGATGCTCCAAAAACCCTCGATTTTCCCATGCGTTACCTAGCCAAGCCGTTCCTCGCGAGCATCGTCTTCCTCGTCGCGTTCGGCGACATCGCCTCGGCCCAGATGGGCGGCGGCATGCCGATGGGCGGCGGGCCCGGAGGCGGCATGCAGCCCGCCGGCGAGGAGAAGAAGGAGGGCGTCGCCGAGGCCGCGCCGAAGACGCCCGGCCTCCTGCCGACGACGCCCGCATTGCCGCCGCCGAAAGGCCGCCGCAAGCGCTGGAAGCTGTTCGAGCTCGACGGCTACTTCCGGATGCGGACCGACTGGTTCAAGAACTTCAACCTCGGGTTCCTCGACGAGGACTCGATCGGTGGTGCGCCGTTCCCGCGCGCGCTGTCGTGCAACTCGACCGCGCTCAACCACCCGTGCGACGACAGCCTGTCGAGCTCGAACATGCGCCTCCGGCTCGAGCCGACGTTCAACATCGACGAGGACACGTCCGTCCACGTCCAGGCCGACGTCTACGACAACCTGGTCCTCGGCTCGACCCCGATCAACCAGAACCTGTCCGGGATCTACGACACGACGAACCGGCCCCCGCTCGGCGCGTTCGGCAACACGCAGTCGCCCGCAGTGATGGGCATCAACAGCGACCGCGACGCGATCGTGATCAAGCGCGCGTGGGCCGAGGTCGGCGTGCCGCTCGGTATCCTCAAGGTCGGCCGGATGCCGAACCACTGGGGCATGGGCATCTTCGCGAACGGCGGCGGCAAGGATCCGATCAGCGGCGAGTACAACTACGACGCCGACTACGGTGACACCGTCGATCGCGTCAGCTTCTCGGCGCAGATCCCCGGCACCCCACTGCGCGCGATGATCGCCTCGGACTGGGATGCGACGCGCCTCGTGTCGAACCAGACCAACGCGAACAAGGGCCACGAGGGCCACCCGTTCGATCTCGACGACAACGACGACTCGAACGCCTGGGTCGGTGCGATCTCCAAGATGGACGCGCCGCAGGACTTCCGAGACGCCGTCGACCGCGGCGAGACCGTGCTGAACTACGGCGCGTACTTCGAGTACAAGACCCAGGACTGGGACTACGACCTCACGGGCTTCACGCTCGGCGGTGCATTCGACCCGACGAAGTTCGTCCCGCGCGGCCTCAAGACCTACACGCCAGACCTGTGGGGCAAGCTCGCGAGCGGCCCGAACACGCTCGAGGCCGAGCTCGTCGGCCAGTTCGGCACCGTCACCACACTCACCGATCAGGGCATCAACGGCTCGGCGAACATCCGCAAGCTCGGCGGCGTCGGTCGCTACACGTGGAAGGGTGTCGAGGGCAAGCTCCGGCTCGGCGTCGAGGGCGGCTTCGCCACCGGCGACCAGTGGGACAACACGGTCCAGGGCAACACGAACATCGCGTACGCGAATCTGCTGGGCGATCCGAACGTGTGCAACGCGCAGCACACCTGCACGCTCACCGCGTTCATGTTCAACCGCGACTACCACGTCGACCTCATCCTGTGGCGCGAGCTCTACGGCGCCGTCACGAACGCGGCGTACGCGAAGCCGTTCCTCCAGTACGACATCACCAAGACGATCATGTTCAAGGTCTCGAACGTCACGTCGTTCGCGCTCAAGCCGGTCTCGACGCCGGGCAACGGCACGGTCTACGGCACCGAGTTCGATGGTGACATCGGCTACAACGGCAACCACATCTTCGCGGGCGTCTCGTACGGCGTGCTGTTCCCGTTCAGCGCGATGGCCCACCCCCCGAACGATGGCAGCCAGGGCGGCCCTGGCCTCGGTTACGACACGCTCGACGCGAACGGTCAGTCCAACGCGAAGGGCGACGCCGGTACCGCCCACACGGTTCAGGCGCGGCTCGTCCTCACGTTCTGATATAGCTGTGGCGTGAAAGCGCTGGCGGTCGTCGCGCTGCTCGCCGCGTGCGGGCACGATCCGGATCCGGCCCATCCGGACGCGAAGGTCGACGGCGATGCACTGCCCGCCGCGACCGCGACGCCGCACAGCTCTTCGATCGCTATCTCCGCCGATGGTGCGGAGCTCTACGTCGTCAACGCCGACGGCGACTCGATCTCGATCGTGGATGCGCACGCGCGCACGCTGATCACCGAGCTCGCGCTCGGACCCGCGCCGACCGTCGACTCGAGCGGCAACTTCACGCCGGCGGTGATGCCGCGCGCGCTCGCGCTGTCGTCCGACGGCGCGACGCTGTACGTCACCGGCGAGCGCTCCGGCCGGATCTACGCGATCGCGCTCGCGACCCGCGCGATCACGTCGATGCCGGTCGGCAGCGAGCCGGTCGGCGTGGTCGCGACGGCAGACGGGATCTACGTCGCGTGCACGCAGGACCGCACGGTCGTGAAGCTCGATCCGTCGCTCGCGATCGTCGCGACCGCGCACCTCGACGCCACGCCGTGGGGCCTCGCGGTCACCGCCGACGGCAAGCTCGCAGCGTCGCTGTTCTACGGACCTGGCGCGGTCGTGCTGAGCCCCGACCTCGCGACCCGCACGACCTGGACGATCCCGGCGATGCCCGCGCGCGGCGATGCCCGGCTCGCGCACGGCGAGCCCCGCGGGTTCTACGACCTCGCGGCCCGGCCCGGCACGCACGAGACCTGGCTCGTCCACGCGGTGCTCGGCACCGACACCGCGCAGCCCGCGCTCGACTTCGAGCGCACCGCGTTCCCCGCGATCTCGATCGTGAACGGCGACGCGTTCGCCGCGACGCTGTCGACCGACGCGCAGGACGTCATCGGGATCGACGGCTCGATCGGCGACGTCGTGTCGGGCCCGCACGCGATCGCGTTCACCCGCGACGGCGCGCTCGCGCTCGTCGTCGACACGAACAGCGAGGACATCCTCGCGGTCGGCGCGAACCGGGTCGAGGCCGCGCTCGGGCGCCCGCTGCCCGGCCACATGCCAGAGGGCATCGTGCTCGCGCCGGACGACTCGGTCGCGTACGTCGACGAGCGCAACACCGGCACGATCGCGGTCGTGGCGCTGACCCGCGGCGCGACCGTCTCGCTCGCGAGCGAAGGTTCGATCCCACGGCTCGTGGCCGATCCGATGCCGACTCGCCTCGGCCAGCACCTGTTCTACTCGGCGAACAGCGACGAGTATCCGATCACGAAGAACCACTGGATCGCGTGCGCGACCTGCCACATGGAAGGGCGCAGCGATGCGGTCACGTGGAAGTTCGCGCAGGGCCCGCGCGATACGCCGTCGAATGCGGGCGGCATGCTCGGCACCGGCTTCCTGTTTCGCACCGCGGATCGCACGCAGGTCGAGGACTACTGGCACACGATCAACGTCGAACAGGGCGGGATGTTCGATCCGACCGCGCAGGGCGCGTTACTCGCCGCGCTCGAGCAGTACGTCGATCACGGCATCCCCGCTCCGGTGCCACCGGCGACCGATCCGACCCAGGTCGCAGCGGGCGCGGCGATCTTCGCGCGCGCCGACGTCGGCTGCGCGACCTGTCACGCCGGGCCGCACTTCACCGACTCCGGCGCCGGCAACCCGACGCTCGACCTCGCCGGGCCGATCCGGTTGCACGATGTCGGCACGTGCAACCCCGACGACGTCGCGCACCAGGATGTCGCCGGGCACGCGCGCGCGGCGTGCATGTTCGACACGCCGTCGCTCGTCGGTGTGTGGTCGTCGCCGCCCTACTTCCACGACGGCCGTGCCGCGACGCTGCACGACGCGCTCGAGCTGACCCGCGGCACGATGGGTCACATCGAGGTGCTGTCGGCGACCGAGGAGGACGCGCTCGTCGAGTACCTGAGGTCGCTGTGACCTGCTCTCTCGACCCCACCGTCCACGCCGTCGCCGGCACTGAACAACACGTCGAGATCGTCTCTTGAAGCGCCTCCTCCTGATCGTCCTCGTCGGCTGCGACGACGCACCCGCCGTCCTCGACGCCCCGGTCGTGCCACAGGACGCACCACCCGCGTGCAGCGCGCACTTCACCGGCAACTTCACCGAGACCGCGACCACGACCGAGGCGTGCGCGACCGACGGCATGATGTTGTCCATCCCATCGACGTTCCTGGTCGGCCCGCTGGAGGTCATGATCCCGGCCGCCGCCGCCGGCGACTTCTCGTCGCAGACCGTGGCGGCTTGGTCGGCGTCGGCGACCCGGATGATCAACCACGACACCTGCCTCCTCGCCGCCGGCGATCAGGTCGTGCCGCACGGTGCGTTCACGCTCCACCTCGCGTCGGTGGCGCCGCCGCACGGCACGCTCGTCCTCGATCAGCCGGTGCGCGCGACCGCGTTCTCCAACTGCGGCGCGACGCTGGTCGAGCACGTCGAGGTCGCGTATTGAAGCGGCTCGCGATCTTCCTCGCCGCGTGTAGCTCGCCGCCGGGGCACGGCCCCGACGCCGGGCCCGGGTCCGATGCCGCACCTCCCGTGGTCGATGTCGCGATCACCGCTGAGGTCGACAGCACGCGGTTCGTCGTGCGCGAGCACATGCTCGCCTCCGGCGAGATGCAGATCAGCGGCGAGCCACTCGCCGAAGCGATGGGCCGCGACCTCGGCGGCTACAGCCGCAACGGCTTGCCACCCGACCTCTACGCCGATCCGGTGATCGGAACTTCTTGGGTCGATCTCGCAGGGTTCTCGACGGGCATCGAGTCGTACGAGTACTCGAAGCAGCCGATGAACTTCGTCGCGTTCGAGTCGGGCGCCGGCACCGCGCTGTCGCACGCCGTCCCCGATCTGGTCGGCTCGCTCCAGCACTTCGCGAAGAGCTCGGGCGCGTTCGGCAAGTGGGTGTTCGCGCCGGCGACGTACCCGGCGAACAACGCGCTCGGCAACACGAACCCGACGTCGGTCGCGCATCCGACCCCGCCCGGCGATCCGGCCCACAACCCGCTCGGCTGGCCCGGGATCTGGCCCACGGCGCACGTGTTCGCGAGCTTCGATCCGGCGATCGCGCCGACCAGCGCGTGCGACCTCCTGTGCTCGATCACGTCCGACGACAGCCCGCAGGGCGTCGGCACGCGCGAGCTCAGCGCGGACTACGAGTGCGAGGCCACCACGCTCCACCTGGCGAGTCGCGCGACCCAGGTCGATGCGACGCTGACCCCGGGCGCGGACGGGTTCGCGACCTGGAAGTACGGCCTGTGGACGCTCAACTACCTCCAGGTCATGCACGACGATCAGGAGGCGGGCGTCGACGCGGTCGCCGAGGCCGACGTCCCGCTCGTCGGCACGCCCGGCTATCCGGTGCAGCTCGGCTCCAGCTTCATCGAGGGCTTCCAGGCCGCGATGTTCGTCCTCGAGGTCGACGCCCGCGCCGACGACTGGCTCGCGCGGCTCACGACGAGCAACGGCACCACGCTGTCGGGGTTCTCCTCGATCGCCGCCGCGCTCGCGTACGACTACACCGCGCCGCTCCGCTGGTTCCCCGCGCGGATCGCGGTGACCGAGTCGGCCGGCGCCGATGGCTTCCCGGTCGCGGCGTACGCGCTCGGCTCCGCGGACAGCGAGCTGCTCGACCTCGTCGGCCTCGCGATGGGCTACGCCGAGTTCTACGCGCTCACGGATCGCGCGAACACGAACGTCGGCGGTAGCCAGCCCGCGCGGGTCTACTTCGACGGCGACCCGTTCGCGGCCGATGATCAGCTCGCCGACGGCGAGGCCACGCTCCACGATCGCGCGCTCGCCGTGATGCGCGTCGCGCTCGTCGATCTCGACCGGCTGCACGCGGATCCGAGCGGCGTGCTCGTCGATCACGTCGCGGTCGCCGGCACGGCCGTCACGCGCGGCCACACCGTGACCACACCGTCGACCGCGTACGCGCTGCTCGGCCTCCGCACCGTGCTGCGCTCGCTCGGCAGCCAGCTCGAGCTGTATTCGAACAACACGCCCGATACCGCGACCGCCGGCGCGCTCGACGGGCTCGCGATCCACTACCCGGGCGCGCCCGCGCTGACGTTCGGCGATCGCGTGCGCCAGCTCGTCCGCGCTCAGGCCGATCTGCTGTTCGATCACCTCACCGACGCGTCGGGGCGCGCGTACGCCGGCTGGGACACCGCCGCGGCCGCGCCGATCGATCAGAGCGACACGCTCGACGCTCACACCGCCGCGATCCGCGGCCTGTTCGCCGCCTACCTCGCGACGGGCGACACCAGGTATCGCGACCGCGCGCTCGCGGTCTACGCGCGGCTCGAGGCCACGTTCTACGACGCGGACGCGCGGTTCTATCGCGACGTCCCGGTCACCGGCGAGGCGGTCTACACGACGACGTACACCCCGCTCCGCTTCGCGCTACTCCAGAGCACGCTGCGCGACATGTACGAGCTCGTCGCGACCCGGCCCGGCGGCGAAGGCCTCGTCCTGGGGCTCGAAGCTCGTCTCGGCCGGCTGAACAAGCTCGTCCTGAACGGCTGGGACGATCGCGACCGCGATCAGCGCACGAACCCGACCGAGTGCGTGCGGTTCGACAACCTCCATCTCGCGCGCGGCGGGCTCCAGATGGCCGAGCGCACGCTCACGGGCGAGACGGGTCGCGCGACCGACGAGGGCAGCATCGGACCCGCCTCGGTCGATCGCGACAACGACTGCGTGCCCGAGGTCGACGACGCGGGCCTGCCCGCCGCGCTCGCCGACTCGATCACGTTCACCGTCACGCGAACGACGCGCTAGAGGTAGCCGATCGCGGTCGCGAGCCGGTCGACCGCGACGAGCTCGAGGCCCGAGCGATCGTTGACCCGCTTGACGTTCTGCGTGGGCACGAGCGCGCGCTGGAAGCCGCGGCGCGCGGCCTCGGCGAGCCGCTGCTCGCACAGCGTGACCGCGCGGATCTCACCGGCGAGGCCGAGCTCGCCGAACACGACCGTGCGCGCGTCGATCGCGCGGCCGCGCGCCGACGACGCGATCGCGCACGCGATGCCGAGATCGATCGCGGGCTCGGCGAGGCGGAGGCCGCCGGCGACGTTCACGAACACGTCGCGATCGAGGACGTCGCACGCGGCGCGTTGCGCGAGCACCGCGAGGAGCAGCGACACGCGATTGCCGTCGACGCCGGCGGCGGTGCGCCGGCCGATGCCCGCGGTCGCGGGCGCGACGAGCGCCTGGATCTCGACGAGGAGCGGCCGCGTGCCATCCGCCGACGCGACGACGACCGAGCCCGGTGCGCCGACCGGCCGCTCGGCGAGCAAGTGGGCGGACGGGTTCGGGACCTCGGCCATCCCGACGCCCACCATCTCGAACACGCCGATCTCCTGGGTCGAGCCGAACCGGTTCTTGTGCGCGCGCAGGATCCGGTACGGGCCGCCGTCGCCCTCGAGCTGGAGGACGACGTCGACGAGGTGCTCGAGCGTCTTCGGGCCGGCGAGCCCGCCATCCTTCGTCACGTGGCCGACGATCACGACCGGGGTGCCGGTGGTCTTCGCGTACTGGACCAGCCGACTCGCGCACTCGCGGACCTGCGCGAGCGAGCCGGGGATCGAGTCGAGCGCGGGCGTGTAGACGGTCTGGATCGAATCGACCGCGAGGACCGCCGGCCGCGCGGCGTGCGCGTGGGCGAGGATCTTCTCGACGTCGGTCTCCGCGACGAGCGCGATCGCGTCGCGCGCGGCACCGACCCGGCGCGCGCGCATCGCCGTCTGCGCGACCGACTCCTCGCCGGTCGCGTAGAGCACCCGGCCACTCGCGTTGCACAGCCCGGCGAGCGCCTGGATCAGTAGCGTCGACTTGCCGACACCCGGGTCGCCGCCGAGCAGCACGGCCGAGCCGGCGACGAAGCCCCCGCCGAGCACGCGGTCGAGCTCGCCGATCCCGACGACGAGCCGGCTCCCACTGATCTCGACGACCTCGGTGATCGGCCGCGGGCCCTCGCCGACCGCGACGCCGGTCGAGCTCGGGCGCGGGGCCTCGGTCTCGCCGAATTCCTCGACGAGCGAGTTCCACTCCTGGCAGGCCGGACAGCGGCCCATCCACTTGGTCTCTCGATGGCCGCACCCGCCGCACACGTAGACGCTCCTCGGCGCCTTTGCAGGCTTCAGCTTGGCCATCGCGATGGTCGTACCATCGCGGTCTGACGATCCCCGGCGGTTCAGCTCAGGCGCTTGCGGAGCGCGTCTTGCTTCTGCTTCAGCTTCTCGGCGAGGTCTGCGCGGCCGAGCTCGACCGCGCGCGCGTGACCGATCCCGAGCCAGCGCATCGCCCGGCTGACCGACCCCGCGGCGAGGTACGCGCGCGAGGCCGACAGCGCGACCGCTACGTCGCGATGATCCTCCTCGTGGCGGCGCTCGAACAGCGCCTCGGCGCGATCGAGCATGCCGGCGGTGACGTACAGATCGGCAAGCCCGTCGCGCATCGCGGCGCTCCGGGTCGCACCGTTCGGGACCTCCGCGAGCGCGTGGGTGTACGCCTGGGAGAACTCCTCGTACGCCTTCACGGCGACCTCGAAGTCGGTTTGCGACATCTTGATTAGCAGCTCCAGGAACGGCGCGTAAAATAGATACGTGTCGATCGGGCAGCGCAGGACGCCGAGCACCTGATCGCGATCGATCGACTCGTCCTCATGCGCGGCGGCGGCGAGCGTGGCGGCCTCGATCGCCGTCCCCGACCCAGCGAACCGCTCGCGCGCGGCGACGAGCCCCTGCTCGCGGACCACCTGGGACACGCGCTCGGCACGTGCCACGTGCTCCGTGATCCCGGGCCAGTCGAGCAGCTGGGGCTCGGCAGGCGCCGGCGGGGCGGTGAAGCCCGGCGAAAAGTGATCTTCGTACGTCGCGCCCCCTGCCGTGAGCGCGCTGCGGGCCGCCGCTATCTCATCGGCAGACAGCCAGCTGATCCTCATGGGCCGAGATTACCACGCTGCTACGCTGCGTACGTGAGGCCCGCAGCTTGCGCCTGGCTCGTGGTCGCCGCGTGTGGTGGCGGCGGCGGCACGCCGGATGCGGCCGACCCAAATGATCTCGACGGCGATCACGTCGCGAACGCGGACGACAACTGTCCGCTCCGGTTCAACACCGACCAGCACGACGAGGACGGCGACGGCGTCGGCGACGCGTGCGACAACTGCCCTGCGCTCGCGAACCCGAACCAGGCCGATACGACCGAGGAGCAGCTCATGCAGTTCCCCGACGGCGTCGGCGACGCGTGCGATCCGCAGACCGCACTCGCCGGCAACCAGCTCGCCGCGTTCTACGCGTTCGCCGAGCCCGACGACGCGGACGGGTTCACCGGCGATGGCTGGACGATCGCGGACGACCAGCTTCACGCGACCGCCACCGCCCGGTGGGACAGCAAGCGCTCCGCGCGCGGCCTCGGCCTCTGGCTGACGACCGCGATCACCTCGCTCTCGTGGACCGCGCCCGACGCGCGCATCGCGTTCACGATCGACGGCGATGGCGGCGGTACCTGCGCGATCGTGCGCGACAGCGACGCCGATGGCAACGACGAGCTCTTGCTGACGACGCCGTTCGACACGATGACCAGGTCGCTCGGCACCGCGATCACGCCGGGCGCGAAGGTCGAGGTCACGCTGATCCGCCAGATCGTGTGGGCGACCCAGACCGGCACGTTCAAGTGCACCGTCAAGGTCGCCGGCGCGACGACGACCGTCACGGTCCCGACCCCCGACGCCAACTGGGTCGGCAGCTACCGGCTGACGAGCACGGGCGCGACCGTCGATCTCGATCACCTCGGCGTCGTCACGTCGCCGTTGCCGCCGAACAAGGGCGATCCCGAGTAGCTCGCCGTGGCGCGGAGGTGACTGGCCTGGCCTCGAGGATCGTTCCACCCACAGAGATTCTTGGCAGAACGTTTGGACACGGGCCACACGTCACCCGCTCGCTCGCGGACAGAGCGCCTGGTCGAGTGCACAGAGCTCTGAGCGAAACCGGCGCGGATTCCGGAGCTCGTGGATTGGATCGAGCAGACTCGCCGTCGCGCAGCAGACGCTCTCGGATGGGTCGATGGCGATCAAGCGACCGGGTAACCCTCGCGCAGGCACGGCACCGGCGCGACAGCCGCGTCGCTGTTCGGGCGTCGAGGACGATTCAGGGCCGGCCAAGTCGCCGAGATCGCGTCCGTGCGGCGGGCCGGACCGTTGCACAACGCGCGACCATGCGGATCGCTATCGTGTTCCTCACCGCGTGCAGCCTGCACGTCGTCGACACCGGGAACGACGGGGACAACGGGGACCACGGGAGCTCGACGTGCAGCGGCGATGCGCCACCTGGTGTGTGCCAGTGCTCCAACGGCACCTGGTTCTGTTCGACATGCGCCTTCGGCGAGGGGCCCGGACCGATCGCGTGCACACCCGGAGACAGCTGCTCGATCGAGACCTGGGAGCACGGCTGCTCCTGCGGCTGCGGCAGCGACGGCTGGTGGAGTTGCGCCGAGGAGACGATCGGCTCGCACTGCCCGCATCCTCCAGTGAAGGACGCCGGCATCGACGCGCCGCCCGACGCCCCGCCCGACGCCCCGTGATCCCGCTCCGCGAAAACGTGCGATCCGCCCGATCCGGGCTCCGTGCACGGAGCCAGGCGCTCGAGCGAACGGGTAACGTCTGGCCCGCGCCCAAACGTTCTGCCGAGAATATCCTTCTGTGCCTCTGTGGTAATCCGACTCCGTGATCTTCGACCGGCGGAGCGTCTGACCACTCACTCGGGGCCACCGCCGCGCTCGACCTACTTCTTCTTCGGCGGCGTCTTCGTCCCGCCGCCCTTCTTGCCGTCCTTGCAGCCACCGAGCGCCTGGCACTCCTCGGTGATCCGCTTCTCGCCGTCGACGTCCTTGCCCTTCTTGAGCTTCAGGTAGTGCTCGTAGGCATCGATCGCCTTGTCGTTCTCGTGGTTCTCCTTGTACATGAAGCCGAGATCGAACCAGCCATCCGCGTTGTCGGGCTGGAGCGCCGTCGCCTTCTCGTACTCGGGGATCGCCTTGTCGACCTCTTGCTTGCGGCGATACGCGACCGCGAGATCGAAGTGGAACGTCGCGTCGTTGCCGTTGAGCGAGATCGCCTTCTCGAACGCCTTGATGGCGTCGTCGTCGCGCTTCGCGAACCGGTAGGCGACGCCCAGGTTGTGCTGCCAGTCGGCGTTATCCGGCTTGAGCTTCACGGCCATCTCGAGGTTCGTGATCGCGCCGTTGTAGTCGTTCTTCTTGCGCATCACCGTGCCGAGGTAGGCGCGGATCTCGGCGTCCTTCGGGTTCAGCTTGCACGCGGTCGTGAGCGCGGCGAGCGCCTGGTCGAGCTTGTTCGCGTTCGCGTACGCGGTGCCGAGGTTGGTCCAGATGATCGGATCCTTCGTGATCAACTGGGTCGCGTGCTCGTACGCATCGATCGACTTGTCGAGGTCCTTCTTCTGCTTGAACAGGCTGCCGAGCGACACCCATGCCATGCCGTGCTTGGGGTTCGTCGCGACGGCGTCCTGCAGCGCCTTGATCGCCTCGTCGATCTTGCCTTCCTGCTTGTAGGCAAGGCCTTCCTTGTACGAGGCATCGGCGGTCTTGTCGGCGAACGCGGGTGCCGAAACCGCCAGGCACAGGACCAGGGCCACGCGAGTCATTCTGCGCATGGCCGAAATCGTATCAGCGTTCGCTACGCTTCGCCCACTTCGACGAGGGCCTCGCCGCTCGCGGCGACATCCCGCGACAAGTCGGAGAGTTGCTGGATCGCCGTGGTACCGGAAGAAGCCGCCCGTGCCGACGCGAGCCCACCCGCGGCGAGCTGGAACTTCTCGAGCGCGGCGACGTGATTGTGCATCCGCGCGACGAGCCGCTCACGGTTCTGGCGGATCCGGTCGCGATACTTCGCCTGGTCGGACAGCGCCGCGCGCGCCGACTGGTACTGGGTCTTGACCTCGTCGTCGGTGGCCGCCGCGATCCGCGCGTCGAGGTCTTCCATCCGGCGACCGAGCTGCTCCTCGCTCCCACCCTGCGGCTGCGCCTCGCGCGACTTCGCCGCGACCTCGAGCGTCTTCAGCACGCCGTCGCGCACCAGGCCCAGGTTCGGATCGTCCTCGCCGAGCTTCGTCTTGACGTCGTTCCAGATCACGAGTGTGCGGTCGCACAGCGAGCGAACCTCGCCGTCGAGCCCAGCCGGCAGCGCCTTGACGGCATCGGCGACGGGATCGTTCACGAACCCGAGGTGGCGCGGCAGCATCGCGATCACGCCCACGATGCCCATCGCCGCGGCGGCGGCACCATCGGTCACCGCACCCGGCCAGTGTTGGGTCGCGCGCGCGTGATCGAAGCGGAGTGCGGTCCACATCGCGAGCAGCGTGACCACCGCGCCGAGGAGGATCGACATGGCGCCGCGGAGACCGCGCTCGCCGATCGTGCAGCCGAGCGCGAGCGTGGCGGCGCACAGCGCGAGCGACGGCCAGCTGATCGTCATCAATAGCAGCGGCAAGCTCGCGAGCGCCGCGGCCGCGAGACGCCACACCGGCTTGCCGTAGCCGAAGGCCGCACCGACCGCGATGCCGAAGATGCCGCCGAGCACCGGCGCGAACGGCGTGAGCGGATGCAGTGCGATGCCGAGGATGGCGGAGCCCGCGGTCATGCCGATGGCTGCGCGATGAAACGACGCGTGATCGCCGAACCGAATGTCCATGGCTCGTTCAAACGCTCGAAACCACGCCCGGATCTATGCGGCGATCGACCGCCGAAAAAACAGAAGGCCCTGTTTTCACAGGGCCTTTTTCGATCCAAGGATCGAGAGGTCTAGAACGTCAGGCGAGCGCCGAGCTGGAAGCTACGCGGTGCCTGGAGTGCCGGGCCACCTTGACCGTTCGCACCGACAGCGGTGTGACCGTAGTTCTTGTACGGGGTCGCCGACTTGTTCTGCTCGATACCATTCTCGTCGAGGACCTTGGCGTGGTTGAGATCGCTCATCGTGCCGCCGACGATCGGGTTCACGGAGTCGAGGGTGTAGTTCTCGTCCTGGTTGAGCTCGTCCTGCTGGTCGAACAGGTTGAACACGTTGAGGAAGCCCTCGAGGAACGTCGTCTTGCTGAGGCGGTAGCCGTAGCTCACGTGGATGTCGAGCTGGCTGGTGAGCGGCGAGCGAGCACCGGCACCACGCGGCAGGAGGTACGACTCGCCCGTGCCGTAGCCGGGGTGCGGCGAGGCGCCGAGCACGTTGTGCGCGATACCCGACTGAGCGCGGAAGCTACCACCGGTGGTCAGAACGCCCGCCTTCTTGAAGTCGAACTGATAGAAGCCGTCGATCTTCAGGTTGTGCGGACGGTCGAGGCCGAGCGGGCCGTAGCGGTTCGCCATCAGGTCCGGGAGGTCGTACAGCGACGTGATGTTCGGGTCGGCCTGGCCGGTCTCCGTCGAGAACAGACCCGGGTAGTTACCGCGCGACATCGAGTAGGTGTACGACGCGAGCAGCAGCGACTGCTTCGTCGGACGCTGCGTCGCTGTCAGCTGGATGCCGTCGTAGTTACGCGACGGCTTCTCGAACTTGCTGGTGTAGTCGAGCTGCTTCGCCCGCGACTCGTGCAGCGCACCGAGCGCCTGGGTCTGCGGATCCGACGACATCATCTCCGTCGAGGCCTGCGCGTGCAGCTTGTTCGCCTCGTCGGTGAAGTCCTGGCCCGGGTTCGTGATCAGGTACGTGTTGCCGCCATCCGTCGAGATATCCTCGATGACGCTCGGCAGCGAGCGGTGGATGTAGTTGAGGCCGACCTTGAGGTCCGGCGCGATCTCGTACTCGGTGCCGAGGATGAACTCGTCCGTGTACTGACCGTGGAGGCCCGGGGCGACGAACTCGGCGGGACCACCCGACTGCGTCTGCAGCGTCACGTCGGTGCACGACTTCAGCATCGCGACATCGATGTTGGCGCCGTTGTGATCGACGTTGCAGTTCGGGTCGTAGCCGATGTCACCCGGCTTGTGGAGGCCGTTGTTCACCAGGTTGAAGTTGATGTACTCGCCACCGAACTCGCGAACCTGGAGGTCCATCGGGACGTTCTCGTAGAACCGGCCCCAGTGACCGAAGATCTTCGCGCGACCTTCCTGGGTCGGGTCGTAGACGAAGCCGAGGCGCGGCGCCCACAGGTCGTTCAGGTTGAACACCTGCGACGGGACGATCTCGCCGTCCGGCGTGACCTGACCCTGGAGGGCCTTACCGGCGTAGCCGATCTGGTCCTCGTAGCGGATGCCGAGGTTCAGGGTGAAGTTCGGACGGATCTGCCACTGGTCCTGGAGGAACGCACCGTAGTTGGTGTCGTTCGTATCCGCCGAGATCTGGTCAGCGGTCGAGCAGATCGCGCGGTCGTTCGAACAGAGGATCTGCCCATCGGTGAGCATGACGTTGTTCGGGTTCGCGGCCTCTGCGGCCGTCAGGTTGCGGACCACGTTCATGTACGTACGGTCCTGCCAGCGGCCCGACGCGGAGCGCCGGAACACGTGGCCACCGGTGTACTGCTTCTGCGCGTCGAACGTGGCGAGCTCGGCGTCGACGCCGGCCTTGAACACGTGATAGCCGGCGGCCTTCACGCGCTGGGTCAGCGAGAGCACCGCGGTCGTACGGTCGCGCGTGCCGCGCTCGAGGTAACCCGGACCGGCCTCGACGTACGCGGTCACCGGACAGTTGCGAATCTTCGGGTACGGGTCCGACGCGGTACCGTCCTGGCACTTGGCGATCGTGTTCGCGCCCTCGAGATCGGAGAAGTCGTAGAGCGAGCGCTCGTAGTTGTAATAGACCTCGGAGACATCGGGCGTCCCCGCGGCGAGGCCGTCGTTGCTGAAGCCGCGGTGGAAGCCGACGACTGCATCGAGCTCGGTCTTGCCGCCGTTGAACTTCGACGTCCACTTCGCCGACAGATCGTACGCGCCACTGTCGTTCGTGTACGCGTTGCCGGTCGGCGTTCCGGTCAGGCGGATCGGACCTTCGAAGTTCGTCGGGTTACCGAAGGCCGAGATCTGGAACTGGTTGTTCTCGTTGACCGCGCCGTTGAGCTTCGCGGTGAAGTAGTACGTATTCTGCTTCGTCGGCAAATCGGTGCTGCCGACCTGATCGTGGACCGAGAACCCGGTGGCCGGATCGACATCCGGGACACCGTCGTTGTTCTTGTCGACCTGCGACTGAACGAGGCGGGTCACCGTGCTGTGCTGGAACGACGGGTTGAACCCGACGTGGAACCACAGCTTGTCCTTGATGATCGGGCCGCCGACCTCACCACCGACGTCGTACTTGTAGTCGAGGTCGGTGTGGCTATCGATCGAGCCACCTTCCTTCTGGACGGTGTTGGCCTGCGAGACGAACGAGCCCGGCTGCGCATAACCGAAGATCGAGCCGTGGATCTGGTTCGAGCCCGACTTGGTGACGACGTTGACGATACCGCCCGTCGCACGGCCGTACTCGGCGTTGTAACCGCCGGTGATGACCTCGGTCTCCTGGATGAACTCGGTCGGCAGGTTCGACGAGATGCCACCGTAGCCGGTGTCCGTCGTGTTGATGCCTTCGACGATGTACGTGTTCTCGAGGTCGGTCGCACCGGCGAACGAGATGCCCGTACCCTGGGCCGAGTAGTCGGACTGCGCGCCGGCCGCCTGGCCGATCACGCCGCCGAACGTACGCGCGCTCGGCACGTTCCGCGTGTAGTCCTCGGTGATCGTCATGCCGGTCTTGGTCGAGCCCTGATCGACGATCGGGGCCGTGCCGGCGATGTTGATGATCTCGCCCTTGCCCTTGCCGGCCGCGGCGGCCGCCTTGGTGTCGACGCCGATGTTGACGACGGCTTCCTTGCCGATCTGCACGAGCACGTTGCTGCGCGAGAACGTGGCGTCGCTGTAGTAGACGGTCAGGGTGTAGACGCCCGGCGGTAGCGCGGTGATGAAGTACTGGCCGTTGTCGTCGGTGATCACGACCTGCTCGCCCTGGAGGGCGGGCGAGGTCGCGACGACCGTGGCACCGGGGGCAACTTCACCGCCGTCGCGGACGACGCCGCGGAGCTGACCGACCGTGGTGCTCGACTGTGCGAACACCGGGCTGGAGTTGATGAGGGAGCCGGCTCCAAAGAGGAGAGCGGCTGCCATGCAAGCTTTGAGGGTCTTATTCATGGTGGTTCTCCTTGGGGCTCAGGGGATGCAGTCCGGAGCTTGGTCCGGATCCGCGACGCTGAACTGGATCACGAGGTCAGACGGCTGCGTGTACATCGCGCCATTCACGTCGACGAGGACGGTGTCCTTCTTGAGCGTGAACGTGTACGTCCCGGGCGGGTACGTCGATACCGGCGGCACGCCCGCGGCGGTCGGACGGAACCGGAGCGAGGTCTGGTTCGACTGGCCGATCGTCAGCGGGATGTTCGGCTCGATCGTGAAGTTCGTGCCCTGGACCAGCCCCGGCTGGACGCCGGCCATCTGCTGGTTGAAGTTCAGGGTGATCGACGTCGTGCTGGTCGGCGTCGGCTTGGTGATCGCCGAACCGGACGCCGGCGACGTCGTGGTCATCGCGATCGCGCTGACGGTATGGAACGTCGTCATCTGCGCCGGCACCGCGAGCGACGCGCTGTCGGCCGCACAACCGCCGAACTCGCCGCCCGGACACTCCTTGATGCTGCTCGCGGCGAACGTGAACGTGTAGTCCGTGTTCAGCTTGTACGGGTAGTTCACCACGAGCTGCGACGGGTTCGCGCCCGATGGATCGAGCGTTGCGGTCGCGCTCACGTCGGTCGAGCCTTCCTTCAGGCTCCACGCCGTCGTGGGGATCGAGTCCGGATCCATGTACTGGTTGAACGACATCTTGATCAGGTTGGCCGGGACGGCGCCCATCGTGCCGTCGACCGGGGTGAGACCACTGAACTTCAGATCGCTCGTCGTGAAGTTCGTCTCGGTGTTGTCGTCCTTCGACGGGGCACCGAACGTCGTGGTCACGCCGCACATATCCGTGAACTTCGTGCCCGTCGGGATCGTAAAGGTGTAGTCCGTCGACGCGTAGAAGTCGGCGCCGGTGAAGAACTCCTGGCCACCGACCGACTTGCCGCCGAACGCCGGCGTTCCGCTCACCTCGAAGAAGAGAGGCTCCTGGAGCGTGTAGAGGTTCTCGGACTTCGCCGCGGGCTCGAACGCGAACGACGTCGCGTCGTCGACGATCAGCGCCGGATCGATCACGTCGTTGAACGTGAGGTCGACACCTGCGTCGAACGCGGTGACTTCGTCACCGGGCGACGGCGAGATCGCGACGACCTTGATCTTCCCGATCGCGAAGTCGTACGGGCCGCGCTGATCCGAGGGGACCTGCACGCCGTCGTTCTTGTCGAGGATGTTGTCGTTCAGCGTGATCGTGCACTTCGAGTTGCTCGGGACCGACGCCGGGACGTTCGGCTTCGCGACGAGCGACGGGCCGAGCGGCCACGTCAGGTTGTTACCCGACGCCGAGTAGTAACCGTCGTACGGGATGTCGACCATCGCGCCGGCGACGCCCTGGCACTGCAGCTTGAACGGATGCGTGCGCGCGATGCTGCCGCTGTACGTGCCGGTCGGGTTGCCGTCGTCATCGAGGATCTCGGTGAGATCTTCGATCGACGGATCGAGGAGCTCGTCGAACACGACGCGGACAAACCAGCCCTGCGGGGCCGCGTCCGTGACGCCATTCGTGACGCCGGAGCCGTCGAGCGGACACACCTGCTGGGTGGTGCCGTCGGGCAATCCGACGAGCGACGGACGCTTGTCGTCGTTCGCCTTGCAGAAGGTGGCGGACTCGCTGAGGCCGCTGATGGTGTCATTCATGACCATCACGGCCAGAACTTCTGGCGGTCCATCGGGACGAAGATCAGTGCTCTGAACTGGGTCGGTACATCCAGTCGCGAGCGCACCAAGCGCTGCGAGGACTGCGTACCTTCCTCGATCTGGAAGATAGACGAACATTAGCGAGCCTCCCTACTGTTGCTTTCGGCATGGCAGTCATCGCCCATCGGTATGACAAAGGCAAGTCGCGTAAATAACAAAGCCCAGCAGGGCGCTGGGCTCGTCACACCGTTGATATTTCTGCGCCTCTATAAGTGTCGCAGTATCCGGACTCCAGACAGCGTACCGTCGGAGTATCCGGTCAGTTTGAAGTCAGCTCAAGCGTTGGGTCTTTTGCCATTCCCGTTCGGCGCAGGTGCAGCGGTACGAGGCGCGGGTACGATGGAAGACTTCGTTGCATCAGCCGCAGCAATCTCGGGTTTCGTCGTCGGAGGAGCAGGCTCCGCCGCGACGTCGATCCCGATTCGCCGCACGTTGTGATGGGCGAGCACCTTCGCCTCGATCGAGTTGTACGTCTCCGGATGATCGATCAAGAACTGCTTCGCGTTCTCTCGCCCCTGTCCGATCCGCTCGCCGTTGAATGAGAACCACGCACCACTCTTGTCGACAATGTTCGCTTCCGACGCGAGGTCGACGAGATCTCCCTCCCGAGAGATGCCCTGACCATAAAGGATGTCGAACTCGACCTCCTTGAACGGTGGGGCCATCTTGTTCTTCACGACCTTCACGCGGGTCCGGTTGCCGATCACGTCCTCATCTTTCTTGAGGGCGCCGACGCGACGGATGTCGAGGCGAACCGACGCGTAGAACTTGAGCGCGTTGCCGCCGGTGGTGGTCTCCGGCGAGCCGAACATGACGCCGATCTTCATGCGGATCTGGTTGATGAAGATGACCATCGTGCGCGACTTCGAGATCGCGGCGGTCAGCTTGCGGAGCGCCTGGCTCATCAACCGCGCCTGGAGGCCGACGTGGGTATCGCCCATCTCGCCCTCGAGCTCGGCCTTCGGCGTGAGCGCGGCGACCGAGTCGATCACGACCACGTCGATCGCGTTCGACCGCACGAGCATGTCGGCGATCTCGAGCGCCTGCTCGCCGAAGTCCGGCTGGCTGACGAGCAGCTCCTCGGTCTTCACGCCGAGCTTCTTCGCGTAACCGACGTCGAGCGCGTGCTCGGCATCGATGAACGCGCACACGCCGCCGCGCTTCTGCGCCTCGGCGACGATGTGGAGCGTCAGCGTCGTCTTGCCCGACGATTCCGGGCCGTAGATCTCGACGATGCGGCCGCGGGGCAAGCCGCCGATCCCGAGCGCGAGATCGAGGCCGAGCGAGCCGGACGGGATCACGTGGACCTCGCGGTCGATCGGATCCTTGCCGAGCTTCATGATCGCGCCCTTGCCGAACTGCTTGTCGATCGCAGCGAGCGCGAGGTCGATCGCCTTGTCACGCGACTGCGTGGTCGCGTTGTCCTGGCGGTGGGTGGGCGAAGACTTGTCCGTGGTTTCCTTCATCAGTGCGTGCTCCCTTGGTTGGCCCGGTCACGTGGCCACCCGTCATCGGTTTCGTCCCCCAGGTCTAGCGGTCCCGTCTGACGCTGAACGGCAATTCCACCGATGGTTTCGGGCTGAATAAAGGCGATTCTCGATATTTCTTTATAGACCGAACCGGCTGATTTCGTTTCGCTTTCGAACAGAGTGACGGCCTCGACCCTGGTATCACTGAACATTTGTTCTGACATGGGTAACACGACCTCTTTGAGCGGTCGAGTTTCTCGGGTGCGAGCGAGCGTGATGTGCGGATGAAAAGGTCGGGTCTCGGCTGGAAAACCGAGTGCGGTTGTCGTCGCCTCGATCTTTGCGAATAACGGTGCGAGCTCGGCCGCGTCGGCGCCGGCCCACAGCACGCTGGCTTTCTCCAGCGACGGAAACGCGCCGAGCCTGGCCGTCTTCAACTTGAACGCCGGTGTTCCTGCAACGGCAGCCGCGAGGCGATCGGTGAGCGCTTCGATCAGATCGCTGCGCGTCCAGCCGAGGAACTTCAGGGTCAGGTGATAGTTCGGGGGGGCGACCCACTTCAGGTCGATCCCGGTCGCGCGCCGCGCCACCTGATCCGCGCACTGTGCGAGCGCGTTCGCGGTCGCGACGGAGACGCGAATACCGACGAACAGGCGTTTTCCGTCGCTCATCGCTCGAACACTAGCAGGCGTCGGACGTGGACGTGCACGTGCACGTGTCACGTGCACGATCTCTCATGGTTCGTCGTCGAGGATCAGCTTCAACGCCCACCACGCCGCCAGCGTCCGGACCTGATCGCGCGTGCCAGGCCAGCTCAGCTTCTTCGTCGAAATCCCCGTGGGGCTGGCCAGCGCCAGCCACACGGTACCGACCGGCTTCTCCGGCGTTCCCCCGTCGGGTCCCGCGACGCCACTCACGGCCACGGCGAGCTCGCTGCCGAACCGCTCACGCGCGCCCTGCGCCATCTCGCGCACGGTCTCTTCACTGACCGCGCCGTGCGCGTCGAGGGTGGCCTGGGCAACCCCGAGCTGCCGGACCTTCTCCGCGTTCGAGTAGGTGATCGCACCGCCGAGGAACGCCGCCGAGCTCCCGGGCAAGCTCGTGATCAGCTCGCCGATCATCCCGCCGGTGCACGACTCGGCGGTCGCGACCGTCCGCTTCGCCGCGATCAGCTTCTTCGTCACGACCGCGACGAGGTTGTCGTCGCCGACACCATAGAGCACGCCCGCGAGGCGCTCGCGGATCGCGACATCCATCGCCGCCAGCCGCGCATCCGCGGCCGCCTGGTCGCGATCGCGGACGACGAGCTTCACGAGCGTCTCGGGGAACTTCACCTGGTAGTGGATCGTCGCGCCGGGAACGCCGTCGACGATGCCGCGGCAGAGCTGCGAGATCTGCGACTCGCCGCGGCCGAACGCGCGATAGATCCGGCGCGCGATCCGCTCGACGTCGCCCGCGGCCTCGCGCAGCTCGGCGAGCCGGGGCGCGAGCGCCTGATCGACGATCGCGTGGACCTCGCGCGGGATCCCGGGCAGGCAGAAGACCGGAACGCCGGCGATCACCTGCTCGAAGCACGGGGCCAGCCCGGCCGGGTTGCCGAGCACGCGCGCGCCGGCCGGGACCCGGACCTGGCGGAGCTGGATCGGCGTCACCTTCGTGTTGCCGCGGGTGAAGAACGCCTCCATCCGCGCTCGGGCTGTTTCGTCGATCACGGCCTCGACCCCGGCGAGCGCGGCGACGACGTCGACGGTCAGGTCGTCTTCGGTCGGCCCGAGCCCGCCCGAGCACACCACGACATCCGCCCGCGCGACCGCCGCGCGCAGCGCCGAGGTGATATCGTGCTCGTCATCGCAGCAGCTGGTCATCCATCGGGTGGTGATGTCCAGGTCCCAGAGGCGCTGGGCCAGGGACGACGAGTTCGTGTCCACGATCTCGCCGCGACACAGCTCGTCTCCGATCGTCAAGATCTCGGCGCGCATCTACCTCGTCTCCTTCGCGAACCATACCCGGTTCGGTTGACGCAGCACCGCACTGCCTCCTATGATTTCGGTGGACTACGGGGCCCCTAGGCTCGACCTATGAAGATCCGCTACGCGGCCAAAACTGACGTCGGAATGAAGCGGACGCACAACGAGGATTACTTCTCGTTGATCGAGGACGAGCAGCTGTTTCTCGTCGCCGATGGCATGGGTGGCCACGCCAGTGGCGAGGTCGCTTCCAAGATGGCCGCCGAGACGATCGGCGAGTTCTACCAGCGCACCCGCGAGGACGAGGACGCGACCTGGCCCTACAAGATGGACCGCTCGCTCTCGTACATCGAGAACCGGCTGGTCTGCGGGATCAAGCTCGCGAACCTCCGCATCTTCGAGACGTCGAACCGCGACCTTCGCTACAAGGGCATGGGCACGACGATCGTGAGTTGCCTCGTCAGCGGCGACAAGATCTACGTCGGCCACGTCGGCGACTCGCGGGTCTATCGCGTGCGCGACAACGCGATCTCGCAGCTCACCCGCGACCACTCGCTCCTCGAGGATTACAAGGAAGCGAAGCCGGACATGACGGAAGAGGAAGAGCGCAACTTCCCCCACAAGAACGTCATCACCCGCGCGCTCGGCATGCGCGAGACCGTCCAGGTCGATATTCGCTCCCACCAGATCAAGAGCGGCGACGTCTACATCCTGTGCTCCGACGGCCTGTCGGGCATGGTCAACGACGACTCGATCGCGCAGATCGCCTCCGGCGCGAAGAGCCTCGAGCGCGCGGTCGCCGAGCTCGTCGACGCCGCGAACCGCAACGGCGGCACCGACAACGTCACGACGCTGCTCCTGCAGTGTCTGGCGGCCTGATGCGCGCGCTCGAACCTGGTTCGAGCGACCCGCGCCGAGCGGAGCGAGGTCGACGCGCGCTCGAACCTGGTTCGAGCGGAGAGCGCCGAGCGGAGCGAGGTCGGTAACATGAAGTACCGAGTCACCGGCTCGTTGAAGGTCCAGGCGCGCTCGCGCGTCCACGACACGACCACGACCTGGGACAAGATCACCGGCGAGGTCGACGCGGATCCCGAGGCGATCGAGGCCGCCCGCGCGACGTTCTCCGTCGACATGACCTCGTTCGATGCCGGTGACTGGCTGAAGAACCGGAAGCTGCGCAAGGACTTCGACCTCGAGACCCATGCGACCGCAACGTTCACGCTCGAGCGCGTGTCTGATGTGAGACGTGATGCCGCGAAGTTCGATGCGACCGCCGAGGGCAGCTTGCGCTGGCGCGGCAAGACGATCCCCCTCAAGCTTGGTGGGAAAGGCTCGCTCGATGCCGACCGTCTCACCGCTTCCGCCACGTTCGAGCTCGACATCAAGCTGCTCGGGCTGCAGGCGCCCAAGCTCTTCATCGTCAAGATGGACGACGTCGTGACCGTCGAGGTCCAGCTGACCGGAGTGAAGGCGTGAAGGCGCTGCTGCTGGCGCTCGCCGCGCTCGCCGCGTGCGACGGCGCGAAGGTCGAGCCGAACGGTCTCGGCAACTACAAGTTCGGCCACACCACGCGTGGCAGCGTCCACGACGGCAACTGCCAGCCGACCGAGCTGCGCGACGGCCGCAAGGCGATCTGGTGCTTCGCGCTACCGCCGATCAAGGTCGGCAAGCGCACCGCCGAGGTCGACGCGTACTTCCTCGTGACGCCGCAGCACACCGAGCAGGACGCGCCGCTGATCGAGCTCCAGCTCAAGGTCCGCGGCTGCGTCGAGGACGAGGCCGAGCGCTGGATGCGCGAACGGTTCGGCCCGCCGATCGAGACGAAGTCGACGCGCGAGTACTGGAAGAACTCGTTCCTGTGGGCCGCGGCGTTCCTGCCGAGCGAGCCCGGGCGCTGTCTCATCCACTTCCTCCCGCTGTCCGAGAACGCCGAGATCGAGCGCCTCAAGAGCGAGTAGCGAGCCACGCGGCGTCGACGTCGAACGCGCGCGCGACGACCGGCACGGCGAGCGCCTCGGCGGGCGGTGCGTCGGCGAGCACGCGGCCGCGGCGCAACACGATCACGCGATCCGCGCACCGCGCGATCAACCGCGGATCGTGGGCGACGATCACCACCGCGTGACCGCGGTTGGCGACAGCGCTGACGATCGTCTCGATCAGCGCTTGCTGGCGGAGATCGAGCGCGGCCGCCGGCTCGTCGAGAAACAGCGCCGCGTCGCGCCGGCCGTGGAGCTGGGCGAGCACGCGCGCGAGCTGGACGCGTTGCTGCTCGCCGCCCGACAGCGTCGGGTACGCGCGATCCGCGAACGCCGCGAGCTCGACCTCGGCGAGGCATGCGCGGGCGATCGCCGGATCGTCGCGACCGAGGCGGACGACCTCGACCGCGGTGTACGCGGCGGTCAGCGTCGACTGCTGGCGGAGCACCGCGCGGCGGATCGCGCGCTCGCGCGGCGACAGCTCGCGGACATCGACGCCCGCGAGCTCGACCCGGCCGCGATCCGGTGCGCGATCGCCGGCGAGCACCGCGAGCAGCGTCGACTTGCCGGCGCCATTCGCACCGAACAGCGCGACGACCTCGCCGCCGCGGATCTCGAGATCGAGCTCGGCGAGCAGCGTCGCGCCACCCGCGCGCACGGTGATGCCGCGCGCGACGATCACGGCAGCGCCTCGCGGCCGCGCCCGTTGCGGACGAGCGCGAGGAGGACCGGCGCGCCGAGCGCCGCGGTGACCACGCCGACCGGGAGCTCGGCCGGCGCGACGGCGGTGCGCGCGACCAGGTCGGCGGCGACGAGCAACGCCGCACCGCCGAGCGCGGCGACCGGCAACAGCGCGCGATGGCCGGGGCCGACCGCGAGCCGGCCGAGGTACGGCACGACAAGGCCGACGAAGCCGATCACGCCGCACAGCGCGACCGCGGCACCGACCGCGAGCGAGGCGGCGAGCGCGGCGCGGCGAACCACGCGATCGACATCGACGCCGACGTGCGCGGCCTCGAGCTCGCCGAGCGCGAGCCGATCGAGATCGCGCGCGAGGCCGGGCAAGACCAGCGCGGCGAGCCCGACGGGGATCGCGACGGCGACGACCGCCGGCCAGGTCGCGCCGCCGAGCGAGCCCAAGCTCCAGAACGTGATCGAACGCAGCGTCGCGTCGTCGGCGAGGTACAGCATCACGCCGTAGCCGGCGCCGGTGAGCGCCGCGAGGCCGACGCCGCCGAGCAGCAGTGTGACCGCCGAGATCCGGTGATCGACGCGCGCGAGGCGGAGCGCGACCAGCGTGGTCACCTGCGCTCCCGCGAACGCCGCGACCGGCATCGCCCACGCGCCGTGAACCCCCGCGACGAGCGATGCCACCGCGCCGAGCGCGGCGCCGCCCGACACGCCGATCAGCGTCGGATCCGCGAGCGGGTTGCGCGCGATCGCCTGAAGCGTCGTGCCCGCGGTCGCGAGCGCGCCGCCGACGAGCATCGCGAGGATCACGCGCGGCAACCGGATCGACCACACGATCGCGAGATCCTGCGCGGAGCCGTCGCCCGCGAGCGCCGCGACGACCCGCGCCGGGGCGATCGCGACCGCGCCGCGGCCCAGCGCGACGACCGCGAGCAGCGCGCCGCCGAGCGCGAGCACGCCGAGCGCCCGCGAAGGCGCGATCCTCACGCCAATCCCGGGCGCACGAGTGCAGAGATCGAAGCGCCGCTGAAAAAGGAGTCCGGGCCGCACCATGCGGTCGAACGCGGCGTCTCGATCTCGGCGCTCCTGCGCCCGGTTCTCATCTCATCCTCCGGGCGAGCTCGGCGATCGAGTGGCCGAGCCGCGGACCGAACCCGAGCAGCTCGAGATCGTCGAGCGCGACGATCTTGCGTGCGCGTCCGGCCGGGGTCTGCGCCACGCCGGGGAGCGCGAGCAGGCCTGCCTCGCCGCCGATCGTCGCGAGCCCGCGCGCGGGGACGACGATCACGTCGGGCGCTGCCGCGATCAGCGCCTCGGCCGACAGCGGCTTGTAGCCGGTGAACCCGGTCGCCGCGTTCGTCGCGCCGGCGAGCCCGAGCATCGCGCCGGCCGTGGTGTCGCCACCGGCGACGAGCAGCGTGCCTGCACCGCGCGCGTAGATCGCGATCGCGCGCGGCGATCCGGCCGGTAACGAGGCGCGAGCTGCGCGGGTCTCGGCCAGGACCTGCGCGGCAAGCGCGTGCGCACGGGGCTCGGCGCCGATCAGCCGGCCGACCGCCTCGATCCGCGCGGCCGCGGTCTCCGGCGCCTGCGCGTTCGCGACGAGCTCGACCCGCACGCCGGCGGCGCGGAGCTGCTCGAGCACCGCGGGAGGTCCCGCATCCGCGCCCGCGATCACGAGCGCCGGGCGCTGCGCGAGGATGCCTTCGGCCGCGAGCGTGCGCTGGTAGCCGACCTGCGGGAGGCGCATCGCGGCATCGGGATACACGCTCGAGGTGTCGACCGCGACGACCCGCGGGCCGGCGCCGAGCGCGAACACGATCTCGGTGACCGGACCGCCGATCGTCACGATCCGATCGCCGTGCGCGTCGCCGTTCGCGCGCGTGCAGTTGACCAGCGCGGCCGCGACGTACGCGGTGATCGCGAGCGCGCGCCACCAGCGCCCGGTGCCGGGATCCGGAATCACGGCGTCCTCCCGCCCGCCGGCGGCTTCGGCGCGGCAACGAACGACACCCGTGTGCGACCGGCGCCGCGCGCGCGGATCCGCACGCCGCGGGCGCGCTTCGCGAGCGCGAGCCGGATCTGCATCACCCGCTCCGGAGTCGGCGGAGTCATCGCGACTCCTCGACGCCGAGCGGTTCGGTGACGCGGCGCCGCGCGCCCGACGGCAACCGCGCGAGCAGCTCCGACCATGCCGGATCCTCGGCGAGCTCGCGATCGTCGCGCTTGCGGAACACCAGCGCGATCGTCTCGCCGTCGCGATCGAACAGCTCGAGCGAGCGCACCACGCCGGTGCGGGTCGGCTTCGCGACCACCCAGCTCGTCGCGATCCGGTCGTCGCGGAGGTGGAGGTTGAACGTCTCGTCGAGGACGTTGAGCCAGCCGGCGTGGCGGACGATCCGGTGGACCGGCCCCGAGTAGATCTGGATGCACCCGCGATTGCCGACGAAGATCATGATCCGCTCGCCGGTCTCGGCGACGTCGTGGAGCACGTGCTCGAGCGCGCTCGCCCGGACCTCGCGCGCGCGGGCCTCGCCGGCGAGGCGCAGGGCCTGGGTCCGGGTCGCGCCGTGCTTCGCGAGCAGGTGGAAGAACTCGTGGGTGTCGGTCATTGCGTCCCAGTCCGCGATCAGCGCGGTGCGATCGAGCTCGCCATCGGGCCGCTCGGTTCGGCGCGGCGGGACCGGCTCGAAGCTCGGCGCGACCGGAGCGATCTGGTGCGCCTCGATCAGCGCGTCCCACGCGGTCGGATCCGCATCCTCGGCGTAGATCTTGTGGACCGCGGTGCCGGTGCGATCGAACACCTGGATCGAACGCCGCGGCGCGGTCAGCGCGAACAGCGCGTGCCACTGGCCGAGGAACACGCGCAGATCGATCGCGTCGCCGAGCACCTGACCGGCGTGCGCGCCGAGCTCGACGCCGCCGTAGCGGCCGCGGACCTCGCTGACGGCGTGATCGTTGCGCGTGAGCGCCATGCACTTACCCGCGCCGGGCAACGCGTGGAGCAGCGCCGCCGCGTCGCCGTCGAGCCGGATCGCGGTCGTGCCGAGCCCGCGGGCGACGAGCTCGCCCTCGGAGATCCCGAGCTCCGCCGCTTCATCGCGCGCGCGCCTCACAGCGGCGCCCAGTGGAACGAGAAGTGGCCGCCGGTGCCCGCCGTGTCGTAGTACGAGTCGATCGCGAGCTTGAGCGACGAGCCACCGTCGGTCTGGATCGCGTAGACGATCGAGCGCGGCGCGAGCAGGTGCGTCGCCTCGTCGTACGCGTACCAGCCGTCGCCCTGATCGAACGCGTAGTCGGGGATCCCGTCGCCATTCGCGTCGGCGGCGTCGCTGATCCAGCCGTCGCTCGGCGCGGCGGTCATCGCGGCGAACGTCGTCTCGACCGGCGCGACCTTCACGCCGCCGTCGCCGGTGACGCCGCCGTTCGTCGAGATGTGGAAGCGCTGGACCCGGAGATCCCAGGCGGTCGCGGGGTCGGCCTCCATCCCGGTCTCGAAGTCGAGGTAGGTCCAGTCCGTCATCGACGTCGCGTCGAGCGTCGTCGTGTACGTGCCGTCGCTGCCGCGCGAGGTCGCGACCTTGCCGGTCGGCGAGCTCCCGGCGTCGGGAGGCTCGGCGGGATGATCGATGTGGTCGGCGCAGGCCGCGAGCGTGCAGAGAACGAGTGCGAGACGGGGCATGACAGATCCTGGTTAGAGGTGGGCCTCGACGCCGGCATAGACCGTGCGCGGAGGGAGGCGATCGAGGTTGGCGTCGCCGGCATCGAGCAGGTTGTCGACGCCGAGGAAGCCGCCGAGCCCGTTCTTGAAGCGCTTCGCGACGCGGGCGCGGAGCTCGAACCGGCGCGGCGCATTCGTCGCGAGCTGCGGATCGGCGGAGAGATAGAACGGCCGGTGACCGGTGACGACCGCCGCGAAGAACGCGTCGAGGCCTTCGTCCGGGTCGCGCCAGCGGGCAGTCGCGGTCGCGCGCTGCGCCGGCACGCCCTCGAGCGGACGCTCGGCGTCGAGGTCGCGTGCGCGGGTAAGCGCGTAGCCGAGCTCGAGCCCGGCGCGGCCGTGCGTGACGAGCGCGTAGGCCTCGCCGCCGGCGGTGCGCGCGTGACCGACGTTGCCGTAGCCGAACCGCAGCGTGCCCGAGGCGTCGTCGGGCAGCGTCACCGCGTAGATCAGATCGTGGAGCCCGTTGTAATAGCCGTTCGCCGACAGCCACAACCACGAGCGCGCTTGCCACTCGATCCCCGCCTGCGCGCTGCGCGAGGTCTCCGGTCGGAGGTCGGGATTGCCGTCCACGACGTAGCCGACGCTCGGGTTCGCGAAGTGGAGCAACAGCTCCTTGAAGTCCGGCGCGCGATAGCCGAGCCCGACGCTCGCGCGCACCGCGAGGCCGGTCGCGGCCTGGACCCGCGCCGCGAGCCGCGGCGTCGCATGGGTGCCGAACTGACTGTCGGCATCGAGGCGCGCGGACGGCACGATGATCAGATCCTCACCGGCGCGCCACTCGTCCTGCGCGAACACTGCACCGCGCACCCGCGAGCCCGGCGCCGACAGGCGATCCGAGTCGAGCGCCTCGCGCAGGAGCTCGCCACCGACCAGCGCCTGGTGGCTCGCGATCCGGCGCACGAGCTGGGCCGAACCCTCGAACAGATTCTCTTCGGTGATCTGGTAGGTATCGAGCGCGGTCGCGGCGCGCTGATCGTCGAGGTACTGGTCGCGATAGATCCCACCGTCGGCGGCGAGCCGGATCGCAGTCGCATCCCCGGCGTAGCGCGCCTGGACGCCGCCCGAGCCATTCTCGATCAGGTTGCGGCGATCGAACACCGCGCCGGTCGCGCTCGCATCGACGCCGGTGAGATCGCGGCGCAGGTAGTCGGCGGTGCCGTCGAGCTGCCAGTGCTCGCCGCGATGATCGACCAGCCGCAGGTCGGCGTGGCGATCGCTCGCGCCGTCGAGCGTGGTCGCGATCGCCATCGGGTCACCGCGTCGCACCGCGGGCGAGTCGCGCAGATCGCCCGAGAGCGCGGCGGCGAGCCCTGCCCGGCCGAACGCGATGCGCGCCCGCTCCTCGCTCGCGAGCCGGCCATCGAGCCGCGCGAGCGCGTCGACCGCGATGCCGTCCTTCGGCGTCCGCGTGATCAGATTGACGACGCCGCCGAGCGCGTCCGCGCCGTACAGCGCCGAGCTCGGACCGCGCACGATCTCGATCTGCTCGAGGTCCGCGATCC
>Ga0307509_10002369_pt1 | contig 30669 bp, 60 predicted proteins | sample 10_EM_MG_FD_202245 | JGI IMG/M metagenome (GOLD analysis project Ga0307509, IMG submission 202245) | Populus trichocarpa ectomycorrhiza microbial communities from riparian zone in the Pacific Northwest, United States - 10_EM | ecosystem: Host-associated > Plants > Roots > Unclassified | place...
CCGCGGCAGCCTTCGCCGCTGCGACCTTCGCCGCTGCCGCCTCATCGGCGTGACGCTGCTTCATCTGATGCATCTCGTCCGCGTGCTGGAGGTCGAGTGCATGCTGGTCCTGCTGCGCCTGGAGGTCGACTGTGGCCGACTGCTGGTCGATCTGCGTCTGATCGTACTGCGCCTGCCGCTGGATCGCCTGGACGGCCTGCTTGTGCAGGAGGTCGACCTGACCCGTCGCGCTCTTTTGCTGCGCGCCAGCCATCAAAGCCGTGATTTCGGCGCTGATCTTCTCCATTTCCATCCGGTGCATCTCGCGATCGGCCGCCAACTGCTGATCGCGCGCCTTCGCCTCGTCGGCAGCCTTCTGCATGGCCACCTTCATTTCGAGCATGATCTTCTGGATCTCGGGCGGAGGTTGCCCGTTGCCCTGCGGCTTTTCCCTGAAAAACCGCTCGCCGTCCTTGTAGCCCAGCAATCCCCACGCCTCGTTCATCATCTCGGGCGCATCGGGCATCACGTTGTTCGCATCGAGCACCGGCAGCAGCTTCAGCGTCATGTCGACGCCGGCATTGAACTTCGCAAGCTTCTCCTTGTTGTCGACGGCGCCCGTGCCGACGTTGATTTTCACGAGAATCTGCGTGTCGTCGAGCCCGTCGAGCACCTGCGAGAGCATGATCGGCTGCTCACCTGTCTTTTGCGGCTTGTCGAGCACGCCCGGCTCTGGCGGTTGCTGCTGTGGCACCGTGATCAGGCCAGCCTTCTCGCCAGCCAGCCGAATCGCCGTCTCGTTCGTCTCGAAATACTGGATTGCCCTGATGCACTGCCTAAGCATCGGCTCGCACCACGTCTCCACCCATATGCGAAGGTCGAACTCGGTCAGCGCATTGGCTGCGCCGCTCATGATCTGCATGCCGCCAACCGTGTCGTTCAACTGCCGGTTCGCCTGGACGCTCGCATTCGAGAACACGCCGGCGAGCTCGTCGAAGTCCTGCGTCAGATTGTTCATCTGAAGCTGCTCGCTACCCGTTGGGCCGGGCGCGCGGTCGAAGGTGACGTCGTCGTCCTTCTCCACGAAGATCGCTGCGTCCGGCCCGCGGTTCTGCACCTGCTTCATGTCGATGCCACGACCGCGCACGATCTTGGTGATCGGCGAAATCGCCATCTTCTGCGCGTCCAACGTCAGGTTGGTGACGTCGTTCATCTCCATTTGGAGCGGTTGCCAGCTCTCCACCGGCGCCATCGGATGCGTCTTGTGCGCCTCGAGCGCGCCCATGCCCATCACGTAGGGTCGCGCACCCTTCTGCTCCGGGTAGCTGTCGCGCGTCGGCCGAGGATCGGAGAGCAGGATCGTCTCGCCCAGCATCCAGAAATGCCAGTCCTCGCCGCCGTAGCGGTAGAACCACTCGTAAATCCAGATAATGTCGCCGTTTTTCTGGTCCTGGTGCCGGCTTTCGTAGCGGTCCTGCCCATCTTCCCGGGCCCGTCGCACCGTCTCGTTGCGCGTCGAGGCGCTGCTGCGCGTGCCCTGCATCACTTGCGCGAGGTTGATGTTGGCGCGCCAGGCACCGCCACCCATCTTCGGCCGGGACGCTTGCGCAGCGATCATCGTCTCAAGATCGTTCTTGCGCACCGGATAGCCGGCCGCGAAGTAGCCGCCCGACTGGATCGGATCGCGCCAGTCCGCCGAAACGTCCACGAATCCCATTTCGGGAGGCAGAAGGTCGATCATCAGCCGATCGGCGAGAACTTTCGTCTCCTTTCCCATCTTCTGCACCGTCTCCATGACGCCTTGGCCGGTCATGGGGTCGACGACGGGGATGCCGTTCACGTCGATCTTCGGCTGCTGGGTGTCCGTGATGGTGTCGAGCTCCTGCGTCTCGTACTCCCAGTATTGTTTCGAGATGCAAACTCCCGTGATCTGAGCGTCCTGGCGCGCTCCGATCGCCGTGAGAAACCACGATGGCCCTGTCATCGGCGTGTTGCGGTCGAGCCGGTAGTTCAGGTCCGCGTTGACGAAGCGCGCCGTCATGCGCTGCACGGGATCGGACTCGTTCTCCGCCGTGATCGACGTCACCTCTGCGGTCGAGAACATGGCCGACGCGGCAGTTGCGTCGTTCTTGCGCACGGCCATGCGCGTCTTTGGCTTGAACAGCTTCGAGCGGTTCTTGTAGCGGCTGCTGTCGTACTTCGATCCGCTCATATGGCGGTTCATGAAGGCGCGGTAGTTCCTCGCCCACGGGCCGCGCAGGGTCGATTGCTGGTAATCCGTCGCCGCCTTCAGCGCAGAGCGCGAGAACTGAACCCAATCCTTGTCTGTGAGGAGTTCGCCCTCGCCCATGTCATCTTTGAGCGACTCCTCGGCACCGACGGCTGGCCGAGTCCTGCCCGGTCGGCTGGAGCCAAGCAGCCCATCCTCAAGCGGATCGCCAGGGCCTTCAGTCGATGAGGGCATCAGGTGCCTACCTTCTCGTCTGTGCCTTGCCAGACGAACTCACCATCGGCCCCCACAGGAAAGTGTGCGCGGCATGCGACACAGAAAGTGCCGGTGTAGAAGTACGGCTCACGCGCGTAAGTCTCGGCGAGGGCTCGGCCCATCGTCGTGTCGCTACCGCACTTCAGGTGCGTATAGGTGTGGCGCATGGGCCGGACGAAACCCTTGCCACGCTCCTCCTCAGAGAGCACGACATAAGCCTTCTGCATGCCGGTGGCTGGATTGATCTCCCGATGATCAGCCGTGACCGGAGAGCCATCCGTGAGCGTCGTGGTGGGTTTGGGATCAGTCGAGGAGGGGGGCAAGGTGTCCTCGTCCTAGCTGCCTCGCCTTGATCGGCATGGCATTCAGCGCCGCTCGCCAATGATCGAGCATGAAGCCCGTCCGCGGGATGTTGTAGCGCTCGAGGAGTTCGCCTGCTGCATGGAGAATGGCGCGTCGGCCGTAGATCTGGACCAGCGCGTCCTTGAGGTGGACGTGGAAATAGCGATCTGCGGGCATCAGCCCGTTCAGCCGTATCGAAATGAGCCCGTCATCCGCGCGCTGGCCGCCGTGCGCGGTGATCTGCACCTGTACGTGCCAAGCGTGGCCGGGAAACTCACGCTCCAGCAGCGTGCCCACCCATTTCGACGTGCGCAGTTCCAACTGCTTGTAATGGTCGACGAGTTCCTTGTCCTCGCCCAGTCCGGGGCGCGTGTAGCGGATCGAGGGTTGGAAGCCGGGTTTCATGTCGCGTCGAGGTCCACCACACTGGTATCGGCCGCGGCCCGCGCCGCCGTGATCTCCGCGCCGCGCACGATGTCGATCAGCATCTTCTTTGTCAGCGAGCGCAGCCGATCGACGATCTCTTGGTTCGTCATGTCGCGAAAGCCGCCGGCGCCGTCCGACACCTGGCCGAAGTTCGAGCGGCACGCCGCTTGCAGCCGCGCCACCTGCGGGCCGGGGACGTTGACGGAGAGGTCGATGACCGCCATCAGACGTTGATCCCTCGCTGGCTGCGCCACATGACCAGCTTGGAGCCGCAGAGCGGGCAATCGGGGAACGGATCGCGCAGTTTCGGCCGCTTCAGACCGTTGTGCCAGTTCCCCACCTTCCTGTCCCAGCGCTCGTCGCCGGCCTTGATGGTCGTCAGCGCCTCGCAGAGCGGATGGCCGTTCTCGCACCGGAAGATGTGCCCCTGATGCACGGCGGGGATGTGGTGCGGCGCCATGTACGGGATGGCGTAGCCATAGTCAGCGATGTCGAGTTCGCCATAACGGAGCGGCGGGCCAGGGTGGACCGTCACAGTGCCGCCTGTTGGCGTCGGGATCTCACGCCTCGGCAGCGCCGCAGCCGCGCCAGTGCCGGCGAACAAGGCGAGGAATGACTTCAGGAACGAGCGCCGGATCATGGCTTCACCAACATGCCGTGCAGCGCCATGCCGCGCGCGACACGGTCCCAGTTGAACTCGGCCGGCGCCGTCATCCACGGCAGGCGAGCGACCAGCGCCCAGATCGAGACGGAGCTACGCACTGAACCCTCGCTGCTGCCGCATCACGGCAATCACCTTGCGGCGCCGATCGATCACGCGCGCGGGAATCCTCGGCTGGCGCGCTACCGGCATGCCTCTATAACTGCGCTGCGCGGACGCTGCGGCCATAACCTTGCGCGTCTCCTTAACGAGTTGCGCTCGACTGGTCAGCGCCAGCGATACCGTTCCTCTTGCCGTCCCGGCACCGAAGTGACCGTCAGGGCTCGAATCGATCTCGACGACGATCTCACGCGTGACGCGGCCTTTGGCGTAAGTGTCGCGCACCGCAACCCATGAGCCGCCAAAGCGGAAGTAGGCGCGCAGCAGGCGCTCCGCTTCAGCGCGAGGGATGGCCGGCTCATGCATCAGGGTAAGCCGTCCCCACCTTGTTCGGATCGCCACGGAACTGGCGCCCGTTCGACCACTCGTACAGCAGCTCGTCCTTGCGCTTGGCGTAGAAGTCGCCGTCCGCGCGCAGGATCACGGACAGCCAGGTGAACTGGATGTTGCGGACAACGCCGACCGTGACTACGCCCATTGCCCTCTCCTATTTTGACCGGCCGCCCGGCCGTCGGGGGCTCGGGCGGCCTTCGACTCAGTGCACTCGGACTCGACTTGTCGTTACGGTGCCGGTGCCGACGCCGTATTCTGGAGCGCATCCAGAGCGGCCTTCTGCGCGTCGATGCTGGCGCGCTCAGCCGTGAGCGCATCCAGAGCCTCCTGGATCTTGGCCGGATCGCCGGCCGCAATCGCGTCCTTCAGCGCCTGCTCGACCAAGCCGAGACGGTCGAGGATGCCCTGCACCAGCCCCGCGATGGAGCCGATTTCGCTGGTATTCGCCTGCACTGCGGCAGCGTTGTCGGCTGCCATCTGCTTCAGATCGTCGAGAAGGGCCATGATTTTCCTGAACTCCCGTGTGAGTGGCCGGAGCAGCCATTGGCTAAAGGGCAAGGCAAGCGCTCCTGTTTCAACGCAACAGTCATAGCGCAATCGCGCCTTACCTGCCAGACGGCTTCATTTCTCGTGGCAAATCGTTCGCACAGGACTATCGGCGCCGCTCGCATGCATGATCGCAGCCCAGATCGCACCCTCCGCTGTCGCGCCAGCGTGCATCGCGCACAGCGCGCCAACATTGCCGGACCCGATCGCGAAGTACGGCGCGCCTGGATAGAGTTCAGGCCCCCTCGCCGTCAGTAGTGCGATCGGTCCTCTGACCGGCACCTTCAGGACGAGTAGCGAACTGTCCCCTTTCTCCAGCGCCTCTGACTTCGGCTCCTCGCCCTCGCAACCTTTCTCCACCCAGTCCATGTAGCGCTGCGCATGCGCGGCCCAGCCTGAGAAACCGTAAAGGGTGCCGTCGAAGCCGCGGATCAACTTGCGAGCGAACGGCGCCGCTGCATCGCCGAACCACACTCCGCTGTCAGATGCCATGATCCCGTCGCGGTAGGCGATCGTGGTCATCGGTGCGTTCCCCCGTTCATGATGGCGTAGGCCACGGCGCCGGCGAACACGACGAAGATGTGCTTGCACCACTCGCAGGCGTTCTGAATACGGTCGCGCTCCGCTCCGGGCACGTCGTCCGAGAACGTCCGAGTGCAGATCGGCGGACCTTGGCAGCAGATGATCTCGCCGGAAACCGGATCGTCGTCGTCCTCGGTCACAGCCACCTCTCCAGCACGAAGCCGTCGCACATAACCCGGTCGGGGTAGCGCACGAACACGGCGCCGTCCTCCACCCAGTACGTCGCGCGCGGATCGCCGGCCAGCCACGCAGCGCGCACTCCGGGCCACACGCGCCGCAGCATCGCCTCGCGCCTGTCGATGTAGGGCAGAGCGAACTCAGGCGGCGCAGATGGTCCCCAATCCGGCTTCGACGGCACGATGATCTCCATACCGTCTGACGGAACCGTGGGCAGATAGGCTTTCGTCATGACGATGTCGTCGATGCTGAAGGAGCCAGGCACGAGCTCCCTGCCACCGGCAAACCACCTTCCACCGATCCTTGCAGGGTCAGACACGTCCCATGTGAGGCGGATCGGCGATTTCAGCGCCAGCGGCTCCGCCCAAGCGCTGATGTGCATCAGGCTCGCAGCCTTCACGATCGCCGGCGCAGCCAGCAGACCGAACAACGTGCGTCGAGTGAGTATCATGGTCGCCTCGCTTCAGTTTTTTGGCGGATTGTACCGCCACGCTTCAGTCGTCTCGCCAACCACCCTCGCCAACCTGCGCCCGCGCACGATGTGGGTGATCGCCACAACATTGCTCGTTGCTTGGCACTCGAACGAGCGCGCTATCCGCAGTTCCCTCAACCCCTGGCCACAGCGCAGGCACCAATACGTGACTATGTCGATGTCGTGCTGCATCAGACGTCCGCCTCTGCCGGAAGTTTTGGCATCTCGTCGTGGATCGACGCCGGCAGCGCTTCCATGTCGTAGATGCGGCTCGCACTGTCTATCAGATCGTCAAACGTCGCAAATGGGAAAAACAGCATTTGTTCCATCAACAGCCGCGTCAGGTCGTAGATCTCCCCCTCCTCATTCTTTCGCGTGATCGGCTTCGCGCACAGATACTCCTGCCCGCGCTCCTTCAACTCGGCGATCGCCTTCAAATCGCCCTTCAACTCCTTGAACGACATCTTCGCCTCGTCCATGTCCGCTTCCCATAGCGACGGTCCGATGCCCTGGACGTGCACGATGCCGGGCAGGAAGTACGCGCCATACTCGACGTCAGGCTGCAAGCGTCCCACGCGATCGACCTTCGACCCTCCACCCTCGCGCGGCCAGGCCAACTCTGCGATCGAGAACACGTATTTCTCCTCTCGCATGCGCTCCGTGAAATATTCATCGTCCGCCTGCTGTCCGTACCGCTCGTAGCCGGCGCGCACCATGTTGATGCCTGGCACCTTCGACCACTTCTGATGGAAGTGCTTCAGATGGTCCCACCGCTGGCTCAGCTTCATTCGATGGCAGGCGCCGTCCAACAGGTACTTGTTCGCATTCGAGTCGATCCCCGTCACCACGATCGCGGTCCGGTCGCTCGAGGCGCTGCGGCCGCGGCTCGGATCGCACGTGATGTAGACGTTCATCGACGCCGGCCGGGTAAACCAGGGCGTGAACCACTGCGGGTAGAACATCCGCTCCTTGCCGCTCAGAGGATTCTGCAACATCTGCGCTGCCAGCGTCGAGCGTTGCGTCTTGCGCTTCGTCGCCCATATGGCTGGCGTCATGAGGACCGGCTTCCCGTCGATCTTGCCGTTGAGCGTCGCTGCGTAAATGCGCGGCGTCACAATGTCCCGATCGAGGATCGACCCATAGGTGTCGGCGAACGTGTAGCGCGTGCCTATAATTTGCAGCCTGCCCTCGCCGGCGCCAAGGTTGTCCGACATCTCGAAAGCCGTCGTCGTCTTGGCCACCTGCTCCGGCGTGCTGACCGATTCCAGCGTGACGATGTCGTCGTAAATGCGCAGGAGGAAGTGGCGCGACGTCGGTTGCCCCTTCACGAGCCCGTGCGCCTCTACCGTCGCTTCTTTCGGGTTGCCCTTGCGCCGGACCGTGAACGCCTCATTCGACCACACAGGCGCCTCGCTGGCCGGCTTTAGCCAGCAGACATCCGCATAAAGCGAGCGCAGATCGTTGTTCGCTTCGAACTCGCGCTTGATCTGTGCGACGAACTTCTCCGAAATGTCCTTCGTGTGGCCGAAGATGCCGATCGTGATCTCGGGATCCCGAATGATCTCCTGCACAGAGCCCGCGAATGTGATGATGGTGCTCTTTCCATGTTCGCGAGCCCACAGGTCGATGTGGAAGTCAGGGGCGAGCTCCACCTCGCGACAACGATCGTACAGCCACGGGTGCTGCATGTCCTTGCGCGCAAGGATCGCCGTCAGCAGGTAGAAGCGGTCGACGGCGCCCAAGTACGAGCGGTCCGCATCGCTCGCCACCTTCTCGAACGTCTCGTAGAAATCACACGCAGCGTCATAGTCGAGGGTGTGGAGGTCGTCGTGCTCGACATAGTCGACCAGCCACGGATCGGCGGCGGCACGGTAGCGATCACCGTGGTACGGAGATAGCATAGGGGCTCGTGAAGTAGCAGGCTGGATCGGTTCCGCACGAAACGCCAGCCATGACGAGGACGAACAGCACGACCGCCACGGTCGCGCAGCCGACTATCACCTTGAACTCAGTCACCTCTGTACCCCGAGAGCATCGACTGCCTGGCGCAATGCGTCCTCGGCTTCGGACAGCACGTTGAGGCGCGGCAACCACTCCGGCGACTTGACGGGAAGGGCGAGCATCTCCCTGCGCGCCTTCGCCCATGCGACAGCAGCTTCGACGACGGCAGGCTGCGCGCTGGCGCGGTGGATCAGCTCTGCGCGCATTGCCTCGACGGTCGAGGCGTAGCGGATCGTTCCGATCGTGAGAATGTCGCCTGGCGCGATCGTGGTGGCCAAGCGCACACCGTTGGCATCCTCGATGGCGAGCGCGGTCATGGGTCAGACCTTCCCGATGTTCGGATACTTCTTCGCGACCTTGGCGCGCACTGCCTTCTTCTCGGCCGGTGTGCCGTGCTGCGCGACGCGAGAGAGCGCCGCTCGAGCGTGGTTCTTGTCCTCGACAGGGTAGCGCCGCCCCTTCAGAGCGAACGCCTTGCCCGGCAGCGCCTTACGCTGCTTTGCCGTCAGCTTCGCCATTGTCGTTCCTCAATGAGGTTGATCATCCAGATGTGCCAGCCGCGATAGCTCATCCATCTCTCGCGCTCGCCATCGTTCACCAGCACGTCATGGCCAGGATACACCCGATTCGCGATGTCGCAGTAGCGAGCTGACAGCGGGCGGATCATATCCTTCCACATCTCGGCCGTGAGCATGTCAGTACCCCGGCCGCGGCTTCGGAGGCTTCGGCTTCGTGCGCTTGCCCATGTTGGCTACTCCACCATCGTCTCGCCACTCGGCTCGTCCCGCACGCCAATCGTCATTTGGATCTGGCCATCAGGATCGAACGCGGCGATTCTCCTCACCCGGCCAAAGCTCTCTGGAATACCGAGACGAACCTCCGGGTAATCAAGCAGAAGGTGCGCGCAGATGACAGCGACCAGCCTATCCTTGACCAACTCGCCTCGCGGTTTTTCACCAAACGCCGTGCGCACTCGGTAGAAGCCGTGTGCCGGCTCCCACTCGGCATAGACATCACTCCCGCCAATCAGCGGGCGCACTTCCTTCATGGGATTCGTGCGCTTCATTGGTCAGTCTCCTTCCGCCAGCCGCAGCGCAGCCACGATCTCGGCGCGCTCGCGCTCCAGCGCCACCAGCCTAAGCCCGGCGACGATGTCGGCTGCCAACCCTGGCTCCATCACCACGCGCAGGGTGAGCCCGGCATCGGTGCTGCGGTCGCTCACCACGCTGAATAGCGTCGACCCGCCCCAGTTGTTGACGATCTCGGCCGTGCCGGCATCGATCTGTTTTACGCTGAACCGTTGCTGCGTCATGGCTTCGCCTTTCTGAGTATGTCGTCGATGCGCCCCTGCCAGCCCTTGCCGGTCGCGCGGAATGCCTCGATCACGTCAGCGCCCAAGCGAAGCGTGATCTGCTTCTTGCCGCTCGGCGGTCGCCCGCCTCGCTTCGCGGTCAGGAAGTTGATGTCGTCGAGCGCCTGGCGAGCCGTGGCCATCACCCTTTCACGCCCATCCTTGACGATCTTTCGGGGAGCCATTTCGATTGCCTTCGGAGGAGCAACCACCTGTTTCGGAGGTTTTGGCGGCGGCGTCGGCTTCGCTTTCGTGGCCTGTGGCGCTCGCGGTGCCTTCGGAGCGGCCTTGGCTACGGTCTGCTCGACCACAGCGACGGGCGAACTCTTGCATGATCGGCCACACCATCGCCACGACGAGCACACCTCACACTTTTTCGCCAAGTTGACCATTGGAGTTATGTAACCATAAAACTCATTGCGGAGCAATCGTAGTTACAGAACTCTCAGCCCTTGCTACGGTCGCGGATCAAATGCGGGAACCGGATTACCTGCACCGCCCGCTCATCCCGCTCCGCCGTCGACGTCGCAGCCTCGGCCGGCGTCAGCGGCTTGCCGCGCAAATGCTCGTGCGTCAGCGTCGGACTATCCTCGTAACCCAGGCATTTGGCGATGTAGCGCTCGTTTATGCCCGCTTCCTTGTGGTCCCCGACCTCGTGCGCAGCATCGGCCACGGCACGGATCCGCGCGAACACGGTAGCAGCGTCATATGCCTGCGTTTCCACCAGTTTCTTGGCCGTGGCGGCCTGCAATTCGGCCACTCTGGCCATGATCCTGTCATTCCCTTTAAGGCGCCGACAGTTGGCGTCGGATGGCCGATAGCCTGCCTTCGCGTATGCAGCGGTTGAGGTGGCGCCCTTGAAAATGGCTTGGGCGAACAACTCCCACCGTTGATTGACGAGGGCAGGCATTGGGCTCCTATGCGACTTTGAAGATGGTCCAGGTATTTGCGGCGGTGCGGCGGAGTCCGAGCTTGCCGGAAGTGGCGGCAGCGAAGGCGACGAAGGCGTTGCCGCCGTCGGTCCAGCCTGCGGCCGTGGCGACGGTGAAGGTGTTGCCACCCGTGTTGACGATGGCAACCTCAATGTAATCAGAGGGTTGACCCCCGGGGAACAGGGCGAGGTAAGCGGCGTCGAGGATGGTGGCAGTGTCGAGAGTGGCGACAACGGCGGCGCCAGTGGTGGAGGTGACGATGCCACCAAGCAGCAGAGCTGCGGTCAGGGTGCCGGTGGCGTTGAGCGTGCCGGCAGCAGCCTGGGTGGTGGGCATGACGGCTGCGGTCTGGCGAAAGCCGCCAATGCCCTTGTTGGCGTCGACGACAAGCGGGGAGCTCGCCACGACTGTGCCAGGCGAAGCGGCGCCGAGGCCGAGAGCGTTGAGGATTGCAGCAGTGACTCCGCTAACATCGACCTTGTCGATCGTCATTTTGCGCGAGCCGGCAAAGATGTGCCATTTCTCTCCTGCCATTGGAATCTCCGATTCAGGCTAGGCCGCGGGAGTGCGGCGAGCGGAGAGTAGATGGCGGACGCTGTTCTGTCCATGTGGTGAGCACGATGCCCTCGCAGACCACGCGGTGGATGCGGCAATCGGCCTTTGGATCGAACATCGACTGGTGCTCGAACGTGAGGACGTCCATGGGTGCGATCTCTGTGACGCTGCCGTTCGGGAGCGGAGCGAAAGACTGGACGGATTCCAGAGCCACGCGATATTTCGGCTGCTTGCCGTCCCAGCCAGCGTTGGCGCGCTCCCATGCCGCACGGATCTTGGCTTCGCGCTCCGGGGTCATCGCTCTCCCCTCTCGATGGCGCGCGCTATGCGCTCGGCGGTCGCAGCCTTGTCGATGTGTGTCTGGTGCATCGTCGTGCCCTTGACGCGCTCGGCGATGGCTCTCTGGTGGCGCGCCTCGTCGCGGGCGATCTTCGCGCAGGCGGCGCGCTCCTTGGCGATGGCGGCGTCGATCGCCGCCTGCATCTCGGCGTTCTGCTCTGTCGTCAGGACGTCGGAGTAGAAGGTCATGAAAGTTCGCTCTCCATGATCTCGGCGATCCTGCTGAGGTTCAGTCGCGGCATGATCGGTCGGCCGCGATCCCATTTCGGATCTTTGAAGGAGAGCTGCTTATCGCCATGGTGGTCAGTCTCGGCGCGGATGGTATCCGGCTGCGCTTCCATGGCGCTCACTAGGGCACGCTCAATGTCGCGTACGTTCATTGGTCCCGCCACTCTGCGCGGATCGCCTTGACGTGGCGCCCGACCGCCATAGGCGAAAGGTTCAGCGCCTTAGCGCACTCGCTCTGTGTACCCCACGGGTGCGCGGTCTGCCACATGCGGATGCGCTCACGATTATCGCGGCCAGCCTCGATCTGCTTGTGGTTGACGAAGGCGTTCACGGGCGCGGTTCCTGTCTTGCGGGTGGCGTTGAGCTTGAGGGGGATGGGCATGGTCAGGCGGCCGGCTTGGCGGGATGCGACCATTCCAGGCCGATCTTGCGAGCGCAGTCCATGCCGATCGGGAAGCAACCCATGTCCCCGGCGTCCGTTACATAGTTGGCCTCGTCGTCGGGATGCAGCGCAGACATGCCGCCGTCGACGCAATGAACCATCCTGAATGGCGAGCCGGGCTTGATGTCCTTCTGGCACCGGCAACAAAAGTGGTCCGTCTTCGGATCGCGCCGGTAATCAGGGTCGATGTACTTGGTGCGCGGGTCGGTCATCGTCTCGTTTCCCATGCTGGTGAGGGCAGGTGATTGGTGGGGGTCAGGCGGCGGAAGGATCGGCGATGCGCTCGAAGAGGTAGCTGCGAGCCTCCCTCGACCAGTCGGCGGCTTTCTCTTGATATTCCGCAGCCTTGCTGGGCATTCCAGCATCGAACCAACGGCGCGCTTCCGCATAGAAAAACGCGGCCTTTTGCTGGCGCTTGATTGCCCGGTTTGTCAGAAACCGTTTCAGCACTGGGTTCGAATTGGCGGTGCTGGCGTTCATCTGGTCTCTCCCGGTTACGAGGGCAGGCGCTCTCGATTCGATGTACGATTTATAAACTCATCTATTGACTGATGCAAGCAATATCTTTATGGAGGGTACTCACACCGCTGGCATGGGCCGGGGTGATCTGGGCAAGGAGGCCCGACAAAATGTCCTGCTACGAAAAGATCATTCTCGAACTCGATCCGACTGCTGATGCGTGTGGCGTCGAGTCCTTCATGCGCTGCCAATATGGCACGCTCGACCATCTAAGCCGCGACGACTTCCGCCGCGAGATCAAGCTGGCGAAGGCTTGCGAGCGCGAGCGTCCCGGTTTTCTTGCCTTGCTCACCTCGACTTACTGAACAGCGTTTCGGAAGCTTCCAACCGGAGAACCATCATGCTGAACCTTCTCTCAGCCGTCGCATTCCAATGCGTCATCGTGATCCCGACGGATCAACCGCCGAACCATGCTGCGCCGGCAATCGTGCGTCGGCACGAAATGGCGCGATGCAAGGGCTACACCGGCATCGCGATCGCCCCGAAGCGCTACGATGCAATGCCGTGGCCGCAGGGGCTCGAACTCGTCGTGGTGGATTTGCCCACTGCGGCCGCAGAGCAGGCTTGCCGCAAGGCTGGCGGCATCAGCTACGGCTGTTCTTGGTTCAACAGGAGGTGAAAATGAATAGGTTTCTTGACGGCCTGGACGATGACGATTTCGGCGCCAAGCCAGCGGCGCCGGCCGGTGCGGAGGCGATCCGCGAGAACGCTCACATCACCAACGGCGGCGAGGTCGCTACCGTAGTCTGCCCGAAGTGTGGCGGCTCCGGTAGCTGGCGCGGCCGCGGCCAGTGCTTTGCCTGCAAGGGCTCGGGCCATCTGACAAACCGCCAGTTCGGCGCGCAGAAGGCCAAGGTCACGCGCGAGCGCAACATCGATTCCTGGCAGGAGGAGCATGCGGACCTGATCGCCAGCCTGCGCGCCATTTCCGACTGGAACAACATGGCGCAGTCGTTGCTCTCCGACATCGAAGGCTACGGCACGCTGACCGAGAACAAGATCAAGGCGGCGCACACGCTGCTCGCCAAGATCGCGGCCAATCGCGAGGCAAAGCGCGCTGAGAAGCAGGCGGCGCTGCCGTCCGGTGGCAAGATCGACATCAGTCGGATCGAAGCGCTGTTCGACAAGGCACGCGCGAGCGGCCTGAAGCGACTCGCCTTCCGCACGAAGCACATCACCATCTCCGTGCCCAAGGCGACCAGCGCCAACGCTGGCGGGCTCTACGTCAAGCACGATGGCGAATATGCCGGCAAGATCATGGGCGGCGTGTTCAAGCCGTTCAACGCCAAGCCTGATACCCTCGCGCTGGTGTGCGAGATCGCCGAGAACCCGGCAGAGCGGGCCAAACAGTACGGCATCGAGACGGGCACCTGCTCGTGCTGCGGCGCCGAACTCACTGACCCGGTGTCGATCGCCAACGGCATCGGCCCGATCTGCGCCGACAATTGGGGGCTGTGATGCGCTTCTACGAAGTCACCAGCGACGACTATGAGGAAGGGTGCCAGTTCTACGGCACCAAGGCGCAGGCCGTCTCGGACGCCAAGGCCATCGTCGGCGGTGGCGGCGGCGCTACCGTTGATCGCGTCGAGCTGACGATCACGAGGGCGGGTATCATCGCCCTCGCCAACCAGCGCGGCTGGTGCCGGTCGCGCGAGGCCATCTGGCCGAAGGGAGCAATGTGATGGACAAGCCGGTCTATCGTCCGCCCCTGTGGGTGTTCGTCGTCGCGCTCGCCATGTGGGCGCTGTGGATCTGGCTCTGGTGGAGCATCGTGTCATGACCCCGGAACTCCTCCAGCGCATTGGCCGGGCGCTGTACGGCCATTTCTGGCTGCCCAACCTCGCCGAAGCGCTCGACGTCAGCGAGCGCACCATGCGGCGCCTGATGGCAGGGCAGGCGCCGATTCCCGAAGGTCTGAGCCGGGATCTCGCCATGCTGGTCGAGGGACGCTGCCGCGAGCTCGACGCGCTACTGCTGACGTTCTAGGTCGCGTGCTCGCTCTCGACGATCTGCCAGTCCAGAGCGAGCATATCCGTCTGCGAGCACAACCACGGCACAAACTTGTTGTCGGCCGTTTTCATCACGATGAACGGCGTCAGGTCGCCCTCGATGCGACCGTTGATCTTGAACGTTCCGCCGTCCGCTTCGATCAACCACATGCCTTTACCATTCCATCCCGATCTGCAAACGCGGTCGCCTCCACGCAGAAATTCGAGCGCTGCGTTGAATCCGAAGTCCTTCATGAGTTTTGCTCCTTGAGGTAGAGGGCGCTGCGCAGGTAGCGCGGATCGCCCATGATCCTGCCGGTCAGGCTACGGTCATCCAGCCCGATCAGCAAGTTGATGCGCCACTCGCGCTCCGCCTTCGGCATGGCTGGCAGATTGCTGAGCCAGCGCACCAGGCTACCGACGCGCGCGGCTTCCCTCGACGCCTTGGCGACAGCACGGCGCTGCGCCTTCTGGCGGCTGATGAGCCTGGCGCCATAGACCACAGCGAGGCGAGGAGTAGGCATCAGGCGGTCGCCTCCTTCAGCATGTCGAGGAACGTTTGAAGCCGCTCGTAGAGCGCGCGTAGGTGATGCTCCTCAAGCCAGTAGTCTTTGCCTGGATTCTCGTGGGTGGCGATGACGTGCGCCTTCGCTGCTGCGAGGTCGGACTTCGCCTTCTCCCAGGCAGCGCGAGCGTCGGCCGTGCGCTGCTCTATGATGTCGAGGTCGAGGGTGACGAGGCGCATCACTCGGACTTCGCCGCTCCGCATTTCTCGTGCCAGATTCGATGCTCACGCCGGCGCACCTCGATTTCACGGCGCAGATACCAAGCCGCCTTCTCCAGATCCTCGATCGCATCGCCCTTCTTGCCGGCGCGGCTGATGTACTTCACTGCGTTGCCAAGACTGAAGCCGAGTCCCCACGCCTCAATCACCTTGATCGTTTCGTAGATGTCGTCAGCACCGCCATAATGCGGCGGATGGTCAATGGTGTCAGTCATTTCAAAAAGCTCAGTTCTTCGGCTGTGATGACCGGCTCGTGCGGCTCCAGCAGCGTGTAGCGCGCGTTGAAGTTCAGCGTCTCGCGCACGCTCACGTCGCCGAATCGCACCTTGATCGCGCCGATCTCGGCTATGTCCTGCTCTCCGTTGCGAACGTCGCTCGGGAAAACCTCGAGCATCTTGCGGTCGGCATGCGTCGCGGCGATCGCCTTGCGCTCCCGGTAGAATTTCAGGAACCGATAGAGATAGAGCACTGCGTCGTAGCTCTGCTTGGCGCCCTCGCCTCCGTGGAGGTCCGCGGCGATCGGCCGTGGGTTGGCGCGCTTCATACCCTCGGTGTTCCTCTGGTTCAGCATCAGCCAGGCCACGCCCTTGGCGCCGGCGCCGGCCTTGATCTTGGCGTTGATGCCTGCGGCCTTCGCCCCATCGTGGCTGCGCTCCGTGCCCTTCTCCGGCGTCACGCGCATGATGTGGTCGGTCACGATCAGCGTTGGCCGGTCGAAGCCCTTGTCGCGCACGAACCTGCCGGCGTAGCTCACGAGCTCGTCAGCGCCTTCGTGCCGGCATGGTTGCACTTGCCAGCGCTGCGCGTCGATCCATGTAGTGAAATTGCCGATGTCGAGCCATTCGTGCGCGCTCAGATGATCGGGGCCAAGCTCCTGCCGACGCGCTTCGATCTTGTGGTGCTGCGCGATCATCTGGCGAATGATCTGCTCCTCCGTCTGGTCGTAGGACTGGATTTGCACCGCGCACCCGGCAACGATCGCGTCATAGACGAGCTGCACCATGAGCGAGGTCTTACCCTCGCCTGACGATGACAGCAGCCCGTAGAGGTTGCCGATCTCGAATGATCGCTCGCTTAGCACGCGCTGGATGTGCGGCAGCGCGATCGGGATGCCGACGACCGAACCGCGGAGTTGCGTCGCCTTGATCTTGTCGAGGTAGCGTGCGCCGCCGCCGCGGCGGTTGAGGCTCTGGACACGTTGCCCGCGCAATTCCTCCAGCCGCGCCTCAAGGTCTGTGCGCTCGCCCAGCACGTCGACGCCTGGCGCCGGATCGTAGGCGAAATCAAGAAATGTCAGCGTCGCCGAGATCACCTCACGTTGTATCCACGCCTCGTGGATCGCCATGCCGTAGTTCCGCGCGTTGCCGACCCCCAACCGCTCCGCCGCAAGCTTGGCGAGGTACTGCGGTATGGTCATATCGCCGATCTTCGCACGAGGGAGGAACTTGGTGATGTGGATCGGGCCGGCCGGCTTGCCCGCGCGGATCAGCTCCCCGGCGATACCGTAAATTTTTCTGTGGATCAACTCCGAGAAGTGCCTCTCCTCGAGGAACGGCGAGACACTGGAATAGGCGCGCTCGTCCATCAGAATTTCGCCGAGTAGCGCCTGCTCGGCCTCGATATTCGAGGGCAGTTCCCGCTGTTCAGCCATTATCCACTCGCCATTTGCAGCATTTTGAGTTCAACGGCATGGCCTGCCGTCCAGACCGCGATCAAGCACGCATCGCGCGAATCGACATTCGGCGAGGCGATGCGGAGCACGTTGCAATATTCCCTGGCGCGCTTCTTCGGCGCCGTGGCGTCCTTCTTGCCGTTCACCTTCGACGGAAACCGATCCTTGATCGTGGCCGGGATGATCGTCTGCCAAGTGTTCGGGGCGACGAACAGGCAGCGGATGTTCCACGTCAGGCACGCCATCATGGCAGCGCCGGCCAGGATGCCGCCCTTGACGATGGTGGCTGGCGATTCCGCTACCCACGCCGGCTTGGCGCCTTCCGCGGCCTGCTGCGCCCGCTGTAGAGGCGACAGGAGGTCAGGCTTGCCGCCCTCGGCCGTCGGGTGCTGCGTGATGAACATCCGCGGCTCCTCGATGCCGACGAACTTCGGCTGCCACATCTTCAAGAGCGGGATAAGGTTGACGCGGAGGTCGACCAGCTTCGCCTCGAGGTCGTCGCCTTCCAAGCGAATTGATCCACTTTCGATCGCGCTCGGCGGCTTGTCGGTGTCGTAGAAAGCCCAGCCGAAGCCGTTGATCGAGGGATCGAAGCCGCCAACGATCGGCATCACGCCACCCTTTCAAACAGCCCGAGTTGATCCTTTGCAGCGGGCGATTTCATTCTCGAGCACCGAACAGCGGGCCGAGATCAATCGCATGCGGCTTAGGCTGCACCCTCCACTCAGCTTCGATGCGGGCCTGTGCCATCTCGGCATAGGCGGGGTTCAATTCGATGAGTGCGGCGCGCCGGCCGTGGCGGAGTGCTACCAGCGCTGTAGTGCCAGCGCCGCCGAATGGATCCAGCACGAGTCCACCCTTCGGGCAGCCAGCCTTAATGCATGGCTCGATCAGTCCCGGCGGGAAGGTGGCAAAATGCGCGTCAGGAAATGGATCGGTCGCAATCGTCCAGACGGATCGTTTGTTTCGCCCGCCCAAACTATCCTTGACCGCCTGCCAGCCCTCGTGACGTGCTCCCCATTTCTCGCCGGCCACAAGCTTTTCCGATTGGTTGTTCAGCCGCGCACGGGCTTCCTTGGCATCCCAGCGGTCATTGAAGCCGGCTTGGGTGCGGTCAGGCGATTGCTCGTTCTTGCCGCGGCGAGCCAGCCCCTGCACGATCTCGTTCGGTCGCCGCGATCCACTGCGTTCATTGATGCCGGCCGTCTCGTAGGCGTCCTGCTTGGCACCGCCGCGCTGCTCATCAATGGCTGGCTGTGTTAGGCGCGCGACGCTACTGTCAGCCATCGGCTCCCTGATGGCGTTCGCATCGTAAAAATACCTTGGGGACTTCGACAGGAGATAGATCATCTCGTGGGCAGGCGTCGTGCGATCCGACACACTCGACGGCATCGGATTGGGCTTGTGCCACACGATTTCATCGCGCACGTACCAACCATCATCGTGCAGCGCGATTGCGAGCCGCGCCGGGATCAGCATCCGATCCTTAGCTTTGAATTTGCCGCCGATGGTCGAGAAGGGCTTGTCGCGGAATGTGCGATCATCATTGCCCACGGCCTTCGTATCAGCCGCAGAGCGCCCGTTAACGCTGGTCGCGTAGCAGTCGCCGTAGTTGACCCAGCAAGTGCCTGAAGGCTTCAGGACGCGCTTAACTGCCGCAAAAACGCCAACCAAGACGGCTAGGTGTTCGCCGAGTGTGTGTTCGAGCCCAATCTGACCGTCGACCCCATAGTCACGAAGCCCCCAATACGGCGGCGATGTCACCACGCAATCAACGGACTCGGACTCCATTGTCGCCAACTGCTCGCGCACGTCACCGACGTGCATGGTCACCCGTCCATCAAGGAAGATGGTAGCGACGACGGTCATCCCTTGTTCAGTCGGCCAAGGGCGAGGTCGAACGCCTCTTTCAGAGTCGTCGTCTCCGCAAGCTTTTCGTTCTCGGCCAGCAGCGCAACCTCAAAGTCGAGCGAGGCTGCGGCCATCTCCCGGTTGAATGCGCCCTTGGCTTCAAGTTCTCGCTCGGCGCGCGCTTCGTGGATCAGGGCGATTCGCCGCTCCGTCTCCGTCTTGCGCTCCATCAGCGCGTTCAGCTTGTCGGTGAAGAATCCGCGAGCCTCCTCGACGCGCGAGACTTCTACCGCCTGCGCATAAGTGGTGCCAGGAATGACGGTGACATTGCCACCCACACCCTCGGCGGTGAGAGCTTCATCGACCGTTGCCTCGATGCCCTCAGTGATGTCTCGATTGAAATCCTCCTCGGCGACGCCGGTCGCGGCGAACGTGGTGTCGTCGACCGTTGGCGCGTCGAGCGGCCACGGGCCGTGATCCTCATGCCCTGCCAGCAGCTCGCGCTTCTGCTGGTCGATGATGGCTGCCAGCCGCTCCTGCGCGTCGTTGCTATCGCCGCCTGCCGCCTCGCGCATAGCGCGTCGTGTCGTCGCTGACATAGGTCAGTGCTCCCTCTGCTGGTGATGAAAAGCGGGCGGCGCGCTGAACGCCTAAGCTGGGGGCCTCGCGAGCCGTACCAGACCGCCCTCGGGGTATTCAGTTGAAGGCGGCGCCCGACTGCCGCTCCGCCTCGATCTCAGCGTTCGTCTTGCCGTCGTTCTCGTCGCCGGGCTTTGCCGGCTTCTTGCCCTTCGGCTTCTTCGGTGCCTCAAGCGCGGGCTTGTCAGGCGCCTTCGCCTGCGCCTCGGGCGGCAGATCGCCGTCCAGCGGCTCGCCACCCTTGGTCGCCTTCTTCTTCGTCGCATCGCCGCTCTTGACCGCGGCCTTGTCGGCGTTCTCCATCGCATCGGCGATATTATCGAGAAAGATCCGGCGCCCGCGGTCGTAGCCGATCAGCCAGTTCTGCGTATCCTCGCTATCGGGAGCGAATGGGCTGTCGCGCTCGACGCCCAGCCCGCCAGCGATTTCACCTTGGCGCTGACGCCGCTCATCGGCCGGCTCACGATCGGCAAGCAGTGTTTCCGGGTCGAACTCGGTGATCAGACCGAGACGGACCAGGATCTGGCCTCGCTTGATGTACTTCGCCCGTGGCAGCGCCGTGTCGGCTGTCTCGTATTCCTTGATGGCGAAATCCAGCTCATCGACCGCAAGCCCGTGGATTCGTGCCTTGAGCGCGTCTTTCTTACGCTCCCTCTGGATCTCCTCGATCGCCTCGTTGTGCGAGCGGCGTTTCTGCATGTGATAGAAAAGCAGCGATTTCGCCTCGTCCTCGGCCTTCTTGTCGCTGTTCACTGGGCTGTTAGCCTTCCTGCCTGCCATGCGGTTCTCTCCTTCGGTGGTCCGCCAACTCGTGCGTTAGCTTGATGATTTCCTCGACCGGAGCGTTCCCGATCCTAGCGATGTCCGTGAGCGATAGATCGTTGTCATCCAGCAGGACTTTCAGCGCATCGTCTCTGCCAGCCGCTTGCGGAATGCCTTCACGACTTCGTCGAGCTGCTGCGGCTTCTTCATGCCTTCGCGCCGCGACCAGTTCATCACCGCGAACGCATCCTCGGCCAACAGGCGCAGCATGGCGTCGTCGATCTTCATCCCTGCCCCGCTGCTGGCGTGTCGCGCAGTGCGGCGATCGCCATTTCGTTGCCGATCTCAAGATTGCCCAGCACGATGTTCAGCGCCTTCTCCCGCGTCATCGTCCGCTGATCCTGATAGGCAATGCACATGCCCACGACTTGGGCGGCGATCGCCAACGTCTCCTGCGCCGACAGGTGCGCCGCGTGCTTGCGGAACAGCTCGTCGAAGTCCGCCTTGAGCGCTTGGTGGTGCGCGTTGGTCGGGCGGAGGCTCATGCTTCCACCGTCGACAAAGGCGACACGCGCTTGGCGATCTCGCGGAACACGTCGATCGCCTTCGGGTCCACAGGAACGAACCTCTCGGCCGGGAACGCTGGCTGTGTCGCGTAGTCCCAGTTGCCGTAACGCCGCTTCGGGTTGGGCAGCTCGCGGAGCGTGAGCACAGTCTCGGCACTCCGCACACACACGCCAACCTCGCGGATCGTGTAGAGCGTTCCCTTCACCGGCAGCAACTCGTCGCCGTGCGCAAAGACCGACGGCCGCGCCGTGTATAGGCAGCGCACCAGAAGGCCAGGAACAGGGTTGTACGTCAGCTTGCTCACGACTGCGTTTCCTTCGGCACCACCAGATCGTCAACCTTGAGGCCGGTCACGTTCACTATCCTCACCGCCAGCGGCAGCTTCGGAGTTAACTTTCCGTGCCGCATCTTCGATATGACCGATCGGTCGCACCCGACCTGGGCAGCGAGCTCGACGTCTCGCGTCTTTGACTTCTTCATCCAGTCGTCGAGCTTTGTCATACTCGAAACCCTGTGCGAGCCGCGCACGAATGTCAATAGTGTTTCTGGTGGAAGGCTAGCAGGGTCAATGTGGCGCACTGCCGACGCAGCTCCGAATGTTCCCGAATTGGCGTGCTGATTCATCCGCTTGCACTTCGCGCCCCACGACACGATCGATTTCGGCTTGCCGACCACAGCACCTAACCTCAACCCTTAGAGCCTATCTTCATAGTTCTCAGAAAGACCGTGCTCTCCGCAACCTCAAGGCGGGGGCACGTTCCTCAATCGATAGTCGCCACATCCATACTGCCGGCAGGCCCTTTGATTTCGGGGTGCCTCATCCCCGCTCCGCCCGCAGGCGCCATCCTGCGGTCTGTGCTCGTTGCGTCGGTAGAGCCGGTTTTGGTTCGGTCGGTCTTGCTTCCCGTGGACACTGGCCGAGCGTGTTGAGCCCTCGGCTGGCCGTTGAGGTTTGATCCGTGCTGCGCAGCACCAGGGCTAGAGCAAGCCTGCAAAAAGACTGCCCTGAAGCCTTTCGCTCTGATTCGCGTGGCGGGAACATCCGAGCTGACCCACACGTCGCGGCGATCGACCGGCACCGAGAGAGTGGGCGGAATCGAAGCGCGAAAAGCCTTAGATGCTGCCGGAGTTTATTGAAAAGCCGCTGAATATATGCCAATTAGGCTTCAGGACTTGACCGTTCGAGCTTGGCAGCATTCGGTCAGTTCGCGCCTCGGGATAGAGCAAGTTGCTCTCTCGGGGCGCAATCATTTTGTGCGCTCGCCATCCCCTGTTCGTCAACCGATTTTGCAAAATCGCGTATGGCCGCTTGACTATCCTGTGCTTGACGCGCACATTGAGCGCGTTCTTCTGGGGTAGAAGCGATGCGAGCAGCAACCGGCGAAGCGCAGAAATTCTTGCGCGAAGTAGTCCTTCCTTACGATGGCACGGAATGCCTGATCTGGCCATTTGCCAAGACAAAGAAGGGCTATGCGCAGATCGGAATCGACGGCAAGACGAGGCTGGTTTCCCGCGTCGTCTGCGAAAAGGCACATGGCCCGTCGCCATCTCCGCGACACCACGCAGCGCATAATTGCGGCCACGGCTATGATGCATGTGTCGCGCGGCGTCATCTTGCATGGAAAACCCCAGCCGAGAACGAGGCTGAAAAGCGAGATCATGGCAAATACGAACGCCGTGGTCGGCAGTTTTCAAAGGCAAAGGGACGCTACTATGCTTAAACCCAATCCTTACCTTCTCGTCGACAAGGACCGGCACGGCTGGTCGGAGATCGAGGTCGCGCAGTTCGAGCGCGCCCGGCGCCGTGGCACCGTTGACACGTTCGAGCGCTGCCGGTCGTACAACGCGGTGCTGAACTTCCTCAACAAGCGCCCGGCCTATTCGCACGCGCCGTTCCTGACCTTCGGCGAGGCGGCACACGTCCTTGGCGTGCTGGTACGGAGCACTCGCATCGGGCAGGGAAACGCTGACGGCCTGCGCGAGCGCTACATCGTCGCCCGCTACTTCGCGCGCAAGCGCTTTGCACGACCGGAGGCTTGGAACTGATGGACATTCGCGAACTGAAACTGTCGCCCCGCACTCGCAATACCCTACGCAACATGGGCGTGACGACGATTGAGCAAGCTAGAGCGCTTGACGATGCTGCGTTGCTTCGTGAGCCGAGTTTCGGACGCAAGTCGCTGCGCGAACTCAGAGAGGCGATCGCGTCGATTCCGAAGGAAGCTGTCGCTCGTCGCCAGGATCATCGCCGGATGATCGCGATGTGCGTCATGGGGGAATGCTTGGTGCAGGCGTTCAAGACCCCTTCTGAAACCGAAGAAAGGACATGCGACCGGGCTGCCAAATGGGCCGTCATATCGGCCAACGCGCTCCTCGCCCAACTGGATAAGAACCGTGGCTGACTCGTACGACTGGTGGAAGCGCGCTCTCGCCAACCCGAAGGGTATCGGCAAGGGCGATCTGATCGCGACGACGGAGCCGCAATGCGGTTTCTACAAGAGGCGCATGGTCAAGGGCGGCGCCTGGGTGCCGGTCTGGATATTCGTCAAGCCGGACACCGACAGCGAACTCGGCGCTCGCATTACCGTTGACGGTCGCACCAAGGATGTCGGCGCGTCCGAGCAGTGGGAGGGTGGAGTTTACCAGCGCCCAATCGCAATGGACGTCTATGAGGCCGTCGCCGAGCGCGGCGAGCCGTGGCCGGATGCCGATCCTGACGTGAGCGAATCGCGCTTCGGTGCCAAGTCGAACGAGCCGGAGGACGAGGCGGAAATCCTCGCCAGCCAGATCGAGTCGGCCGGCGCCGCGGCGAACAAGTACGCCAAGTTTGAACGCTGGACCGGCACGAGCAAGGCGCGCAAGCCGATCGTTCAGTCGCTCATCAAGACCGACGCGGACGCGGCGAAGGCGCAGGAGGTCCGCTCTCGGCTGCTGGAGCTCTACCGTGAGGGCGAGAAGAAATTCGAGACGGAGAAGCGGCCGGTCAACGAGGAGGCGCACCGCATTGGCGAGCGCTGGCGCTTCCGCCAGGACGCGCAGGACAAGGCCGACATCGTGCGGGCCGCTCTGTCCGTCTACGAGACGGAGAAGCTTCAGAAGCAGCGCGCCGCCGAGGAAGCCTCGCGCAAGGCGCAGGAGGAAGCGGCCAACCGTGAGGCCGAAATCGACTTCATGAACGACGAGCCAGAGCCGGAGGTCGTTGCGCCGCCACCCGCGACCGCGCCAGTCGAGACGACGATCAAGGGCTCGAGCGGTCGCGCCGCGACCAAGACGACGGTGTTCCAAGTGACGGAGGTCACGGACGTCGACGTGCTGTTCGCGTGGAAGCCTATCCACGATCATCGGGAGATGGTGCCCTTCCTGCTCAACTTGGCGCGCCGCGCCTACAAGGATGGTGGTCACCGGGGCATCCCCGGCGTCAAGATCGACGAAGTCGTCGACGTTCGCTGAAAGGAGCGATCCTATGCTGAAGTATCTGGTTTTCGACACCGAGACGTCCGGCCTGCCGGATTACGCAGCGCCGGCCGACGATCCCAACCAGCCGCGGCTCGCCGAGTTCGCAGGCATCACCGTCTCGTTCGATCCAGAGGACGGTGCGCCAGCGGTCATCGCGACCGAACCGTACCTCGTGAAGCCCGACGGCTGGGTCATGGAGGCGCAGGCGACGGCGGTGAACGGTCTTACGACCGAATACCTCATCGAGCACGGCAAGCCGCTCTCCGGCCTGCTGGCAGCCTACGTCGAGGCGATCAAGGCCGGCTGCATCATGGTCGCCTTCAACGCGCGCCACGACTTGAAGGTCATGCGCGGCGAACTGCGACGGGCCGGCATGGAGGATATGTTCGAGCAGACTCCGAACATCTGCCTCATGCGCTCGTCCTGGCAGAAGGCGCTCGACATGAGGAAGGCGGATGGCTCGCGCCGCGGCTGGCCGGCTCTCACCGATGCCTGCCGTCACTTCGGGCTCGATCATGCCGACGATCACCGCGCGGCCAGCGGAGCGCGCAACGCTCTCGGTGTGTTCCTGAAGCTGCGTGAGATCGGCATGCTGCTGCCGGCCGAGATTCACTACGCCAAGAACAAGCCGCAGCCGGACCCGCAGGGCAGCCTGCCCACGATGGACTTTTAACCGGGTTATTACCGGGTTTTAACCGAAGGAACGAACGATGAGCGACCATGCCGACCACGATCCGAAGCTTCTTCCGACACTCCAGTCAGGCGGCAGCGTGCGCGCGATCATTCCGCAGGACTTCGACAGCGCCTATCGCATCGCCAAGGCTGTGTGCGTCGCCGGCATGGCTCCATTCGGCCTGGACACGGCGGAGAAGGCGACGGTTGCCATCCTGCACGGGCTCGAGGTTGGCCTATCGCCGATGATCGCGCTTCAGTCGATAGCCGTCATCAACGGTCGACCGAGCCTGTGGGGCGATGGCGCTATGGGCCTGGTGCAGTCGAGTGGCAAGCTTGAGACGATCAAGGAATGGATCGACGGCGAGGGCGACAAGCGCACGGCCTATTGCCGCGTGATTCGCCGGGGCGATCCCGAGCCGAAGATCGGAAAGTTCAGCGTCGCCGACGCGAAGCTTGCCAAACTGTGGGGCAAGACCGGGAAAACCGGACAGCCGACGCCGTGGGTGACGCACCCTGATCGCATGTTGCAGATGCGCGCTCGCGCATTCGCTCTCCGTGATGCCTTCGCCGACGTGCTGCGCGGTTTGGCGATCGCTGAGGAGATGCGCGACGTCGAGACGACGAACGCCCAGCCGGTCGTCCAGCCGGCGAAGCCTACCGAGACGGCACCAGCGAAGCCCGCGGCCACAGCGAAGCCGAAGGAGGCTGCAAAGCCCGCCCAGGTGTCCGAGAACACAGGCAAGAACGTGGTCGACGCGCAGGCTGAGGACATCGACTTCACGCGCGGCGAGCCGGAGCCCGGCACCGTCGAGCAGGACGAGGCCGATGCAGCGGAGGCCGGCGAGGTGATCTACGGCCGCGACGCAGAGGGCAACGTGCTGACGTCTGGCGATCTTCTCAGCGCGCTCCACGATGCGCTGAGCCAGTCTCCTACCGCTGCCGCGTGCGAGGAGGTGTTCGGCCAGCACGACTTGATGGCGATCTTCAGCGGCAAGGCGGCGCAGGATCCAGACAGCGAGCAGAACATGCAGATCGCCAACGGCATGCTCGCCACGCGACTGCGCGAGATCAAGAAGGGCGGGAAGTGATGGCCAAGGTTGAGGGCGCTACCCCGATGGACATGGCCGATCTGCTGAAGTGCGCCATCTGCGGGAAGGGCATGATGCACAACGGAGACATGACCTTTTACGAGATCACGATCAGCCAGTGCGTCGTCGACATTCCCAACGTCCAACGCATGCACGGTATGGAGTTGATGATGGGTGGCGCTGTGCCATTGGCGCGGGTGCTCTCTCCCGACAACACCGTGGCTCACCGACTCGGGACGCCGACGCGGCTGCAATTCTGCTTTACGTGCGGGCTTACCGAGACTCTGCCCGCCGCCATTCTATTGGAGAAAGCCGGTGGCTAAGCGCACGCAGAAGGAAAACCCGATCTTCGGCATCGTGAAGAACGGCACGATCACCGGCGCCTTTCAGTACGATCAGGAGAGGCTGCTGTCGTTCCGCAACGGCGCCCAGGTCGCCATCCACGTCCAGTACCACGGCGCCAGGCCGGCCGAAGCGAAATGGTATGTCATCATCGCCACGGCCATGAAGGTGGGGGGCCTGCCGTGGACGACGAAGGAATCGGCTGACGAAGGGCTGCGGGAGGCGCTGAACATGTTCACGCCGGTCCCGCCTGTGGTGAAGGGCGGCAAGTGGACGCGCGAGCGGATGAGCCTCCACGACCTCGACGACGACGAGCTCGAGGAAAAGACCGAGCTGCTGATGCTGCTGATCTACCGCCTGACGGGTGTGAACCCCGATGACTTCAAGGCAGCAATGCCTCACCACGCCGACAAGAATTTCAAGACGATCACGAGAACGCCTGCTGCCGACAATGCAGGCGAAGGCGGCGCCGAGTTGTCACCTCCGAATACCTCCCCGGAGAGCGGCGCCGCCACCATTTCGTCGGATCTCAACAGTCCTAACCAACTGGCCGACGAGAGCCCTGCCGCCAGCGAACCAGCTTCTACCCCGGAGCCCGCTGGCGGTGGGGAACCAGATGCGATGGAGAGTACTGCCCCGGAAACGGGTGCTCCGTCGAACAGCAGCAACGCCGACGCGCAACCTGTCGACATTGCTGCGACTCCGGCCGGCACGTCGGGGGCCACTGATGTGCCGGCCGCCGTACTCACCGACGCTGACAAGAAGTGGCTGCGCGAGAGCGCGATGCTGATGCTCGCCGCGCAGCCGAAGCACGAGACTGACCCAGCGCTGGCAAGGGAAGCCCACGATGTCCTGATGGGCCAGATGAAGGTGGCGCTAAGCCTGATGCCACGGACAGCCACCACGGAGGCACGGCAGCGCGCCCAGGCCATGAAGGACCACTGCAAAGCCGTAAACGAAGGTCGGCTTCAGTTAGACCCGTTGCTGTTGGCGAAGTGGGCAGAGGCCGGCGTGGCGCAGATCACTCCGCCGAAGCCGATCATCCGAGATCTTGTGACTGGGAAGCTGATGCTATGACCGACGCATTTCCCCTGAAGTGGCCAGCGAACCGGCCTCGCAAGCCGGCTGGACTGCGCAAATCCGGCAAGTTCTCCGTGAAGGCGTACAACGGCAATTACAACGCCGCGGTCGACATCACGGTCGCGTCGGCGATCAAGCGCATCCAGAATGAACTCGATATGATCGGCGCTCGCTATCCGGTCATCAGCAGCAATGTTGAGCTACGGCTGGACGGGCTGCCCCGGAGCGACCGACGCGAACCAGATGATCCTGGCGTCGCCCTCTATTTCGACCTCGCCGGCAAGCCGCACTGCCTGCCCTGCGATACCTACAATCGCGTCGCGCAGAACATGGCGGCGATCGCCGCACACATGGAGAAGGCCCGCGCGATCGAGCGCTATGGCGTAGCCTCTCTGGCCGAGATGTTCGCCGGGTTCGTGGCGCTGCCTGCGCCCGGCCAAGCTGAGAGCCAGAAGTGGTGGCGCGTGATGGGGTTCGATCCACACTCGCCGCCGTCGGAGGAATTGATCCGCATGCGCTATCGCGAGTTGGCGAAGAAGGTCGCCGACAGCGAGCCGGCGCTGGCCGAACTCAACGTGGCGCGCGACGAGGCGCTGAAGATCATCAGGGCGGTGGCGTGATGAGCGACGATCAGAAAGACCGGCTTTACAAGCTCAACCTGGAGAATTTCGCGCGGCGAATCGCGGCGAAGAAGATGGGCCTTGAGGATGATCGCGAAGGCAGGAAACTGCCGGACGACCTCTGGCAGCAGGCCATCCCCGAAGCGGAGCGCTGGATGCAGTTCGAGGTCACGCAGCGCAGCCCCGGCTACGCGCACATGCGCGTGAGCGGAACGTGCCCGACTGACGCGACCGTCAAGGAGGTCGAGGAGCGCTTTTACCACGGGTATTTCGGTGGCCGCGACGCTTGGGTCAAAGACGGCCGCTTCGGCTGCACCATCCACACGGACTGATCTGATGGGCAAGTTCACCGCACTGGAAAAGGCCGATGCTGCCAAGCGCGAGGCAGGCTATCGCCGCTATGTCTACCCGCGGCGCGTCAGCGACGGGAAGATGTCGCAGGAGAACGCCGACAAGCAGATCGCCATCATGGACGAGATCGAGGCTGAGTACCGCGCCCAGGTTCCTCCGCCGGCGCAGGGAGAATTGCTATGATCGGCGAGCAGCGCGACCTTTTCGACAACCCCGTGCCAGAGCCGCCCGCTCGCTATCCCGATGCGCCAGGCTGGAAAGAGAACGATACATCGCGCGAAGCCGCGGAGGCGATCGCACCGCGAGTCGGACGGTTGCAGGCTTTGGTATATGCGTTTCTCCAAGAGCATCCCGGCTATACGGCTGACGAGATCGCCGACGCGATCGGCGAGGATTTCATGGCGATCCGTCCGCGTGTGAGCGAGTTGCGCAAGATGGGTCGCATCGCTCCCGACGGTCGAGGGCTCAGCCGGTCGAACAAGGCGTGCCACACATGGAAGGTCGTCTGATGGTCGCCTATAGTTTCAAACGCCAATTCGTCGAGCCGATCCTTGCCGGCACCAAGCGGCAGACGATCCGCGCAGATCGCCGCCGGCACGCGCGGCCGGGCGAGGAGATGCAGCTCTACACCGGAATGAGGACGAAGCACTGCAAGCTGATCGGCCGGACGACGTGCGAGAGCATCGAGCCGGTACTGCTAATCGTCTCCGGTGCCGGCGTCATCAAGATCAACGGCACAGTGCTCTTTTCCGACCAGCGTATGCAGGAGTTCGCTCGCAGCGACGGATTCACGTCGTGGGCGGAGATGTGCGCCTTCTGGCGCGACGTCAACGGCGTCACCGACGAGTGGAACGGCGTGCTGATCCGGTGGGGAGAACTGCGGACATGAGACGCCGCGAGTTCACCCGCCAGGTCAAAGCCGAGATCGTGCTTCGCGCCACCAATGCGCAGGGCCGGGTGACATGCGAAGGCTGCGGCGCGGTGCTGAAGCGCGGGCGCCGATTCTATGAGGTCGACCACATTATCGCCGAGGCGCTGTTCCTGGACAAGAGCCGCAAGCTCACAGCGAAGGACGGCCAACTTCTCGGCAAGGCGTGCTGTCACCGGGGAGAGGACGGCAAGACCGCGAAGGATGTCGGGATCATCGCCGAGGCCAAGCGGCGCGAGGCCAGCCATCTCGGCATCACCGGGCCGAAGCAGAAGATCAGGTCTGCCGGCTTCCGCCCCACTCGCGCCCCACGGGCTCCAAAGCCAAAGCTGGCACCGAAGACCATTTTCGCAGCAAAGGACACCGCGCCATGACCGATCCAGCCCAGTCTGAAGCACCGGCAGAGCGCCCGATCTCGTCGCCGCTGCCTGATGACGGGAGGCCGATGTGGCAGCAGGTCAATGACCTATTCCGCAAAAACGGAGCGCCAGCGCCAAACACGCTGTTGCGCGATGAGATTGTGACGATGTGGTCGTGGGCTCTCTACGGACAAGTTCTCGCCACCCGCGCCAGTTCCGCAGTGAGCGAGGAGATGGTGCGTAGCTACTGGAAAGGGCTGCTCAAGCGCCCTGATGGCGCTGCAATTGTCACATTCAACGAACTATTCTGCATCCTCACCGCCGCCCTGCATCTTTCCCCCGTCCGTCCAGAGGTGAGCGAGCCGGTATGGCGGACGATGGACTCGGCTCCGAAAACAAGTGACGACTTCACGTCCGGCGCACTCGATTTCATTGCTTGGTGTCCCGACAAGACCGCTCGTCACGGTGGCGATCGCCGCATCGTCTGGTGGGAGCCGAAGCTTGGCCAGGACAAGAAGGGATGCTGGTGGTGCGACGGCGACTTTGAGGTAAGCCCGACACACTGGATGACGTTACCCGCCGCTCCCGTCCGTCCTGCCGAAGCCGGGGAGACGAGCAAATGAGTGCGATAGATTTGCTCGGCGGCACCATGCTTTGCATTGGTGTTCTTATTCTTATTATAGCTTTTGGAGGCATCAATGGCCGCTGACCCCGCCGCCGTGCCCGCCCATGCGGAACTGCGAGAGAGGCCGGTAACATATCTCGCCGAAGATGGAACACTGTCTGCCACCGAGGACAGCCCGATCAAGGCGCTGATGGATGCAATCCCGCCTGCACCATTCGGCAAGAAGTTGCTGCCGCTCTATTCCGCTGCCCAGATCGCCACGCTGGAGCGGGAGCGAGACGAGGCGCTTATCGCCCGAGCAAAATGGAAAGAGCAGGCCGAGAAATACAACACCGCTATCGAGGAGCTCGAGG
>Ga0307509_10002370_pt1 | contig 30662 bp, 22 predicted proteins | sample 10_EM_MG_FD_202245 | JGI IMG/M metagenome (GOLD analysis project Ga0307509, IMG submission 202245) | Populus trichocarpa ectomycorrhiza microbial communities from riparian zone in the Pacific Northwest, United States - 10_EM | ecosystem: Host-associated > Plants > Roots > Unclassified | place...
GACGCTTCGTTTCGACGCCGTGCTGACCGATCTGAATCTCCCCGACGGATCGGGCCTCGACATCCTGGCGCACGTGCGCCATCGTCGTCTGTCGCTGGCGGTGGTGGTCATGAGCAGCTCGACCGAGGAAGACACCGCAGCGGGTGTGCTGCGCGCAGGCGCTGACGCATACCTCCCCAAACGCGATGACTACCTGACGCGTCTTCCGCAAGTTCTGTATGCGGCGGTCGCCAACCTGGCGACCGATGCTGTGCGTGTCTCGAACGAGGCGCCTCCAGCCTGAAGAAAAGGCCCACGCCGTGCGGCGCCGTCCGCGCCCTCCGAGCAGCGTTGTCCTGTCCGACCCGAGTGGAGGTTCATCCGAACCGTCACTCGCTCTTCGCGCCGACTTTTTGTTGTTGATCCGTCTGGCCGACCGTTCCATCCTTGGTAAAGTAATGAGAATTATTCGCATCAATGAAACGACGTTCCATGCCCAGTTCGAGTCACAACCGCTCCGTTCGCCCCTCCGTGCAGGCACTGACCTGGCCACTGGCGCTGGCCGCAATGGCACAGTCCCATGCTCATGCGCAGACCGCCGCGCCAGCCCCGTCCACGTCTGCTTCAGCCCCGGTTTTCGAGCTCGACCGTGTGGTGATCCAGTCCAGCGCTGACGCATCCGCCAAGGGACTGAGCAGTGCCTACGCGGGCGGGCAGGTCGCCCGTGGCGGCAAGGTCGGACTGCTCGGCAACCAGGACGTGATGGACACGCCGTTCAACACCACGGCCTACACCAACGCACTGATCCAGAACCAACAGGCCCGCAGCGTCGGCGACGTGCTGTTGAACGACCCATCGGTGCGCGTGGCCCGGGGTTTCGGAAATTTCCAGGAGTCCTATTTCATCCGCGGCTTCATCCTGGGGTCGGACAGCGTGGCCTACAACGGCCTGTACGGCCTGCTGCCGCGCCAATACATCTCGGCCGAACTGTTCGAGCGGGTGGAGGTGCTGCGCGGCGCTTCCGCTTTCTTGAACGGGGCGACGCCCAACAGCGATGGCATCGGCGGCTCCATCAACCTGCTGCCCAAGCGTGCGCCCAACCAAGCCCTGAGTGAACTGACCCTCGGTACCGCGAGTGGCGGCCAGAGCTACGCGGCCGTCGACCTGGCGCGCCGTTTCGGTCCCGACCAGAGCACCGGCGTGCGCTTCAATGCGGCACGCCGCAAGGGCGACACCGCCGTCGACCGCGAGGGCGTCGACCTGAACATGGCCTCGATCGGGCTGGACTGGCGCGGCCGCGACCTGCGCCTGTCGGCCGACATCGGCTACCAGGACCATCGCCTCAAGGCCACCCGCACCAACGTCACCTTGGGGGCCACGGCCACCAGCCTGCCCACGCCGCCGGACGGCAAGAGCAACTGGGCCCAGCCCTGGAGTTATTCGAACGAGCGCGACACCTTCGGCACCTTGCGTGGCGAGTACACGCTGAGCGAGAACTGGACGACCTGGTTCGCCGCCGGCGCGCGGCGCAGCGACGAGGCCAACTCGCTGGCCAACCTGACCGTGACCAACTCGGTGACCGGTGCTGCGACGACCTACCGTTTCGACAACACCCGCGAAGACCATGTGCAGACCGGCGAGGTGGGTGTGCGCGGCAAGGTGGTCACCGGCCCGGTGATCCACGAACTCGTGGCGTCAGCCTCGGTCTTCAAGCTCGACAAGAAGAATGCCTACGGCATGTCGTCGACCGCGGCCGCGAACCTGCTCCAGACCAACCTGTACGCGCCGGTGGACGCAGCAGCACCGACGCTGGTCACGCTGCGCAACCAGCTCGACGACCCCGCCACCACCGGCATCACGCGGCTGCGCAGCACGGCCGTCGCGGACACGCTGGTGATGCTGGACCAGAAGCTGCGCCTGATCATGGGCCTGCGTCATCAGACGATGGACATCCGCAGCTACGCCTACGACACCGGTGCGGCGGCCGCGCCCTACGACCGCTCCCGCACCAGCCCGATGGCTGGCATCGTCTACAAGTTCAGCCCTGGCCTGTCGGCGTATGGCAACTACATCGAAGGCCTGGCCCAGGGCGATACGGCACCGTCAACCGCCACCGCGAGCATTGGCACGATGCTGGAGCCCTACGTCTCGAAGCAGAAGGAGGTCGGCCTGAAGTTCGATGCGGGCCGCATCGGCGGCACGCTGGCCCTGTTCTCGACGGCCAAGCCGCGCGGCGTGGTCACGGCCAGCAAGGAGTTCACCGCCGAGGGCGAGGACCGCCATCAAGGCCTCGAGACGAACGTCTTCGGCGAAGTGATGCCGGGGCTGAAGCTGCTGGGCGGATTCACGTGGCTGGACGCGCAGCAGCGCCGCACCGGCGACGCGACCACCGAAGGCAAGCGCGTCATCGGCGTGCCGCGCACCATGCTCAACCTCGGCACCGAGTGGAGCGTTCCGTGGGTCGACGGTTTGTCGGTGGATGCACGCGTCATCAACACCGGCAGTGTGTATGCCAACGCGACGAACACGATCAGCGTGCCGGGCTGGACGCGCCTGGACGTCGGCGCACGCTACAGCGTCGATGTGATGGGCCACGGGCTGACCTTGCGCGCGCGCGTCGACAACCTGGCCAATCGCAACTACTGGGCATCGTCCGGCGGCTATCCAGGCAGCGGCTACCTGGTGCTCGGCGCACCTCGCACCGTCACCGTCAGCGCCTCGCTCGAGTATTGACGTGGCCAGTGGCATCGCGATGACCCGCAGGGCGGGCCCTGCGCGCGTCTTCTGGGGCGCCGTCCATCGCTGGGCCGGTTTGGCGACGGCGCTGTTCCTCATCGTGTCCGGCCTGACCGGTGCGGTGCTGTCCTGGGAGCACGACATCGACGAGTGGCTGAACGAGGACCTGTTCAAGGTCGAGAGTCGCGGGCCCTACCGCCAACCGACCGACATGGCGGCGGCGATCCAGGCCTGGGATCCGCGTGTGACGGTGAGCTACCTGTCGCTGAGCTATCAGGAGGGGCACAGCGCCACCTTTTTCGTGCGGCCGAACAAGGACGCCGCCACGGGGCACCTTTACAAGCTCGACTACAACCAGGTCTTCGTCGATCCGGTCACCGCGAAGGTCTTGGGCAAGCGCGATTCGCGCGCCGTGTCGCTGTCGCTGCGCAACCTGATGCCCTTCGTGCACCGGCTGCACTACACGCTGCACGTGCCGCCGTTCTGGGGCAACGATCGCTGGGGCGAGTGGCTGATGGGTGGCGTGGCGCTGATCTGGTTGTTCGACAGCCTGGTGGGCTTCTACCTGACCCTGCCGGCAAGCCACCAGCGGCGCGACAAAGCCGCCAGCGGCAAATCGTGGTGGACACGCTGGCAGCCGGCGTGGCGGGTTCGGCGCAGCGCCGGCAGCTACAAGCTCAATTTCGACCTGCACCGTGCCTTCGGTCTCTGGACCTGGGGCGTGCTGGTGATCCTGTCCTTCACGTCGTTCTCGATCAACCTGCGGCAGGAGGTCTTCGAGCCGTTGTTGTCCATGGTGTCCAAGAAGAGCCCCAGCGTGACGGCAGGGCGCCCGGCGGCGCCACTGGGCACCGTGGTCCCGGCTCGATACGACTTCGAAGCCGTCATTGCGCGCGCTCGCACCGAGGCGCAGCAGCGCGGCTGGACCACGCCGATGAGCGGTATCTTCTACAACGCCCGCTATGGTTTCTACAACGTGTCGTTCTTCGACCGGGCGATCGGTGGCGATGCCAGCAACATGAACCTGTCCAACCTCTACATCGACGCGCAGGACCTGCGCTTGCTCGGCGACAACGAGCCCTGGGTCGGCACCGCGGCCGACGTCTTCGGGCAGCTGCAGCTGCCACTGCATTCCGGCCGCATTCTGGGCCTGCCCGGGCGGCTGTTGATGTCGGCCATGGGGCTGGTGGTCGCCATGCTCTCCGTCACCGGCCTGGTCATCTGGTGGCGCAAGCGCGGTGGCCGACGGGCCGCCAAGGCAACTCGGGTGTCGGAAGCTGCAGGGCCTTCGCCTGTGCAACCGACGCACCTGGGAGCAAGAGCGCGTCCGCGATAGACTTTTGACCGAAACGACAGCGTGTCAGCGCCATGAAGCGTGAAGAGGTTCAATACAGTCGAGCGCTTGAGCTGCCTGGCCTCGTCTTGAGCACGGCCCGGTTCTCTGCGTTTCGCTTCGAGCCGCACTACCACCTGGACTGCCACGTCGCGCTCGTTGCCGATGGCGTGCAGCGTCAGTCGTTCCAAGGCGAGTCGCTGTTGCTCACGCGTGGCGCGATACAGCTGATGCCGCCGGGCGAGGTCCACGACGGCATTGCGGGCTCGGACGAGTCGTACACGCTGCAGACGTTTCGGCTCTCGCCTGCGCTGCTGAAGGGCATGGGTGAAGAGATCACCGGCAAGCACCACTTTCCGGCGCAAGCCGCCGTGGTGCTGCGCGACACCCGACTCGCGGACCAGCTGATAGCCATGCACGCTGCACTCCAGAACGCATCGGCCGATCCGCTGCTGAAGGAAGCGCGCGTCATGGAGCTCTTCGAGTCCTTGTTTGCGCGGCTGTTGAAGCCGTCGCCACAAGTCATCGCCGGGACGCTGACGCCTCAACAGCTGCTGCGCGTGCGCGACTTCATGGAGGCCCACCTGTGCGACAAGGTCACCCTGGACGACCTGGCCCCGCTCGTGGGTCTCGACCGGTTTCGATTTCTGAAGCTCTTCAAGCGCACGGTCGGCATGACGCCTCACGCCTGGTTGCTGCGCTTGCGGCTCGAGAGGGCGGTCGAGCTGATCAAGATGAAGCATGGGATGTCGATCACCGACATTGCGCACGCGGTCGGATTCTTCGATCAGAGCCATTTCACACGCGCGTTCCGCGCTGCATACGGGGTGACCCCGGCCCGGTTCCAGCGGCCCGCCGTCAATTTTTTACAAGGCGATCCCCTCTGCGATCGGTAGCCTTGGATGTCAGTTGCTCACCCCGGGGTGGGCTCACATCCAACGAAACGGCACCGAATGAGCACCTTCAGCTTTCTCGACGACTACAGCGAGGGCGCGCACCCTCATATCCTGCGCGCGCTCGCAGAGACGAACCTCACCCAGCAGGCACCCTACGGGGACGATGCCTACTCCGCCAACGCGGCATCGAAGATCAAAGCCCACCTCGGGGAAGCGTTCCAAGGCGCGATCCACTTCGTCGCGAGTGGCACCATGGCCAACATCGTTTCGATTTCGAGTTGCCTGCGTCCGCACGAAGCCGTGATTGCCGTGAGTTCCGGCCACATCGTCGTTCGGGAAGCGGGCGCGATCGAGGCCACAGGGCACAAGCTCATCACCGTTCCAGCGCTCGATGGAAAGATCACGCCCGAGAAGATCGAGGAAGCGCTCGCGACCAACTCGCACTTCCCGCACATGGCCAAGCCGCGGCTCATCTATCTTTCGAATGCGACGGAAACGGGCACGCTCTACACCCTCACCGAACTGCGCAAGATCTCGGCCCTGGCCAAACAGCGGGGGCTCATCCTGTTTCTTGACGGCGCCCGCCTGGCGGCTGCCTTGGCTTCGCACAAGAATGATGCGACGCTGGCCGACATCGCCTCCCTGGTCGACCTGTTCTGGATAGGCGGCACCAAGGTGGGCGCGCTGCTGGGCGAGGCGATCGTGGTGTGCAATCCCGCCCTCAAAGAAGACTTCGCTTTTCATCTGAAGCAACGTGGCGGCATGCTGGCCAAGGGCCGCTTGCTCGGGATCCAGTTTCAGGAATTGTTCGGCGAGAGCCAGCTGTTCTCTTCCATGGCTGGTCATGCGAACGCCATGGCTGCGAAGCTGGCGGCCGGGATCGTCTCGCGCGGCTACGGGCTGGCTGCGCAGACCGAGACGAACCAGGTGTTTCCGATTCTCCCGAACGCCATCGTCGCCGGGCTGCAGAAGGCCTTTGCGTTCTACGTGTGGGGCAAGTCAGACGATGAGCATTCAGTGATTCGCCTGGTCACCTCGTGGGCCACTGACGAAGGACAGGTCGATGCCTTCTTGTCTCGCCTCGCTTCGGCCTAGTGGTGTCTGAGATGCTCGTCCGAACCTGCGATCGGCGCTACTTCATTTCGACGCGCTTCTTCAGCGCGCGAGTGCGCGCTGCCTCGGACGCCGTGGACACGTACGGCGAATCGGTTGCGAAGAAGCGCCAGAGTCGCTGTGCCCAGTCGCCGGCGTAGCCCACGCCGATGCGTGTGGCGCTTGTGACGCGCAGCCGGCGCTCGGGTTTGCGCGGGCGCTCGATCCACAGCCGTTGCCCCAACAGATCGGTGCCATTGAGTGTGCGATCGATGTGCATGGCGCGGCACAGCAGCCCGGGGCCCCAGGTCTTGTCGTCTATCCCTTCGACCGGCTCGAGTGCGCGCACAAGCACCGCCTGCGGCACGCGTTCTTCGCGCGTCACCACGTTGACGCAGTTCCAGAATCCGTAGATGAAATACACGTAGGCGTGGCCTGGCGGACCGAACATCACGGCGTTGCGTGGTGTCTGGCCGCGAGCCGAGTGGGCGGCGAGATCCTTCGGGCCGAGGTAGGCCTCGGTCTCGACGATGCGGCCCACGCGCCGCACGCCGGCGGCCTGGTGCACCAAGTGCATGCCGATGAGCTGCCGCGCGACGGTGAGCGTGCTGCGCGCATAGAAGTCGCGCGGCAGCTTCGAAGATGCCTCGGTCAAAGCGCGGCAAGACTCACGACGGCAGACATTCGAAGCGGCCTGCTTCCAGAGGACGGGCCGTTTTCGTCGTGGCGAAATTCTGAGAGGTCGTGTTCCACGGTGTTTGCGGCAGTTGAAGGGCCACAGGATACTTGGGCGCCTGACGATCCGCTCTGCGATTCGTCACGGCTGCTGCGTGGCCTCAGGCACCCGGTCGTTGATAGCCGGTGTTCGAGCCGAAAACCTTCTCGCGCTGAGACCAGTCGTGCGTCTGGTCCCACAGCGCCAGCACCTCGGGGGCCTCGGCCTCGAACTCGGCGTAGCGGGACGCCGGGCAGGTGCGCACGGTCAGCTCGAGACGATGACCCGACGGATCGAAGAAGTAGATCGAGGTGATGAAGTCGTCGTGGTTCGTCGGGCCGACCACCGTCAACCCCTTGGATTCGAGGTCCGCCTTGGCAACCGTCAGGGTGTCCAGGCTCTCCACCTCGAACGCGAAGTGCTGGATCCAGCTCGGTGTCTTCGGGTCCCGGCCGGAGGGCTCGCCCTCGTCCCGAGGCGCTTCGAAGAACGCGATGTTGCTGCCATCCTCCATCTCGAAGAAGATGTGCACGTGGGGGCTGTACCTGCCCGTCGACGGCACGTGGTCCTCGCCCATGGCGTGCGCGAACTTGAGCCCGAGCACACGGGTGTAGAAGTCGACGGTCTCGCGTGCGTCGCGGCAGCGGAAGGCGGCGTGGTGAAGTTTCTTGATGAGCATGGTGCCTCCAGGTCGGTCATGTCGCGGGAGGCGTCGCCTCGGGCAACGCCTGCCAGGTCGGGGAAAAGAAGGGCGCCGGGATCAGGATGCGCGACGACTGGCTCACCAGCAGCGGCAGCATCTTCTTGACGTAGGCCTTGAATTGCGGATCGGCCAATAAAGTGGCACGGCGCTGTTGGCGTTCGACGAGATCGGTGTAGGCCCACAGGTGCACGACCTGATTGAGTTCGCCGATCTCGGCCCGGTAGTAGCCGACCAGGCGGCCGAGGATGCGCTGCTGCACAGCCAGCCCCTCGGCCTCGTAGAGCGCGAGGTACTCGCCCACTTTGCCCGGATGGGTCGTGTAGACGCGCTCCTCGACCAGCATGGCGGCCGTGACGCTCAAGCCCGTTTGGTGCGTTGTTCGTGTGGATGGCATCACGGGCGCTCAATGCCGGCGTCCAGGACGACCTTCTGCCATTTGTCGATCTGCCCGGCGATGAAGCGCTGCGTTGCGGCGGGTGACCCCTCGGTGACCGGCACGCCGCCTGTGGCTTCGAGGCGCTGGCGAAGCGCCGGCTGCGCGAGGCTCTTGTGCAACGCGTTCGCCAGCCGGTCGAGGACCGGTGCCGGCAGGCCTTTCGGTGCGGCCAGCGCGGTCCATGACAGGACCTCGTAGCCGGTCACCGTGGTGGCCACCGGTTCGGCCTCCGACAACAGTGGATTGCGCTCCCTGGAGGTGATGCCCAGGACGCGAAGCCGCCCCCCTTGGACCTGGCTGCGTGCCACGGTGACGCTGTCGAACAGAACGTCCACCTGGCCGCCGATCACGTCCTGCAGCGGTGCGGTGCCGCCGCGGTACGGGATGTGGTTCAGCTTGATCTTGGCCATCGACTGCAGCAGCTCGCCGGCCAGATGCTGCGTGGACCCCAGGCCCACGGAACTGAAGCTGATCTTGCCCGGCTGCTTGCGCGCCATCGCGATCAGGTCGGGCATCGATTTGATCGGGCTGTCGGCGCGTGTGGCGATGACGAACGGGAACGTGGTGACGAGGCCGACCCACGAGAAGTCGCGCAGCGAATCGAAGGGCAGCTTCTCGTAGAAGGCGGCCGACGCGGCGTGACCACCCGTCAGCAGGATCAGGGTGTGGCCGTCCGGCGCGGCGTTCGCCACCAGCGTCGACGCGAGCCTGCCGCCAGCGCCAGTGCGGCCTTCAACGATGACGGGTTGCCCCAGCTCCCGAGCCAGCCCGTCAGCGACGATGCGGGCGATCGTGTCGGCGTTGCCGCCGGCAGCGAAGCCCTGAACGAGCGTGATGGGTTTGGTCGGCCAGGTTTGCGCGCCTGCGTGCAGCGCAAACAACAAGCCGGCAACGACGGTGGCACAGCGCGCGAGCATGTTGGAGCGGGTCATATCATGTGTCTCCGAGTCTGTTCTACGGACGAGGGCATGTCCTGCTCGGATTCTTGTTCGACGCTTCGCCCTCGCCATCTCAAATTCCACTGAATGGAAACGTCTTCGCAACGTCCGCCGGTCGGTCAAGTCGAACGTGCGATGCTGGTGATCCGGGTGCTGGCCAGCGCCGGCGCGGGCGGTGTGCCGTTGTCGGGGCTCGCAAATGTCACCCGGCTCGCGCCGTCCACGGTGCACCGGCTGCTCAGCAAGCTGATCCGGGAGCGTGTCGTGCGCCAGGTCGCCGATTCACGCTGCTATGCGCTCGGGCCGGTGGTGTACGAACTCGGGCTGGCCGCTGCCCGCCAGTTCGACATGCGAGCGATCTGCCGGCCGGCGGTGGAACGCCTCGCACGCGAGGCCGGCGACACCGTCTACGTGGTGATCCGCAGCGGCGACGAGGCCGTGTGCGTCGACCGGCAAGAAGGCCCGTCGCCGATTCGCGTGCTGACGCTCCAGCCCGGCAGCCGTCGTCCCCTCGGGCTCGGTGCGGGTGGCCTGGCGATCCTGGCGCACCTGCCCGACGACGAGCGCGCGTCGGTGCTGGCTGCTGTCACGCCCATCATCGTGCGGCAGTACCAGTTCCCCGCGCGCGCGCTGCGCGACTCGCTCGAGGACACACGGCGTCACGGCATCGCGTTGATCCGCAACCGGGTGACGGCCGGCGTGACGGCCATCGGCATGCCGTTTCGCGACACGCTGGGCCATTGCCTCGGCGCTGTCAGCATGGCGGGCATCAATGCCCGCATGACGCAAACGCGCGTCGACGCGATCAAGCCTCTGCTCGCGACCGCCGTGCGCGAGATCGAACGTTCGATCTCACGCCGGGTCGACTGATGTTCTGAGCGTCAGCGTGACCCGCGCCCGCCCTCGCGGTGCGGCTGCTCCGAAAATGTCACAGCAGATGCAAGCCACCGTCGCATTCGATGATGTTGCCCGTGACGAAGCCGTTCTCGACCAGAAAGAGCACGGCATGGCCGACATCCTCCGGACGGCCGACGCGGCCCACCGGCAGCGTCCGCGTCTGTTCCGCGAACACCTCGGCCTTGGCCGCGGCGGGCAGCCTGCTCCACCACTCGGTGTCGATCACGCCAGGCGACACGGCATTGACGCGGCTGGGTGCGAGTTCGCGCGCGAGCGAGCCGATCATGGCCTCGAGCGCACCGTTGATGGCTGCCAGGCCCGCGGTGCCGGGGCGGGCGATGCGCGCCGAGACGGCCGTGACGAAGGTGATGCTGCCTCCCGACCGCAACGCTGACAGGCCGGCCTGGGCCGCCTGCAACTGAGGCCAGAACTTGGCCTCGAAGCCGCGCCGCAGTGCCGCCAGGTCGAGCTTGTCGAACGGCCCCGCGCCTTCGCCGCCGCTGAGCGTGAGCACCAGATGGTCGACCGTGCTCACCTGCGCAAAGAAGGCGTCGAGCGCGGATCGATCGGTGGCATCGAGTGCCACACCGCTGACGAGGCCGCCTACGCCTTCGAGGGCGGCGCCCAGCCGCTTGCTGTCCCGTGCGACCGCGATCACGCGCGCACCTGCCGCGGCTGCGCGGCACACCACTTCCAGGCCGACGCCCGACGATCCGCCGAGCACCACGACGGTTTGCTGTTCGAGATTCATGATCTGCTCCTGCATTGGCATCCCGAGGGTTACGCACAGCGCGTCGCCCATGCGAAGAAATTACGCCGTACAGTGGTATCACTCAAATCGTTTGTTCTCATGATGAACATCAATGAGCGTGATTTCAGGGGGGTGGACCTCAATCTGCTGCTGGTGCTGCATGCGCTGCTCGAAGAGCGCAACGTCACACGCGCGGCGAGCCGGCTCTTCATCGGCCAGCCGGCGGTCAGCGGCGCGCTGAAGCGATTGCGGCATGCCTTCGGCGACGATCTGTTCGTGCGCACCTCGCACGGCATGGCACCGACACCGCGCGCGCTCGAACTGGCGGCTGTCATCGGTCCGGTGCTCGGTTCGTTGCAGCAGGCGCTGTCGACCCGCCCGTCGTTCGACCCATCGACCTCCGAGCGGGTGTTTCGCATCGGCCTCAGCGATGCGCTCGAAGTGGCCCTGATGCCGGAGTTGATGCAAGGGCTGGCGCAGGCCGCCCCGAAGGTGCGCGTGATCTCGCGCGTGGCGGACAGCCCGCGCGCCGCCGCACTTCTGGATTCAGGCGAGGTCGAGCTCGCCGTCGGCGTGCTGCAGGACGTGCCGACCTGGCAGCGCCGGCGAACCCTCTTCGACTGGACCTTCGTGTGCGTTTTCAACCCGCGGCACGTTCGGGTGCGGGCGGCGCGCATCACGCTGGCGGAATATTTGCGCTACCCCCACGTCATCACGTCGTTCAGCGCCAGCCTGAACGGCTACATCGACGATCGGCTGAAGGATCGCGGCTTGGTGCGCCAAGTGGTTTTCTCCAGCCCGCACTTCGCCACCAGCCCGCTGATCGTGAGACAAATGCCGGCCATCGCCACGGTGCCGACCTTTATTGCGCAGACGTGGCGCGACGCGTTGGGACTCAAGGTCAGCCCCCTTCCCATCGAGGTACCCACCCACAGTGTCGAGTTGTCGTGGACGGCCACGAACGACGGGGAGTCGGGCTTGCAGTGGTTGATCGGCGAAATGGAGGCGGCGTTCTCGCAAAGGAGATGGGAGAAGCGTTCCCTTCGACGCGAACCGTGATCCTCTGCCTACCTTCGAAGCAGGGGCGGCGACGAGTGCGGTCGTTGCGAGAAAACGCCTACAGCGGCGCGCGCGATTGCGCCCTGGTTTCGGTCGAATCGGCAAACGACAATGGTGTGCGCTGAATGGCGAGCTCCAGGAGTCCAAGTGCATCTCTTTCGTTGCAGCAAGTGCGGCCAGCGGGTCTTCTTCGAGAACCTCCATTGCGATGCCTGTGGCTCGAGTCTGGGGTTTGTCCCGGCCGAACACCAGATGATCGCGTTCACCGTCGGTGACGACGGTGCTTGGTCGCGGATCGGAGCGGATGGCCCGGCGCAACGCTCCTGCTCGAACTATGTTGTCGAGGGCGTCTGCAACTGGATGGTCGCGGTCGATGACCCGTCGGCCTTGTGCATCTCGTGTCGGACCACCGACATCATCCCGGCCCTGGGCAAGCCCGAGAACCGAGGCTATTGGCAGAACCTCGAGCGGGCCAAGCGGCGTCTCTTCTACACCCTGCTGGCGCTGAAACTGCCCTCGCCGAACCGCGAGGTCGACCCGGTCAACGGCCTGTCGTTTCGGTTTCTGGAAGACGTCAGTCCACAGCAGCGCGTGCTCACCGGGCACGACGAAGGCGTGATCACACTCAACATTGCCGAAGCAGACGATGCGCTTCGAGAAAAGATGCGCACGTCCCTGCACGAGCCCTATCGATCGCTCCTCGGGCACTTTCGGCACGAATCCGGCCACTACTACTGGGATCGGTTGGTTCAGAACACCGTGTGGATCGACGGGTTTCGCGATCTCTTCGGCGACGAACGCGCCGACTACGAAAGCGCGCTGAAGCAGCACTACGCGGCGCCGATGGCCGAGTGGCATCTCACCCACATCAGCGCCTACGCGAGCTCCCATCCCTGGGAAGACTTCGCTGAATGCTGGGCACACTACCTGCACATGGTGGACGGACTGGAGACAGCGGCCGCGTGGGGCCTGCACCTCGACCACGTGATCCCCGACGGGGCACCCCTCAAGGTGTCGCCCGTCGACCCGGGCACGGACTCGATCGAGGCGTCGCTGATCGAGCAATGGCTGCCGGTCTCGCAGTTCAGCAATGCGATGAACCGAAGTCTGGGGCTGCACGACAGCTATCCCTTCGTCGTGCCCGCCCCGGTGGTTGCGAAGCTGAACTTCATCCACCGCGTCATCGGTGCGGCGGGGCGCGGCGACGTGCCCATGAACTTCTCGTCCCCAGCGGCCATCGAGGTGGCAACGATCGGGGCAGCGGGATCCGTCGATTGACAGCCAAGTGGCCGAACCGGGCGCGATCCCGCGCCGACGATGACTAGAGCGCCGCTTGCACGGTCTCCGGCGAGCGCGGAATCGCAGCGTCGCCGCTCGGTGGCCTTCCGGGCTTGACGACGAACGAGTCGAAGCCGGCTTGTCGTGCACGTTCGAAATCCTCGGGCCGTCCGTAGCCGGTGACGGCCAGGTACCTGGTCGGGAGCCCGGCCAGCGTCTCCCTCAGGGTTCGAACCAAGCCGAATCCATCGCCGTCGGGCAGCCCGATGTCGCAGATCACGAGATCGGGGCAAAAGCTGCCGGCAATCTCCAGCGCCTGCGCGCCGTCTCCGGCCGTGACGACTTCGTTCCCCTGCAATTCGACGAGGGCACGCAGGCTTTCGCGCACATCGGCGTTGTCTTCGATGATCAGGATGCGGCATCCCGAGATCGACGAGAGATCCGCCACCGTCTCGAGATCCTCCGAGGGCTGCGCATGTCGAGGAATCGTCAACGTGGCCTCAGTGCCCAGCCCGATCCCTGCGCTGGCCAGTCGGAGTTCACCGCCGTGCAGGCGGGCCACGTGCTGTGCAATGGTGAGACCCACGCCCAGGCCGGAGCCGAAATCGCTCTGCGATCCCTGCACAAAGAGTTCGCAGGCATGGGGCAGGAAGTCGGGTGCCATGCCGCTGCCGGGGTCCTTGATCGAGATCGAGATGGCGTCGCTCGTGACGATCGTCGCCACCTCGATCGATGCAGCCTCGGGCGAGAACTTCGAAGCGTTGCCGAGCAGGGCGGTCAGTGCGGTCAACAGATGCTGGGCATCACCCTCGCCGACGATCGGGTCCGCAGGGGAGTTGATCCGCACGCTCTGCGAGCGGCGCTGGGTCTGAACCTGCACCTTCTCGACGGCTTGTGCCAGCAGGGCTGCGACGTCGATCCTTGCACGCTGAACCAGGACCTTGCCCTTGGTGATGCGCGTCACGTTCACCAGATCGGAGAGCAGTCCGCTGATCTGGCCGACCTGGCGCTCGACGATCTCTCGAACCAGCATCAGGTTGCGGTCGCCATGTTCGACGGTGCGCAGGATGGCCGCCGCGTTCGCAATGGCGCCCAGCGGGTTGCGCAGCTCGTGGGACAGCCGGGTCAGGAAATCCTCGCGCCGACGATCGGAGAGCCGCAGCGAGCGGGTGTGCTCGGCCAGCTTGTCTTCCATCTCCTTGCGGTCGGTGATATCGACACAGGTGCCGATGTAGCCGCTGAAGCTGCCGTTCTCGCCCCAGCGCGGGATGCCGGTGTCGAGCACCCAGCGGTAGACGCCATCGTGTCGCCTGAGGCGGTAGTCCATCGTGAACGGCTGCCGCTCCTCGAAGCTGCTCGAGTAGATGGCCAGGCAGCGCTCGAGATCCTCGGGATGCACCCCTTCGGTCCAGCCCTCTCCGACTTCGTCGCCGAAGCTGCGGCCGCGAAAGCGAAGCCAGGACTTGCTGAACCAGTCTCGAAACATGTCGTCAGCGGCCATCCATATCAGCACGGGCGCCGATTCCGTCGTCACCTTGGCGCGGCTTTCCAGCTCGTGGTTGCCACGCGCCGCTTCGACGGAAGCCGTCAGATCACGCAGCAGTAGAAAGAACGTCGGCAGGGCTTCTTGCGCCTCGGTGGCCGACAACAGGGTGACTTCGGCTTGACGCGAGGACCCGTCGGCGGCAGTCACCCGCAGTCGCCGTGTCCAGCCCTCTGCCAGGTCGCGCGGCAGGGTGCCGTCGTCCGACCACGACAAGCCGGTCAAGGTCGCGAAATCAGGGTACTCGCCACGCGATGCCAGCCAGTGCGCCGCCGCGTTCGCATGCAGCACGCGGCCGCTGTCGTCCAGCAGCAGCGCCGCATGGGGGTGCCGATCGAAAAACAGGTGGGATGCAGAGGAACCCAAAGGATTGAAGGTGGGCACGGTCGTACTCTCCGGTTCAGGGGCTGCTCGCCAGCGCGGCAGAAGTGGCCGGCATCGGCGCCGGGCCGCGTGCCCATGCGTCGATGGCCGCCAGGAGCTCAGACGGGTCGGCAGGCTTGACGAAATGGCGGTCGAAGCCGGCCGCTTGCGCGCGGACCCGGTCCTGCGCTTGACCATAGCCGGTCAAGGCCAGGATCAGCGCCTCGCGCATGGCCGGCAGCCGCCGCAGCCGGCGCGCGATCTCGTAGCCATCGAGCGTGGGCAAGCCGATGTCGAGCACGACCACGCCGGGGGCAAAGCTCTCGACCTCGGCGAGGGCGCGCAGTCCGTCGGTGGCGATGCTCACGGTCTGGTCATGCAATCTGAAGAAGGTTGCGATGCTTTCTGCGGCATCCACGTTGTCGTCGACGATCAGAATCCTGCAGTCCCTCGGCAGCGTGCTCGATGCCGCCGTCGAATCGGCGCGGGGTGTGGCCACGCTGTCGAGGCGAGGCAGTGTCAACACGAACTCGGACCCGCTGCCGACGCCATCGCTGTAGGCCTCCAGGCTGCCGCCGTGCAACACCGCCAGCCGGCGCGCCAGGGTCAGCCCGACACCCAGGCCGCCCTGAGCCCTGTCGAGCCCTCGCTGCCCCTGGGTGAAGAGGTCGAAGATCTGCGGCAACAGCTGTGCCTCGATCCCGATGCCTTCGTCCCGGACACGAATCGTGGTCTGGCAAGCATCGGCCTGGGTCGTCAGCTCGATCGACGAACCGGGCGGGCTGTACTTGGACGCGTTGTGGAGCACGTTGAAGACGATCTGGGCGATGCGCGCGAAATCGCCTCGGGTCACCACGGGCTCGGCAAACGGCTCGACGTGCAAATGCTGCCCGCGGCTGTCGATGGACGGCTGCGAGGTTTCGACGCAGTGCTCGATCACCTCGTTCAGATCGACCTCGTCCTGCGCCAGCACGATCTTGCCCTGGCTGATGCGTGCGACGTCCAGCAGTTCGTCCACCAGCCGGGTGATGTGGCGCAGCTGCCGGATCGTGATGTCGGAGGCCGCGGTGAATCGCGGCTCGGCCGGCCCCAGGCGCCGCATCACGTCGACGGCGGTGCGGATCGGCGCCAGCGGGTTGCGCAGCTCGTGCGACAACATGGCCAGAAACTCGTCCTTGCGCCGGCTGGACTCCTGCAATCCGTGCTCCGCCGCGCGGCGCTCGACGATCTCTGTCTGCAGGGTCTCGTACAGGCGGGCGTTCTCGAGCGCGGCTGCCGCCCGCGCACCCAGCTCGTCGAGCAACTGCCACTGCTTCAACGTGCTGCCATGGACTCCGGCTCTCGCCGCCACCATCATCACGCCGAGCACGTGGTCGCCATACAGCAGCGGGATCAGCGTGGCCGCGACGAAACGAGGCGTTGCGTCTTGCTTCCAGTGCGGCGGCGGGTCGAAGCCGGGTGCGTTCAATGCCAGCAATTGAGACGCGGTGAGCGGTGTCCGTTGCCGGCTGCGCATGGCGGCGTTGAGTGCAGCCAGAAGAGTCGGATTGAGCTCGCGCTGCGCGACGTCGCGCAGCCATGCGCGTTCACCCTCGGCCTCGGTGGCGACAAGGACTTTCTCCGACGACGCGTCGCCGTGGGCATACAAGACCATGGCCAAGGGTGCGAGGCCCGGAACAATGAGACCGGCCAACTCGCGCAGGCCCACCGCGACCTGCAGCGAGCGGTGCATGAGCAGGCTGGCGTTGGAGAGAAACGCGGATCGGCGGTCGTTCTCGTCGGCTGCGGCGCGGGCCGATTCCGCTGCGGCGAACGCGGCTTGCGCGTCCGCCTGGCGGCGAATCTGGCGTTGCATCGCGTCCAGCTGCACGAAGACCTGAACCTTGCTGCGCAGCACGTGGGGCACGACCGGCGACAGGATGTAGTCCACCGCGCCCAGCGAGTAGCCCAGCGTGGTCTGCATCTCGTCGGCATACGACGTGATGAAGATGATCGGCGTTAACGCCGAGCGCCTGTATTGACGAATCAGCGTGGCCGTCTCGAGACCGTCGATGTCCGGCATGTTGACGTCGAGCAGGATGACGGCGAACTCGCGCTGAAGGATCTCGCGCAAGGCGTCGCGCCCCGAGCGAACGAACACCAGGTTCTGGTTCAGCTCCTCGAGCACCGTTCTGAAGACGAGCAGCTTCTCCGCCAGATCGTCGACGATCAGGATGTTGGACTTTTCGTCGGCGTTCAACGCGGGGAGGGGTTCGAACACGGGCATCTCACTTGCACAGCCAGCCACGCAGAACGACAAGGAGGTACGCGGTGTCCACCGGCTTGGACAGGTAGTCCCAGGCCCCAGCATCGATGCACTTCTCGCGGTCGCCCTTCATCGCCTTGGCGGTCACGGCGATCAGCGGCAGGTCCTTGCCGCGCGGCAGCAGGCGCAGGCGCCGCATCGTCTCCATGCCGTCCATCTCGGGCATCATGATGTCCATCAACACGATGTCGATGGTGGGGTCGGTCTCGACCAGGCGAATCGCGTCGCGACCGTTTTCCGCCGAGACGATCACCATCCCTTCGGCGTCCAGCACGGTGGCCATCGCAAAGATGTTGCGCATGTCGTCGTCGACGATCAGCACCTTCCGGCCTTCGAGCGCCCGGTCGGCCTCGAACAGCGCCTGGGCCGAACGGCGCTCTGCGTCGGACATCGACGCTTCACCGCGATGCAGGAAGAGCGCCGTGGCGTCCAGCATGCGTTCCAGCGATTCGGCCCGACGCAGTGCGAACGCACTGTGGCCGCGTTCCCAGCGCGACGCGATTTCGCCGTCACCGCAGGCCAGCACGATGGGCATCTGCCTCGCCAGCGGGCGAGACTCCAGCGCTTCGATCACGTCCTCGGGGCCGAAGTCGGCGATGCTGCCGTCGGTGATGAGGCAATCGACATTGCCGCTCGCAAGCTCGACGCGCGCCGACGTGGCGGAATCGGCGAGGACGATCTCGGTCTCGGCATCGAGCGCATCGAGATAGTTCGAGCGCGCGCGTGTCGGCGCCATCATGACCAGCAGCCGCTTGTTGCGGCGGTCGGCAAACTCGAAGAGGAGGGCGAGCGCACCGTCGACCTCGTCGATCGACTGAAAAGGCTTGGTCAGAAAGCCGACGGCGCCCGCGTTCAGCGCGCGTTGCCGCGAGTCGTCGGTCGACACGACGCAGATCGGGATGTGGCGCGTTGCCAAATCCGTCTTCAGCCGCTCGAGAATTCGCCATCCTTCCATGTCGGGCAAGAAGATGTCGAGCGTGATCACCGCGGGCTGGTAGTCGCGGGTCATGGCGAGTGCGCTTGCGCCGCTCGTGCTGACGAGCACCTTGAAGCCGTTGCGCCTGGCCGCCTGCTGCAGCACCTTGGCGAAGGCCAGGTCGTTCTCGACGACGAGCAACACCTTGTCGCCGAGCAGGATGTCGGCGCGGTCGTCTTCGGCCGGGTTGGGGGCCAGAAAGACCTCGGCATCGCGGCTGGCGCTGGCGTCCAACTGCGCGGGCGCGGGCGGATAAGAGGGCCGGATGTCGGCGAACTCCGAGGGCACCCAAGCCGCGGGAGGCGACACCTCGGAGAGGCCCGCCAGGTTGCGGGCATGGCGGCCGGCTCGCGACAGGTTGTGGGTCTGCGGCAGATAGAGCGTGAAGGTGCTGCCCCGAGACGGCGCGCTGATCAGCCGGATCTCGCCACCGAGCAGGCGGGCCAACTCGCGGCTGATGGCCAGCCCGAGGCCGGTGCCACCGTACTTTCGCGATGTCGACCCATCGGCCTGCTGGAACGCTTCGAAGATGATCTGCTGCTTGTCGGGCGAGATGCCGATGCCCGTGTCCGTCACGGCGAAGGCGAACACCTGGCCGGCGCGGTTGAGCTCCTCGTTGTCGCGAGCCCAGCCGCTGGTGGCGACGCTGACCGTGAGCGACACCGAGCCGTGGTGCGTGAACTTGAAGGCGTTCGACAGCAGATTCTTGATGATCTGCTGCAGGCGCTTGACGTCGGTCACGATCGTCTTCGGCAGCGGCTGTTCCGCGACGATCTCGAAGTCGACATGCTTCGCTTCGGCGACGTGCCGGAAGCTGCGGTCCACCGAGCGCTCAAGGTCTTCCATGCGAAGTTCGCTGACATCCACGGCGACCGTGCCGGACTCGATCTTGGACAGATCGAGAATGTCATTGATCAGCATCAGCAGGTCGTTGCCCGAGAGGTGGATCGTCTTGGCGGACTCGACCTGCCGGCTCGTCAGGTTGCCTTCGCTGTTCTTGCACAGCTGGTCCGACAGGATCAGCAGGCTGTTCAACGGCGTGCGCAGTTCGTGCGACATGTTCGCGAGGAACTCCGACTTGTACTTGGAGGTGAGCGCGAGCTGCTCGGCCTTCTCTTCCAGGGCCTGGCGCGCCTGCTCGACTTCCTGGTTCTTGCGCTCGACTTCCTGGTTCTGGTGCACCAGCAGACGCGCTTTCTCCTGCAGTTCCTCGTTGGTCTGCTGGAGCTCCTGTTGCCGGCTCTGCAATTCCTCGGCCAACGACTGCGACTGCGTGAGCAAGTCCTCCGTGCGCATGTTCGCGCTGATGGTGTTGATCACGATGCCGATGGACTCGGTGAGCTGGTCGAGAAAGGCCTGGTGCGCCGGATTGAAGCGCTCGAGCGAGGCGAGTTCGAGCACGCCACGCACCTCGTCTTCGAAAACGACCGGCAGCACGAGCACGTCCAGCGCCGCCGCTTCACTCAGACCCGTGGCGACGCGGAACGCATCGTTCGGCACGTTGGTCAGCAGGATCTTCTTCTTCTCGATGGCGCACTGGCCGACCAGGCCCTGGCCCAGGTCGACCTCCTTGCCGTGCGAGTTCTGGCCACCCGACGCATAGCTCGCAAAGAGCCGCAGCTTCGGCGTGTTGGCGACGGTCGTCAGCACGTAGAACTCGGCCTGCTGGGCGCCGACCACCGGCGCGAGTTCCGACAGGATCAGCTGGCCGACGGTGAGCAGGTCTTTCTGGCCCTGCAACATGCGGCTGAACTTCGCCAGGTTGGTCTTCAGCCAGTCCTGCTCGGTGTTCTTCTGTGTCGTGTCCTTCAGGTTGCGGATCATCTCGTTGATCGTGTCCTTCAGCGCGGCGACCTCGCCTTGCGCCTCGACCGTGATCGAGCGCGTCAGGTCACCCTGCGTCACGGCCGTCGCCACCTCGGCGATGGCGCGCACCTGGGTCGTGAGGTTGGCCGCGAGCTGGTTCACGTTCTCGGTCAAGCCCTTCCACGTGCCTGCCGCGCCCGGCACCTTGGCCTGGCCACCGAGCTTGCCTTCGACGCCGACTTCGCGCGCGACGGTCGTCACCTGATCGGCGAAGGTGGCCAGCGTGTCGGTCATGCTGTTGATGGTGTCGGCCAACGAAGCGATCTCGCCCTTGGCTTCCACCGTCAGCTTCTGCTTCAGGTCGCCGTTGGCGACGGCGGTCACGACCTTCGCGATCCCGCGCACTTGGCCGGTCAGGTTGCCGGCCATGAAGTTGACGTTCTCGGTCAGGTCCTTCCAGGTGCCCGACACGTCGCGAACCTGCGCCTGCCCGCCGAGTCGGCCCTCGGTGCCGACCTCGCGCGCCACGCGCGTCACCTCGGCAGCGAACGACGACAACTGATCGACCATCGTGTTGATCGTGGCCTTGAGCTCCAGGATCTCGCCCTTCACGTCGACGGTGATCTTCTTCGACAGGTCGCCGGCCGCGACCGCCTTGGTCACGTCCGCGATGTTGCGCACCTGGCTCGTCAGGTTCGACGCCATCAGGTTCACCGAGTCCGTCAGGTCCTTCCACGTGCCTGCCACGCCTTGCACGTCGGCCTGACCACCCAGGATGCCTTCGGTGCCGACCTCGAGCGCGACACGCGTGACCTCCGCCGCGAACGAGCGCAACTGATCGACCATCGTGTTCACGGTATTCTTCAGCTCGGAGATCTCGCCCTTCACATCGACCGTGATCTTCTTCGAGAGGTCGCCGGCCGCGACGGCCTTGGTCACGTCGGCGATGTTGCGCACCTGAGAGGTCAGGTTGCCGGCCATGAAGTTGACCGACTCGGTCAGGTCTTTCCACGTGCCCGCGACGCCTTGCACATCGGCCTGGCCGCCCAGGATGCCTTCGGTGCCGACCTCGCGTGCGACGCGCGTGACCTCGGCGGCGAACGAGCGCAGCTGGTCCACCATGGTGTTGACGGTGTTCTTCAGCTCCAGGATCTCGCCCTTCACGTCGACGGTGATCTTCTTGGACAGGTCGCCTGCGGCCACGGCCTTGGTCACGTCGGCGATGTTGCGCACCTGAGAGGTGAGGTTGGACGCCATCGAGTTGACCGACTCGGTCAAGTCCTTCCAGGTGCCGGCCACGCCTTGCACGTCGGCCTGGCCACCGAGCTTGCCTTCGGTACCGACCTCGCGCGCGACCCGCGTGACCTCAGCGGCGAACGACGAGAGCTGGTCGACCATCGTGTTGATCGTGTTCTTCAGCTCCGAAATCTCGCCCTTCACATCGACCGTGATCTTCTTCGACAAGTCGCCGGCGGCGACGGCGGTCGTGACCTCGGCGATGTTGCGCACCTGAGAGGTCAGGTTGCCGGCCATGAAGTTGACCGACTCGGTCAAGTCCTTCCAGGTGCCCGCGACACCCTGCACATCGGCCTGGCCACCGAGCTTGCCTTCGGTGCCGACCTCGCGCGCGACCCGCGTCACTTCCGCGGCGAAGGATCGCAGCTGGTCGACCATCGTGTTGATCGTCGCCTTCAGCTCGAGGATCTCGCCCTTGACGTCGACGGTGATCTTTTTCGACAAGTCGCCAGCCGCGACGGCCTTGGTCACGTCGGCGATGTTGCGCACCTGGCTCGTCAGATTCCCGGCCATCGAATTCACCGAGTCGGTCAAATCCTTCCAGGTGCCGGACACGCCCTTGACCTCGGCCTGGCCACCAAGCCGGCCCTCGGTACCGACCTCGCGCGCCACGCGCGTCACCTCGGCGGCGAACGACGAGAGCTGGTCGACCATGGTGTTGATCGTGGCCTTGAGCTCGAGGATCTCGCCCTTCACGTCGACGGTGATCTTCTTCGACAGATTGCCGGCGGCCACGGCCTTGGTCACGTCGGCGATGTTGCGCACCTGCGAGGTGAGGTTCGAGGCCATCGAGTTCACCGAATCGGTGAGGTCCTTCCAGGTACCTGCGACACCTTGCACCTCCGCCTGCCCACCCAGCTTGCCCTCGGTGCCGACCTCGCGCGCGACCCGCGTCACCTCGGCGGCGAACGAGCGCAGCTGGTCGACCATGGTGTTGATCGTGTTCTTCAGCTCCGAGATCTCGCCCTTCACATCGACCGTGATCTTCTTCGACAAGTCGCCGGCGGCGACGGCGGTCGTCACCTCGGCGATGTTGCGGACCTGCGAGGTCAGGTTGCCGGCCATGAAGTTGACCGACTCGGTCAGGTCCTTCCAGGTGCCGGCCACGCCTTGCACGTCGGCCTGTCCACCGAGCTTGCCTTCGGTGCCGACTTCGCGCGCCACGCGGGTCACTTCGGCCGCGAACGAACGCAGCTGATCCACCATCGTGTTGACGGTGTTCTTCAGCTCCAGGATCTCGCCCTTCACGTCGACGGTGATCTTCTTGGACAGGTCGCCCGCGGCCACGGCCTTGGTCACGTCGGCGATGTTGCGCACCTGCGAGGTCAGGTTGCCGGCCATCGAATTGACCGAATCCGTCAGGTCCTTCCAGGTGCCCGAAACACCCTCGACCCGGGCTTGCCCGCCGAGTGATCCTTCGGTGCCGACCTCGCGCGCGACGCGCGTCACCTCGGAGGCAAAGGAGCGGAGTTGATCCACCATCGTGTTGATGGTGTTCTTCAGCGTCAGAAACTCACCCTTCACGTCGACGTCGATTTTCTTCGACAAGTCGCCCTTGGCGACGGCCGTCGTCACGTCGGCGATGTTGCGCACCTGGTCGGTCAGGTTGCCGGCCATCGAGTTGACGGAGTCGGTCAGATCCTTCCACGTGCCCGCGACGCCCTTGACCTTGGCCTGCCCGCCGAGCTTGCCTTCCGTGCCGACCTCGCGCGCGACGCGCGTCACCTCGGCCGAAAAATTGCCCAGCTGCTCGACCATCTTGTTGATCGTCTTCGCGGTCCGCAGGAACTCGCCTTCGAGCTCGCGCCCCTCGACCTCGAGCGCCATGCTCTTGCTCAGGTCGCCCTGGGCCACGGCGCCGATCACGCGCGCCACCTCGCTCGTGGGGTGGACGAGGTCGTCGATCAGCGCGTTGATCGACTCGATCGACTCGCCCCAGAATCCGCGCGTCTCGGTGAGGACTGCGCGCTGCTTGAGCTTGCCTTCCTTGCCGACGACCTGGCGCAGGCGCGCCAGCTCGGCGGCCATCATGGCGTTCTGCTCGACGACATCGTTGAACACGTCGGCGACCTTTCCCGCCACACCCTCCCAGTGCACGGGCAGGCGGACGGTCGAATCCCCTCGTCTCAGGTTGGTCAGCGCAGAGAGAAGCTGAGACATTTCTTGCGGGACGCTGATCGCGCCCTCATGTTCCAGCACCTTCATCTCTTCACTCCCTGGTGTGTGAGCATTGGCCACGAAGGTGGCGCATGAACTTGTAACGATATCGCCGGAACACCGCGCCGCGTAGAAAGAAAATTTCTCTTACTTCCGTAGGAGGCGTCCTACAGCAGGGGATGCCGGAGAGCGCATCTGCGACCGTCGTTTGAGTGTCCTGGCCTCAGCCCCGAGGATGGGTGCGGGGCATCGGCATCGACAAAACCCTGCGCAGGGCATCGATGTCCACGGGCTTCAAGAAGTAGTGATCCGCGCGGTGCATGGCGCTGGCGACGCGGTGGTCGTTCACGTCGCGGCCGGTCATGGCGATCAGAATCACGTCGTCGCCGTATTGCTCCCGGAGGGTGCGCGACAAATCGCAGCCGTCCATGCGCGGCATGCCGATGTCGAACAGCACGACGTGGGGGCCGAACTCCTCGGCGACTTCCAATGCTTGCAAACCGTCGAAGGCGGTTCTTGCATGGAACCCTTCCAGCGCCAGCACCATGGCCATCGTCTCCGCAGCGTCGCGGACGTCGTCGACAACCAAGACCCGCAGTTCGTCAGCCATGAATGAAGTCCCTGCAGATGAGGCAGCGGCTCTCGCGGGCGGACACCCCGATCCGCGACAGTCTAGCCAAATTCATGTGCAAGGCTTGGCCTGGCTGTCCCAAGGCCGACCCAACGGCTCAGGCTGTGGCGAGGTGGGCGCAGAAATCGAGCAGTTCTTCGATTTCAGTGGACTTGTCGAACACGGCGTTGGCCCCCAGCGCGGCGGCGCGCCTGCGAACCTCCGGCGTTGCATAGTTGGTCACGACCACTACCCGCTGCTCTGCAGCGCGGTCGCCGCATTCCGCCAGGATCTGGAGTCCCGAGCCGTTGACAAGAAAGAGGTCGACGATGAGCAAGCGCCACGCCGAGCGATGCCCGCGCAGCCACGCTATCGCTTCGAGCGTGCCAGTGGCGCTTCCCAGCCATTCGACGCCCACCACTTCGTCCAGGGCTTCGATCAGACCCTGTCGAACGAGATGGTTGTCCTCGATGATGAAAGCAGGCAGCGGCACCGACATTTTTCGGTCGAGAGAGGTTCGTAGTACCCAATGTAGTCACCACAGCGGGCGTGGGCAGTAGGACATCGCGCCGAATCGCCTGCAACGACGAACGAGGCGCGCTGACATGCGGCAGGCGCGCGGTCCTACGGTCGGCCCGCGGCCTCCGCGAAAGAATGGGTGCGTCGCCGCCTGTCAGGAGGAATGCCATGAGGAGCCCGGACGCCACTTCAAGTCGTGATCGATCCAGCGGTTGGAAGAGTGCCTTCGTTGCGCGCCTCGTCAGGCTGTGCCCGGACGTGGGGGCAGAGGCGGCGGCCGAAGTGTCGGAGGCTGCGCACGTGACCAATCAGGGCATGCCACCGGCGATCGCAGCGGAGGAGTGGGCGGCACTGTGGGTGCGCAGGGTTCGGCCCCAGGCGGACATCCCTGCACCCGCTCCGCAGAGTCAGCGCTTGCCGCCCGAGGTCGGTCCAAAACCTCCGGAGAGTCTGCCCAAGGCTCAACGCTCGTCGAATCGATCTCTCGATCCCGGCCGGCATGCGTAGCTGTTTGCCGAGTTCACGTCGCCTCGCCCGACGTACTGAGGGTAACTGGGATAGGGGCACAGGGGACGCGAGAACGACGCACCGCCGATGCCCGCCGGGCCGGTGCTGCTGGCTTGCTTCCATGCCAGCGTGGGGTTGGACGGGTAGCCAGGCACCTCGTTGCGCTCGACCCATTTGGTGAGCGTGGTCAGCAGATCGGTCGAGTCGGCGCCATCGCCGCCACCGCAATGCTGCACCCCCGGAGCTATGTAGAGGCGCAGATTTCTGCTGGTCTCGTCGTCGTCTTGGCTCAATGACTTGAAGAAATTGACGCTGACATAGGACGGAACCACCGGATCTTCCCAGCCGTGGAAGAGGATCAGCTTCTTGCCCCTGCGCAGGAATTTCTGGATGCCGTCCGCGCCGCCCGTCATGCTGTAGACGCCGTCGAGAACGGCGGCCACATCGTCGAACTGGTTCGGGATGTCGTAGGTCATCGGGTTGACCGGTGTGGGCGAGCGGAACGCGAGCGCGAGGAACCCGCTTCCCAGGCCGTTGGAACTGGCGACGACATTGGCCAGGTTCGTGGTTCCGGACCAAGGCGCGCCGACGACCCGGCGGTCCAGTACCAGGGGGCTGATATAGCCCTGAACCCGATCGACGTCCGCATCGCTGAGGCACGCCGGATTCGGTACGCCGGTGCAGCGCATGCTCTGCACCACGCGCGAGATGTTGCAGGCGTGCACATTGCTGACGATGCCGTCTCGAACGCCGTCCAACCCATCACAGGCTTCCACCACGGCCGCGTGAAGCGCAGCGCCCTGGGCCGGCGTGATCGCACCCAGCTGGACGGTCTGGGCCCACTTCGACGTGAGGCCCGGCATGTCACTGCCACCCACGCGGTCCTTGGCGTGGCCCCAGACCCCATCGCCCCCGATCACGCCGTCGAAATAGTCGGCGAAGTTCGATGCGGCGACGGAAGCATTCTTGCCGCCGTTCGAGCACCCGCTGAAGTAGCTGTAGCGGGCCTGCTGCCCGTAGTAGCTTTGCATCAACGCGGCCGCGACCAGGTGGGTGTCGTAGATCTTCGCCGTCGCGTAGCTGAGACTGAAACCTCGGTCCACGGCGAAGGATGGGCCCGGATGGGCGGCGCCGCGGTGGCCGCCGTTGTCAGCCGTGGTCACGTAGCCGTTGGCGACGAGGTCGTTGCCCGCGGCGGCGAATGAGCTGCCCGCGTGCGGGACCATTCCGTCGAAGCCCCCGCCACCCGTCTGGAGGTAACGGTTCTTCCAGTTGTCCGGCAGGTTGATCTGCACGTCGTGCTCGGGGGCCACGGTGGCGTTGACCTGGCAGTAGTTTCCGGACGGGGATGTCATGTAGACCGCACCCGTGACCGTCGTGTTGGGAATCTTCAAGTTGACCGCCGCGGCGCAGGTCGCTGCGCCCGGGGCGCTGACCGCTTGAAAGGTCGCGCAGACCATCACGCCGAAGGCCATGGCCCTCGACAGTTGACGGCGCCCGCGATCGCGCATGACGGCGCTGGGACGTGCTGCTCTCGAGATGATTTTCATCGTTGTCTCCTGGTTGTGAACTTTCGGGCCATCGCCAGGACGCTCGCCGTCAGCAGCCCGAGCGGCTTAGTCAACCTCGCACCATGGATAATCAAACTTCTCTCCATCGCGCTGGTGGTAGACGGCCGAAGAGGCGCAGGCCCTGGTTGCGGCAGCGTTGTCTCGAGGTCTCTTGACCGACCTGTCGCGTCATGGCTCAGCAGATGTTTTAAAACCGACCGGTCGGTTTATTAATTGTAGAAAGCGAGAACGAGCAGGCAGATGCGGACAAACCCGCGCGGGCGGGCATCGCATGCGGCTGCACGGCGCGCTTCTGTTCCACTCGATCCAACCCGTGAGGATTCATGGCACGCACGAGAGCACACAACTACGAAGACCAGAAGGAGTCGATCCTCGTGGGTGCCGCTGACATGTTCGCGCGCAAGGGTTACCTCGGGACGTCGATGAACGACGTGGCCGAGGCCTGCGCGCTGTCGAAGGGGTCGCTGTATCACTACTACCGCGACAAGGACGAGCTGCTGATCAGCATCGCCGAAAACCACGTCACGCGACTCGTCACGCTGGTGAGGTCGGTCGAGCAGGACGAGACGATTCCGGCACGCGATCGACTGCAGGTGCTCATCACGCGGTTCCTCATCGAGTACTCGGACGCGCAGAATTCGCACCGTGTCCTGACCGAAGACGTGAAGTACCTCCCCGAGGCGGCGCGGCAGCGCATCCTGGACCAGGAGCGCGTGGTGGTGAAGGGCTTCGCGGACGCGATCGCGGTTCTGCGCCCTGACGTCAAGGCCGCCGAGCTTCACAAGGCTGTCGCGATGCTGCTCTTCGGGATGTTGAACTGGCTGTTCACCTGGCTGCGCCCGGATGGCAGCCTCACGCACGCGACCATCGCGCCGCTGGTCTGCGAGCTTTTTTTCAACGGTCTCGGAGGCATGCGCGAGATGAGCAAGAAGCCGAAGCCCAAGTCGCTGCCGGCGACCCGAGTCAAGGCCTAGGCCGTCTGCCTCCCGTGCGGGCACGCGCCGACGATCTTCGCGGCGCCGAGGAGCATTTCGTCACGCGCCGAGGGTGGCCTCCAAGGGTTTGCACGTCCCTCATCGAGTTGCGATTGCCCCATCCTCGTTCTTACAATAAACCGGACGGTCGGGTTATTAATTGACGGAACTTCGGCCGCCACCGGCTCGCTGTTCACTCAGGAGCAAAAGAGGGCATGGGCAAAACTTCAGCGAAGGCGGCGATTCGTTCGCCTTCAGTGACTTCCTTCGTGGGTCGTCTTCTCGGGTCGCTCGCCATCGCCGCGGCCATCGTGCTGATTGACAGAGCGCTCGGCAGTTCGGCATCTGCCCAGGTCATCGCGTTGGTGGCTGGTCTCCTGCTGGCGCTCGGATACGTCGTCGATACCCGCATGGGCCTCGGTCGCGCCCGGCGTGTGCAATCGGGGCCGGTGGCCGATGTCGTGCCGACGCTTCGAGCCGATGCCCTCGGCGTCGCCATGGCAGCGGCTTCCGCGGCCCATGTGATGGACGGCTGTGCCCGCGTGTCTGGTGAGCAGGCGCTGCTCGCCGAAAACGTGGACAGCGCGAGTCGAGAGACCACGATCGCCATCGATCACGTGTCCGACAGCACGCAGCGCATCGCGGCGTCCACCGAGGGGAGTTTGCATCGTGCCCGCCAGACTGCTCAGGATCTGAGAAGCGGCAGTGAGCAGGCGCGAGATGCGGCTTCGTCCATGCAAGCCTTCTCGGCCACCGTGCATCAGGTCAGCCAGCAATGCGCCGAGGTCGCGTCCGTCAACGAACGCGTCGGTGCCATCTCGCGGCAGACCTCGATGCTCGCGTTGAACGCCGCGATCGAGGCTGCCCGGGCAGGAGAGTCCGGGCGCGGGTTCGCGGTCATCGCCAAGGAGATCCGCGAACTGGCGGACGAAGTCTCGGCCGTGACGCAAGCGAGTCAGGCCACAGTGGCTGTCGCACAGGACCACGCGAGGGCGGCGGCCGACCACAGCACGCAGGTCTGCGAGAAGATCGAATCCGTCCTCGCCGCGATGGCACAGGGCAGCGCGGCCTGCGACGTCATGTTGGCCGAGTTCGAACACACCTCCAGCCAGTTCTCGCTCATCGCGGCCGCGGCAGAGCAGATGGCGGCGTCGAACGCTCAGGTCCTGACCAGCGTCACCCGGTCCAAGCAGTTGAGCGCGGAGATATCGACGCGCCTGCAGAGCGCGGCAACGATGTCTCACACGGCGCTTGCGTCGACCGAGGCGATCCAGGAGGTTCTCGGTGGGTTCGATGAAGGGGAGGGCGACTTCGAGCACACGCTGCAGCGGTGTCGCCATTGGCAGTCGCAAGTCGAGCAGGCGATCGGTGCGCTCTTCAAGGGCGGCCAAGACGTTTTCGACAGGCACTACGAGGCGATTGCCGGGACGAACCCCGAGCAGTTCCGGGTGTCGTATCAGCAGGCGTTCGAGCGCACGCTCCAGCCCTTGCTCGACCAGGCGCGCAGCGAATTGGGGGCGCTGGCGTGCACCTGCATCGCCGGCGACGGCTACATGCCCACGCACAACACCGACTTTGCAAAGCCGCCGAGCGGAGACCCGGGTGTCGACATCAAAGCATGTCGCGACAAACGAATCATGACCGACCGCCACGGTCAGCGCGCCGCGACCTATCCGGGGCGCTTGCTGCTGCAGACCTTCGTGCGTGACAACGGCGACCTCACTGCAGAAGTCGCTTTGCCGATCCACGTGAAAGACCGCCGATGGGGTTCGATGCGTTTCGGCTTCGATCCCGCGAGCCTGCTTGGGCGCTCAGCGGCGCGGCCGACGAGATAGCGAGCCGGGCGGGCCCGTGAGGGCATCGCTGCCGAACAACCATAACGAACGTCGAACGGAGACAAAGAATGCGACAACGCACGAAGCGTGAGCCACCCGAGCCGGCCAGCGAGCAGCGGCCGCGAAGGAGATGGTTGCAGTTTGCGGCGTCCCTGGTGCTTGTGCCGACCGCATTCCGGGTGACCCATGCGCAGAGCGACGGAGGCGACATCTTGATAGGCCAGTCGTGCCAACTCACCGGACCGCTGGCACCCCTGTCCAGCGAGATTCGCGAAGGCGCGAAGTGGTATCTGGACGAAGTGAACAGGAAAGGTGGTGTTCGCGGCAGGCGCATCAAGGTTCTCGTGCTGGACGACGGCTACGACCCCAAGCGCACAGCCGAGAACACGAAGCAACTCGTCGAACGAGACGGGGTCGTCGCCTTGTTCAACTTTGCGGGCACCCCCACCACGCTGGCGGCTTTGCAGACGCTGCGCCAAAGCAAGGTTCCGTTGGTCGCGCCGTTCACGGGCTCCGATGCCCTCAGAGGCACGTTCGAGCGCTATGTGTTCAACGTGCGTGCCGGCTATTCCGATGAGATCGACAAGATCGTTCAGCACCTGAGCACCGTCGGCGTGCGTCGTGCCGGCGTGGCGTACCTGAACAACGCCTTCGGCAAGAGCGGGCTGGAGGCAGCAAAGACGGCGGCGGCCAAGTACGGTGTCAGCCTCCTGGGTGAGGCGCCCTTGCAGGTCGACGGAAGCGGCCTGAAGGAGGTGGCGACGACGATGAGCCGTTCGCAACCACCCGCCATCATTCTTGCCACCGCCGGGAAAGTCACCAGCGACTTCATCGCCGCCTACATGGACATCGCTCCCGGCACGCAGTTCTACGCGCTGTCGGTGGTCAGCTCCCAGCAACTGACCCAGACGCTGGGGCCGCGTGGCCGCGGCGTCGCCATGACGCAGGTCATGCCGTACCCCTGGGGCGGTGGCTCGCGTCTGGCCCGGGAGCTCACCGAACTCGCCAAGAGCAACGGCGCCACCAGCGTCACCTACAACCACATGGAAGGCTATGTGTCGGCGAAGGTCCTCGTCGAGGGCCTTCGCGCCGCGGGGCCGACACCGACGCGCGAAAGCCTGGTCCAGGCGCTCGAAAGTCTGCGCGAGCTCGATCTCGGCGGGTTTGCCGTCCGCTTCTCGGACAAGAACCACAACGGGTCCACGTACGTCGAGCTGACCATCGTCGGCAACGACAAGAAGATCGTCCGATGAGATCGGACGCCCTCACTTGATCTGCGATTCCTTGTAGTAGCCACTGTCGATGAGGATGGGCTTCCAGTTCGACAGGTCGACGCTGACCGGCTTGAGCAGGTAGGACGGCACGATCTTCACGCCGTTGTTGTAGG
>Ga0307509_10002371_pt1 | contig 30651 bp, 38 predicted proteins | sample 10_EM_MG_FD_202245 | JGI IMG/M metagenome (GOLD analysis project Ga0307509, IMG submission 202245) | Populus trichocarpa ectomycorrhiza microbial communities from riparian zone in the Pacific Northwest, United States - 10_EM | ecosystem: Host-associated > Plants > Roots > Unclassified | place...
TAAAGAAGAAGTTAGCTGAGGTTCTACCTTTGGTTTGGGAGAGTATCCCTTCTGAATTCTTTGAGAAATTGTGGAGGTCTATGCCAAAGAGGGTGGCAGCTGTTCTAGAAGCAAGGGGAGGATATACTACAAAGTATTAATTTATGTAATAGGTAGTATCATTAATTTTTTTAATTTTTATTTTCTATACTACTCATGATCGTGGACATTCAATTGTGGTTGAACATTGTGAAGATTGCCCGGGGAACCTACGGGCGGCAACCCACAGACACCATGGCGCAACCAGCGACATGTCTTGAATCACGAACACTTTTGCCGAGGGACTGTAAGTCCTCTGCAGCCTTCGAATATAAGCATTTACCGTTGTCCTATCCCTATGGATATCCCCACTACTCCGGCCACCACCCTTCCCGTCCTCCTTTACTCTTTTTCCACTTCCGGTAGTAACACTTTCCTATGGGCATTGGCGTCCCTCCTTCTAGCCCATCTCGCAAGCCCGTCCTCGGAAAACCTCCTTTGCTATGACCGGTCGAAGGAAGTCTTGTGTCAGGTCTGAACCACAAGGGAGGAGAGCAGATGAGTAAGAAACCGATAATATGTGTGCAAGCAAGCGTGCGTTAGTTTCAGCTAGCTAATAGGACAGCAGATAGAATTATATCCAGATGAGCAGTGCCTCCAAACACCTCTCCAGGTTCCCACCAGCCCTCATTCTCACCCCAAAACATCCCACAACAAAAGGAAAACATGAACCATCCGATCATGTTCTCGAGCCCTCTACACCTCTCCCATAAGCCCGGACGAGACCCTCCCCTCCTGTACAAACATTCCCGACCCACTCCAAGTTCCTAATAACCCCCCCATCCTCCCTCTACTTTTCTCCGAAATGTTCTAATACCTCACGGACTGCAGGGGGTGCTTGTTCAAGCTCCCCGAGTATTTGCGAGTGTTGCCGAGTCAGTATCTATAAGCACTTTTTCCTATGTCTTGCAGGGGAAAAGTAGAGTGCTACTGTATTATGAAGATCCTTTCTATAGACTAGACTTTCATTCATTGTATTTAGAATCGTGGCTTGTCTCCAGTTTTTGCTTCCCCCTCTCGTTCACTTCGTAGGCACCTCAGTCCTTTAATTCTCTTCTTTTCTCCCAAATGATTAATGTAGACTCGCGTTAAAAATAAAAATAAAAAGTATAGACATCATAAGCGAGTAGCCACGCAAGAGTTAACTCTAATCAGATTCTCGAGTTTACTATCCCTATTCCCACTCACTGCAGCGAAAGGTGGACATTTCGAGATTTCAATGCACACGCTTTCACCTGTTCCTCAGGCGCTATAGGTACCGGACAACTGGATCAAGCGATATGCCACCGGAGTTTGTTCCTCTGGCAAGCTTTGGCTCCCTTCCGGTTCCTCATATCCCCCAAGGGGCCGAGCAGCTCGCCTATTACTATTATTATTTTTCCGCGCCCCCTCTCACGAGCAGAGAAACCAGATAGCACATGGCCAGGTTTGCCGAATTTTTTATCGTATGGGGTAGGAACGGGGACACGAGAGCAGTAAACCCACGGCAGCACACCATATCGTGAAAGCAAACCAAAAAAAAAAAAAGAAACAAAGCCGAATTGAGATCTATTTATTTATTTAAAACAGGGTGAAGAGCTTTAGGCTGCCGAAGGTCAGATAATTGTGGTTCGTGCATGGAGAGATCAGCTAAGAATTGGGACCTGGTTATTATGGCTTGTGTGTCGCAGGAAGGGCGAGCGGGGTATCAATTCTTGATTTGGGGGCGGGGAATAATTAGTTTGTGGTGGGTGGGTCGGTGATAGCTACAGGGGTATCTGTATCATACTCGTACACTTAGTTCTCGGGTTCGGGGGGTTCGGCGAGCGCAGGGGGGGAGGGAGGGAAGGTTGTTGGTTTTTTAGCTGTTCCCCCTCCCGAGAAAAAAAAACTACCCCTCGAGGGGTCCAAGCGAGCGAGTGAGGGGTTGTGAAGGAGGGAAGGAAGAAAGGAAGGAATCTTTAGGATCATTTTTCTCTGAACTTCTACTACTCCGCAGGGCCTATCTACCCAACCGACTAGACAACCGACTATCTGGCTGATAAATAAAGAGCCCAAAGAAGGGCCTACATGAACATTTCTTTACTAGGATCGACATCATCGCAATCGGTAGTGCTAACCACCTCCCTCCACTCTTCGAGCATCTCTTCCCCCCTCTTCAAAGCCGCCTCAACAAAAGCAACAGCATCCCTACCAACAACCCACCTCCCCGGCAGAACCCTCCCAGCACCCCTCCCCTTCCCGCTAAGCATCTCAACAACCAACTCAGCCCCCTTCTTCGGATCGCCAGGCTGCTTCCAGCTAAACTCCTTCAAACCCCCGCGAGCAACGCGCATCAAATCCTCGTATTCGGGAATGGCCTTTTTAGCCTCGAACGCCCTCCCACCCTCCAAAATCCCAGTGCGAAAGTAGCCCAACTCGACGCAAGTGACAGTGATTCCGAAGCTCGCGACCTCCCGCTGAAGGCTGAGGCTGAAGGCGGCCAGCGCGTGCTTGCTGGCGCAGTAGGTGCCGAGACTCGGGCCGCCGCCCCAGCCCGCGATCGAGCCGATGTTGGCTATGACGCCGCTACGCCGGGAGCGCATGTGTGGGAGCACAGCCTGCGCGATGGTGATGTGACTGAAGACGTTTATCGTGAAGTGTTCTTGGAGTTCGGCTAGTGTGTAGGATTCCACGGTTCCGATGGTGACGGCTCCGGCGTTGTTCACGAGGTAGTCGATTGGACCGTGGTCGGTGATCGCGCTGGTTATCGACGCCTGGATGATGGTCGGGGGGGAGGTCAGGTCGAGGATTAGGGGGATCGCCCCAAGATTGGTGAGGTGCGAGAGGGCTTGGGGGTTACGGGCGGTACAAATGACTTTGTCACCGGATGTGAGGGCAGCGAGGGCAAGGGCCGAACCGAAGCCGCTGGAGCAACCAGTTATGAGCCAAGTCTTGGGAGTAGGGGGGGAAGCGGTAGTGACAGAGGCAGACATTGTTTGGTTGGTTGTTTGGGAAAAAAAAAACAAGAGGTGTAAATAGAGAAAGGTAGAGGTTGACGGTTTGTTTCGCAGAGCCGAGTGAGTCAAGCAGCAGTAACAATAAAAGAGTTTTCGAGGCTTCCTGCTCCATTTCAAAAGGTGGGCTAAATCTCCCCCCTTATATACACTTCACCCCCTCCCATATTCCTCTCTCCCCTCTCCCCTCAGCACCCGAACAGGAAAACCCCACCCCAAGCCCATTCCCAATCGAGCGAAAAGCTACACCCCTAAACATTGACACCTCCCACACCTCCCATAACTTCAAGCTAATTACTCACCCAGATGACCCGACAAGGATCTCAGTCCCGAATAGGAACCTGACCCGACTGTTCCTCACAGGTGGGTGTAGGTGTGTTGGCCTATAACATGGAGTTTAACAGTGCAACGGGTTGATTAGAATACCCGAGTAAACCTTTACCGAACTGCGATTCTTGACCCGATGGACCCTTTCTCCTCTTCCTGCACTCTACCGTAAAAAATTTCCAACTAGCCATATCCGACAGGACTCATTCCTGCTCATAATCTGCCAGTCAATCGAAAGAGCGCCCATGGTACATCTTTTTTTGAAAAGGAGCCTGGGCTAGGGGAATTTCTCTCTCCTTTCATTCGCGGGTTTAAGGGAATGCTGACTAGGCTAGTCTAGAATGGAGTTCTTGGGTTCATATGATATTATAATTTTTTTGTATGCCGGTATACTCCCCAGCTTGCAGACAGTGCTCCCATGAGCAGAGTGGATTGTTCACAGTACGCCAAGGCAAAATCAAGCGAGTGATATTCCATGATGCGGTAAACCAAGCAACGCTGGTTGCGCCACACCACATACCAACGCAGAATTACCGAGGCAACCAGCAACCAATCACAACACCGGTTCCTGAAAAACGGACTCTGATCTCCCCCGACCGGCCATCACCACCACCACCATCCATCAACCTTCACTCCTTGCTACAAAATTACCGCAACCACTACCAGAATGCCGACCGAAACCCCCATCCCTCCCGACACCACTACCACAACCGACATCCCTACAGATCTAAAGACCATACACGAATCCCCCGAAAACCCAACCAAGCTGCTGCCGCCCCCGGAAGCCCGCACACGCGAAGAGCTCTGCGAGCAAGCCGCCAAATTCCTCGAAACAAGCAGCGTCAAGAATGCGCCATGGGAGCAGAAGAAGGAGTTCTTGTTGGAGAAGGGACTGACGGGCGAGGAGATTGAGGCTCTAGTCGAGGAGATGGATAGGGTGCAGAGGGAGAAGATGGAGGAGGCGATTGTCACAAAGGAAGAGGTTAGGGTGGTTCTGCAGAAGGGGAAGGGGAAGGAGAGGGTTTGTACCACTTTCTTTTTCCTTTTGAAAAAAAAAACCCCGTGCTGATGGTGCTAACGGTGACGTTAACAGCCCGAGGAACAGCAACCTTCTACAACAGTAACAAAGTCCAACGCCGGCGATGAAACGAAATCCCCCCCCAAAGACTCTGACCAGAAGGATAAAAAGACCCCCACTGCGACCGCAGCATCCCCCCCACTAATAACCTACCCGGAATTCCTAACCCCGACACCACCCCCACCCCCACAACCCCTAGTCAGCGCCTCCAACATCCTCAAATCCGCATACTTCGCCTCGGCCATCGGCAGCACAATCTATGGCGCTCACAAATTCATCTTCACACCCATGTACTCCGCGCTCACGGACGCACGGCTAGACCTCTCCTCAACGGCACTAAAGAACCTCACGGAGCTAAACACTCGACTACGCGAGCTCGTTCCATCAACACGAATCCAGCACCCCGCCACCACCGGCAACAAAAAAGCCTACTACCCTTCTTCCCCCTCATCCTCCCCCTCCTCTTCCGACGAGGATGACGATGGCAGCAGCACCTCCGACCCCAGCGAGCTATTCCACGTCGACGCCATGACACAAACTAGCCCATTGCTAGACTACCACCACCTCAACACCTCCGATGAAGCCGAGGACCTGACCCCGGACGGGAAATTGGAGCATTTATCAACGCAGCTCCACGCCCTCGTCGAGAGCCACTCGGACGGCATGGATAACGAGCTCACGTTCGCGCTCGAGGACCTCAGGAGCTACCTTGAGAGCCTCACCTACGATTGGGGCGGCTCTAGCATTTTTACCTCGCCCTACGAGTACGCTGGGGCGAAGAGTAAGGATGGTAAGGACGACGCTGTGGCGAAGGTTAAGGCGGAGATTAGGAGTGTTAAAGGGGTTTTGCTGAATACGTTTGTTTCCCCTACCCTACTTTTTCGTCCGTCCCTTAAGGTGCTAATTTTTGATTGGATTTGCAGGAAGAATTTCCCGGCATCGAGGTGACCGGGCGGCGGTCTACATGAGAGGCATGAGCATCAGATTATGTTAGTTCAGACGAGCAGATGGGATACCAAGTTTACCAAATTGACCCTAATAATTACACCCTATTCCCATGTCGCAGCGTAATAGAGTTATCTCCTTTCCTTTCCTTCCTTGCTCTCGCCTTAGTTAGTCCATAACCTAGCCACTGAATAACAGTCTATTCCGTGGCAACTATGAATATAGTCGAGTGATCCTGAGTGACCCATATCGCAAGCACGGGCGCAGTACAGTACTACAGTCAAAAAAATTTTAAATAAAAATACCACATTTTAACGTATTACGCCCACAACTACAGCAATGCCCTGACAAAAATGTAAAAAAAGCAATCCCATCCATCCAATGGATCCATCGCCTACTTGTATCATACAAATCTACCGACCCCAAACCCATCTTGTTTTTGTTTAGGAAAAAAAGAATAGTTTAAGAAACAAGAATAATATAGTAAAAAAAAAAAAGTAAAAAAGGGACCCAGAATCAGAATCAAGCTAGTTATGATAAACCCCGTCCGCTTAAAAAAAGATAAAAAATCGCAACCAGTTCCACCGCCACTTCTCCCTCCAATCCTATCTTCCCGACGATCCACCCCAGCCGTCTTCATACCCGGGCACCCACTCAAAGGCCTCTAGAAAGATCGATATACCGTGGGGAAGCTAGAAGAAAAGAAAAAAAATTGTGAGTTCGTCGCCTTCATCTTTTTTTGTTCATCTTTTTTTTTATCCCAATTCCCCCGACCCCGCCGGGGTTCGTACAGGGGGAGCAACCATAGCCAACTAACTGGAGACGGGAGTTCCTGTATGTTTGGTTTGTCTTTAGGGCAGGTGGAAAAAGGGCGGACAAGACATGGCTCTTCGTTTCTTTTTCGCGCGGGGACGGGGGATGTTCCGTAACAGAAAGTATCGAGTAAAATTGGGGATAAACTAACCGCTCTCGTAGTGTTCTGCAACGTATTGTTCAGGGTTCTTCCCCAGGAAGCGGATGAAATCTTCGATGTGCTCGCGGAGCTTAGAAATGGATTGGGGGTCCATATTTGTGTGGGCTAGAAGTTCAGGCATCGAAACTGTAAATACCCCAATCAGCCAGCTTCTTCCAACAAATGTACAAAGAAAGGAGCAAAGCTACCAAAGAGTCTCAATAGATGCTCCGCACCATAGAGTTCACTAGCCTCCTTCCCAGGATGCTCTTTGCGAATCTCCATATACTGTTGTCTCTCGAATCTGTACAGCAGGATGGTCCCGAGGCTCTTATCAAAGTAAAGCTTCAGCCCGGCAATGACCTCGTCAAAGATATCCGTATCCGCCGACCCCTCGCGCTTCTTGGGCACGGATTCTCTATACTTTTGCAAGATTTGTGAAACGGACGGATTGCGGGGGAGGGGGACGAGCTGCTGGTTCTTGGTGACGTTCTCCCAATCGTCGACGAGCAATGCCTTAAGGTTATCCGGAATAGTAATTTTAATGTCATGTCTCTTCATAAAGTCCTCTTCCTTCAGACGTGAGCATTAGCAAACTTCCTCATCATTGGCCAAAGTCCGCGAAATTCCCCGCAAAAAAACAAACCAAAAAAACCTCGAGGGCGGATTACAGAGGGACTGCTATAAACAAACCTTCTCAATTTCGAGCTCCCTTCCGCGTTTCTGTCCCCTGGGTGGGAGGGTGCCAGAAGCTCCCGGGAGATCTTCAGACCCAGCTTTCGATGACATCTTCATGCCTGCCTTTGCGTTCGGGGTAGGATTGGTTCTTTTAGAAGAAGGTTTAGTATTATCGTTCAGCTCTTTCTGAAGGCGCAGGTTCTCCTCGTTCATCTTCCTCAGGCGATCTGCGGGAACAAATTCGTCCCAACTGTTTATTTCCTCCATGATCAGTGTTAATTAACTCTGGGGGGGCGCAAGTTGAAAGAAACATTGGTCACAGCACGCACAGAAGATGGTGGGGGAAACATAAGACAGAAGAGATAGGGCACGGGCGAGTGCGGAAGAAAGCCGCGCCTCAATGCTCGCATTGCACAAAGCACCGCGCAAACCTTAAATACGAAGGGAGAGAAAAGAGAAGGGGGGGAGAGAGACGATACTAAATCCATCAAAAACAGGAAGAGGGATAACAAACGTGTTCTTCCACCCCTTATAATGCACCTTGTACTCTGGCAATTCCTTCTTATCTTCAGATTTCTTGACTTCCAAAACCTTTGCTTCGTAAAGCATTGGCCCGTGAAAGCACAGCACCCTCTCCTGGACTTCGTAAGTAAGCACCTTTTGAGAGGCAGCCGGGGGCATAGTGAGTGGGCTGATAAGTGGGTCGATTTAACCTATATAAAGAGAAGAGGTAAAGTAAGGTTAAGAGGGCAAGAAGGGGAAAGAGGGTTTAAGAAGAAAAAGAAAGAAAAATGGTAAAAAAAAGGAAATAAAAGGAAATGAGAAAATGAAAGAAAGAAAAAAAAGGGCCGTAGAGGGGAAACGTTAGGGGACTCGGGGGGTTAAAGGGAAAAGTAAGAGGCGGGGAAGGTGGAGTAGGGGGAGGGTGGGGGGGGGGGGGCGGACGGAAAGGGATGGGTAAGTGGGTAAGTGGAAGGCAGCGGTAATGTAGGGAAGTAGGAGGAGGTTTATAAGTGTAAGTAAGTTAAATAGAGGGATAGGTATAGTATGTAGTTAGTGTTATGTGTAAGGCGGGTGGGTGGGTAGGGGGGGGGGGTGTGAGATAGACGGATATTTGCTAGGGTTGGGGGGGAATGGGGAAAAGATTCGAGAAATTCCAAAAAGTGAGGGAAAAGCGAGAACACGGAGGACGCGTTTAAAGGGAAAAGCCCAAACCCACAATAAATCACGAAAAACTCCACTCCAAGTGAGATTTACCCGGCCATCATAGCTACTCACTCGTCACCCTTAATAGGCTGGAATGTATGAGGGTGGGAGGGGAGTCCTTGTTGTCGCCTTGCTTGCAGCTCAGGGACCAAGAGAAACGCTTGTGCGCATTCGATTGACCGATCGTCAAGAATCGATCAATCAATCAATCAACCAACCAACCAACCAACCAACCAACCAATCCATGGCCTCCACAATGAAAGATCTCGAAACTCAAATCCTCTCCTCCTTCCTCCTATCTAGAGCTTCACTCCAGGACATAATCTCCCTCCGACAATTTACCGAGCTATTTCCCAAAGACCAGCGGTCGAACCCCCAAGTCAAGCTCCTCTACCGAGAGCTCCAGCTTCTCAGGAACAAGACGTGCGAGCGCGTCAAGAAAAACATCAAGCATGAGGCTGCGCTTGGAGTCAAGCAGCGCAGCGAGCTCGAGAAGAAGCGGAGGGCGTTGAAACGTGTAGATGATGAGACTATGACCGCTATTGAAGTGAGTTTTTCATTTTCATCCTTTTTTCCCTGAGTGCTCTTTGTTTGGCTACGACAGGAGGGAGCTTTTATCTAACCACAGTGCTATAGTTATTCGGCGCAGCACCTATGGAACCGAAACTTCCGCTCAAGGAATTGCTGAAGCAGATGAATTCCGCTGTGGAGGATTTGGATACTGAATTTAACGCTCTTGATGGTGAGTGTGATAAGATGCTCGAGGAGCTCAAGTCCACTATTGGGGATCTTAGCGACCTTCGCTACGGGAAATTTGCAGCCTCAGACGCGGATGCAAAGATTGTACGTGATTTAGAGAACTTACACGATACCTGCGAAAGAGCCTTGAATCCTCCTTCATAGTAACTTGGCGGGAGAACAGAAAATTAATTAAGAAAAAAAAAAACCAGGGTATCATACATTCTTTTCCGTAACACGTTTCCACCAAGTGAATACCCTTGTGTCGCGTAATACCAAATAAATAAATAAATAAAAAGATCACCATATAACACCACCACTTTCCGTCACGAGCATACATTAAATAGCATCATCTCTCTACGAAACCCATCATACATCTAGAATGAAAAGGGCCCTTTGCCCGATCCTCTACCTCCCCGATACGCTATTGTAAAAGAGAAAGGGTCTATGAAGCTCTTTGAGGAGCTGGCTGTGTGTCAGCGCGAGTCGGTCCAGTGGTACGCCTCGAGACCCTTGTCCTATTCAATAATCAGCAAGTGAAGACAACCGGTAAAGGAAATCCAGGGAGTGAAATCATACATGGCAGTCCTTCCGACAAAACCAACAAGAAGCATAGGGACCCATTGTCTAGGCGCAAGAATTAGCATCTCAACCAGTAAACAAGTCACCCAAGCTTAAACTTACGGCATAGCTTCGTAGTACGTCAAGGCTGTACCAGCATAGGGCCTGACATCCTTCAGAGTACCATTGATGGGATTGAAAACCCCAGTCCAGGCTCCAACATTTCTCCACTTCTTACTGGAGTAGAACTGCGTGTAATGGTTGACTTGATCCTTGACCTCAATGGTGGTCATGTTCCACGGAAGCTCGCGAATCTCAACAGACCTGTCTGGGTACGCAACGAGATGATAAAATTGTGGGATGTGGGCTCGCGAAGTGATGTAAAGATCCCTACAGAGATCCTTGGAAGCCTCCGTCGCGCAATCTGCCTTTCCAAAGTTCACATCCGGATTCTTTGCGAGTGTGTAGACAATGTCCTTGAAACAAAAACACCACGATTAGCATCATGGGGGTGTCGAGGAGGTGTATATGAGGGGGGGTTAAGTATACGAATACTCACATTAAAAATGCCGTCCCAATACGTAGCATTCTTAGTCCCATTCACAGCCGAAGACGTAAAGTAATAATACCACTCAGTTGGCATAGCGATAGCGGCCTCAGCCTCAGCGGTACCTTCTTTCTGCTCCTCTTCCGTCACCGCGCTGCTCGGCTGCACGAGGCTCAACCAGTTTTCCGAAGTGACGTTCCTTACTCGGCGCGCGATGAGTATCTCACGATCTTCCACGTGGCCTTCCGGTTCCGTTTTTTTTAGAGGGACTTGTTTCTCCCCGGTCTTCAGTATCTTATTGAGGTAGTCTGACCATTGGGCCGATACACATGTCGATGCACCAGCTAGTAATAACAGAGGCGTTGATAGCTTCATTTTAATAGTAGGGAGATGAGAGTGAGAAGAAGATGGGTAAAGTACGGTAAGATACAGTAAAATTTGGAAACGGTGATTTAGCGGGGAAGCACGGCTGAGGCAGTGAGAGGAAGAAGATAAGGAAGGCAGAAAGGGAAGAAGGTTGTTGCTGGCAGAGGAAGGGGGAGGCAAGGTCGAGCAATAAATGAGGGGGAGGGGAGGGGAGGGGAAAGGGAACGCGATGAACGGGGCGATGTGAATGAGTAATTATGGTACGGGGTATAGGAGTGCCCGGGGAACAAGTGGTATCGATCGATACCTACAGTATTATGGAAAAGCGCCAACAATAGGGGTTTCCCTTCATTTGGGGAGGTTTCACGTCGCTTAGGCATCTCACTTGTGAGGCTCTAACCTCCGAAACGAGAGATATGATTCGAGCCACAACTCTTTAGGCTTTCGCGTTAAGAGTTATCGTCGCTTATTGCTACAAGCTTACTCGAGCACTGGTGCCGGTACTCGAGTACGGTACTCGAGTACAGTATGTATCCAAGCACAGTGTGTGTGTGCCGTACCGGTATCGTGACTTGAGAGTTAACTTAAGGTTCTTGCTCACATGGCCTCATGCGGTGCCGTTGTGTTCTGCCGGTACAGTGCCACAGCAGCATTTGGTCGTTTGTATAGGATGGTCTCTCGGGACGAGTATTCATGATATCGTACCGGCAGCAGAGTAGACTCTATTTACAATCCTTTGAGGAAAAAAATGAACGGAAAGGAAAAAGAGACATCCGGTCTTCTATCCCTCGCAGTAGGCGGAGCATCGTGACTCAGCTTAAGTACAAACCCAAAGACTTTTTTACATTAATATGCTCGTAATATAATGCCAACGATAAAATCGCAACTCCAAGTCGCCCGTTTTATAAACATGCGTATATAAGCAGCCAAGGAACACGAGAAACAAGAACGAAGAGCCCTATGCCATGACACGAAAAGGAAGGAAGGAAGGAGGGAAAACGAAATACCATACGAGACATTACATTATAAAAATCTCGGAGGCGGTTTAGCAGGACTTTCTGTGGGAAGTTTTGTAGGAGGACTAATCGGGGCCTCCGATGATTTTACCTCCCTGAGTTTCTCTCTATGCTCTCTGGCCCGCTTCCTCCGCCTCTCCATATTCTTCCGGAGATCTCGGGCATACTTCTCCTTCGCCATCACCTCTCCCGCATCCCTGGACTCTGGTTCGGCCTGGAGTAATTCCCTGCCCGGCAACTTCCAGGGTCCCCTCGCGCTGTCCAACATAGCGTCCTCCTCCTCCTGGTCCTTACTTATCTTCTCAGAACACCGCTCGTGGACCTCATCCATTTCATCGGCCAGCTCCTCTCTCTGTTTCGCCTTGAGATGTTGAAAACTCAACATCATGCCCTTCGTTTGTACCTGCTCAGTGTTTATCCACCTTTCCCAAACATTTTCCCGTCGCCTCAGCCATCTACACTCCTGGTCTTGCTCCTCCTCTGGAGAGCGCGTCCGTTTGGACTTCAGGATTCTCCGGATAGCCTCCGGCGACACCTTGAAGATTTCCGAGAGTTTTTCCGTACTGAGCTCGGGGACACTGCTGTGAAGCTCTTTCATCCAATCAATGGCCTTTAGGGAAAGCCTCTTGCGCGGGGCCCAGCCTCTGCCAAACTTTTTTTGGAGTGCAGCTTTCTGGATCTTCCAGGGCTCGAGTTTAGATCTCGGTGTGGTGGCAACATAATGCTGGAGCTTCTGCCTAGAATCCCATTTGCCGGTTTTTGATTCCTTTTTGGCTTCCTCGATATGTGGGAGCTCCCATTTTCTCTTTTTGCGTTTCTGTTTCCACTCGAAATTTTCCGCTACCTCATTGCGTAGTGCAGATCGCTGTCTTTGGTTCGCCTTTTCCCGAGAAAACGCTTTCCTATCAAAGTCCTTTTCGTCACGAATGAAATCTCGAATAGAGGGTGCTCTCGCTTTTGGCTTTGGTAATGATTGTTTGACAACAGGCACCGGGATCCGACTATATCCGACGATAATCGTCTTTTGAGCCTTCACTTCACCTCTATACTCTCTCTCCTCAACCTCCAAGGGTTCGTCCTGATCCTCTTTGGCCTCAACGAACCTGCCCTCTTTGAGCTCCAATCGACGCTCCAGGCCCCCTAAACCTACTTTCGACGCCCCCCACTTTCCCTCCTCTTTCCTTTTCATCTTCTTCAATTTCATCCTCCTCTCAGCAGGCGACAGTTTGCTGAGCTCCCTTTCCTGTTCCCTCCTTTCCTGTTCCCTCTCTTCCCTCATCCTCTTAACCCGCTTCCTCTCCTCTCTACCAGCAATTTCCTTCATGGTCGGGAGTTTCCAATTACCCTTATTCTTAACGTCACGCGAGCCCTCCCCTGCCCTCCCACTACCCCCCGCCCCCCTCTCTTGAAACACGGCCAGCATAGCATTCCCCAGTAGGTCCGCACCCCCGCCCACAACGGGCAACCCCGTTTCGGCCATAGACCTATGCACTACACCCTCCCGCGCCCATGAAGCCTCGATCTTCTTGCGAAACAACTCAATCGTACGCTTTGACTCGGCCTCCCGCGCCTGCGACTCGGGCTCGGCTTCGGGCAAGTTCAATATCTCGACCTCAGGCTCGTAGCTGTACATTAAATGCGAGGCTTGCAGAGGGGTAGAAATGGGCATAGGAGGGGGCGGGGGCAGGAGCCCGGATAATCCGCCATCATCACTAGTGAGTATGGGCCCGTTTGTTGCTGGGATGGGCGGGCCAAACGGGATGTAATCGTCGTCACCAGGCGGGGGTGTTGTGGATCCACTGGCGAGTGTGGATTGTAACCTTTGGCTTATGTGGAATGGCACTCGGGTATATAGACTGGGTCTCTGCTGTTGCTGTCGGAAGTAAAAGTGCTGGAGAAGCGGACGTGACCGTGACAAAGATGCCGCTATCGAGTCATGTAGAAAAATGCGTAGTACGCGGGATGTGCAATTGTAGCAAGGCATTAGATAAGGAACCCCAAAAAAGAGAGAAAAAGGAGGGAGGAGGGAAGGAAGGAAAGAGGAAAGCAAGTGACTGAAAAATTATGTGTAGTTGACGGTAAGAAGGAGAAGAAGGAAGTTTGCATGAAGACTTTTTTTTCTTTCCTTCTTCTAAACCACCCTCCTTTTCTAGATGCGAGCGGAGGCGGGGTGGTACTTGTCAAGCGTATTTGTGGGCATACCAAGAGTTTCCACGGAATTTGCCGGGACCATTTTGCCTGATGGTTTTTGGAATTGGGTTAGGGTTGATGAGGTTACAGTACCGCAGCCTCTAGGACAGAAATCTTCAACCGCAGTACGCCACCGATTGTAGTAAACGGTAGTATCATAGTAATAAGGAAGGTCTCATATTAAGCGAGAGTCACACTATTCCATCACTTCTATCAGAAATCCATATGGTATGATATCCAGACTTTTTTTATCCGGTCGAAAAATCATTGCTCGTGACCGGTATTATACAGTACCATAATCGTCAATGAAGTACCATACCACGCTACACCAAGCGATTTCCACACTATCGCAGTAAGCGTAGGCTCTAAGTTAAGTTACTCGTCAAGGTCCCGAAGGTTTAATAATACAGGGCTACCGTACAATGCACTGCGTACTTTCCCCGCACAAGGCAAGTTTTCTTTTCCGGGAGGGCTTTTACACACTGTCTCCTGGGAAGATGTACCCTGTCGGTAACTTTGGGGGTGTCGGTTATATGGTTGGAAAATTCTGCTGTAGTGTACGGTACTGTGCTCGTATCGAGAGCTTTTGATCTCCTATACTGCGCTTCGCCCTATTAATACTATAGCTACCTCTCACACGGCGGATCAAACATCACTAGAAAATGCCACCCTCGAGTGTGGTGTTTGGAAGGGGGATAGGGCGTGATTATTTGGGCTCGTGAATTAGTAGGGGGAGAAGCCTTAGGAGAGACGCGTAGTACTTTCTGGTTGGGGGGTGGGGGGGGGTTTAAAGAAAAATAAAAAATAAAAAATAAAAAAGCTAGTATAATAGCACGACACGCCCATCTAGCCCGTCCCATTACAGTAGCACATACCTCTAATCATCTACAATATTCGTGATACTATAGTACCACCTTGGGAAGGAAACCACCTCCTACGCATACCGGTAGTATGATATCACTCCCAAGGCACCTACCTAGCAAACCAACATATGACACAACTACCCCCCACAAAATAAAAGACGGAATCTGTCTCAAACCCACCCTTACCCCACCCCACGCGACCTTCTCAACTCCTTCAAAGCATATTGTTTTTCAAAACTTTAACCGCAAAAAATCAAATACCGGCGACATGGACAGTCACTCGTTGCTCTGACACCGTTCTTTTCTTATTTTTCCCTCTACTCGAGGAAAGGAAAGAGACAAGAGAAGGAAATTCTGAATAGAACGTGTAAATGTAGTTATCACGGGAAAGGGGTAGTTAATACAGATAGTAGAGTTATTTAATCCTGAGTGTAAGCGGTCTAAAGGTCCCACTAAGGGTCTATGGTGCAAGGCACGGTATCAGGGCGAGGGGGGGATATGGATGAATGAGAATGAGTGGGCGGGTGTATAGATCAAGCACTGGGATGGATGGGGCGAATGAGGGGATGATAAGGGGACAAGAACCGGGGTCGAGTATGACAGCTTGAAAGTGGATGGGGATTTTGGTTCGCTGTCGGTGGCAAGTCAGCACTTAGGAGAAACCAATCCCCAAGCAATTAAACTTGGTTTCTGCCATTGTGCTAGTTGAAAGTTTGAGGCTTCAGTCAGCCGCCATGTTTATAAGAGCCCCAAATCCCCTTCACTCTCCCATCCTTAGATTCCTCACATCTTTTCCTCCTCCCACGAGGTGCCCCGCCCTACTCCCCTAGTTGCCATAGCCTTCTTCCCGGCACCGGAAACACTCCAAAATAGTTCCTCACTTCACCCTCCTCCCATCCTGCGCACCTTTCTCACTCATTCTTCCAACTCTTCCACCCCCCGACGCCCGTCTCTCTGTCTTCCAACCCCACCCTCACACTCCCATTCCTACTCCGCCGACCACTTCACCCAACCCAACCCTTCAAACCAATTGCCCATGGCTTCTCCAACTGGCCACCGCCTCCATCTCCCCTTGTTGGATGGGCTGGAGAGCGGCGCCGAATATCTCCAATGCCAACAAGCTCTCCAACAGGAGAAGGAGAACGGAGAATCCGTTGCTGATACCACCCCCAACTACTCTCAATTGGACATGCACCTCTCACCTACAGCCCAAGTGTCACTCTCCTCTAACAGGGGGGGTTCAGGCGGGGCTTCCCGGTTCTTTGAGGAGAGTTCCGTCGCTGTTCCACAGTCGCCACATCCGTCTGATCTCTCTGGTCTATCCGATGTATGGACAAAATCCGAAGGTGGAAGACCCGTCCTACTCACGTTTACTCCCCTTGAACAAGGCGTCGTCGAAAAACCGCCCGAGAGCGAGCCTGTCGAAACTGGGCTTCTCGAAATTCAACAGGAGGCAATTAATATTTTCATCAAGGGGTTCGATAATAATATGTCCTTTTGCTATCAGAATTCCGTTATCCAGATGCTATGCGCGTCCGATAGCCTCAGGGCAAAGTTTCTAGACCATCTTAGTACGGTAGATGGCTGTTTGCAATCCATTAACTCTACCAGAGTGATACACCGCTTTTCTGCTCCTTCCTGCTGTGCCGATGCGGGGTGTTTTATTTGTGCCTTGGGCTGGGTCGTGTTCAATCACCGATTCTGCGGGTATGAATTCGGATCTATAGGATCGAACACTGCACCCTTAAACAGCTGGGTTCGTGATTTTAGAACGTTTAGTTCTAGTATAAGCCCCAACCTTCCCAGGTTTTGCTTCTCTTTGAGCTAATGATTGCTTAGATCTTGGGTTCGATGGTGAAAACCAACATGACGCATCCGAATATCTAATGGAAATCATCAACGCTATGTTGAACTTGGGGAATTTTTCCAAGCCGATTGTCGATGTCCTGACCGGGTCGTATCCCTCAGTGGTTTGTTGCCCAAAGTGCAACAACCAATCAGTGACCTGGCAGGAGATGCGGACGCTGCAATTGTATTACCCCCCAACCGCAGCGGGGCCAGCAGAGGTTGAGGACCTCCTAGGGGCTCTCTTTAGAGCTGAAGGAGTCGACTCCACTTGTAACGCCTGTTTGTACAAATCCTCAGACTCTAGCTTCCTTAAGACTATTCGAGTCCATCGAGCGCCCAGTTTCCTTGTTCTCAGCGTCGCAAGGTATTATGACGCTAGCAGCTCAAAGCTCATGGGGGCATTGAAAATAAAGGAGTACCTTGCACTTTGGTCCGAATCCGGTCCTGTTTTCTATGCTTTGAAGGCGGTAATCTGCCATGAGGGAAGCTCTACGGACAGAGGTGAGTTAGCAAGCGTTCTGAAGACCCATTACAGATTTTTGGAACTAATTTCTCCGACCTAGGACACTACACGTGTTTTGTCCAGAAGCCTGGTCAGGTCTGGGTGAGCTGTAATGATCATTTGGTTAGCTGAGGTCATTTCCTTCCAATAATCAAGAGATTGCTAACCTTCTGGTAGGTCGAGGAGGTTAGTTTTGAGGAGATCGAATGTCTTTACTACACCCAGCCTGTTGTCTTGGGGTATGAAAAGGTTGTCAGATGAGGCCAGCGCAGAGGGAGGCATAATTATTGGGAGATATGTGTCGTTTTTCCGTGTTGACGAGCACCTGCCTTTCTGTTTTTCTGTGCTAGCTATTTTTACTGGTTTTTTTTCTGAAATTAGGGGTATTTCTGTTTTTCCCTTTAGTCAACCAATCTATAACAATAATTATGTTGCACCCACCCTGCTCAATAGGATCTATGTTAGCTAGTGCCAGTGGCGATATGGGGCATAGCAAAGCTCCAGTCGCTCTTCGGGCACGGGTATATCCGACTATCCCTAGGAACCACAAATAGATACCTGTAAATTTGAAAAGAAAAGAAAAGAAAAACCCGCGGCAGACGGGGAATGCCGTGCTAACTAGCGCTTCCAAGGTGATCCGGCAGTCTATATCTTGGGATCTGTTCACTGAGATTAGGGCCCTGTGAGAAATCCCCCTACTAACAGTTGTAGCCATCCAGCCTCCAATATATATGAGGGATGACATATATAATGTCTTCGCTTGAAGCTAGCTTGGATTGGATACCGGAAAGTATGCTACGAGAGTTTAGACTGTGTGCAAGTGCATCACTCGTTGCGCCGTCGTATATTCTCTTTTCCACGTAGACACTGCGAGAATTTCGCATTAGCAGACCATCCAAAATATACTTCAGGAAGGGTGTTGTACTAGTTATCTCTTATAGCCAGCGAGAAGCTGGAAGGCTAGTCAATTCCAAAGTCAGGCGAGCTGGCAGAATATTTTCAAAACTCAACTGCCATACTTGTGCCCAAGGAGTCACAACAAGGAGTATAGGACATGTGAATAGTTTATTCTCTAAAACCAGGCTTGACGGTATGATTTATCTATTTGAAGGGTATCATAGACAAGCGTCTCCCCATGTGAAATGCTAGCCCCCCCCCTCCGCTAAGAACTGGTGTCAAAAACTATTTGATCCTAGGACCACTAGCTCCACTTGCTCTCCAAGCCGAGAGAATCATAGAAACAATGTCTTCTACACCGACACCATTCTTCACTTGGGCGAAGATAGTAGGCCCGCCCTCTCTAAATCGTCATTGTTGGTTAGGTAAGCTTTAATTAGCTCTTCTGAGACAAGGAAGATGAAGGTAGCACGAACCGCATCTTGCGAGAATCACGATCCATGACATCCAAATCCGCCCCAATGAGCTCTGCAAGGTCGGTCTTATTAACGATTAGGAGATCTGACTGAGTAATGCCCGGACCACCCTTGCGAGGGATTTTGTCGCCTCCAGAGACATCAATCTAATCAATCAGCAGGTATAAACTGCAACTCCCTGATATAGGAAGGTAGGGTGAAGAAGGCAATCATACCACATAAATAATGTAATCGGCAAGCTCACGAGAGTAGTTTGCTGCCAAGTTGTCACCACCGCTCTCAATCAGTAAAAGTTGGGTACCGAATTCGCGATGGAGATCCTCCAACGCATGAAGGTTCTGCGAGATATCCTCACGAACTACTCAACCCTCAGCACAACTTAATCTGGTAACTTTTATAAACGGAGTAACTGTACCGGCAGCGTGAGGACAACCTCCGGTCTCGATAGCACGAATACGTTTGGCTTCAAGAGCCTCGTTTTTAACAAGGAACTCTTGATCCTCCCTGACCGGAAACGGATTAAATTAGATTCCGAATAGAGTATGAAAGGGAAAAAGATGAGGATACTTGGTGAAAATGTCGTTGGTGACAGCAGCGATCGAATAATTCTCCCTGAGATTCTTGCAAAGCTGCAGCATCAAAGCAGTTTTTCCAGACCCAACAGGCCTAATAGTAGTGCCGTTTAGATCAGCTGCTGATGCGAGACACTGAGAGATCTTACTATGCTTACCCGCCAATACCAATTGTAAAGGCACGATCATCCCAGTTCCTACCCTCGACGATAGGAAGCTCACGGGCTAAGTAAGAGCCTGGGCCATCAAGGATCTCGTGCTCATGGCCATGGGCATTCGCATGATCGTGAGAATGGGAGTGTCCACCGGAGTGGTCATGGGTATGGGACATTTTTTTCCTCCCTTTTTTGTAGAAGTTAGGTTTGTTGAGCTTGAAGGGTGAGAAAAATGAGACGGTGATGGAGCGTGGTGAAGGTATGATAGGAAGATTGGATCAAAGAGAGAAGGTGTGCAGCTAGTAAGACACGTGATGCGGGGTGTGGAAGGTGGTGATCATTATGCCGGTGGGAAGGGAAGTGGGGTTTAAGAGGCGGCGAGGCGTTATTGGCGTGCATAACTACTCAACTGCCGATCTTTTACCAGGTTAGGTACAGTACGCTAATACAAGTAACAAACCGCTCTCGGGCTGTAATCTTATGATAATCGTGGAACGGCAATAGTAAAGAGTTAAAAGCTTCAACTCATATAACACATTGGACCATTAATAATATGAAATGGGAAATCAAAAGCAAAATAGCAACTTCTTAGAAAAACCACACGAGTTCCGCCGCCCTTCGACTCCCACAGTATGAGTAACTGGTACAATAAAGTTATGAAATACCCAAACGTTACGCGTTCAAACATCAATCCCTTTAACTAATTGATCCCTTACCCCATCACCACCATCTATTGACCTCTGCGGAGCAGACGGGAAAGTGACTTTCCAGCCCGACACCCTCACCGGGATTGGACATTTCGAATCATCCCAGACAGAGCAATAGTTCGGCTTCCCCATCAATCCGAAACTCGAGAGAAAGAAGTAATGGAGTTTTTTTGTTTTTTTTGCGCAAGTAATTGTGAGTATTTGGATAAGCGCAACCGCGCATCACAAAAAACGCTTATCATAACAGGCAAATGAAAACGCCCCGCTTGATCCAAGAGCCCGAGAGTACATAGGAAATGTTAAAAAAGAGACGGGAAAGGGATAGAAGATAAAAGAGAAGAAATAGGTGAGTTGAAATTTAAGAGGAAAAGCCGAATAAAAACAAGAAATGGCAGGAAGAGAAAACCAAGAAGAAAAAAATAAGAAAATCAATGTTCAAGAAAATCAAGTAAGATGTAGCTAGGAGAGATAGTTATTAGGTATAAAAATCGAGAGCCACAAGTTTACGTTAATAAAAGGAGAATTAGGAAACTTGCTCTCCACCCTAGTACGTCTCAAGAAAAAAATTCCCATACACTAACAGCGAATTTTTGCGCTCCAAATTCTAGGTAGATGATTCAACATGATCTTTCTGCCTAGGGACCCATTGCCCTCCCCTCGAGAGAATAGATAAATAATCGCACCTAGACCAACACCGGAAATGGCCGGAATAGTACCTGCGCAGCCACAAATAAAATAAAAAATACACAAAATAAACAAGGATCATGAATCTCGTGCAGGGCTATGATCATAAGGTGGAGCAAAGGCTGCGGTAGGTAAAGAAAAAGCAGGATAATCCTCACTAAAGTTCATGTAGCGTTGTTCCCCTTCACTCGTTTGTTCGGCCCTACCCTTGGGCTTTGCTTGATCTTGTTGTTCTGAGCTCCATTGATTCCATTTTCGTCATCTCCTTCGTTTTTCACGTTGCTCGCAGTACTAGCCCTTCGCCGTTTGTTAGTATTGGGCGATGTATTCGCACTCACAACGGTAGTACTTGTTTGCGAACTGGGGTTGCTCGTCGGGTGGGCTTGTTGTGAATGTTGCTGTACTAACCCAGGAGCCTGAATATGGTTTTGGGCAGGACTAGGCGTTGTCCCTGGTCCTCCGCCGCCTCCCATATGTGGTGATGGAGAAACACCCATCCTCATCCCATCCGCCGAGGGCGAGTTCATCCCGACTGATACACCACCAGGCATACCTTGATGTTGCCCGGGATGTTGAAGCATACCCGTACCGCCAGCATGACCACCTGGGTGACCCTGTGGGGCCTGTAGCCCTTGTGCTGTTGCCGCCAGCACCGCCGCTGCGTGAGCTTGTTGCTGCTGCTGCTGCTGAGCGTGCTGGTTCGCCAGGTGCTGCGCAACATGCTGTTGCTGTTGCTGCTGCTGCTGCTGCTGTTGCTGGCTAACAAAGTTTTGCAGAGCTTGTCGCGGAGCAAGAGTCGGGTTCGACTGTGAGTAATTGAACAAGTCTCGCATTTGCGACATTGTTTCCGATATCTTTTATCACATTAATCAGCTCAAGAGTTCCGAGTAGAAAGTGGGGTGATGTAAACCTCTAAGCACTGAAGCACTGCATCTGGTACGCCATAACAGTTTACTATGTTATCTAATGCGTGCCCTTGTTGTGACGGACGTTTGCCTAGTGATTTGCTACCCGGAGAGGATTTCATAACGTCTGGTGAATCTTGACCAAAGTTTCGAGGGACGTACTCCGAGTGCTGCTCAACCCGGAAGTCTAGTTCCTCTATTTTAGAACCCGCATTGAACAGTGCCCGCAGGCTTCCGCGAGCAACCAACTAACGGTAATGGTTAGAGGGCGTGGACTGCAACTGAGGTTATCTCGGGGTAGAATAGAAACTAACGTGAAATCCATTTTCAAACCAATATATGAAGCTTGTTTTTGGGCACTCTACAGCATGACACTGGTTGGCAAGCTCCCTTTCCCGGACATTCTCCAACACAATCTGAATATTTTGGACCCCTGACCCGAATAGAATGAAGTAATACCTCGCCAGTACCTGGGTGGTTACTTCAAACTGCTTGGTTTCCCGGGTGCCGCTGTTCCACAAAAGCTGTCGCATTACTCCGGTTGGTGAGTAGAATTCTGCTACAAACTTCCGCCAGTAAGTTATATCGTTTGTTTCTTTACTGGCATCAAATGCCGCAAGGTGCCCGGAAAACCGATACAGTCCAAGAACCGAGTGTCCAAGCAATGTTTTCCTAGTCAAAGTAGTGAATTAGCTTGACAGCAGAATCTCGAAACTAAAGAGGTGGAATTACTGTGGTTGACGAGCTTGAGCTGCCGCTAGTGCATGTTGGGTTTGCATGGGCATCGGCGGCTGTGGGGGCATCGCCATGGACGTTTGAGCATTCGCTGCGTTCGCTTGGTTGGCCAATGCGATTTGCTGCGCAGCCGCCATATGTTGCTGCTGCTGCTGGTGGGCATGTAATTGTTGTTGCATATGAGGCGGAAGATTTACATTTCCTCTCATGTGAGGGCCCCCAGCTCCGTAACCCCCCATATTAGCACCGGGAATTCCTCCAGGTCCGCCTTGATACATCCCATTTGGCATACCGGCCCGGATTTGAGGGCCTCCATTACCCTGAAAGACCATGCCCCCCGGGGCTCCCATTCCGTTCATTAGATGCGCCTGCTGTTGCTGTTGTTGTTGCCGTCGCGCTGCTAGCATTTGCATCTGTGGGTGCATCCCTTGAATTCCTGCCACTATTTATACAACCCGAATTAGAATCGTCATCAGCTGTCAATCCCCCCATTGGCCATATCGCGATTGCAGGGCACAATCGCGACAGTCAACACGCGCCAATTGAGGGAGATGCAGGAAAACATAGCGTTTGAGGGACTACTAACTCATGAGCTGCTGCTGGTAGGCTGCTTGGGCTTGGGCTTGGGCCTGCTGAGGATGTAAGTGCTGCATCGCGGCGTGAGTAGGCTGTCCTGGATGCCCTTGAATATGCTGTTGAGGGGCTTGCTGGACACCTGGGTGTTGCTGCAATTGGTTAGGATGTGAATAAGTGGTCGTGGCGGCCATCATGATGTGTACGGGGCCCTGTCTGCTAGGTGCAGGAAACTGTGGGATCGAGGGAGAATGTTATGCGAAGCTACCGCAAGGCGGTCGGACCGAAAGGGAGAAAGTCACGCCGCAGTATTCAGTGACGGGGCAGGCGAGAGATGTGAGAGAGCGGACGATGTCTAAGAAATCCTAGTTTGATCCTGAGCCCGAAGTGACGAGTCCAGTGTTGAGAGGGGGAAGGTGAAAGAAGCGATGACTGATGGGGTAGTGGCGAACTATTAGGGGAGATGGTGAGGGGGAGGAGGTTGGGGATTGAGTAGTGTAATTGTGGGTATCTTTGTGGCGATACCGGAAGAATGGGATTTTCCCTTTGAAGGGCTGGGCAGTTGAGCCGGTTAATACGGAAGAAGAGAGTTGCTATGCGAGACGATCGTGTTATGTTCTGCAGTGCGCAGAGCAGAAGAGGGGTTTAGGGTTGTTGAGGCTCGCCGGGAGGGAAAAGGTTAGCTCAGTCGCGCGCGATGCACCGAGTAACGACTCCGAAGCAATCTACGGAGGTTAGGCGTTTCCGGGCACGGGACAGAGGAAAACCGATACCGGTAGGCAGCAGCAATATGCACACGGCTAGAGGACCGAGAAGGAGGGGAAGCAGCTCGCGAGCCGGAGATATGTAAAGTCTAGGCAGAATAGGGCGGAACTGGGGGTAATGTGGGAGAGAGAAAGTGATGGGTAGCAGCAAGATGGGAGTAGGCAAAGAGTGGATGAGAGGTTGGGGTACGGTGGGTGGAAAGCCGGCCGCTGATACAGCAAGAATACCGTGTGATGCACTGTATCCAAGTGAAAAAGGAAAGAAAAAAATGGAAAAAGCCCAAAAAATGGATGGAAGACAGGAGATGGCTATAAAAGTAGGAAACTCTGAGATCTCATGACCGCCTTGCTAGATTCGCTTCGTTTTCTTCTTTTCCTTCCCTTCCCCTCGTTCTTCGTCCCGGTAAGCTTGCGTTTTCCCTTGTGCTCTTTGCCTGTTCTCTAGCTCCTCTCTTCTTATATTGCAGAACAGATGGCTCCCAAGAGCTGTGGGGGACAAGTTAGAGGGTGAAATCTGATATGGTACTTGAACAGAGCTTTATAACGGCACCGTGTAGGTAAAGGTTTCGTCGATGATAATGGATCGGGCTTCAAGAAAGAGGAAATTCCAATGAGCAATATATAATATAAAAAGGACCCCAGAGAGAGAAATCGGAATAAACCCCCGACAAATCTCGGGGCTATTTTCTCTTCTTTTTTTTTCTTCTCTCTCTCTCGCCTTCGTACGAGAAGAGGCAGTTAGTGACGAAAGGTCTAGGTGATGATTGATGATGGATTGAACGTGATCACAGCGACGAGCGCAATGAGCAAGCAAACAAGATGGGCACCGAACAGCTAGATAAAGGGCGGACGGGTTAAAATTCTTTTTCTTCCTTTCTCTCTTTCTTCGCCTTCGAAGGGGGGGGTGGTCTCTCGTTTTCGCTGTTTTTCTTCCCTCCCTTCCCTCTCTCTCCTCCAACCTTTTTTCTTTGAGGGGGTGCTTTTTTTGTGAAAAATGTCGCCTAATTTGCCCCCTTTTTCCCTACTCCTGGCTATTTACCCTAATTCACCAAATGCGGTAGGCGCCAAGCCATTACATCTCCTGGACTGGCTTTCTGTCGGCCAATTTTTTCATCCCACCGAATGGTATAAATTCAGTCCCTCGAAAACCTCCTTTTCTTCATCAAACACTTCATTCGTCTCACAGCAGAATGCAACACACAACCCCATGCCGACTGCTTGGGCAATTTTTAACAGTAGGTGAGAATTCTCTTCCTTTTTTCTTCCATCTCAACAATCCCCCTCCCATCTTTTCGAGATGATGATCACTTCTGCAACTTCTTTCCAAATCATAATCGACCATGATCGAAGCCAGATGCAGTTCGGGCCTTTCTCGATTCCTTCGGGGAGAGGGAAGGGGCTTGCTACTTGCCAGTACTATTCTGTCTGATCTCGAAGAATTGTTCCTCAATCGCCGAAAACCATCTCTTTAGGTGAACCCGCTAACATTTATCCTTCTGATTACAGGTTGCTCCGCAAATTGCCACCGCAATTAGCTGATATGCTTGACGGAGCCTCCATCTTTCTCTAAATAGTTTGCCTCCCCTCCCCCCTCCGTTGTCTTTTTGTTTGCCCCTCCCTTTATGATGAAAAAATTCCTACATTCGCAGTTTCCTCGGTAGCACACGCCAGAACCCATTCTACAGTGTGCATAACATGACCGCTGCAAGACCTTTCTTGGAAGTCTGATTTGAACGTTTTATCAGCTTTTTTTATCCGCACAATTTTTTCCGCCATAGACAAGTCGGCTAACCAGTTTTAAAGCATAGATCCCTCCGTCCGTATTCGTCGCTTTTTAGTTCTCCGGAATACGGTAGTTCAAGTATCGCAACCGCGGAGATGTTTTCTCCTGGCCAGGTCGCAGCGAGAGCTCCACGGCCAAATACAGTCGAACCTCGCTATCCCGGATGACCAAAATCTAAAGAATCTGCCCGGGACAACAGGTCAGGTTTGGCTGTGAATTTTTTTGAATTCATAGCACTCCATACGGGATAGCGAGGTTTGACTGTACTACTTTTGGTAAACATCTGGGATTAACCCATGCCATTAACCACACTAAAAAGCTACGAAATCTGCACACAGATTAGGGGATGAGTTCTTTTTCTTTTCAGTAACGAAAGTAAGAAAGAAAATATCTTAGCTAAACCATAGGCCTAAATAACGATAGAATTAACACGAAAAAAGCGCAATCCCCAACTTTTTCCCTTCTCATTTCCATTTTATTATACCCCTCGTACCCGCGCCCCCCAAGTAACCCCCGATTCATGACATCCCACCCACCCAGCCCCACATGTCAAAACAAGCATTTCCAATGTGCCTCGCACAAGGACAACGCTTAAGTTACCCTACTCGTAGCAATCAACGACAATTACCGTATGCCATGACACAACACACCGACCTGCCAACCGCCTGACCAGCCGGTCACAAACTCCAACGCTGTTCCCCCCTTGTCAGTCCGCGCAGAAAAGCAACAGGCGAGTAGGGTAGCAAGCGCAAGTAAAGGAGAGGACTAATCCGATAACCTTTCCACAAACGCCCTAAGGAAAGATGTACGGAAAGGCGGAAATATGATAACTGTTATTTTCCTAAAAGTACAGTACAGTACTGGTAGTTAACTTATATTCCTGATTTCCTCGTGCGCGGCGATAAGTACTGTACACCACAGTATCAGCACAGCACAGTACAGTACAGTACTCGCCCAAAAAAAAAGGCTGCCCCCGACCTTTACCCATACCAGAGTATGAGTATATTATACTAGGACGCCACCCGTTGCCATGAGCGAAGCGCAGTTCTGAACCCCGCTCCTAGCGTGAAGGTACAGACTTTTTTTTTGGGCGAGCACTGTACGAGTACCGTACTGTACAGATAGCAAGTAGGCAGGTACGGCAAGCCACGGGTACGGAAACCTGCGGGTGAGACGCAGGTACATACATACTTTACTATAAGAGGTACAGACATAAATTTAGTGTAATACTTGTAACATTAATACAGCAATTGTAACTGCACCGGTATAATATCCCACGGTCAGTGACCCAGCTTGCGGCCAACGGGATAAATCGATAAGATATCAAGATGTTGTGATAATATTGGTTAGTATATACGTGAAACCGGTTCGTGTGAAAAAGTTTTTGCCGGAGGCCGGATGTGTGGGTAAAAGGTTGACTTGGGCTTCTTCCTTCAACCTATCCTGCTCTATTCTATTCTATTCTATCCTGGGGGGTTGCAGTTACAGCGAGCGCGGTCTTTTCGCTCGTCATGAGAGGAGTAGGTGGATGGGTGGATCCGTTGCGGGCTGACTGACTTGGCGAAAATACATTTCCTGGTTGAATGTGGTAGTGTACTTGATCGAGTAGAGTAGAGAAATCACAGATAGGAGAGAAATATATACACAAATATATATCTGGAAGAATACTTGCGCAGTGCCGGTGAATATAATACTAGCGTAGTATCAATCATGTCATGGCCCTGCGGTACAGTACCGGTCTCTGGGAACATGAAAGGAGAAGAGGAGAACCACAAACACTGGTACTATACTCGAGCACCGTGCAGTGCTGTATTGTACCAGCACATCGACCAAAGAATCTACCATACCAAACGGAATACCCCCCTTCCCCTCCCTAAATATTATATATTGAGCACTCACTCACTCACTCACTCACCGTTTGCTTTTGCCGTATGCTCTACGGTAGCTGGTCCCTTTGCCAAGCCGTCCAAGTGGTATTTAACCCCCGATTCCAGGAAAACCCCGTAACCCATCTCGGCATGCCGTGCTCGCCGTCACGCTAGGGAAAGAAACCTACGATATTATCTACGCTGAGAATAAATAAACGAGTGAATGAGCAAAGCAGAACAAACGGATCACTGCTTTTCTTTCCTACGATTTAATTAACTAACCAAGTTTACGACGAGGGGAGAAGGCGGAGGTGAGTGGATGGGTAGTTTACAGCAGCAATCAGTACCGGTGCATACTGCGAAGGCAATTAATATCATAATCATTTCAAAACAAGACAAAAACGGTCACGTCACGAACATTCACTCGATCGGTTGAAATTATGCTGTAGTCTCCCCCCCCTCCCTCCCCCTGTCATACTTCCTTCCTCTTCCTTCCTTCTCTTGCTCTCCCGCCTCGCAATTCGTCTACCCGTCCCGCCCGTCCAAACCTTAAACTTTTCTCCATTCGAGTGAATGCGAGTGCGATGGAGATGTGGGAGGAGGGGGGGCGGAGGCGGAGGTATGAGGCAGGTATGGTAGGTAGGTAACCGAAGTGGAGGGAGGGAGGGATGGAGGGAGGGAGGGAGGGAGGAAACGGGACAAAACGAGTATGAAAGAAGAAAACTTAAAGCGTGGTAAAGGCAAAAAACTGAAAGCATAAGCAAAAAAGCAAAAGACCACCCCTCGTAACTTAAACCCCTCCCGCCTCCAGTAGGTGATTACCGGTATGTCCCCGGTCAAACAAATGAATGGAATAGGACAGGGCAAAAAACTATCATAAGAAACTACCCGCCCGCCGGCCCTATATATAAGATAACAACGCTTTTTTCCCCTCCCCCCCAGCGGCACGGAAATCCACAGGGACTCACGACAAACAGATAGGAATCACTGCTAGAGCACCGTATCATAAATACCGTAGTAGTCAAGTAGTCACAATTCACTCACGAAGCGGCACGTCACGTCACGTCAGCTCACTCGCTCGCGCGCGGGATCCCCCTCCGCCCCAGGCCTCAGAAAAGAAAAAGGAAAGACACGAGAAAAAGAAAAGGTTAAAGGAAAAAAAGTTTCACACAAATCAATCACCATCACGACAGGAAAAAAAGAATCACCCAGAAATCACGTAGTCTAGCACTAGAAAATTTCCCTTTTTTTGGTTCTTGGTGTTGCCGTAGCTAAGTGCCTGGGGCAGCGCCACCCTGCGGTTGCTGGTGCTGTTGTTGTTGTTGCTGCATCATCATGGCGTAATACATTGCACAGTAGGCCTGGTACCCGCCGTATGGAGCGTACGGGTCATCCTGGGCTGCACCGGGGGCGCCAGGTGGTGCTCCTCCTACGCCGGGGGTGGTGGAGGCGGCGGCGGCGGCGTTTGAGGATGATGGAGCAGGAGGGGAGTTTGAGGGCTGCGGGAGGGCGTAGGTTGGCCAGGCGGGTTGTTGAGCTTGCTGTTGTTGGTCGGAGGGAGTGAAGTGCGCAGGGCGAGTTGGGGGAGCGCTGCGTGTCTGTGTGATTGTTAGTGGGCGGAGGGAGGGGAGGGGAAGGGCGAGGAGGGGAAGTACAGATGCTTCTACTTTTTCCTCAATGGCGGTGCGTGCCCGGGCGATTGCTTCACGGGATCCTGCTAGGGCGATTTCACGCTCTGGGTCACCTTGTTGGAACTGGCTGGAAACGTTGATACGGCAGCCAGTTGAGGATTGCATCTCTTTGATTGTTTCTCCGCCTAGTTTTTTTCTCTCTCATTGTTAGTATTTTGTAGTATATATAATAGGTAAAAGAGAAGGACCTTTTCCAATAATCATGCCAACAGCATCTATAGGGACCCTGATAGTTTCGGTTAATCTCCCTTCCGATCCGCCTCCTCCACCCCGCCCTCCTCCACCACCTCCGCCACCATCACCATGTCCACCATAATACCCGCCGCCTCCACCTCCACCCCCACCACCACCAGGTGCTCCCCCCCGCTCAGGCCTTGACATTCCCGATAGCGGTCCAGTACCTGCATTATCGCTTTCAACAATTTCCATTATCAGCCGCTTCGCATCCTCAGCCGCTTGGGGTGACCCAATCAGATTAACAGGACGTTGGCCATTCTGACTCTTGGCCTCGCCAACAATGTTAACGTGACAACCGGACTTGTCTTGAATGTCGCGGATGGTTTCGCCGCCACGACCAATTATCAAGCCAACAGTTCTATCGGGCACAAGTATCTGTATGCTATCTTCTGACTCCCCGAGGGGAATTTAGTCAGTACAAGAGCACAAACAAAAAAGTTTTCTTCTTCTTCTTTTTTTCGAAAAGACAGAACAGAGCTAATTCCGCGATTATCAAAAAAGATCCTCTTGGCGAGCAGGATGGTTTTATCAAGATCAAGAAAAAAGAACAAGTGAAGAAGGAAGAAGAAGAAAAAAGACAAAACGGCAAAAGGAGAGAAAGATATTTCTTGCTACCACTGTCGCCAAGAGGAACCGCAGACAAACCTCCGTCTCGCAAGTTGGGCTGACCTCCGCTTCCACTGAATTTCCCCCGACCACCTGCGCCTCCGGAAGGACCTCCCATGCCACCTCCGGATGGGCCATTCTCCGCGATAATCTGCTCTATGGCTCTTCTTGCAGCCCCGATTTGCGGGCGTGTGCCCTGGATATTGCAGACCCGCTCACCGCCGCTATCCCGATCCTGACCGTTTGTAAGGAATTGAACTCGAGCTCCAGTCTCCTGCTCCACACGTCTTAGAGTCTCCCCACCGCGGCCAATTATTAGTCCAACAAGCGATGATTCAATATTCATCTGTTCGGCATCCGGAGGAGGCGAGCGCGCTCTGTGACCGCCGCCGTACCTCTCCGCTCGTGCTGGGGGTGGGGAGTAAGGATTTCCCGTGCCAGCCCCAGGCGGACCGCCACGCCGCGGTGGGCTATACGAACGTTCTCGCTCACGCATACCGTACTCGGCGCTAGCGCGCGCACGACGCTCGTCGCGGAAAGGATTGTAAGCATCTCTAAAGGGTTCACCGCCACGACGGGAGGGTGGAGAGCGAGTACGGGACCGGGAACGACGAGCACCGTATCTTGATCGTGGGTCTTCGTAGCGTGCGGCTAAATGTAAAGTAGTATTAGCAACTCCCTCCGTTCCTCAGACTATGTGGAGGGGCTGGTGGTAGAGGAGTACAGGAGCAAATGGAAGAAAAGAAAAGAAAAGAAAAGAACTCACGTGCTTGCTCCCTGTAAGTAGGTTGGATTCCCATCTCTGCAGCTCTAGCTTTTGCTCGCGCGAGTGCGTCATCAAGAGATACCTTTCCGGATGTTGTAGGTTTGATATTGCTAAGGTCAAGGGAACCAGAGGCAGATGGCTGGGGCAAAGAGTAGCCAACCGGGGGAGAGGCCACGGATTGAGAAGGCGGTTGGCCGGTCAGGCCTGCCGGAATTCCAGCGTATCCCGTAGGGCCACCCTGCGGCAATGGCGGTCCTCCTTGAGATCCTGGGGGTCGCTGTGCGCTTGCTGTAAGATCGGAAGGAGACCTCCGATTAGCACGAGGAGACTCTAGAGCAGGTAGGGTAGGCAAGGTGCGGGAG
>Ga0307509_10002372_pt1 | contig 30641 bp, 28 predicted proteins | sample 10_EM_MG_FD_202245 | JGI IMG/M metagenome (GOLD analysis project Ga0307509, IMG submission 202245) | Populus trichocarpa ectomycorrhiza microbial communities from riparian zone in the Pacific Northwest, United States - 10_EM | ecosystem: Host-associated > Plants > Roots > Unclassified | place...
CATCAGGCACGCCCGATCCGGGCATCCGGCGTCGCCCACTCACGCGCGCGGCTTCAACTTGACCTTGCCCAATCCATCACTTGCCTCGCAATGGATGATTTATTCACACCTTCTCAGCCCAACCTACCAGCTACCTGCGCCGCCATTACAGTTGGTAACCTTTCATTACTAGCGCTTGTGGCACGCCCCGCTACAGTGACATCTGGAAATTTTTCTGGAGATCGCTATGAAAATTCGAGTCATTTCAACCGCCCTGCTCTGCCTCATTGCCGGCAGCGTGCTGGCCGACCCCCCCGGCCCGCCAGCCGGTGCGCCGGAGCACAACATCGAGCGGCTCACCACCCTGCTCGACCTCGACGCCGGCCAGAAGGTGGCCGTGCAGAAGGTGCTCGATGAACAGCATGAACAGATGAAGGCATTGCGACAGCAGGCGCGCCCTGCGGACAAATCGTCCGAGACGCGCCCGACCCGCGAAGAGATGCAGGCCCGCCGCGAGCAGATGCGTACGCAGCACGAGCAGATGCGGAAGGAAACGCAGGAAAAACTGCGCGGCATCCTGAGCGACACGCAGATGAAGAAATTCGAAGCGCTGACCGACCATCCGGCGGGCGGCCCAGGCATGGCCGGCAACCGCGGCGATTGGCAGAGCGACAAGGCCAAGTAAGTCTTCCAAATTTCCGATCGCTGATGACCCGGGCCGCCTTGGCGACAAGGCGGCCCTTTTTATTATTGCGCTATGGTTATTGCACTATGGGGCGACCTTGTCGGCGCGCCCGGGCCCGCACAGCAGGCTCCACAAATCACCACGCACGAGCGCGCCGCGCCTCTACCCCCGCGCTGCGGATTACTTTACTTTAGAACCCACGGTATGCCGGGCGTGCAGCAATGCGGGGGATCGCCAAGCACACCGCAGGCAAGTAGAAAAACGCCCGTTCGAAAAACAGCGCGGCTGCCGCACCAGCCAGCGCAGCACGAGGACTCATCTTGAACCAGCCACAGACTGCAGCCGCGGCGCCGACTGCCAGCATCGGCAGCATTGCTTACCCGACGTCGGGGCAATCCTGGTACATGGTCTCAGTCCTGATGGTGTTCTACGTCTTCTCGTTCATCGACCGACAGATCATCTCGCTGCTCGTGGAGCCGATGAAGCGCGACCTGCAGATCTCCGACACGATGGTCGGCCTGCTGTCGGGCCTGGCTTTCGCGCTGCTTTACACGGTGTTAGGCATACCGATCGGGCGGCTGGCGGACCGCAAGAACCGCAAAGCCATCATCGCGGCGGGCGTGCTGATCTGGTCGATCGCCGCAACGTTCTGCGGGCTGGCGCGCAACGCCTGGCAATTGTTCTTCGCACGCATGGGCGTCGGCGTCGGCGAAGCGACGCTGTCGCCCGCAGCGTATTCCATGCTCACCGATGGTTTCCCGCCCGAAAAACGTGGCCGCGCATTCAGCATCTACAACATGGGCATCTCGATCGGCAGCGGCATCGCACTGCTGGTCGGCGGCCTGGTCGTCGCATCGGTGTCGAACGCGGGGCAGACGTTCTCGCTGCCGCTGATCGGCGAAGTGCGCGCCTGGCAGTTCGTGTTCATCGTCACCGGCGCGCCCGGCATCCTGCTGCCGCTGCTATTGCTGAGCGTGAAGGAGCCGGCACGGCGCGGCCTGCTGAAGACCAACGACGCGAAAGTCGTGGACAAGGTGCCGCTCGGCGAAGTCTTCAAGTACATGGTGGCCAACGGCCACTTCTATCGCCTGCATTTCATCGCACTTGCGATGATGTCGGTGCTCGGCTACGCCGTCGGCCAGTGGCTGCCCACCGTGATGGCGCGCACCTACGGCATCGAAGCCGCGCATGTCGGCCAGGTGCTCGGCATCTCCACGCTGCTCATCAACACCATCGGTATCTTTCTGGCAGGGCGCATCTGCGACACGCTCACCCGCCGCGGCCGCACCGACGCGCCGATCCTCGTGTGTTTAGGCGTGGCGATCCTGGTCGTCGCAACCAGCTCGCTGCCGGCGTTCATGCCTTCGGCAACACTGGGACTGACGATGATGTGCCTGGCCGGCCTGCCCTTTCACGGCTACGTGGCGATGGGCCCGATGGCCGTCAACCAGGTGACGCCGAACCAGATGCGCGCGCAGGTTTCGTCGGTGTACCTGTTCACGGTGAACATTCTCGGCATGGGCATCGGCCCCGCGCTGGTGCCATTCATCAGCGACCACATCCTGCACGACCCGTCGAAAATCCGCTGGGGCCTGCTGATCGTCGTTGCCAGCGCAGGCACGATTGCCGCGATCCTGCTGTGGTTCGAGCGTTCGGTGTATCGCGGCAAAGTCGCCGAGGCGGCGCACTGGCAGTGAGTTTTTGCGCGGCTGCCGATTCTGACCGCGCCCCCACCCCGTCCCTCCCCCTGCGACAGGGGGAGGGTGACAATCTCCAAGGGACAACCTTCCCGTCCTACACCCTCCCCCTGACGCAGGGGGAGGGCTGGGGAGGGGGCACGCCCGGCGCTCTCTACTACATCACCGCAAAACTACGTCACCTCGAACGCATCCGCATCCAGATGCGCCGGGAACTTCGCGCGGAAGCTGTCGAGCACCGTGCGCTCGAGCGTGGCTGTCGCGACGAACTCGTCCTCTGAAGCTTTCGTCAGCGGCTGGCCGAGAAAATCGATCACGGCACTGTCGCCCTTGTAATCGATGCCCTGCCCGTCGCGCCCGACGCGATTCACGCCGACGCAGTAACTGAGGTTCTCGATGGCGCGCGCGCGCAGCAAGGTCTGCCAGGCGTAGCGGCGCCGTTCCGGCCAGTTTGCGACATAGATCAGAACGTCGTAGCCGCCGGCCGAGCCGAGCCGGTTGCGGCTCCAGACGGGAAAGCGCAGGTCGTAGCAGACGAGCGGGCAGATCTTCCAGCCGTCGATGTCGACGACGATGCGTTCGTGACCAGCCGCGAAGTGCTGATGCTCCTGCGCCATCCTGAACAAATGACGCTTGTCGTAGCTGGCATGCGTGCCGTCGGGCCGCATCCAGATCAGCCGGTTGAAATAGCTGCTGCCCTCCTGCGTGACGATGCTGCCGGTGATCGTTGCATTCACACTGGCCGCCATCTTGCGCAGCCAATCGACAGTGGGACCGTTGGCGGATTCGGCGACCTGCTCCGCCGCCATCGTGAAACCGGTCGTGAACATTTCCGGCAGCACGATGAGATCCGTCAGTCCGGCCAGCGGCTGCAGCAGCTTCTCGAAGCGCTGACGGTTCGCCGGCGCGTCATGCCAGGCGAGATCAGACTGGATTGCCGTCACTCTGAGATGGGTTGCGCTCATGGCTCGTTACAACTTACGCAGCCGCTGCGCGGCCTGCTCCAGCGTCGAATCGTTTTTAGCGAAACAGAATCGCACCACCGTCAGGCGCGGCGGCACGCAGTAGAAGGGCGTGAGTGGAATGGATGCGACGCCGACCTTGCGCAGCAGCGTGTCGCAGAATTCCATGTCGGTCTCCTGCGAATACGCGCTGTAATCCAGCAACTGAAAGTAGGTTCCGGCGCAAGGCCGCCACGTAAAGCGCGTGCCTTCGAGATAGCTCAGGAACAGGTCACGCTTGCGCTCGAAGAAGCCGCGCAGCGTGTTGCCGTACTGCGGCTGTTCTTTCAGGAAGTCCGCGATGGCGTACTGCAGCGGCGTGGCGATGGTGAACGTATTGAACTGATGCACGCGGCGGATCTCCGTCGTCAGTTCCGGCGGCGCGACGCAGTATCCGATGCGCCATCCCGTCGCATGCAGTGATTTGCCGAACGAGAACACCGCGATGCCACGCGCGCGCAATTCGTCGTGCGCGAGGATGCCCGCGTGCGACGCGCCGTCGTAAACCATGTGCTCGTAGACTTCGTCCGAGATCACCATTGCCTGCGTGGGCCGCAGGATTTCGGCCAGCGTGTCCAGGTCGGCGCGCGCGATGACGGCGCCGGTGGGATTATGCGGCGAATTGAGCAGCACCATGCGCAGCCGCAGCGTCACGGCGTCACGCACGCGCTGCCAGTCGATCGAGAATTCCGGCGGACGCAGCGGAATATGAATCGGCTTGCCGCCGGCGAGCAGCACCGCGGGTGCGTACGAATCATAGGAAGGATCGAACAGGATGACTTCGTCGCCAGGATGCACCAGAGCGATGATCGCGGAGAAGATGGCTTCCGTCGCGCCGAGCGTGATGGTGATTTCGCTGTCCATGTCGGGGCGCCGGCCATAACTCGCGGCCAGCTTGAGCGCTATCTGTTCGCGCAGCTCGGCGACGCCGATCATTGCCGCGTACTGGTTGTGGCCCGCCGCGACGTGGTACCCGACCAGTTCCTTGAGGCGTTCGGGCGGATCGTAGTCCGGGAAGCCCTGCGACAGGTTGACCGCACCGAGTTCGCGTGCCCGGTTGGTCATCACCGTGAAGATCGTCGTGCCGACGTGCGGCAGCTTGGATTCGACCTTCATCAGTTCCCTCCGGACGCAGCCGCCATCTGCATGTCGCGCACCTTGCGCTTTTCCTGCCGGGCCATGAGGAAACCGGCGATGACGACGCCGACGGTGACGAGCAGCACCATGATGGACGCGAGCGCGTTGATGTCGGGACTGACGCCGAGGCGCACCTTGGAGAAGATCACCATCGGCAGCGTGCTGGAACCGGGACCGGACACGAAGCTTGCGATCACCAGGTCGTCGAGCGAAATCGTGAATGCCAGCAGCCAGCCGGAAATCAGCGCCGGCGCGATGATGGGGAGCGTGATCAGGAAGAAAGTCTTCGCGGGCCGCGCGCCGAGGTCCATCGCCGCCTCTTCCAGCGAATCGTCCAGCGTCGACAGCCGCGACTGCACGATGACCGTCACGTAGGCCATCGTCAGCGTCATGTGCGCGATGGTCACGGTGGTCACGCCGCGGCCTTGCGGCCAATGCAGTATCTGCTCCATTGCGACGAACATCATCAGCAGCGACAGCCCGGTGATCACTTCCGGCATCACCAGCGGCGCCGTCGTCATCGCGGAAAACAGCGTGCGTCCTTTGAACTTGCCGAAACGGGCCAGCGCCATGCCGGCCAGCGTGCCGAGGATCATCGCGCCGGTCGCGTTGATCGCCGCGATTTTCAACGACAGCCAGGCGGCGTTGAGGATCTGCTCGTTCTGGAACAGCTTGCCGTACCACTCGGTGGAGAAGCCGCCCCACACCGTTACCAGGCGCGACTTGTTGAACGAGTAGAAGATCAGCGACAGGATGGGAATGTAAAGAAACGCGAATCCGAAGATGAGCGCGGAGAGGCGGAACGCGGTGATGCGGTTGTTCATCGGTGCGCGCCCTTGAGCTCGGCGCCCTGCGCCCGCTGCAGCAGCACGATGGGCACGACCAGGAACAGCAGCAGCGCGACCGCGACCGCCGCAGCCATCGGCCAGTCGCGGCCGGTGAAGAACACGCGCCACAGCTGCTTGCCGATCATCAGCGTGTCGGACGGCCCGAGCAGTTCCGGGATCACGAACTCGCCGATCACCGGAATGAACACCAGCATGGAGCCGGCGATGACGCCGGGCAGGGACAGCGGCAAGGTCACTTTCAGGAACGCCTTGATGGGCTTGCAGCCCAGGTCCGCCGCCGCTTCCAGCAGCGTGAGATCCATCTTCTCCAGATTGGAATACAGCGGCAGGATCATGAATGGCAGGTACGAGTACACGATGCCGACGTAGATGGCGAAATCCGTCTGCAGCATGACGATGGGTTCGTCGATGAGCCCGGTCCACATCAGGAAATTGTTGATCAGGCCGTTGTTCTTGAGGATGCCGATCCAGGCGTACACGCGCAGCAGGAACGATGTCCAGAACGGCAGGATCACCATCATCAGCAGAATGTTGCGCCAGGTCGTGGTGGAGCGCGCGATCGCGTAGGCGATCGGATAGCCGACCAGCAGGCAGCAAATGGTGGAGATGAAAGAGATCTTCACCGAGTTCACGTACGCCTGCCAGTACAGATCTTCGGTGAACAAAGAGATGAAGCCGCGCAGATATAGCTTCGCGTCGAGTATCCAGCCCTGGCTGCGCCCGCCGTCGATCAACTCGAACAGCGCGCTGTAGGGCGGGCTGTCGTTCAACTGCTGCGCGAACGCGATCTTCAGCACGATCAGGAACGGGATCAGGAAGAACAGCAGCAGCCAGAAGTACGGAATGGCAATGACGGCCGAGCGTCCAGTCACGCCCCATTTGACGAGACGCGCCTGCGTCCAGCGATACGGCGGCAGTTGCTGCAGGACACGCAGCACGAGTTGCGCACCGGCGCTGTGGCGCTGGCCGCGCGGCCCTTCGGCGCGCGCGCTCATTCGCTCAGCACCACTGGGCTGGAGGGATGCCAGTGCACGTAAACCGCCTGGTCCCAGGTGATCAGGTCATCGGCATGGCGATAGGCGTTGGGCTGCGTGATGCGGATGACCTTGCCGGAATCCAGTTGCACGAGGTACACCGACATGTCACCCATGTAAGCGATCTCTTTCACCACGCCGCGCGCAACGTTGTCTTCCTGCGGCGGCTTGTCGATGGAGATGATGATCTTCTCCGGCCGCACCGCCGCCGACAGGATGGCGTCGGGCGCCGAACTCACGCCGTGGTCGACGAAGATCGTGCCGCCGAGCTCAGCCGACTCGATGCGCACGCGGTCCGGCAGATCCTCGATCATGCGGCCCTGGAACATGTTCACGTTGCCGATGAATTCGGCGACGAATTTACTGTTCGGATATTCGTAGATGTCCTTGGGCGTGCCCACCTGGACGATCTCGCCCAGGTTCATCACGCCGATGCGCGAGGACAGCGTCATCGCCTCTTCCTGGTCGTGCGTGACGACGACGAATGTGACGCCCAGCTGTTCCTGCAGGTTGACCAGCTCGAACTGCGTGTGCTCGCGCAGCTTCTTGTCGAGCGCGCCCAGCGGTTCATCCAGCAGCAGCAGCTTCGGCTGCTTGACGAGCGAGCGCGCCAACGCGACGCGCTGGCGCTGGCCGCCGGAGAGCTGATGCGGCTTGCGCTTGCCGAACTGCGACAGCTTCACCTGGCCGAGCATCTTCGCGACGCGATCGTTGATCTCATCCTTCGGCAGCCGGTCCTGCTTCAGGCCGAATGCGACGTTCTGCTCCACCGTCATGTGCGGAAACAGCGCGTACGACTGGAACATCATGTTGACCGGCCGCTCGTACGGCGGGATGCCCGCCATGTCGACGCCATCGATCAGTATCTTGCCGCTGCTGGGCTCCTCGAACCCGGCCAGCATGCGCAGCAGAGTGGTCTTGCCGCAGCCCGAGCCGCCGAGCAGGCAGAACAGCTCGCGCTTGTAGATCTTCAGGGAAACGTCGTTGACCGCGGTGAAGTCGCCGAACTTCTTGGTGACGCGCTCGATGGCGATGTACGGAACCGCTTGCGGATCGTTCCAGGGCTGCAGTTTCTGTTCGGGACGTGCGCTCGTAGCCATGGATCACCGCGGTTGTTGTTATCGGCGCCGCATCTGGAAGTGCGGGCCGCCGGCGCCAGCGCCGACGGCCCTTGCTGTCTCGCGAACTATCGTGCCGTTACTTGCCGGTGGTGAACTTGGTCCACATGCGGGTCATCAGGCGGTTGAAGTCCTCGCCATAAGCCAGCGACGGAAACAACTTCGCCTTCACTTCGGGCGTCGGGTAGATGCCCGGATCGTTCTTCACTTCGTCGTTGACCATCGCCAGCGACGCGGCATTGCCGTTGGCATAATTGACCGTGTTGGAGTTGTTCGCGGCTACCTGCGGATCCATCAGGTAGTTGATGAAGGCGAGCGCGTTCTTCGGATGCTTGGCGTCGGCCGGAATCGCGAGCATGTCGAACCAGACGATGGTGCCTTCCTTCGGAATCGCGTACTTGACGACAGTGCCCTGCTTCGCTTCGGCCGCGCGGTCGCGCGCCTGCAGGATGTCGCCGCTCCAGCCCACAGCCAGGCACAGCTCGCCGTTGGCCAGGTCATCGATGTACTGCGAGGAATGGATCTTGCGGATGAACGGCCGGATCGCCAGCAGCTTTTCTTCCGCGGCGGCCAGGTCTTCTTCCTTCTGGCTGTTCGGATCGCGGCCCATGTAGGCCAGCGTGATCTTCAACAGCTCGTCCGGCGCGTCCAGCACCGAGATGCCGCAGTCCTTGAATTTCGCGGCCAGCTTCGGATCGAACACGTAGTTCCAGCTGTCGGGGATCACGCCGTCGCCGAGGATCTTCTTGATCTTGGCCTCGTTGTAGCCGATGCCCGTCGTACCCCACAGGTAGGTGACCGAATGTTCGTTGCCTGGATCGTGCAGCGCGACGCGCTGCTGGATGTCCGGGTCCATGTTCTTGAGGTTCGGGATCTGGCTCTTGTCGAGTTTCTGGAACACGCCGGCCTTGATCTGGCGCTCCAGGAACGACGCGGATGGCACGACGACGTCGAAGCCGGAGTTGCCGGCCAGGAGGCGCGTTTCCAGCACGTCGTTGGAATCGAAGACGTCGTAGGTGACCTTGATGCCGGTCTGCGCTTCAAAGTTCTTGATGGTGTCTTCGGCGATGTAGTCGGACCAGTTGAATACGTGCAGTACCTTTTCTTCCTCGCCGGCGGCGGCGGGCGCCTGGGCTTGCTGTGCTGCTTCCTTCTTGCCGCAGCCCGCGAGCGCGACAGCGACGGTGGCGGCCACCAGGACAATGCGCAGTCTGTTAGTCATTGCAGGACATCTCCGATAGGGTTGTTCGGGCCGAGCGCGAAACGCCGGCGGACGCGTCGCGAGCGTAACGCAGGCCGCGATGGATGGGTAGTTGCAGCAACTTTGGTGCGCCCGGATACCGGACTGCGCCGTTATGGCTCCTGGACTCGCGCAAAGCCTCGTAGCCGAGTAGGTTGGGCAGAGTCTTCGAAGCCCAACAATCCTTCGCGCAAAGATCGTTGGGCTTCGAAGACTCTGCCCAACCTACGCGACGTGGTCTTTGACGACCTGCGCCAGCGTCATGTCCAGCGACTTGCGTGCCTTGTCGATCAGCTCGTCCACCTGTGCGCGGGTGATCACCAGCGGCGGCGCGATGATCATCGTATCCCGTACCGCGCGCATCACCAGCCCGTTGCGGATACACAGATCGCGGCAGATCGTGCCCACGTCGCCGGGGTTCGCGAAGGGCTGCAGGCTAGACTTGTCCTTGATCAGCTCGATGGCGCCGAGCGCGCCAACGCCGCGCACCTCGCCGACCAGTGGGTGGTCCGACAGTTCGCGCCAGCGGGCCTGCAGGTAGGGGCCGATATCCGTCTTGACGCGCTCGACGATGTGCTCGTCGCGCAGGATGCTGATCGCCGCACAGGCCAGCGCGCAGGCGACCGGGTGGCCCGAATAGGTGAACCCATGATTGAAGTCGCCGCCCTTCTCGATCATCACCTGCGCGACGCGGTCGCCGAACATGACGCCGCCGATGGGCAGGTAACCCGAGGACATTCCCTTGGCGATGGGCATGAGATCGGGACGGATGCCGTAGTACTGCGAGCCGAACCATTCACCGGTACGGCCGAAGCCGCAGATGACTTCATCGGCCACCAGCAGGATGCCGTAGCGGTCGACGATCTTCTGGATCTCCGGCCAGTAGCTGTCGGGCGGGACGATCACTCCACCTGCGCCCTGGATGGGTTCGCCGATGAAGGCGCCGACGCGCTCGGGGCCGATCTCGAGAATCTTCTCTTCCAGCGCGCGTGCCGCCACCTTGCCGAACTCGTCGGGCGACAGGTCGCGACCTTCGCCGAACCAGTAAGGCTGGCGAATGTGCACGATGCCGGGAATCGGCAGCCCACCCTGCGCATGCATGGGCGCCATGCCGCCGAGGCTCGCGCCGGCCATGGTGCTGCCGTGATACGCATTGGTGCGGCTGATGATGAAAGTCCGCTGCGGCTGGCCGAGCAGATCCCAATAGCGCCGCACGGTGCGCACCACGGTATCGTTCGCCTCCGATCCGGAACCGGTGAAGAACACGTGATTGAACTGCGGCGGCGTCACTTCGACGAGCAGCCGCGCGAGTTCGATCGCCGGCGGATGGGCAACCTGGAAGAAGCTGTTGTAGTAAGGCAGTTCGAGCAACTGCCGATAAGCGGCGTCGGCCAGCTCGCGCCGGCCGTAGCCCAGGTTCACGCACCACAGGCCCGACATGCCGTCGAGAATCTGCCTGCCGTCGGAGTCGTACAAATAGACGCCGTCGGCGCGGGCGATCAGCCGCGTGCCCTTCTGGCTCAACGCAGCGTGGTCCGTGAATGGATGAAGGTAGTGGGCAGCGTCGAGCGACTGCCATTCTTCAGTGGAACGCGCCGGAATGTACGGGTTCGCACTGACGTTCATGGGTCACCGAAAGCGCCGGGAGTCGATGTTGGAGAGGGACGAATGTTCGAGATCGAAAATAGTCATGGGTTCACCGGAAGCGGCATCGCCGTGTAGGTTGGGCTGAGTCTTCGAAGCCCAACATCCCCGACGCTGCAATGATTTTTGGGCTTCGAAGACTCAGCCCAACCTACGAGCACGCGGAAAAACTTACTTGATGGACTACTAAACGTTCAGCAGCAAGTGCTCGCGCTCCCATGAGCTGATTACCTGCAGGAACGTTTCGTATTCGTTTTCCTTCACCGCCGAGTAAGCAAGCACGAAGCGCTCGCCGACGATGTCGATCAGGGGACGGCAATCGCGCAGCAGGCGCAGCGAATCTTCGATGTTGCGCGGCAGGCTGAACGGCAAGGCGTGCGCACTGCCGGAGATCGGCTCGCTCGGCTTCAGGCCTTCGACCATGCCGAGATAGCCGCACGCCAGCGAAGCCGCGATGGCGAGGTAGGGATTCGCATCGGCGCCGCTGACGCGATTCTCGACGCGGCGGTTGGCGGGATTCGACACCGGCACGCGCAAGCCGGCGGTGCGGTTGTCGTAGCCCCACTGGCTGTTGATCGGCGCCGAATGAAAGCGCGTGATGCGTCGATACGAGTTCACATTGGGCGCGAACAGCGACATCGCCGCGGGCAGGTACTTCTGCAAGCCTGCGATGTGCGAGAAGAAGAGCTGCGAAGGCCGACCCTCCGCGTCGCTGAAAATATTCTGGCCGGTGCGCCGATCCACGATGCTCTGGTGGATGTGCATCGCGCTGCCCGGCTCGCGCGCCATCGGCTTGGCCATGAACGTCGCATACATCTTGTGGCGCAGCGCAGCCTCACGCATGGTGCGCTTGAACAGGAACACCTGGTCGGCGAGCGACTGCGCGTTGCCGTGCAGCAGGTTGATCTCCATCTGCGCCGCGCCGTCTTCGTGGATCAACGTATCGATCTCGATGTCCTGCGCTTCGCAGAACGCATACAGATCGTCGAACAGTGGATCGAATTCGTTCACCGCCGCGATGGAATACGACTGGCGGCCGATTTCCGGCCGGCCCGAGCGGCCCACCGGCGGCTTGAGCGGGTAGTCGGAATCGATGTTGGGCTCGACCAGGAAGAATTCGAGTTCGGGCGCGACGACCGGATCCCAGCCGTGCTGCGCGTAGAGTTCGAGCACGTGCTGCAGCACGTAACGCGGCGCCATCGTCACCGGCCGTCCGTCCGAATAGAAGCTGTCGTGAATGACCTGGGCGGTGGGCTCGGCGGCCCACGGCACGACGCGGATCGACGCCGGGTCGGCCTTCAGCACGATGTCGATTTCCGAAGGGCTGATGGCGCGCTCGTCATCCGGATATTCGCCGGTGACCGTCTGCAGGAAAATGCTTTCCGGCAGGCGCATGCCTTCCTCTTCGGCGAACTTCGCCGCCGGCATGATCTTGCCGCGCGGCACGCCCGCCATATCGGGGATGATGGCTTCCACTTCGGATATGCCATGCTCTTTGAAAAATTGCTGGATGACGCTGACGCTCATACACGATGCCTCACGAACGATGCTTTTAGCGCGTACTCGCGCGCGGCCTGGCCGAAGGCCGCGAACAACGCGCGCGAAAACGGGTTGTCTTGAAATTTCCATTCCGGGTGCCATTGCACCGCGAGCGCGAAGCCCGGAGCGTTCTTCACGCTGAAGGCCTCGATCACGCCGTCGGGCGCGCGCGCCTCGACGACCAAGTCCTGTCCAAGGGTCTGCACGCCCTGCGAGTGCAACGAATTCACCCGCAACCGGTCCTGCCCGGCGAGCGCCTGCAGCTTGCCGCCGCGGCTCAACTCGACGTCATGCACCGGGCCGTACTGGTCATCGAGCGGCGCCTGCGTGTCTTCGCGATGACTGTTGTAGCCCTCGACCTCGTGCAGCTTCTGCCAAAGCGTGCCGCCGAACGCCACGTTCATCTCCTGGAAGCCGCGACAGATCGCGAGCAGCGGCAGCCCTGACTGCACGACTCGCGGAATCATCGGCAGCGTCGTCTCGTCGCGCTGGGCGTCGTGCAAGGTTCCCGCCTCGCTCGGCGGCCCGCTGTAGCGGTGCGGCTCAACGTTGGACGGACTGCCCGTCAGCAGAATCGCGTCCAGCCGGCTGAGCAGCTCGCCCAGGTTCAGCGCTTCGCCAAGCGCCGGGATCAGCACCGGAATCGCATCCGCGCCGGCGACGACGGCGTTGATGTACTTCTCGCCGACGCCGTGGAAGTAGTGATGGCCCAGCAGACGCCGGTCCGCCGGGATTCCAATGAGTGGCTTGTTAGCCATAACGTTTAATATCTTTAACAGCCGGTGGGAGTACCGGCGTGCCTGGGACGGCGCATTTAACCACAGTTCGGGCGCCTCCGTCCCTCCCAAGTGGTTCGTGAGGGGCCATTTTCAGGCCTAACAAGGGCTTGCGATGGGTCGACCCGCCGGAGCGAACTTGCTCCGGGCGGGACGGCATCGGTATCCTGCGGATCCGCGCCGGCCGCCCATGCGCCATTAAATTTTAAACAGAGACTGCTCCATGGCGATTGACCCCTCGATTGCGGAGATCGCCGCGTTGCGCCGCGACTTTCCTGCTACCCGCTTCGTCGACGTACTGCTCGCCGATTTGTGCGGAATCCCTCGTGGCAAGCGCGTGACTCTCGCCGAACTGGCGCAGGTGTATCACGGCGGCTTCCTGCTGCCGGGCTCGATGTTCGCCATCGACGTGCTCGGCGGCACGATCCAGGAGACCGGCCTGGGCTTCGATGAAGGCGATGGCGATCGCGCCTGTCTGCCGATCGGCGGCACGCTGCTGCCCGTGCCATGGCTGAACGAAGGCGTCGCGCAGATCCAGGTATCGATGGCCGACAACGACGGCAGCCCGTTCTACGGCGATCCACGCCATGCGCTCGCGCAGATCCTCGACCGCTTTCGCAAGCTGCGGCTGACGCCGGTTGTCGCGGTGGAGTTGGAGTTTTATTTGCTTGATCCGGAACGCACCGCCGAGGGACGCATTCAACCGCCGCGCCTGCCGCAGACACGGCGCCGCGAATACCGCACGCAGATCAATTCGATGTCGGACCTGAACGAATACTCGGCAGTGCTCGCCGACATCGACGCGGCCTGCGAGCAGCAACATGTGCCCGCGGGAACCGCGCTTGCCGAATATGGACCAGGACAGTTCGAAGTGAATCTGAATCATTCGGCCGATGCGCTGCGCGCCTGCGACGAAGCGATTCGCTTCAAGCGGCTGGTCCGCGGCGTCGCGTCGCGCCATGGCATGGAAGCAACGTTCATGGCAAAGCCCTACCAGGATATGGCGGGCAGCGGCGCGCATATTCATGTCAGCCTGATCGATGACGACGGCCGCAATGTGTTCGAGTCCGCGGAGCCGGCCGGCAACGATATGCTGCGCCACGCCATCGGCGGCCTCGCAGCCTCGATGGCGGATTCGATGCTGCTGTTCGCGCCGACGGCGAATTCGTATCGCCGCTATCGCTCCGAATCGTACGTGCCGCTCAATCCGACCTGGGCGGTGAACAACCGCGGCGTCGCGCTGCGCATTCCGGTGAGCACGCCGCAGAATCGCCGCGTCGAACATCGCGTCGCCGGAGCGGACGCGAATCCCTATTTGCTGTGCGCCGCTGTGCTTGCCGGCATGCATCAAGGCATCGCCGCAAAGATGGACCCGGGCGCGCCGCTGAAGGGCAACGCATATCGCGACAAGGCGCCGAGCCTGCCGATCACCTGGCCCGAAGCGGCACTTGCGTTCGAGCGCAGCGCCTTCGTGAAGGAATACTTCGGTGAGAAGTTCCGCAACCTGTTCGTAACGACACGTCGCGGCGAACTACAGGCGTTCGAATCGCACGTGACGACGCTGGAATACGATTGGTATGTGACGACCAGCTAGTAAGCTCGCCCCCTCCCCGCCCTCCCCCGGCGACCGGGGGAGGGAGTCAGAGCAGAGTCGCCAATCCGACCCCCTCCCCCGGTCGCCGGCGACCAACGGGAATCCCAAAGGGGAGGGAGGGTTGGGGTGGGGGCGCGGTGACGAGTTCTACAACCCACATGAATCACATCCACTCCTACTACGCAGCCTCCGCCAACCCCGCGCCGACCCATCCAACACTGGCAGGCGACGTCGACGCCGACGTCTGTGTGATCGGCGGTGGCATCGCGGGCTGCTCCACTGCTTTGCACCTGGCGGAACGCGGTTACAAAGTCGTGCTGCTGGAATCGCATCGCATCGGCTGGGGCGCATCCGGACGCAGCGGCGGGCAGGCCATCGTCGGCTATGCCTGCGGACAACAGAAGCTCGTGGATCAGCTCGGCCTGAACACCGCGCGCGCGCTGTGGGATATCACCGTCGAATCTCTCGCGCTGCTGAAGGATCGAGTTGCGCGGCACGCCATCGATTGCGATCTGCACTGGGGACAGATGAGTGTCGCGATCAAGCCGCGGCAGCGCGACGACCTGCTCGCGGAGCAGCGCAGCCTCCAGGACACCTACGGCTATCGCAACTTGAAATTCCTGGAGCGCTCAGAGGTCGAGTCGCTGCTGGCTACTGATCGCTACTGCGCGGGCCTATTCGACAGCGGCAGCGGCCATCTGCATCCGTTGAACTACACGCTGGGGCTGGCGGCCGCAGCCAAGGCCGCCGGCGTGAGTATTCATGAAAACTCAGCGGTCTTGAATCTCACGCAGGACACACCGGCGGTAGTCACCACCAGCAGTGGACGAGTGACGACGAAGTACGTCGCGCTGTGCTGCAACGCCTACCTCGATGGGCTCGTGCCTGCATTGCGTTCGCGCATCATGCCCGTCGGCACTTACATCGTGGCGACGGCGCCGCTCGGCGCAGCACGCATCCAGCAATTGATCCGCGAAAACATCGGCGTCACCGACACCAATTTCGTGCTCGATTACTATCGCCGCTCCGCCGACCATCGCTTGCTGTTCGGCGGACGCGTGAGCTACTCGGGACTCGATGCCCGCAACACCAGGAACGCCACGCGCCAGCGGATGTTGAAAGTGTTTCCGCAGCTCGCGGATGTCGATGTCCAGCACGCGTGGGGCGGCTACGTCGACATCACCATGAATCGCGCGCCGGATTTCGGCCGCGTGGCGCCACACATTTATTACCTGCAAGGATTCTCAGGTCACGGCATCGCGCTGACCGGCATCGCCGGCAAGTTGATTGCCGACGCGATTGCAGGCCAGGCGGAGCGCTTCGACCTGTTCACGAAAATCAACCACAGCAACTTTCCGGGCGGGCCCTTGCTGCGCACGCCGGCATTGATGCTGGCGATGCTGTGGTATCGGATGCGGGACTGGCTGTAAGTCAGATCTCGTAGGTTGGGCTGAGTCCTCGAAGCCCAACAATCTTGGCGGCGTCAGGGAAGTTGGGCTTCGAGGACTCAGCCCAACCTACGTCAGGAGCCCTGGTACACGCAGCCACTGGTGCACGTCTCATGCACCACGACCTTGCTGAGCTGCGGCAGCGCCGCTTTCAGTTCGTGCCAGATCCAGCGTGACAGGTTTTCGCTGGTGGGATTTTCCAGGCCGGGCACTTCGTTGAGATAGTGGTGATCGATCCGCTCGAAGGTGGGCTGGAACGCGGCCTTCACGTCCGCGAAGTCCATCACCCAACCGCTGCGCGCATCCACTTCACCGCTGACGTGCAGCTCGATGCGGAAGGAATGGCCATGCACGCGCGCGCACTTGTGGCCCGCCGGCACGTTCGGCAGGCGATGCGCGGCCTCGATGGTGAAGATGCGGAAAATGTCCATGCGAGTCGACCCACTCAAGTCGACAGTGGCCCGTCAAGACACAGCAACTGCGCTCAGGCCGCTTTGCGACGGCGCGAGCTGGAAACGCAGCTGCAGGTGCCACAGGTGCAGCGGATGGCGGTGCAGCCCTTGCAAACGGTGAAATCCACGGAGCCGAAATGGCGGCGGCATTGCTCGCAATACGGTTTGCGGCGTGCGGCGCGCGCGCTGCGATAGGCGTCCACAGCAGTGCCGTTCTCGGCAGCTTGCGGTGCCGAGATCGGCGTCATGTCCTTGTTGACGATGGAGCGCAGGAACGTGGTCGAGCTCATCGACGACGTCTTGAACAGCCGCATCTGTTCCGCAGCCAGGCCCATCTGCGCCAACGGGTCATAAATGACGACGCCCAGTTTGGGATGGAAATGAACGTGGAATGCGTCGGCGCTCATGGCAAGGACTTCGCGAAGTGAAATTGAGAAGGTGGAGGAAATGAAAGCGGGTAGAAAAGCCGTGCAATTGTGCTGCAACGCCCGGGGTAGATCAATCCGCGGCGGGCCTAATCTTGCTCGAAAAGCCTTTTTCCGCGCGATTGGAGCACCGTTCGCGCCGCCCTTAGGGGTTTGGAGCGGCTCCCGTCGGCAGATTGACCGCCCTTATGTAGTGCAGCATTTGCAATTCGCGCGCGGCGTCCTAGCGTTTTTTCAACACGAAGCATTGATGAATCTTCGGGCTGCGGCGGAAATCCCACGGCAGCGTCGCGGCCGTGATGTCCTCGATCTCGAACAAGCCGAGCGCATCGCGATCCAGTTTGAAACGCTGGAAGTTGTTGGAGAACAGGATCGTGCCGCCGGGCGCAAGCAGGCCTGCTGCGAGTAGCAGCAACCGCACGTGATCGCGCTGCACGTCGAAGTCTTCTTCCATGCGCTTGGAGCGCGAGTGAGTGGGCGGATCGATGAACATCAGATCGTAGCGGCGATTCTTGTCCAGCTGCTCGTGCAACCATGTCATGCAGTCGGCCTGCACGAAACCATGGTGAGGGCTCGCCAGGTTGTTGAGCGCGAGATTGCGCTTGGCCCAGTCCAGGTACGTGTTCGACATGTCCACCGTCGTCGACGCAGTGGCGCCGCCGCCCACCGCGTGAACGGTCGCGGTGCCCGTATAAGCGAAAAGATTCAAGAAGCGCTGGCCCTTCGCCATGCTGCCGACGCGCGCGCGAGTCACGCGGTGATCGAGAAACAAGCCCGTGTCGAGATAGTCGTGAAAGTTCACCAGGAACTGGTACGGACCTTCGCGCACGATCTGGAACTCACGCTCTTCAGCCACTTTCTCGTACTGCGCGACGCCTTTCTGCTGCCGCCGCTTGCGCAAATGAATGCGCTCCTTAGGCAGGCCCAGCACTTCAGGAATGACGGAGAGCGCTTCGCGCCTGCGAGCTCGCGCTGCTTCTTGCGAGACCGTGCGCGGCGGCTCGTATTCCTGCACGAAGGCCCAACGTGTTTCTCCATCCAGCGCGCCTTCGCCGTACAGGTCGATCGCGAACGCGTACTCCGGCATGTCGGCGTCGTAGGCGCGAAAGCAGTCGACAGACTCGCGCTTGGCCCAGTCCATCGCGGCCTTCAGATTCTTGCGCAGGCGGTTGCCGAACATCTGCGCGCCGGGCTGGGCGCGGATCTGCGCTTCTTCCTCTTCGGTGCGCGGCGGCCGCGCCGTGCCGCGATACTCGGATGGCTCGACATCGAAGCGCAGCAAGCGGCATTCGATGCGGCCGTTGAACAGTGTGTGGCTGCGGCGCGCGTTGATGCCGATGGACTTGGCGAGCGAGGGATTGCCGGTGAACACCGCCGCCTTCCAGCCTTCGAAGTGCGCGCGCAACTGCTGGCCGAGCAATTCGTAAAGCGAACTCAGGCGCTCCTGGTCGCCGATGCGCTCTCCGTATGGCGGATTGGTGATGACGAGCCCGGTCGCGCCGCCGTCGCGCGTGAGTTGCGCAAGGTCGCGGCGCTCCACGTGCACGCAGCCGCGCAGCTTTGCTCGCTCGACATTCTCGATGGCGGCGCGCACAGCGCCTGGATCGTGGTCGAAGCCGCGCAGCACGATGCGTGAGTCCGCGGTGGCCGCGCGACGTGCCTGCGCTTCTTCGATCAAGCGTGTCCACAGTTCGCGGTCGTGGCCGAGCCAGTTGATGAAGCCGAAGTGATTGCGCATCGAGCCCGGCGCGATATCCAGCGCCATGAGCGCCGCCTCGATCAATAACGTGCCCGAACCGCACATGGGATCGACGAGCTCTGCGCCTTGCTCCGCGAGCGCCGGCCAGCCGCAGCGCAACAGAATGGCGGCAGCCAGATTCTCCTTCAGCGGCGCGGCGACGCCGCGAGCGCGATACGCGCGGCGATGCAGGCTCTCACCGGACAAATCCAGGCTGACGGTGGCGCGGTCGCGATCCAGGCGCACGTCGATGCGCACGTCGGGTTGGTCCAAGTTCACCGAAGGCCGCTCGCCGGTCAGATTGCGGAAGTGATCGACAATCGCGTCCTTGGTCTTCAACGCGCCGAAGTGCGTGTGAATGATGCCGGTCGTCGTACCCGCCAAGTCCACCGCAAGCGTGCTGCGCGGCGAGAGGTGCTCGCTCCAATTGATCGCGGCGACGCCTTCGTACAGCGCCTCCGGCGTCGGCGCGGGAAATACGCCGAGCGGCATCAGCACGCGGCTGGCGGTGCGCGACCATAAGCACGCGCGGTACGCGGTTTCAAGCGTGCCTTCGAACTGGACGCCGAGCTTGAACTCGCGCACCTGTTCGGCGCCGCACTTGCGCATCTCGGCGGCGGTCAGGTCGGCAACGCCGGGAGGACAGGAAGCGAACAGTTGCATGGATTACTCAGCAGCGCGGGCGCCGGATGAAAAAGAAGAGGCGGCGCCGCAGATTCGTAAGGACGACGTCGAAAACTCAGGTGTAGCCGTCGAGCGTCAGCAGCGGACCGTAAAGCTCTGGACGCCGGTCGCGGAACACGCCCCAGGCCGCGCGATACTTGCGGATCGCATCCAGATCGAACGTCGCAGTGAGAATCGCTTCGCCGCTGCGCTCCGCCTGCTTGAACACGGCGCCTACATGATCGGTGATGAACGACGAGCCGTAGTACGTCACCGTCCAGCGTTCACCCTGCTCCGTGCCGACGCGATTCGATGCGACCACCGGCATGAGGTTCGACGCCGCATGGCCCTGCATCGCGCGCTGCCAGTGATCGCGCGAATCGATGCTCGGATCCTGCGGTTCCGCGCCGATCGCGGTGGGATAGAAAAGAATCTCCGCGCCGAGCAGCGCCATGGCGCGCGCGCTTTCCGGAAACCACTGATCCCAGCAGATCGCGACGCCGATCGTGCCGAAGCGCGTCTTCCATACCTTGAAGCCGGTGTCGCCGGGCGAGAAATAGAACTTCTCGTGATAGCCGGGGCTCTCGGGAATGTGCGCCTTGCGATAAACGCCGAGCAGGCTGCCGTCCGCATCGATGATGGCGACCGAGTTGTAGAACGCGTTGCCCGCGCGCTCGTAGAAACTCGCCGGCAGCACGACGTTCAATTCACGCGCCAGCGACTGGAAGCGCCGCACGGCAGGATTTTCCTCGACGGGCTGCGCCAGGTCGAAATACTTCGATGAATGGTCCTTGCAGAAGTACGGCGTCTCGAACAGTTCCTGGATCAGGATGACGTTCGCGCCCTGCGCCGCGGCTGCGCGAATCAGCCGCTCGGCGGTGGCGAGATTGGCATCGCGGTCGTCGGAACAGGCGAACTGGGTGGCGGCTACGGTGACTCGCATGGCTGAACGATGAGGATCAGAAAGTGGGCGGTGTGCTGGCGCTGATGATCTCACAAGGCTCGCTGCCGAGATTGTGGAATCTATGCGGCACGGTGCTCAGGAAGTAATACGCATCGCCCGGCCCCAACACGCGCGACTGTCCGCCCACGGTCAGTTCGACTTTGCCGGTGAGCACGACGCCGCCTTCCTCGCCCTTGTGACTGAGCATTTCCTCGCCGGTATCGGCGCCCGGCCGATAGCGCTCGTGCATGATGGCCATGGCGCGGTTCGGGCGCTTCGCCGCAACCAGGCGCAACGATACTTCGCTGTCGCCCAGGTCGGTCAACTCATCACGCGAGTAGAACACCTGTGGGCTTGTTTGCAGGTCGAGGGTGAAGAACTCGGCCAGCGACATGGGAATGCCGTCGAGCACCTTTTTCAGCGAACTCACCGACGGGCTGACGCGGTTCTGTTCGATCAGCGAAATCGTGCCATTGGTCACGCCCGCCCGCTTCGCCAGCTCGCGCTGCGACAATCCGTACATGATGCGCACGGCCTTGAGGTGGCCGCCGACGTCGATGGTCATGGAGATATCCGCCGGAACGCTCAGGACGAGGGTGTTTAGAATAATCGACGCTGTTGGCTCAAGCTAGCGCTTTACCGGCCCAATCCAGCGCGCTTCCGCGCAATATTTGTGGGCGGGTTTGAGCCGGCCGTCGAATTTTCTTATCATCGCGCCCCGTTTAGCTCCGCTCATTCCAAGGACCGCCCCATGTCAGCGACCCCCTCGCGTGCCGATCTCGAAGCCCTGTGGATGCCATTCACGGCCAATCGCCAGTTCAAGGCGAATCCGCGCCTGCTGGCGCGCGCCGAAGGCATGCACTACTGGACCAATGACGGCCGCAAGATTCTCGATGGCGTGGCCGGGTTGTGGTGCGTCAACGCCGGTCACGGCCGCAAGGAAATCACCGACGCCGTGACGAAGCAACTCACGACGATGGAGTTCGCGCCGCCATTCCAGATGGGCCACACGCCTGCGTTCGAACTCGCCAACCGCGTCTGCAAGCTCGCGCCCGGCGACCTCAACCATGTGTTCTTCACCAACTCCGGCTCCGAATCGGTGGACACCGCGCTGAAGATCGCCATCGCGTATCAGCGCATCCGCGGCGAAGGCACGCGCACGCGCATGATCGGCCGCGAGCGCGGCTATCACGGCGTCGGCTTCGGCGGGATTTCGGTCGGCGGCATGGTGAACAATCGCAAGACATTCGGCCCGATGCTGGGCGGTGTGGATCATCTGCGTCACACGCACGATCTCGCCCGCAATGCGTACTCGCGCGGCGTGCCGGAACATGGCGCGGAGCTGGCCGACGACCTCGAGCGCCTCGTCGGCTTGCACGATGCCTCGACGATCGCCGCGGTCATCGTCGAACCCGTCGCCGGCTCCACCGGCGTCATCCTGCCGCCGAAGGGCTATCTGCAGAAGCTGCGCGCCATCTGCGACAAACACGGCATCCTGCTCATATTCGATGAAGTGATCACCGGCTTCGGCCGTCTCGGCACGCCGTTCGCCGCGCAATACTTCGACGTCATGCCGGACATGATCACGGCCGCCAAGGGACTGACCAACGGCGCGGTGCCGATGGGCGCGGTGTTCGTGCGCGACGGCATCTACGACGCATTCATGAAAGGCCCGGAAAGCGCCATCGAACTGTTCCACGGCTACACGTATTCGGCGCATCCGGTTGCATGCGCCGCGGGCCTGGCGACGCAGGACATTTACGCCCGCGAAGGCTTGCTGACCCGCGGCGCCGCAATGGCGAAGAAATGGGAAGACGCAATGCATTCGCTGCGCGGCCTGCCGCATGTCATCGACGTACGCAACATCGGCCTGGTCGGCGCGGTGGAATTCGAGTCACGCGCCGGCGCGCCGGGCGCACGCGGCTTCGACGTGTTCGTGAAGGCGTTCGAGAAAGGCATCCTGGTGCGCGGCGCCGGCGACATCATCGCCATGTCTCCGCCGCTGATCGTCGAGCCCGCGCACATCGATGAACTGCTCACCAAGCTCGGCGAAGTGATTCGCGCCGTCGCTTGATCCATCCCGGCTGATCCAATGAAAAAGGCCCCGGACTTTGCAGTCCGGGGCCTTTGTTTTTCAGTCCCTGAATAACTTAGCGAGCTGCGATCACTTCCAGGGGAAGGTAGTCGCAATCGAGAACACCACGCGCGAATCCGAACTGAACACGTCTTTCGGCGCGTTATTGGCAATTTCGAGATCGCTGCCGTCGATCCACTTCAACGCCAGGTTGAAGTTGCCGGCGGTGTAGCCCACGCCCACCGAGTAATCGAAGTACTCCGAATCGGCGTCATCCCAATAATCGCCCGCGCTGTAGCCAACGTGGCCGAGAACGGAGAAGTTGTTCGGCAGCGGGACCGTGACATTGCCTTCGACGTAGTACGCCGGGGTGTTGCCGCTCGTCGCGTCGCCGCCGAAGTCAGGCGAGTACCACAGCTTGCCCTTGAACATGCCGTAGCTGAGGCTGCCGTAGGCTTCGAAGTAATTGAAGTCCGACTCGTCCGGATAGGTGTAATAGACCAACCCGACGTCGTAACCCAGACCGTTTTCCAGCGTCTTGGTGAAACCCGTGTAGACATCCAGCTCGTAGTTGACGTCGACGGAGTCGCCGAAATCGACATTGCTGGCCCAGGCGCCAACATACCAGCCGCTGTCATGTGCATAGTCCAGGCTCGCTTGGACCGCAGGATCTTGAGCCGTCTGCGTGATGCCACGGAAGTCGTAGTCGCTGGCAAGAGTCCAGGTCGACGTGACGCCCGCGTTGGCGGCGCCCGCCGCAGTGATCAATCCGAGTGCGGCCAGAATCCTCAAATTTCGCATAACTCTCCCCTTGTGGTGAGAAAAAAACACGCCGGATCGGCGCGGATAAGGAAGTTTACCGTAATCAGTGTTGCCGAAGTGTTTTTGCGGTGAATAAGCAACAGCCGATGCCCGCGCTAAGAGATGCAGCAAGCATGCCAAGAGTGAAATGCAGCAAAGGCGTGCGTCACAGCATCAATCGAGCAATGCACTGCGCCAAAATTGCGCGCGCCCGAACCGCGAACGCACTATTGAGAGGCAGATTCGAAGATTACGTAAAGCTTGCTCATGGTTTCGATGACTTGCCAGGTACCCGAAAAGCCGGCCGGCACGACGAAAGAGTCGCCGGCTTTGAATTGCCATCGATGGCCACGGCCATCGTCCAGCTCCATCGCGCCGCGCGTGATGTGGCAGAACTCGTTCTCCGTGTAACGCACGCGCCATTTGCCCGGCGTGCTATCCCAAGTGCCGGCAAAGAACTGGCCGGTCGAATCGCTGAAGAAATTCCGCGCGGTTTGTTCGGGCGTGCCGGCAAGCAAGCGGTCAGCGGGAGGGCGCGAAACGCTGGCTGCGGCGGACGCCGTGGCGAAGTCGACGATCGAGGGAGCGTTGCTGTCTGTCATGACGATGCTGGCGAGACACATGGTGGGAACTCGACTTTAGCCAATTCCGGTGGTTGAACGCGCCCCCTCCCCAACCCTCCCCCGTCGAACGGGGGAGGGCGACGAAGGGCTCTTACCCGCCCCTTTGGAATTCCCGTTGGGCGCGGCCGAACGGGGAAGGGAGTCGGAGGAGCGCTTACCCTCCCCCGGTCGCCGGGGGAGGGCAGGGAGGGGGCGCGGCCTCAAAAAACTGCAGCTTGCCCTCACTGCGTCCGAGCCACCGCCGCCGGCGCACTGGGACGAATCGACAGGCTGACCCGGCGTTCCCACGCGAAGGCTTCCAGGTCACCCTGCGCCGCCGTCGTCAGATCCTCACCATGCGCGGCGAGACGGATCTGCTCCGGCACCGCACCGCCCTTCACCAGCGCTTCCCGCACGACATCAGCGCGACGCTGCGACAGTTCGAGGTTTTCCTTGGCCGTACCGCGCGGGTCGGCAAAGCCATGCAGCTGCACTTCGAGCTGCGGGTGAGCGGCCAACAACTTACCCAGTTCCTCCAGCTTCACGACGACCTGTTCGTCCAGATCGATGCTGGCGGTCCTGAACATCACGTCGGCGTGCAGGCGTTCGGCCAGCGCGTCGAGCATCTCATCGCCGCCGGTGCGCTCGCTGGCCTTTGCCAACGCGAGACGCGTGTCGATCAGATCCTGCTGCAACTGATCGGCTTCGTGCTGCAGTTGCTGTGCATGCTGTTCCGCGCGATTCACCGTGCCTACGCCGTCGCCGAACATTCCGCCCACCATGAGCCCCACGAAGGCGCCGATGGGTCCGCCCACGACTGCGCCGACGGCGGCGCCGCTGGCCATTCCCACACCCTCTTCCTTGGTGAGCTTGTTCTCGCCCGGCTTGCTGTCGCCCGCATTCGCCACGCCGCAACTCAAGGCAATGGCAACCGCCCCAATCACTAGCTTCTTCATCATGACCGTAGTCCTCGCTTAGGTTCTCGTCGTTGCAGCGGGTGACGATCTACCCGTTGAGTGCCATTGAAGGCCGCAAAGCGGACTCAACCTTGCGCGAGGAATGTCAGAGCGACGAAGGATCGTGGCGAATTGTGTGGCGCGCCGATTCCCCTTACAGGGAACTGCACAGGTGCCCGCCGTCTACGACGAGCGTCGCGCCGGTCATGTAGCGCGACGCATCGGAGGCAAGCAGCAGCAGCGGGCCGTCGAGGTCTTCAGGATTCCCCAGGCGTCGCTGCGGGATGCGCTTGATCAACGCCGCGCCCGCCGCGGTCGTGAATAGCTCGTCGTTGATTTCGGTGTGGATGTAACCGGGTGCGATGCCGTTGACGCGAATCTGGTAGCGCGCCAGCTCCAGCGCCATGCTGCGCGTCAATTGCGTGAGGCCTGCCTTCGACGTCGCGTAAGCGGCGACCGAGCCGGCCTGGCGAAAGCTCAGGATGGATTCGATGTTGATTATGCTGCCGCCGCTCGCACGCTCGCGCATGCGGCGTCCCACTTCGCTGGCCATCAGGAACGCGCCGCGCAGATTGACGTTCAGCACGCCGTCCCAATCGGCCGCGGTGTTGTCCAGCACCGGCTTCACGAGCGCGTTGCCCGAATCGTTGACGAGAATGTCGATGGGGCCCAACGCGGATTCGATTGCGGACACCGCGCTTGCCACCGAGTCGTTGCTCGTCACGTCGAGATGCGTCGTCGCCGCAGTTCTCCCTTCTTGTTGCAACTGCGCGGCGAGCGCGTCCAGCGCATCGACGCGCCGCGCGGCCAATCCAACCTTCGCGCCCGCACGCGCCAACACGGTAGCGAAGTGTCGGCCCAATCCGCTCGACGCGCCGGTGATCAGCGCGACGCGTCCGCTCAAGTCGTACGGTGATTGCACTGTATCAACCAAGACTATTGCGGCACGTCCGCAGCTTCGATCCGCGCGAGGCTGGTGTAATACCCTGCCGCTTCCAGCACGATCGTCACTTCGTTGCCCGACGGATTGCGCCAGTACCAGCCATGCTTGCCGGTGAACGGTGCGATGAACGATCCGGCGGCGGCGGTGCTGCTCTCGACGATTTCGTAGCTCTGGTAATAATCCTTCGGCCACTTCCCTTCGGTAGGCTCGCCGTGGAACTCGAAGTACAACGGACCGCCCTGCGTCGTCCACGAGTACAGCAGTGGTTCGCCCTTCGCGAGCGTCGCCTTGTATTCGAGTTCTTCGTAGCCGGCGACGTTGATCTCGACGCGGCCGTTGTACCACTTGCCCTTGTGCGCGTGCATCACCGACACGTCGCCGCCTTCAGGCGGAACAGTGACGCCGAGCGCCGCACCGGTCTTCGATTCGCCCATCGCTGTCAGCCCCAGCAGCCCGCCCGCCTTGGTCGGATCGACTCCATATTCGGCAGGCAGCACGAAGACGACGAGGATGACGGCCGCGGCCGCCAGCGCGATGAGCGTGCTGATCAACAATTGCCGGCGCGAAGGAGGAACGGTTGCGTTCATGCGGATCAGCCTTTGTCGATCACGTAGCCGGCGAGTTGATATCCCGTCAGCACGAAACCCGCCGTCAGCAGCGCAACGTTCGTCGCGTAGGCGTGACGCAGGAAACTCGCCGTGCGGCGCCAGTAATTCATGGCAATGAGAATTGCGCCCAGCGCCAGCAGCTGGCCGATTTCCACACCGACGTTGAAGGCGACGATATTCGCCACCAGCCCCACCTTGGACAGCGCAAATTCCTGCAGCTTCGTTGCAAGGCCGAAGCCGTGGAAGAATCCGAAGATCAACACCGCCACCTTGGTGTTCGGCTGGACACCGAACAGGCTCTGGAAGGCGCCCATGTTGTCGAGCGCCTTGTAGACGACGGAGAGCCCGATGATGGCGTCGACGAAATACGCGTTGACGTGCGTGCCACTCAACACGCCGTACAGCAGCGTCACGCTGTGGCCGATCGCGAACAACGTCACGTAGGCCGCGACTTCGCGCAGGCGATACAGGAAGAAAATAACGCCGAGCAGGAACAGCAAGTGGTCGTAGCCGGTGACCATGTGCTTGGCCCCGAGATAGATGAACGGCATGATCTGCGCGCCGGCGCTGCTGGTCAGGAACGCTTGGTCGCCCTTCGCCACGCCGTGCGCGCCTGCGATACCGGCCACCAGCACCAACGCCAAGGCGGGAAGGCAGCGCGCGAAGAATCGCGCGCAACGCTTGTTATCTGAATCGATCCGCATCCCATGCTCCCCTGCTGGCGGGCTCGGATCATACCCAGGGAAATGTGGCCAGCGGATCCTTTGTGACTTCTTTTCCTGAATCAGGGCAACGAACGCCAGAGCAAGCGCCGGCCCGTAGGCTTCGCGTGAACTCATCAGAACATCGCGGGGTCGCTGTCGCTGACGCTGGCGCCGCCCGCATCGATGACTCGGTGCAGCGACCAGGCGTCAGCAAGCACGTAATCCACATAGAAGCATGCGGCCTGACGCTTCGCCGCGTAGAACTCCGGATCGTCCGACTGCTTCGCAACGGCAATGGCGTGAGCGCGCGCCATGAACCAGCCGCCGATCACGACACCGCACAGCGTCAGGTAGGGAACGGAGACGGCGAGCGCGTTCTGCACGCCCTGCTTGTAAGTGCGCATGATCGCTGCCGTCGCGCTCTCCAGCAAGCTGATGGCTTCGGTCGTCGTCGCGAGATTCTTCGTGAGCAGCGCATCTTTCGAGCTCAAAGCACCGAGCTGCGCACGCATCTCGGCAATCAGTAGTCGCATCGTCGCAGCATCGTCGCGCACCAGCTTGCGGCCGACCAGATCGGCTGCCTGGATGCCCGTGGTACCTTCATAGATAGTCGCGATACGTGCATCGCGCAGCTGTTGCGCAGCACCGGTTTCCTCGATGAACCCCATGCCGCCGTGCACCTGTATGCCCAGCGAAGCCAGCGTCACACCCAGTTCGGTCGACCATGCCTTGACGATGGGGATCAGCAATTCGCCGCGCGCCATGCAAAGCGCGCGCTGCTGCGCATCGGCAGAGCGCTTGCCGAGGTCGAGCTGCAAGGCCGTGTAGAGCGCGATCGCACGCGCCGCGTCCGTCGAAGCACGCATCGTCAGCAGCATGCGCTTCACGTCCGGGTGATACGCGATGGGCAACGACTTGCCATCGCTCGATTCCTGCGTCGTGCGCGGACGGCCCTGCACGCGCGTGCGCGCCCAGTCGAGTGCGCGCTGATACGCACGCTCCGCCACTGCATATCCTTCCAGGCCGACGGAGAGGCGCGCGGCATTCATCATGATGAACATGTATTCGAGGCCGCGATTGGGTTCGCCAACCAGTTCGCCGAGCGCACCGCCCTTGTCGCCATACGCCATTACGCAAGTCGGGCTTGCGTGAATTCCGAGCTTGCGTTCGATGGACACGCAGCGAACGTCGTTACGCGCGCCCGGACTGCCGTCCGCGTTCACCAGGTGCTTCGGCACGATGAACAAGGAAATGCCGCGATTGCCCGATGGCGCGCCTTCGATGCGCGCGAGCACCATGTGCACGATGTTCGCGGTGTAGTCATGATCGCCGTAGGTGATGAATATCTTTTGGCCGAAGAGGCGAAAGCCATCACCGTCCGGCACCGCGCGCGTGCGGATGGCGGCGAGGTCCGAACCGGCTTGCGGCTCGGTGAGGTTCATCGTGCCGGTCCACTCGCCCGCGATCATCTTCGGCAGGTAGCGCTGCTTCTGCTGCGTCGAGCCGCAGCGCTCGATGGCTTCGATCGCGCCCTGCGTGAGCATCGGACATAGCTTGAATGCGAGATTCGCCGATGCCCAGATTTCCTCAACGGCAGTGCCCAGCACCGTGGGCGCGGCTTGTCCGCCGAACTCGGCCGGACCGCGTAATTGCGTCCAGCCCGCCGCGACGTAGCTGTCGTAGGCGTTCTTGAATGCTTGCGGCATGCGTACACCCTGATCAGTCCATTGCGCGCCTTCGCGATCACCGCTCGCGTTGATCGGGTCGAGGACGTCCTCGGCAAATTTCGCTGCCTCTTCCAGCACCGAGTCGGCGAAGTCCGGCGAATAGTCCGCGAACGATTCCAGGCCGGCGAGCTGCCGGTCCTGAATCAGTTCGTGCAGGGCGAAACGCAGTTCTTTGAGCGGTGCGCGGTACATGGGCATGAGTACTCGAGGAAGAGGCGGCTATCTTAAGCCCAGCGCTCGACGGCGTCGCTTATGCAAGAACCCGATCGCCGCACTGCCGCGCCGGCATGCCACTACCTATGAGTGGTGCGGGACTGTTGTCCCGGATGCAGCGAAGCGCATGGCTCGGCGGGGTGCCGCGAGGGACTTGCGTCCCATGACGGGCTCCAGCGCGGGGACCAGACTCCTCGCCAGCGAATACACGCGTGCCGAGTCCCGCCCATGTACACGGAGCCAGCCATGAATGATTCCTCTGACGAACCTCCGCTCGACGACCTGCATGCGCCGAACGATGGCTACTCGCTCGCACGCTCCGAACGCGAATATCGGCGCCTCTCGGTGCAAGGCCGGATCTGGGAGCGAGCCACTCGCGCCGCACTCGATCGCGTTTCGTTGCGTTATGGCGCACGGGTGCTGGATGCCGGTTGCGGTCCCGGCGATGCGATGCGCCTGCTGGCCGAGCGCGTCGGCGATCGAGGCCGGGTCACCGGTCTCGACGTCGACCCCAACCTTGTGAAGTCCATGCTGCCGCTGCTAAGCACTGAACGGCCCGAAGTCTACCGCTTCATCTGCGGCGACCTGCTGCACCTCAATTCGATCAAGGGCGCGCCGTTCGATCTCGTCTTTGCCCGACTTCTGCTTTTCCACGTCACCCAGCCACTCGACGCACTGCGCCGACTGTGGGAATGGGTGCGGCCCGGCGGCATGCTGCTGGTGCTCGATTACGATCTGACCGGCGCGCGCAGCTGTCCGCAGCATCCCACGATCGAACGCGCCTTGCGGCTGGTCAACGCGGCATTCCGCCGCAACGGGCGCGACATCGAAATCGGCACGCGCATGCCGGAGCTGTTCGTCGACGCCGGCATCGGCACGCCCGACGCCTGCGAAGTGAACAGCGTCATCATTGCCGGCCCCACCAGCACGACGATGCTGAGCGAAGTCGTGATGAGCCTGCGCTCGACCATCCTGCGCGCGCGGCTCGCGGACTCCGCGACGCTCGATCGCATCGACAGCGAACTGACGCAAGCGCAGTTCGCTGGCAACTTCATGCGCTGGCCCGACTTGATCGCCACCTGGAAACGCAAGCCGCAGTGAAGCGGAATGCTGCAGGTTGGGGGCTCTGCCTTCGCTAAGTGCTCCCGGTGCATGCCCAGCATACTGCTACAGTGTGCCTCGCCAAGAGATAGGCATCGCAAGGATTAGTGTGTCGAGCGCAGCGTGATCGAATCCTTCGCCAGGCAGACTTCCGGTTGCGATGAGCACGCGCGGCGCATCACTCCCAGATCAGCCGTTACAGGCCACTAGGGTGCCAGAGTGGGCAGCTGAATGAATGAGGCGTGCTCACCGCTGTGATGAATCTTGAGAGTCGCGACGCGCGGCTGTGTTTCGTCGTAGTTCTTGCCGCCGGTCTGCAGATTGCGCTCATAAAGCGGGAAGTTGCTGCCGCCGATGTGAATGCGAATACGATGCCCCGGCGGAAAATAGTTGCTGGTGATGAGCCCAACGAGATCGGCCCGATAGACTTCGCCCGTCTTCATCAACACGGGTTTGTCGAAGCCCTCACGATAGCGCAGCCGCAGCATCGTGTCGGTGACGTTGTAGGCCCGGCCGTCAGGATAGACATCGTCGAGCATCAAAGCCAAGTCGGCATCCGGCGCGTCCGCTGACACGTAGAGGGCTACTTTTATCTCACCGGTCACCGCGACTGCCTCGCTCAAAACGTCGGTGCTGTAGACCAGCACGTCGTTGCGCAACTCAATGTCCGTTTGATCCTGCACCGGCGGGTCCGGATCGGCGCCACCCGATGAGGGTACCGGGTGAAGCGGATCGGAGACGAACGCATCCGGCTGTTCCATCGCAGGTTGCGTCGTCGACAGCTTGCCATCGCCATGCAAGGTATTGCCGCGTCCGTCGCTATGCAGATAGAGACGCAGCGGCTGCGCTCCTGGAGCAGGCCACGAGCGATAGGTCTTCCAGCTATTGGCACCCATCATGTACATCTGAATCTTGGCGCGGTTCAACACGTCATGCGGCTCGTCTTTGAGC
>Ga0307509_10002373_pt1 | contig 30639 bp, 39 predicted proteins | sample 10_EM_MG_FD_202245 | JGI IMG/M metagenome (GOLD analysis project Ga0307509, IMG submission 202245) | Populus trichocarpa ectomycorrhiza microbial communities from riparian zone in the Pacific Northwest, United States - 10_EM | ecosystem: Host-associated > Plants > Roots > Unclassified | place...
CCCCTATCAGCTTCCCCCCGGTCAACGCTACTATTCAGGTCTCTGAAGTCTTGGCACCACAACAGCTCGTTAACCCCTCTCCCGATTTGGCATTTTGCGAAATATGGGACACGGCTTCCATCCCGTCGGGCACGCCCCGCTTCACAAAAAAAGATCTCGATGAACGGCGTGCTAAGGTCAGACTACCGACCATCCGTTGACTACACGTCAAACTCACACACCTTAGAATGCAATCCCTGGAGGCAAGCTTCACCCTCTCCGCGAAGACGACCGAATCTCGTTCCTATTGATTCGGCGATCCCTTTTTGGTCACTCCGACTCACACCCGATACATGGGTGGACAATGATCATCCCCTCTGGTTGGGCCATGCCATTTCTAACCTCCCTGACCCATTCTGGGACGCTGGTTGGCGGCCAACAACAAAGGAACACTCAGATGCTCGAAGCCGGGGCTCCACGATTCCCACATGACTTTCCCACAACCAAACCCTACCGTGAACACGCGGAGACATGGGAGGCGTCCGAAAGATACCGATGGGAAAGGACTCCCCCCGCCAAACGCGTAAATTATGAGCGGCTGGGAATCGGCAATCCTTGGAAAGCAGAATGGGGAAATGTGCTCGGGCAGTACACGCTGGGGGTTGTAGGGTGTGTCCCGACCCAACGAGATACGGTCTACCCATGGTTGTTGAGTAAATATTTGGCGGCGTTCGTGCTCGACGGGGCTGCCGGTGTACCAAACCCCGAGCCATGGCTTCATGACAAGCTGAGCACGTTACGACTCGGTCGCGGAAGCACGAGACTTCTCAGGGAAGTCAGCGCCGGTGATCTCTGGCGTGGCGCGTTGGTCCAGGTTCAGGTGGAGTTACACGGGAGGGGAACACTGGGCGACGTCGCTGCCATTTATCCCCTCCAAGGTGATGAACTGCAAATCTGTCGTTCCTTCGACAGCCTCCGGGAGGTGAGATTCGCCCCTGGCCCCACTGAGGTTAACTCTGAAAATTTGCAGTCCCCCGAACTTCAACCTTCTCCCCCAGACTCAATCATAGGTTACCTCACATCGGGAGCCTACTCGTTGTCACGAGGGCGACCCCACGGCATAGCCACTGTCGCCTTGTCTAGGATGGTTGAAGTGAAGAAGCAAATGTTGGCGTACGTTCTCCCATATTCTGCTCGCTCACCTCTTGACGCCCTCCCACAGGATGTCCAGCACAATGTGCGTGGTCAAAGTTCGAAACACGAATTCTAACTCCTGTCGATTGGCCCGAATCACGCTGCTCAATCACTCAGAGTCAAACTGAACCGCTAGGAAGTGGTTTTCGGTGGCACGTGGAAAGTTAGTAATATGGCTATTGATATTCAATACCCAAATGTTACGATGCATAGATAGGATGGGCCAAGAAAAGATGAGGGCTCAAATCGTCCATTTGCTCACAGCTTCCTTCACCAACCGCACCATCTCCTCTCTCGCTTGCTTCTTCGCATCCTCCGTGATTCCCTCAAGCTCGTTCAGAGCGTTAGGAGAAACCAGTAACGGGTTGAATTCGAGAAAGAAACCATCAACGGTTGGGACGGTGACCTGAACTTGGGCTGGAAAGGGTTGTCGTGCAGGCAGTGAACCCGTTGCCGGTGGATCAATGGGACGAGTGGGTCCAAGATGCTCCAGACGAGAGAGCTGTTCATCCGGGGGAGCACGGACGGCCGTCGGATTCGGCCTGGAGTGGAAGTCGACTGATGAAGGTTGCCTTCTAACAGTGATGCTGTTGACCCTTCTGATTCCTGGCCCAACATCACCACTGCTGCTCCCCCCACACTCTGTTTCTTCTCGTACACCTGGTAGTTCACCAGCGTTCCCAAAATAGCGTGGGTTCCATGCGGAATTCCCCTTGTGTTTGAGGGAGTTGGTGTCGCGGTTCGGGTATGAAGGAACACCGTTCGAGATCGCCGGATTGAACGTCGCTGATGATGGAGGGCGACGTGAACTCTGAGGGGTGGAGGATATTTTTGATGGGGAAGCGGGGCGGGTCAGACTGCTGGTGACCCGGCCGCTCCTGACGCCGGGTGAGGGACCTCTAAACGGTGGCCGGGGTGGGATGTTCCGCGCTTGTCTTGTAGTCCCCGGCGTCCTCAGGAGTTGAGATTTCGTGGGAGAGAGGTAGCCAGCTGTGGATCTCATCCTACGGGGGGTTGCGGCAGAAGTTCGAGCTGTGGCAGCTGTTAACGGGACAGAAGGGGTGAAGTGTTTGGACGTACGATTCTTGTTAGCCCGTGACGACTCGTCACTTCTCTCTGGGTCGATATCTTGTGTGGCGAGCCACTTTCGCTTTTTCGTACTACGCTCTACACCTGCAGCGCCTTCAGCAAGCCTATCCATCTGCAATACCTTCATGCACGTCAGAACATCGCCGTCGTATTTCGCCTCTAGGTCTCGCATCTTGACACCAAGGACAATGCGGGGAATCCTGGACAGGTAACCTTCGTTGCGGCTTCGAAAACTTTCAATCGCGTCCGACAACCAGGCTTCTAACTGCTTTGTCCTGTGTTCAACTGGGGGGAGGGGGTCGTGTGGCGTCCGGAACGCGTTGAACGGCAATGACTTTACCTTCGATATCCAGATTTGCTAACAGCTTTTGCTTATCCTTAGGAGTGAAATTCCGCTTTGCCGTAGAAGAGGATTGCATATTTGATCCCAGAAGTAAATCGGAAGTGGGACGGTGGTGTGTTGATTGAGATGGTGGCCGGACCACGTGACGTGTTTTGCGCGCCTTGACGCCGACAAGGATGATCGCTGAACGTTTGAGCCAGTACGATATGTAAATACCAATAAAATCATGAAAGGCCTCCTTTTCCAGCGGACAGTTCTGCCCCGAGCTTGTAACCCAGAACCTAGTCTTCGTCAGTCCAAGTAAACGATGGATGGTGCTTTCAAATACCTTGTCCCAGTCCATCTTCGATCGTGTCATTGGTAATGCACGGCGAAGGGACTTGTAGGTTTTTTCACTCATGTTCTGATAGGTTTCTGTGAGAGAAGTCTGATACTCGCCCTCTTCGCTTTCGATGAGTGCGAGCACTTTAGCCGCAGATGGTGTGGGTGACGACTGAAGGATAGCGGACGGCAACGACAACGACACCGCATGGTTCGCCGCCAGTTGGACCTAAGATAGGTTTGTCGTATGAGAGGCAAGGTCAAATCGGAGGTAGTTATATGGCTCACATTCCCCTGTTCATAATAATGGACATTTACCGCGATTTTTCCTTGCACCAACCTTGACTCAAGGTTTACCTTGTACTCTGACCTCCACCTTCCCGACCTAGAGCGCCATGGTGAGCGCGAGCGTACGTGCGTTGTGAGCCCACACCACATACCAAAAGTTTGAAGGGTTGTATCTGTTAGCGATGATCTGGATGATGAACACCGACGGACTGTCTGGGCACGAAAACACCGATGTTGTTCCATCCGGGAAGTGAGAAGTTAGGTATGCGCGGGCTGAAGCCTCCAGGACGGCCCTGTGATGGTTGGGGCGAGGAATGACATCGGGTGTGAGGGGGGACGTACCGGAAAGGCTCAGAGGCGGCGTCGGGCTCGTATGCCTGTGGGTCGGAAGTTTCCTGGAAACGTACCCATGAGAGGAAGGCGCTGAGCGAGAAACAACGCGTACAAGGCTCAGATGGTCAAATTTGAACGTCGTACTGGAGCGTGGATCGCGAAAACGTTCCCCGATGTCCTTTTCATCAGAAGATTCGCTGACGAGCGCGATTTGGCTGATAATTGACTGAGTTGCTCAGTGCTCGACCACCGACCATGGGGACCCTGATGCTCACTTGGTGGTTGGATCCCGGGACATCGACGGTGATGAATTGAGCGAGATTGTATTCCCGGAGAGCTGGAGCAATGCCCTGCTGCAAGGAATCGTCGTCGGAAATTATGTTTCGAACATCTGCGAATAAGCTCAGTCCATCGGCGGAGACAAAGAGTAAAGAGGGGGATACCATTCAAGACATCATTAATCTCCCCCGGAGGCGATTCGAGCAGAAATTTAGAGACAGCTTGGATGCGCTCTGAGACTTCCATAGTAGATGAGGGCGAGTGGGAAACTATGACCAGCCCGATCTCTCTCTCGATCTCCCATGTCCAGGGTACAACTGTACGTCTATGACCTCAGCAATGGTCTCGCCCGTCAGCTGTCTCTCTCCCTCACAGGAAAACAAATAGACGGGATTTGGTGCGCATCTTCGGTACAGGGGGGCCCACCTGCTAATCGCTTTGGTCAAGCTAGGCACACCTCAGTCGTTGTCTTTGGCAGAGAGATTTTCTACGGCCAGGGCATACATACCACCAGTCCCGGTACATCGCACGTACGCTTGTCTCAGTGTCACCAATTCGATGCGATTGAGCCACGTTTCTCAAGTATGGCCAACCCCTGCAAGCATTTGATCTGGGCGAGACTGCCCTCGATGAAGATACTTTTGATGAGTACTTGATAGAGATGAAAAATCATTACACTGCGGAGAAGGTTGGGTCTCGCCGATAGCTACAGGAAGAGATGAGCCCTAATAACCGTCCTAGTACCACCTTCTAGGTACACGAGAAAACAACACCCTGACATTCCCAGCCCGCTGAAATCCCAGCTTAGATTTCAACTGCAACTCTTTCACAAACGACTGTGTCGGTTTCCTCACGGGAGGGACGATACCCTCTTGGATTAAAGGCATGGGTATCTCAATGTTTTTGGTAGTTTATACTCATCCCGCGACACGGCGGATGCAGATCTCCCGTCAGACTTCCTCTCCACCGATTTTGGCCGCGCGCTACGACCCACCATTGATCGCATGTATAATGGACCGACTGCAGGTTTGGCCCCATCCCCTGGCCCAAGCACCCCCCATGTGGCCGGATCGTTGTTGCGATCCGGGGCGGAGGGTGCGACGGTATCTCCGTCCGTCCCCCACCTGAATCCCCCCTCCTCTGGACTGTCTTCCGTTGTCTCCCCGATACATGTTTCGACGAATTTAGCCTCATTCCAGTCCATATTAGAGACACACCGTGCCGTTGTTGCGTTCTTCACGTCTGCCACCTGCGGACCTTGTCGTTTCATCGAACCGACTTTCGAAGAAATTGCTGAACAGAAAACTGAGGGGGTGGGACCTGGTATCATCACTTTTGTAAAGGTCGATATCCAAGTGGGTGCTGGACACCAGCTGGCTGCTCGGTACTCCGTAAGGGCCACACCTACCTTCATCATGTTTGTGGACCAACGAAAGGTGTGCTTTAACACGTCTTTGCTGTTTCTTTCACTGAAGGTGCGATCAGAAACACGAAATGCGGGGTGTCAATGCGCCTGAATTAAGGGCGCAGGTTGATATGCTCCTCTTTGAAGCCTTTCCCCGTGAGTCATATATCACTTCTTCCTAGTCTATCACCTGACCAGCGTTGACCGGCTCAGCTCATGCCCATTCATCACTGTCTCTCCCTTGTTTGACAGCCGTGTCAACGGAGCCGATCATGTTCAGGACAATTGCTTCCCTCGACGCCGTGGTTACCAAACTGTCCTATTTCATTGACACCTCCGAGCTTCGGGCGGAGGAAAAGGCGAGGATAAAAGATACAATCGAGTCCACCGCTTTGCCATTCCTGAAGCTTCAGGTCCTCCCTTCTGGCAAATCGACTGCGAAGCCACTTTCTTCGTTGGTTCCGATGCTGACTGAGTGGGCGGACGCCTCGAAGACACTTATATCTGCGCTACCAACCGAGAGACTATTCCCCGTGATCGATTTGTGGCGCCTTGCTCTCCTCAACACAACAGTGGGAACGTGGGTTTCGGGAGAACATTTCAGTACCCCTGGCGCGACCTCCAGTATCATATCAGAGTTTTTGAATAAGGCAGAGTTTAAATCCCTCCCCCGGCCTTTCGTCCTCACTCTCCTCAAATGTCTCTCCAACGCATTCGGTACACCCGCCTTGTCACAGCGACTATTAGTACCCGGCCCCCTCCGAGAGAAGCTCACCAACCTGGCAATCTCGCAATTGCTCGAAGCAGATGACCAGGTCAGGACCGCTGCAGCAAGCCTGGTTTTCAACATCGCATCCAGTACCCAGGTTCAAAGGGCAGATACAGGAAGGAACATGTTGGTTCCACAGACGTCCACGGGGGTAGATATCGAGTGGGAAATAGAGGTCGTCAGCGCTGTCATTGAGGGGATTAGACGTGAAGAGGGTGAGGAAATCCGTGAGTTCTCCATCGGCTCGAAGGATCATCTTGTTGAAGCCACACAGTCCATAGGCTCGTTGCCAGTCTTGGATTCCTACTTCGGTTGTCTCCAGCATATGAAACTCAGCTATCACAATTATTGGAGGTGTTTCAAGTCCGGAAGTTGTTGGAGGGGAAAGCGTCCGCGATGGCGAAGAAGGCTGACGTATTTCAATTGACACTTGAGGTTAGTACGAAGCTCTGCCCGTGATTGGTGGGTGTGCGTGTACGTATCACCCTTGTGAGTACTGTAGTGGCCCCAGAAGTGCGAATGCAAAGAGTAATCGGCTCTCACCTCGTGAACGATTGGCGTTCGTGGGACGTGGAGCTGGGGTCATTTGATCCTGCCCATACAGTGTTTGGGTTTTTCATTTTTCTCGCGATTTTACACCCCAATGTAGGGAGATAAATGTACTACTATGCAGAGTTTTACGGGCGGTGAATATCGTTCGATTATGGGCGTGATCCCATCACCCCGCTCCTTGCCCCTGCCACGCAATGACCTCAACCTCGAAGGACGTATACCTTGTTATTGGCGGCAGTGGGTTTCTGGGCCGTCACATTGTCAACGCTTTGTTGGCGAGGGGTGACACTGTCTCAGTTTTCGACATCGTTCAACGGTATCACGACGTTCCGTTCTACACCGGGGACATTACTGAACAGGATTCTATATCTGATGCTCTCAAAAAGGTGTGTACTGGTCCACTGGCATTTCCTTTGACCTTCCTCAAAAACTTTCTTAGAGCGGCACGACGTGTATTATTCACACCGCTTCCCCGCCTCATGGACTGGACGACGACGCATTATACTGGAAGGTTAACGTCGAAGGTACCTCGGCCGTGATAGCCGCAGCAATCGCCAACAATGTCAAAAAGCTCGTCTTTACAAGTTCTGCGGGTATTGTTTTTGACGGTTCCAACATCGTCGGCGCCGACGAACGTCTGCCTGCCCCAGAGAAAGCCATGGACGCATACAATGAGTCTAAAGCCAAGGCGGAAGAAATAGTATTGGCCGCTAACGGAAAGGGTGGCCTTCTTACTGTCGCTTTGAGGCCGGCGGGAATCTACGGGTGTGTCCCATCTTTGTAATGCTGGCGGTTGTGCTCAGTACTTCTCAGGCCTGGAGACAGGCAGGTCATGCAGGGATTATATGAAGTTTACAACCGTGGACAAACGCATTTCCAGATCGGGGACAACACCAATCTTTTCGATTGGTCCTATGTCGAGAACGTCGCCTACGCCCACCTTCTCGCGGCGGACAAACTGGTTGATCCTGGCCCAGGACGAGACCCCCTTGAGCCCTTGTCGTTGTCTGGCGAAGAAGCAGACACGCTTGATAGATATCTCCCTCCTGTCCGACTCTCGACGGGTCACCATCGTACCCCCACTTCGGAGGCACGACCTCCCGGCCCCGTGCTTCAGCAATCCCCGGAAAGCAGCCGTGTCGCCCAAAACTTCTACGATCCTTCGTTCCAGCATCAGCTTCGTCCCATTGTTCGTACCAAATTCGATGCCCTTTCCGAGACCGCTCTCTCCCGGGCGAAGACTTCTCCGTTGCAGGTTGCCGGGCAGGTCTTTTTCATCACGAATGGAGAGCCCGTTTACTTCTGGGACTTTACGAGATATGTCTGGAACGAGCTGGACAAGATCATCGATCCCGAGGGAAAAGAAAAAAGATTGGAAAAGCGAAGAATCGTGTTCCCACAATCTCTTGGCTACGTTTTCGCGTCGCTTGCGGAGTTTTGGGGTTGGCTGCGGGGGAAACCCCACATGTTTACGCGGTTCAGGGTTGCGTATAGTTGTGGTGTGAGGTGGCATAATATCGAAAAAGCTCGGAGGGTCCTCGGCTATGAGCCGCAGGTCGGGGTGGAGGAGGGTATCAGGCGAATGATCTCGGTAGGTCATCAACACCATTCGGTGGGGTTATGAAAAGGCTAATGCATGCCTCTAGTGGTGGAAGCAGGAGCATGGGCCAAAGGCCGCTTAGGGACACCACCGTAGTTTCTGGTTTGTCGTTCGTTCGATTGTGGATGTTGTTTGTTTTTAGAAAGTAGTGCAAAACCAGTTTTACGTTCTGTCGATCCGATGCCCTTGGGCGGATGGACGGTCCCCCGTGATGTCACACGATCGCTCGTTCGGGTTCTTTGGTCCACCGGTGGCACGGTGCCGGACCGCACCTGATCATCTGTCACGACCAATGTCTTCCCATTATCGTAGAAACCACCCGTCAGCTCTCGACATCAGTTTTGGCGATAGCCCTCCTGCAATATCGGACGCAGAGGAAACGGAACACCATCAGAATAAGAGGAGTATCGGCACCGTGAGCCGTGGTTGTTCTCCAATGAGGGTGATCTGAAAGCGTTATTCCAGCCGGAGCCGAATGCAGCTCAATCAAATCTGCCTCCAGGTCGGTTCCCCGTGCGATGAAAGACGTGCCCTCACTCACAGCCAACCCAGGTTTTCGACCCAATGAGGGTGTTCCGAGGGAGAGAACTGACACCGTCATCCCTGGAGAGCCCCCAAGCCGCGGAGAAAAACCGGTTCGGATTTTGAATAACTTTACGTTTTTCTCGCGGGAGCGAGATGTATTTGCGGAATTGGACGACCTTGCCCACGATGGTTACAATTCAACCATCGAGGGAGTCGGCGAGGTGCTTGCTGTACGCGGTGAAGAGATGCCAGACGAGGATGACGACGTCGATGAACCTATCCTCCTCCACCTGACTCCAATAATCAACGCATCGATTGATTATGAGAAACACAACGAGTGCGTTTTTTTATCTACGTCATTGAATCGAGTTTCTCACAATGGCTAGCCCTTTTTACATTGAGACGGGGCACGCCTGGTACAGACTTGGTGTACCATCCATTGGATATTTCCCCCTCTATGTCAAGTTCTACATGTTCCACCGCATGGCCCAGATCGCTGTTTCGAGCCTGCTTGTCAACACCTCCGCGACCACAACCGATCTCCTCGCCAGCGCCACCAACCTGGATCATACAATCCTTGGGAGGGAGCCTGATGTTCGGGACCTAGTCGAGACGGTAGGCGGTCACCCCTTGCACTTTCGTCCCAACTCTGAACGTCCATAGTCGGAGATGATCAAATCTGTTATTAAGGACTACACTGGATTAAGCCTGGACATCTCAGATAGGCTACTAGGATCTCCTCTTCTGAAGTCACTGGGTGATGGTTCGGCATTGACCACGAGACAGCGCCAAGCAGAAGGAAGGCGGGGAAAGGTGGATTTGCCAAACCTGTTGAACCCAGAGCAAGCAGTTCTACAAACCAAGAACCAGAATCAGACAGTGGTTACCCCATTGGTGTACCACCTATCACAGGGGCTATTTCGTGAAGTCCCTTACCAGGTTGACTTTGGGGATCATGAGCACAGACACCTGCAGCCCAGACCCTCCGGCGAGGTGGAGTTTGTTGACCAGTTGCTCAAGAAATTTTGCATAGGCAAACGGCGAGTCAGGTTGGATGGATTGCACAGAATTTCCAGAGGGAACTTCTTCAGCCAAGGTCAGATTGATGAGGCAAGTTTTACTGTGAGTTGTGAGCTTGGCATGGATGGATGTGGCTTTGTCATTATACACCTCTGTTAGGTTGGGGATACAGTGATTTTGGCAATGGATGGGCTCCAACAAAAGCTCAATGAATACTGCAACCAACCATCATGGCCAGACAGAGTTGCTGACTACTTCTGGTAGGTAAACTTGATCCAGTTTTGGTTTACCTGCTGATTAGTGTGATAGGTTTGCCAGGCTTATCTCAATAACTGATAATCTTGGGAAAAAGGCAGCACACATCCACTGGTTTGAGCACTCCTCAAAGACCTATCTGGAGGAGGTTTCAGACCCAAGGGAACTCTTCATGACCCAAGTGTGTGATGATGTCCCCTTTGTGGATATACTTGGGAAGGTGCCATGTGGGAAGACATTAGCAGGCTGTACATCTCATGCTCCTGAACCACCATTCTATTGCAAGTGAGCTTGACTTGTACTAGGGTTACTGTTGTCATTTTTCTGATGCTTTAGCAGGATGGAATATGTTGAATCTAAGGGAGAATTTGTTGATCTCCCTAAGGATTTGTCTCCTCCCAATGACCCTGGGTTCTGTATGAACTGTACAAGGACCAGGGCTGCTGAAGCAAGAGCCTTTCCTCACTTCTCCCAGGATGGCTTTGAGCTACATGGGATCTCCTACCATCCATATGATTTTGTCCAGTTCAAAACTGGGAATGCAACATGTGGCCTTGGGCAGATAATCCCCATGGGGCAGGAAGCATTGGATAGAAGAGATCCTCAGATCAAAGTCCGGCTACTGGGAAGGCTCAGTGATGTTGCTGAAAAACCAAAGGGCATTTTGAAGGATGAGGTAGGTTATTCAATTGCTGTTGTTTCAAAGAACTAATACTCCCCAGAATGAGCTATTTTTGACAAACCAGGTCACTCATATCTCATCCTCTGCCATCATTCAAAAGGCGTATGTCCTTGTTCTTAAAAAGATTGGGGACCTTCAAGCCTGGATCAATGCTTCTCCCCAACACTTTTTTCTCCAGTATTCATTCCCTACCCTTCACAAGACCCATTGGTCTCAGAAGGAGATCCTGAACAGCTCTGAAGTTCATGCATGCCTTCCCTGCCTCACCCAGAGGAAGGAAACTCTCCTTACAGAGGTCAAGCAAACTACCCAACCACAACTGAAGGCCCTTGATCTCTTTGCTGGGACAGGTGCCTTCAGTCTTGGGATGAAGGCCTCAGGAGCACCATTCAAGCTCACTCATGCAATTGAAATATCCCCTAGTGCTGCAAAGTCCCTAAGGTATCTACTTCCAATTTGCTGTGCTGCTGGATACTGAACAGTTACAAGTGACTACACAAGGAATGAGAAAACAATTGTTTACAATCAGTGTGCAAATGAGATGCTTCACTATGCAGTCAAGTTTTATAATGGCTTTTGGGAGGAGGGAGACCACCCAAGTTGCATAAGAACAAAGGCAAAGGTTCCTCCTCCCCCTAAACCCAAGTCCATTGATATAATTGTTGCAGGGTTCCCCTGGTGAGTAGAATACCTTAATCCATACCTGGGGACTGATTTGGTGATGGGTTTAGTCAACCTCATTCAACCCTCAATATGTTTCAGAAGGCAGATGACAAGAAATCCAACCTTATACTGAACCTCCTTTCCTGGGTTGATTTCTTAAAGCCCAAGTTCTGCTTTTTCGAAAATGTTAGAGGGTTTCTGCAGTTTTCCCTCAATGCAACCCAACTATCACAATACTGTGTTGGTGGAGGGATAAAGATGGGTGGGCTCAAGTTCCTAGCTTATGCACTCCTTGCAATGAAGTAAGTTTTAAAATCCTCCTTTGGCCAGGCCTAACCTATGTGATGCCTAGTTATCAAGTTAGGTTCTCACTACTGCAAGCAGGTCACTACGGTGCTCCCCAGTCAAGAGTGCGCTTCTTTTTATTTGCTGCCAAGGCAAGAGCTATGCTATATCCAGCATATCAATTCCTCACTCTTTCATAGACTGGCCAAGTCCTCCCAGAACTCCCCCAACCATCACACACCTTCCCCCAGGTGGATAAGCTGGAAATAAAGCTTCCCCATAATAATCCAATCACCCCAGTTATCGCTGGAAAGGGACTTGCTGCTAGGAATTTTATCACTATTGAAGATGCAATATCAGACCTCCCTCAGTTCGATTGGTACTGGTGAGTTACAACAGAACAATCTCCCAACTACACCTACTGATTTAACCACCCCAGTGAAACATTCCCTGCATCTGGAGATCACCCCGAACCTGCTAGATTTAAAGTTGATGAGACAAGAGGACGGGTTGGATACATCAATGAGGAGGTCAAATATGATCAAGATGCACAGACTGCATACCAGAAGTGGTGCAGAGGAACATCAAAATCAAGGGATCTTCAACATTTCACTCAATCATTCAACAAAGATACAGTAAAACGGTGGGTATTCTCTGTCATCCCGTGACTTATCTAACAGTGCACAGGGTTGTCAATGTGCCCTTGGAATCAGGTGCTGACTATAGAAGTATTTATATCTACTGTTTTTTCTGTGCCCAGACACTGATTAACTATTAACAGGACTCAACCCAGAGATCCAACAATACCAGACATCACACCCTCTGTCTGCTGTTGCAAAAGGGGGCTTTAAAGCAGGTATGATTCATAAATGACCCTCCCTCCTACAACAAACACAATTATCAGGACCATATGGGCGTCTCAGCAAACACCAGTACTTCCATGCAATTGTTACCAACATTGGGCCCACTGCAAAGCAATCCTGGGTTCTTCACCCATCTGTAAGGTATGTAAGCAAAACTGCCACTATTTAGCACAATCTGAGCCAACAGTGAATTGCAGATTCAGTGTCTCCCATCCCTAGGTACAAGCCACTCACCTCAAATAGTGTAGGAGGATTGTTACAGTCAGAGAACTAGCACGCCTGCAGGGATTTGCAGATGATTATACTTTCCATTCAGAAGATGGGAGTGTAAAGACAGTGTGTAGTGTGTTTTTTTTGGCCCTGTTTCCACCCACAAAACTGTTCTAGATGCATCGGCAAATTGGAAATGCCGTGGCATGGCCCATGTCAATTGCAATTGGTCAACAGTTTACCCAGGCACTTCTGCACCAGAAGAATAGCAAGAGATGGGGGGACTACTGAAGGCAGCCTTTAGATCTGATATTGCACTTCCATTTCCCACTTAATTGGATAGAACTGTAATCGAGATGTTCCTACCATTGGTTTGATTTTGGTCAAACAAGTTCAGAAGTTGCGCCTCAAAAAATGATCCACCCACAGATACCTCCTTCAACCATGCATACCTATCCCAGATAATCAAGCTCTCAACACATGAGCCCAATAGACAGCGGAGTGTATGGAGGGTAGATATCTGTTTCTCCAGCCGGGCAAGCTCCTCGGGGAACAGTTCCATGCCATGGATAGGCTTCCTGTGCAATTTGACCGATGCCACTTGAAGGAATCGTCTCCAGTCCTGGTACAGGCCATCACTGACTCTGCCAAGGCGGTTTTTCGTAGTGGGGCAGCCATCCGGATGATCACTCTCAGCAGTGGTCACTTCGAGGAGTGCCCTCCACGAAACCTTCCGGAGCGCGACCTGCACTCGAACCCTGCTGTCTAGCCAAGTCGATGGGACTTGTGCTGCTAGTTGAAGGTGCGATGGTGATAGGGGAAACCCATTTCCCGAGATGCCAGAAGATAAAGGGAAATCTGTGGTGGGAATTCATGAGACCCCCCCCCCGGAGCGTTATATGGGAGACAAACCTTTCCCCTCCATCATGTTATAACAACAGCCAACAACGATCGCCGCCTTGAGGGACCAACTGCGGTTTCCCCCACCACTTCCATGCATTTCTGACATGGATGCGCGGAGGATGTCGGGTGTGAGGCTCCCACAGGCGTGGAGCGCAACAAACACTACGGGGGTTGGCTGTGACTTGGTGAGCGGGGGAGAAATATCTGTAATCCACTTGTCCACCGACTGGAGAAGAGTGCCTGGGGTAATGTTTCCAATCCGGTATGTCAAGGACCCTTAGTCGCTCGGCGGCCTTTGACGCTGCCCTTGTCTCTCAGCCCCATTCGCCTGGCTATCTGACGCATCTAGAGCCAATACATGCATCCCAAGTGCCCGTAAATTCCACGAAAGATAACCCTAGTCATTCTTTTTCAGAATGGGGGTCAAGACCGATGGGAGACGGTTACCTGACCAGCGCCGATGTCAACAACGTGCTGAACACCTTTGAGAGGGGGGGACGTTCGAAGCAGGTGCACGATATGAGTGGTCATGGCCGACACCTCGTGTAGCTTCTTTGGTGACATCCCCTGCACCGAAGGCCGGGTGCGACTCGTGTTAATATTGGTGTACTGGGCTTCGTAGAGTTGTGCACGATACACAGCCGGCAGGGGCGGGAGTCCTCGACTACGAGTGAGTTGGAGAGCCCTGACGTCGTCGATTAGCTGTGAGAGCGGTCCGGGAATATCACCGGCCGGCCTCCGCTCCATCTAAGAGAGCAGTTGGTCAGCCTGAGAGTATGGGTCCAAGTTCAAGAGCACCACATAGTAACTGAGAAGTTCGATCCATGGCTCTGCGACGGGTGCGGAGGCAGCCCAATCCCACCACATCTCCCATTCTGGGGGTAAAGTGAAAGACTGTTTTACGACGTCGTTTGGATGGGCAGCGAACAAGGATTTCGGGAGAGGGCGAGAGAGAAAATCTTCGAGACGGTTGAGGTACTGATCAGAGTCCATAAGCCCGCACATCCGATCCACGATCATGCTCAACGCCAACGTTGTGGCAATATACACCAGCGGGCTGCTCGCGGTGCTCACTCTCACGTACTTTTTCCTGCGACAGACGCCACCAGGCTCTCCTCAGCCTCAGCCAGAAGACACAAACCCGAAACCCCGAGCAGGCAGCATCATGCAACCCCCCAACGAAAATCTCGCCGAGCCCTTGGACGTTCCTTACACTCAAGAACAGCTCAAGGAGTTCGACGGATCAGATCCCTCGAAACCTATCTACGTCGCCATCAAAGGTATTACCGCCTTATCTTGCAGTCTCTCTCCCCACTCATGACAAGAAGGCACGATATTCGACGTGACCAAGAAGGTCGATGTGTACGGCAAGGGAAAGTCGTACAACCTATTCGCCGGAAAGGATGGCTCCAAGGCCCTAGGAATGTCAAGTCTGAACCCAAGGGACGCCGTTCCAGACTACAGTACACTCCCTGAGAACGAAAGGAAGGTGCTGGAAGATTGGTATTCGTTCTTCGAGTACGGAGCGCTTTGTCGTCCTCCTTGTTCCAATTGTCTTATTTCCCTCCAGGAAACGGTACAACATCGTTGGCAAGGTTGTAGATCTACCCCCCCTGAGCACTAGCCTTTGAGGTACACAATCTCCCCAGAATAAATTCGACCTGTCTCTTGCAAATATTGGCCCGTGCACCCGCGTGGACCCTGGATCGCACAGCCACGAGCGAGATGAGTTCTTACCACCCACGCCATACTCTTCGGTGGGGCCTGCACCATAACATAACACCGTCAGGATGAGCCAACTTGCCCTTCCTAACGGATACCACAGCCGCCACCCTGCGTCTGTGCGCAGCTTTGGCCTTTCCATTCCATCATGTCCCAAAGCTCTGTTCTTCGCATTGTCTCATGTTGGACGAACGTGCCGCACAGGTCAACTAATAAATCCCCCTTCGTGGGGCCTCACGATAGCACCGTCCCTAAATATCGCCGGACCCTTGGGCACCTCTCCAATCGCATCTTTCGCAGCCTGATCTAAATTAGGTTCATCCTCAAACTTGAAATCCAGCTCCCCTCCGTACACCTTTGGTATGTTCTCGTTTTCGATGAACTTGCGTAACTCGAGGCCAGGATCTCGTCCGCAAACGTGGACTTTGTCCCTCGTTCCCTCATCAAACCAATTCTGTCAAGGATCGATGCAGTAAGCCGCGTGAAGGAGACAAGAATAAACAACGGTGTTCGACCTTGATCCATCCCCACACCGTTGGGAAGAAGGATGGCGCATTAACAACCGCGATGGTGTGTAACGTTTCAGGGTAATTGGCCGTTGCCAACGAACTAGCTTCCTGCAGGTGGCCTCGGAGGCTCCACAGAGATTTGAAGGGGACGTTCTCAAAGTCAATGATAGAGACGACGGAGCATATTGGCGTGGGGGAGGTGGGATGAGGGAGATGGGAGCACAATGGGTGTGTGAACCGTGCCATGAACTCCCACAAGGCAACTCTGCGGAACGAGATGCTGAGAAACATTAAACACGGCTCGGAAACAGCGAACGTACATGCGCTGGTATCGCCTCTCGGGCTTGACCGCGAATATCTCCGTCGAAAGAGGTTCCAGTGATGCTAATCGATAGACGTACACTGGGATCCCTAGCTAACGACGATGTTTAGTATACTGTGAACTTGTGGTCGGGGTTTCATATAATACTTTGTCTCGCCTGCCGGTCCACCGAGGGTAGAACCTCTTCGCCGACTCCATTTCTTCCGGGTCGAATGTTGCATACAAGTTCCGCACATCGTGTTCCACCCTCCAGCTGGCGGTACCCGCAAACTGCTTCTGTGCTTTACCGACATCAAACTTCCGGGCACGGAGGAATCGGCTACATCAGCCGGGGATGTGAACGGAACCAGAATGTGGCGGCAGATTGTGAACGCACAGTAAGGTCGTATCATCGTGGGACGGGGGACCACCATCGTCCCCCTTCGGGTTGTAAAGATCCGCCTTGTGAAGGCTTTGCTTGAAGGCCTCCAAGGACTCCTCCTGGGATGGAGTGAGATGCCCGAGGTGGCCCGCGAGCAACCTCGAATAATCTGATCCGTCGACATCTGGGGGCTGGAGTTCGGACATATTGTAGAGACAAACTACCCGATCGCTACCGAGCTGATCGATCATCGATTCATCTGCCATCGCAAGTTCCCCTCGCCCTACTTATTCCCGGCTGCAGACAGGAACCTCTCGATAACAGCCTTTCCCTTGCGGAGGTTCAATAAAGAAATTCGCTCATTTGGAAGATGTGCTTGATCCTGTACGCGAAAAACTCTGAACAAATCAGCGCACAGATAGGTAACACATCACTCACAGAACTCTGGCCGAGAGGGAGATGCAAGGCACGACAGCCGAACTCCTTTTCGAGGTACGGGACAGACGGAATGGACTACCCCACGGGATTTAGTAACCAATAGGCCATAGCCAGAGAAGAAGACGCACCCCTCCTTCCCTGATCCGGAGTGGAGTTACTCCCCATTCCTCTCTCACGGAGGCTTCCAGAAACCCAAACCACTCATCATCAAGCCGTCCCAACCACCAGTCCGCCTTGTGGTCAATTTTGACCTTGGAGGCGGTGGTGAAAGACAGGTCAAATGGAGATATAGTCCAGGGACGTTACCTCGATAGAATTGGGGGACCTCAATCCAGAAAACAACACCTTCAAGAACTCGCACAAGTTTTCCGCGATAGTGTTCAGGTTCTGGTCGGGGACTATCCGTACCGACACCTGCGACTTTACCCGGGAAGGAATCACGGTGGGATCTAGCCGGGTTCAGCACCTTCGTCCCTAAACCAGGGCAGTGGACAACTTACTCCTTGGGCCAGACACTTGGATGTTGTGGACGGTAAATGAGGGTTCGCGCCACTTTGACGACAGGGACTCAGTCGATCGTCCTGTGATCGAAGCAATCCGTTCGTACAGCCCGGATTCCTCCTCAGTTAGAGGACGGACATCTTCGTCTTCTCGACTTTGAGGTGGGAGCGTTGAAATTGAGATAAACCGACTTACAAAACTGTGGCACCATCGCCCTTCCATTCTCATCTGTGATTTTTGAGAGCAATTTGACCCTAGACGATGACAGTTAGTGGATCGCATTCACCGTTTATAACAAAACCGTAGTCAACATGTCAATCAATGGTTCTGCTGTCGCGCCTCCTTCTACTCCGGAGTGCAGATCCGGCCGGTCGTTGAATATCTAGAGTGAGGTTAGCCCGCACGTCGACTTGGCGCTGGAAAGGCTCATACCTCGATACTGCAATGGACGACACCCCTCAGTCCATAGGTAATGCACGGAGTTGCCTCGTCAATCCAGGTAGAATTGCTAGTGATTGCGTTGAGAACGCCGGACATCAACTGCGTCAAAGGAGCCACCTGATGAGAATGGCGTCGATTTCGCCGATCGAATCCTATTCGTCGTCCCATTAGAAAATTTTCACTTGAACATACGGGCTCCCGACCTTGTTCTTTTGAATGGCCTCCCGGAATCCGACACTGCCGGACTCCTCTTCTCCCTCGACCAACATGATGAGGTCAACGCTAAGAGACCTCTTGCGTAGCAGTTCTGACGCGGCACACGCAACTGCGATGATTGGGCCTTTGTTGTCTGTTGCACCGCGTCCATACAAGTACCCGTTCCTCCCCGTCAGGTTGAAGGGGTCTGTCTGCCAATCACGAGCCGGAGCTGCCATGACATCGTAATGCCTGTAAGGTCGTCAGAACCGTGCGTCTGTGGGGTTAATTTAGGCATACCCATAAAATAGCACACGTTTCTTCGGAGCCTCATGGCGAGCTCCTTGAAACGTCGCCAATACGAGGGGATTGGTTGTCTCCCCGGTCGATACCTGAGTTGGAACGTCGGCGATTGTGCGTCTGTAATACGGGAACTACCCACAAGAGTTGACTGTGATGCCCCAAGTTGATTCAAGCATTTTTTCAGCCATATAGCGCCTTGGCGACAATCTTCCCGGTGTTGGGGGCTGTTACTGACGCTAGGGATCGAGATGAATCTCGAGAGGGCGTAGAGCATGGTGTCTCGAAAAAAACAATATCAGGCTAGAGTCGGTCGAGGGTGGGTAAGACCGCCAACCGTTTGTACTCTCAACTCCGCGTTGGGCCACCGGGCGGTGAAAACCTCTGTCCAGATGGTCTCCTGATTTAGGAGGTTCGATATTCCATACCTGAGGGGCGTGAGTGTTGAATTGGAAGAGAAATACCTAGCGCAAACCTTGATATATCCGTCATTCGCACCAGTCACTAGTTGGAATTGACCAGACTCTTCGCTGTATGTAACCGCCGAAGACAGGATGATGCTGTCCGTGTGGCCGTCTGATTCTGCCGTGCAATCAAACGATGCAGACCACCTCTGATGATACTTCAGAAACGATTGCGCCCCCACGACCTTTCACCCACCTGAATCTGGCCATTTGCTGACACACTGTAGAGGTCGGAGTGCAACATAGAGAGGGAAAGAACCGCGACGTTCTACAACATCGGTTAGGAATCCATTCGCTCGAAATACTCGACTATTGACCTCACGAACGATGATAGTCCTGACAAGGGTCCTGGTTTCAAGATCCAAAACCTTGATGTATCCGTCCTGACACCCAGCATAGATCGTTTCTCCCCTCACTGCGATAGACAAAACGGCGCCTTGGTTGCATTCAAAGGTGTATTGCAGGACCGGAGAGGGGGAAGAGCAGTTCCACAACTATTTCCCTGTTAACCTCACACGGTACGAAGGGACCACAGCTCACCTTGACAGACTCATCCCCACTTCCCGTGACAAGATACACGCACGACTGCGCATCCGTATAGAGGGTGTCATCCGATCCCCAGTACGGGGAGGGGGAAACTGCCATACAGTACACATACCCATGGTGGGCGGATGAGATTATGTTCGTTGCGGGTATACTGAGCACCGTGCATTCCGCTTGTGAAGAAGCGGCATCCGATGACGGCGTGGGAGTAATTTCATTCGCGGAGTCCGCAGACATCGTGTGTTGGTATTGAGGATGACTGCCCGCAAAAAACCTGTGAACCGGACGTGGCTGAGAGTTAGGCGGGGTCATGACTGAATCTCTCCCGAACTGGATCCACTGGATAGATGTGTTTTGGCACCCAAAGTAGACGGTCTCGCGGGACTGTGACCAAGCGAGTGAGTAGATATCACCAGCATCAGTTTGAAGGTACGGGTCTAGGACGTAGAGAGGAACTAGATCGACCGTATCCCAGACCTGTGATGGGAACGTGAGGCATCACACCGGCGTAAGACGCAAGGACATTACAACGCACCCTCACGGTACTGTCCGCTAACGGCGGGTGCGATCAGACTATGTTCGAGAAGCACGGGATTAACCAGCGTACCGGAAGAGCTAAAAAGCCATTTCTTAGCAACGGCGTACTCCATGGCGAGGACGCTCCCCTCATGACCTTTTAGCGCCGTCTTCCTCGAATACAAGTGGCGATCCCAAACCTACGGTAGCGGAGGTTTCGTTCAAGTCCAAAGACACTGTAGTGGATGTGACTTACCAGTATGTCTCCTGACTGCCTCCCACCAAAGATATACGACTCGGTTGCGGCCAGACAGAGCAGAGAACTGTTCGGCTGGTATATCGAGTGAAAAAGACGAGGTGGAGGCGCGACCGCGTTCAGGTGCCGGCTAAGGGAGGCGGGTGCAGTCATGAAGTCCATCACGGTGACCGTGTCGTCCGTGTCAAGTGAAGATTGCCGGTTGATCGACAACCGTCATGTCGTCAGACACCGCCGCCAGCCTAAAGGAAAAAGACCTCGTAAGGCCCTACATCCAAACGAATAACCTCAGTTAACGGGAACTCCGCTAGGGAAACGCCGCGTTCAAGGCAGGAGATTTCCCCGCCAGCATCGGTCATTACACCTCCGCGATACTTGCAGACCCGAGCAACCCTACCTTCTATCTGAACCGGGCGGCCGCGTATCTGAAATTAGGCAAGTATGTGGATTGCCGATGCAACTCTCCCAATCGCCAACCCTTTCGCATAGATATCAAGATGTAGAAAGGGACACATCCTCCACGCTGAAAATCCAGAAGGACAATGTAAAAGCGCTCTTCCGCCGTGGTCAGGCAAGGATGCAGTTGGAGAATCTCGATGGGTCTCAAGACGGTGAGACGCCATCTGATGTGCTTATTGTTATTTTCCCCTGAAGATAGTGCTAAGATCTGCGACGAGCCCTCAAGTTGGAGCCTGATAACCCTTCCATCAAGGAGGAGATTCAAAAGGTTGAGGCACTCACGCTTGAGCTTGAACATTTAAAACGATCCAAGCCTGCACGCCCCACACCACCCTTGCCGAAACTACGGACCCGTCGTGTTCCCATTGAGATCATCGACGCACCTCCGACCATTGGTGCCCAGGGCGATCTCTTAATCCCAGTTTCCTCCCGACCCCTCGACCGACCGGTACCAACCGCATCATCGATGAATGTCGCGCCCACCCCAGACGCAGAGACACCAGAAGACGAGCAACCTGAAGAAAAACCTCCCCAGAACTCATTCCGTGATGCGAAGCAGACGAGAAGTGCCAAGTACGGGGGAGGAATCTTCAGGTCCTCTGGTTCCCATACGATCTTCAAGCCAGAAACCTCACCCGCGCTCCACACGAAACCACAGACAGGCCAACCGCACCGGCCGTCGATGAACCTAGCGGCATTCACAAGGTCATGGAATACACTAACAACGGACAAACACAAATGGACTTTGCTTCAACAGATACCCCCCGTTTCCTTATCCCGTTTCTTTGGGTCATCGCTCGAAGCAGACATCTTGTCTTCGATACTGGGCGTTCTCCTTACGGTACTGTCGGTTGGGGGGTCCGAACAAAACTTGGTCAAGGAGTATATGGTGTTCCTGCCGCAGGTTTCCCGTTTCTTCCTGATCTACACATTCTTGCGTCGCGACGACAAGGATCGTGCCAAGGAGATTTGGACGTTGTTAGATGTGGCGGGTGTTACGGGCGAGGAGGGTGACGACGCCAAGAAATTATGGGATGCGTGATCTTGTGGAACGTCAAGCCCCTTGGTATTAAGCTTACCCGCGCATGTACACCCATCGAAATACATCCGTGGATCCGGTTTTCTCTCGGCTCCCGTCCTCCGTCGTTCCGCATCCTGAAAGAGTTTGGGCTTGGATCAAGACTTAGCGATTTGAAGGTCACCCTCTTTGGTAGTTGCCGTGCTGCGTGCTCCAACCATGAGGCCTAGGCGTCGAGCACAGCTTGAGACTTGCACCCATCTCTACAACAAGGATGAAGGTCTGTTCTCTCAAACGCAATGTGGCAGTCCTCGCTGTGACGGCCACATCGTCACTGAATCCAACCTCGACACCGTCCACACCAATTTCAAGTCCCATTTCCGGAAATGCCGGTCCGGGATCATTTCGGACTTTCACGGTTACAAACGACTGTCCCTTCACGATTTGGTGCGACTGGAGGCCATGACCGTATGAACAACCGGCTGACAAGCCCCCCAGGCCAGCACTGTACACAGATCTTAACGCCGGAAAGTCCGTGCCATCCCAACCTACAGGTTGGGAACAAGCCTCCGGCGCCACACTTACATTCACAGTCCCGTACAATTGGACTGCGGGAAGAATATGGGGGAGGACTGAGTGTAATTTTTCTGTGAACCCCGGACCAAATTCATGCGCCACCGGCGGCTGCAACGGCGGGCTTCTTTGCGACACAGGCACCGGAACGGTGCGTCTGAATACCGATCCAGAATTGTCTGCGCCGCTGATGGCTGTATTCTCCAGGGAGTTCCCCCAGTCTCACTTGCAGAGTGGACCCTTGGCGTGGATGGCAAACCCGACTTTTATGACGTGTCGCTGGTGGATGGAAGTAACCTTCCAATGAGGATAACTTCCAACAAAGGGTGCCCAACCGCCTCTTGTCCCGTGGATTTAAACCCAGCATGTAAGTCAAACAACCCCCCGACATTTCTCCCTGGCGTGGTTTTATTGTTATTCATGTGTGGGGGTTTAGGCCCGCCGGAGCTGGCCCTCAGGAACTCGAACGGTGTGGTCGTGGGATGCAAGAGTTCGTGCTTCGCGAACCTGAGCGGAGATCCAGGTATACAGCATTTCTCCTCCGCTATGATAGGCACCGACTGACGGAATCATATATCCAGCCAACTCTCCCAATTGTTGTTCGGGATCATTCAGTACCCCGAATACGTGCCCCGTAAGTGGTGTGCGCTACTATTACTACTTCAGTGGGTCATCCATCCAGTCCCCAATCGAGATCCTCTCCAACTTGACGTTTGCTTGCACATGCAGAGGATCAATGCCCGGATGCTTATGCATACGCTTACGATGAGCACAGCGGGACCGCTTTGTGGACTTGCGACTCTAACCTTTCGTCGGACTACGCCCTTGTTTTTTGCCCCTAGAAATGTCCGATATTCCCTCCAACACATGTGCATAGGTTGGACACATTCTGTCTGCTTTATAAGTTTCGAATGTAATTCTCAGCACTCTTCCGGAGGTGGGCCCCTTCACGCAAATTAAGCCCAAGGCAGCAAAACAGCTCACGCTACACATGCAAGTCAAATCAGAAAAAGTATTACTAAGTTACCGCGAACGGGAGGTGTCTAGTGTGGGGTGTTGATCTCTTTTAAATTGGCCCCCAGGTTGTCGGGAAGGGCATGTGTCGGATCGACCTGGCTCAGCAGCCGTCCACCAAACAAGACTGGTCCATTCTCCGCCCTGAATTTATTGATCCTCGCTTCAACCTCGGGTCGAAAGTGTCTCATCAAACCCTGAATGGGCCATGCGGCGGCGTCTCCAAGAGCACAGATCGTTCGACCCTCGATTTGTTTGCTGTGCAAAGCGAACCAATAGATGGATGGAGATAAGCGAATGTATGGATCGGGGATAGAGGTAGTGGCAAAAGGAAAACTAACGTGAGTTCCAGAAGCATATCGATCTCTCGTAAGTGACCACGGCCCTCGGCGATTCTATCCATCAGTTTCATCATCCAGGTGGTACCCTCTCGGCAAGGCGTGCACTGGCCGCACGACTCGTGTTTGTAAAACTGGGGTGCAAAACGGGAGTGGATTGTCAGGTTAAACTCGTGCCGTGCGGGAACGCTCGGAGGCCAAACAGGGGCACTCACGTGTGCGAACCTCGCAATCGCGGCAACAATGTCAGTCGATTTGTCCATGACGATCACGGCACCGGTTCCCAAACCGGACTGAGCGTCCTTGAGAGAATCGTAGTCCATCCTGAGGTATATCGATACAAATGAGCTGGGTGGGAACGGGGAGGGAATGTAGGGTCCCACGTACAGAACCTCAGCACACACATCCTTGGGAATCACCGGAACGGAGCTTCCGCCAGGGATGATACCTAAAAGGTTGTCCCATCCTCCACGAACACCACCACAATGCTTCTCGATCAAGTCCTTGAGGGGGATACTCATTTCCTCCTCGACGACACAAGGGTTGTTGACGTGACCACTGATGCAGAAAAGCTTGGTTCCCTGATTCCGTTCGCGACCGAATCCAGCGAACCAACTGGAACCTCTTCTACAAATCGTTGGGGCGACGGCGACGGTCTCGACATTGGCGACAGTAGTTGGACAACCGAAGAGACCGACGTCCGCAGGGAAGGGAGGCTTTAATCGGGGTTTACCCTGCTTGCCCTCGAGGGATTCGATCAAGGCGGTTTCCTCGCCGCAGATATAGGCGCCGGCACCACGGTGGACGTAAACGTCAAAGTCGTATCCAGAACCGCAGGCGTTTTTACCAATAAGACCAGCCCTGTACGCTTCGTCGATGGCTTGCTGAAGGTGGGAGGCTTCCTGGAAGAATTCACCACGGATATAGATGTAGGCAGCGCTCGCGTTCATGGCACGTCCGGCAACAAGACAACCCTCGACCAGTTTGTGGGGGTCACCGCGGAGGATTTCACGGTCCTTGCAGGTACCAGGCTCTCCCTCATCGGCATTCACGACTAGGTAGCGAGGTCTGTTGAAACGCTTGGTTAGCCCACGGTGGTGGTTCTGGTCAGCAGACCATACCGAGGATCCTTTTCCCAACCAGGCTTGTTCATGAAACTCCATTTGAGACCAGAGGGGAAACCGGCGCCGCCACGACCACGGAGACCGGAGTCCTTAATGGTTTGGATGATCCAGGAGTCACCTTTGAGGAGGATCTCTTTTGTGCGATGCCAGTCGCCGCGTGACTAACGGAAATAGGATGGATATTGAGTCCCCGCGGGGATGGATTAGAAATGGTCACACACCTGGGCACCCTTGAGGCCGTGATCATGTCTACAGTAGGCGTTTGTGAAGATTCGGTCCTGGTCTTTGAGACCTCCGTAACGCCTGACTGGAGGGTCGTGTACGGTCGCGAAGGAACGTCTGAAAGGCCTGGAGGCTGGAAGTCGCGTGCAAGTGAGTCGGTGGGGGGATTTAGCGGGAGAGAGGACGCTTACCGGCCTTGGTTGCGTTGAACATGGAGAGGGGATGAAGGAGTGAGTCGGGAGATGAGGCCGGCCAATGAGAAAGCTGGGAGAGACAAATCAAGCGTGGTTACCGTAAAAGGGAAAGATGCCCGGGGGATGCCGAGGTGGGTCTAGACCGCGAGAGGCGGGAGAGCGCCGATGGTTTATAAGGATGGAGAGGGAAGGGAGGGAGGAGGGCGAGACGAAAGGACGTGCAGCAAAGGACAGAGGGAGAAGATGATCAGGTTCGACAACGTCCCGCAAGAAATCGTCCAGGCGATGTGCACACCGATGCACCAGATCCTCCTCCCTCCTCCTGCCCAGCACCTCGGTCACCTCTGGCTCGGCTCTTTCGCTGCCATCTCTGACCCTGATCTCCTCAGGAAACACCGCATCTCCCACCTCGTCCAGGTCATCGACGTCCCATGGCTCCCTCCAGTCAACGACCCAAACATGACCGTCACGAGGATCGACATCATGGACATCCCCTCTGCTGACCTAAAGTCCCACCTCGACGACGCTTGCGCAAGGATCGAAAAGTCTCTCGCGGCGGGAAAGAACGTCCTCGTCCACTGCCAACAGGTATATCTCACCTTCCTCTCCCTCACCTTCCCCCTCACCCCTTCCTCTCTCAGGGCATCTCTCGTAGCGCTTCCGTCGTCATCGCCTATCTCATCAAAAACCACGGCATGTCATACGAGTTCGCGTTTGCCTTTGTGAAGAAGTACAGGGCCTGCATCAAACCCAACTCTGGTTTCGTAAAGTGCCTCAAGGAATGGGAGATCAAGCAGCGACCGCATATAAGCAGGTCTCAGACAGAGTATGTACCTTTCCCCTCTGTCCCCTCCACCGCCTCCCCACCCGGTCACCTCACCACCGATACCCAGGGCAATCCCCATGCGGCGCTAGTGAGAAGAACCGCGCCCAGAGAGGGTGGTCCGTAGTATTTGGCCTCCACCTTGAATCATATAGAAACCTTATGTATCGTTCCTAGGACCACATATAACCTCTGGGCAGGAATGGAGCTTACCCTGTTCGTAGATACGTATACCACACTTTCCCTCTCGTCATCTCCCCGAGCCCAGCCCCCATCGGAACGCGTCCTTCCCAATCTTAACGCAAACCTCCTCCGCCTCTACGCGGGCCGATGGTTTACGCAATTGAGACGCAAATTCTCTATTCAAGTCCTCTATCACACCCTGAGGCAACTCCGCGATGGTCGGAAAGTCCCCGGTCGGCTTGTCGGCCCCATTTCTCTCTAAAAGTGCCCATCCAATCGACACGTGGAATTTAGGTTCAGGGTAAAATTCACTTTGTTTGATTGCCCGTAGCGCCGGGGTGAGCGCGTCGGTCAAAGCTCCGAGCTGGAAAGAAACGTTGAGCACGTACAGGAACGAGAGATCAGGAGAGCTCGACCTGTTCGTGACCAGCCCCAACCTGTACAGCTAGGAATACCCTCGAGTGATCGTCATTCTCGAGTTTGATAAACCCCGTCAAGGACAGAGCCCACCCCTGGTGTGAAGCTACCACGCGACGCACGGTGTTCTTGAATTCCTCCCTCTGATGCGTCCATAAGAAAGTGGGGCGAGAGAGGGAGATGTGTAGTTCCCATCGGCCACCGTCTAGGCCGATTGGATGCAAAGTCGGCACCTTGGCTCTTGCAGACTGGAAGGCACTCGACAGAACCCCTCCCAGCCTCTCGCCCATCTCCGACACCACGGGGACGTAGAGATGACATGCCCATCGTCCGTCAACGTGTGGGGAACTTCTAACACGACCCTGGTGTCGTGCCGGATCGTCCGTTGGGGTTGCGACCACGAGTTTAGAAGACAGTGGGGGAAGCCTCCTGCGTTTGGTCAACGGGGGAATAGAGATTCCAGGTCGTGAGGGATTGCTCACTTCTTCTTCGGAGGGCCCTCTGGTTCCACCTCAATGCCTTCGCCATCAGAGCTCGCGTAGCATACCAACGGAGATCCTCGCTTAGACATGGATACCTTCTCGCCTCACGGGGCGATGGTGGTGATCAACACCGATGATCGATTGAACGACCGCTCAAGCGCTCAAGCGAAATACACACCCGCCGTCCACTCCCAAATAGTAAAACCAGGGACCAGTCCGGAACTACAAACTGGACAACATGTACAATGTATCAACGGAACGAATGCGACTGGTTGCCGCTCTTTGGCTGGTTGTGCGCCTTGGGGGGAGCCGGGAAGTTTCCATACTGCACCGGTCCTGGTTCTTGCAAGGGTGTCAGAGGTGACTCTCGATGCAACACTGAACACGCGTACCTCTATTCCGTTTCTTTATCACCGGTCCTACTTTTTTCACGTCACCTACGTCCAGCAAACTCGGTTCAGCGGCGTAGTCGAACATCTCGACGTCATCTTCCGGCCCGTTCGATGCCGGGTTCCTCTTCCGTTTCTTTTTCTGTTGACCTCTCTGGCCCACAGTGATGATAGTGTCAACTACCGCCGGCGTCGGGCGTTGCCTTTCAGAAGTCGGTACGAACGCCATCTCGATTTGTCCCGTCGCTGCTTCAGCCCCGGCCACCGGTCCCAGTGAATCATTGAAAACAACCATCTCCGCCTCGGCCTTGACCTACGGGAGCGGGTGTGAAAGCGACACACAAGGAGTATCCTTGCACGCACTGATGTCACCGTCGGAGCTACGATTAGTGTATCGTGTATCTTTGACTTGACCTCGGAGAAGTTAGAACGAGTCGAGGGGGTGCGCTCCTGTATGCTGTCATCATCGAGGAGCTGATATCGCTTCAATAACCCGACCAACCGATGAAAAGTCAACACCCAGCAACAGGCTGCTTGTCGCCTTGTATGACGGTTGGCGCACGCAGAATAACGTGTGTGGTGGGACGACAAGCTGGTCGGAGGGCGCTGGATAACCCCGTAAGTGCATCTCGAATGGACAAGACCTATACAAACCATACCAGGTCCACTGTGAGGATCACTCTGGGCAACATTTTCCGCAGTCTTAGTGTCGTTAGTTCGTCCCGGATCACCCACAGTCTTTCGAGACCCGCTGATGTCTACACTTCCAGATCCCCCGACACGGATTTCTTCGAGCAATTCGTTCGCGCGCCCCCTGATGACGGGCGGCACGGCTCGAAAAATGTTCAAGAGCGCGGGGAGGTCATTTGGTGGTTGCTCCGCAAGCTGGAATAGATAGTGCTGTGGTAAGACATATCTGCATCGCATGTAAGTAAAAGCAATAGCATTGAACCCCGCCGGAGCACATACGTGGTACTTTCATCTTCCTCCCGAGCCACCCTGTCTCTCCAATCGTGAATCCGCAGGTAAATACTCTTCGGAGTGCTTCCGTGGGTAACCTTAGTGAAGGTTACTTTGTTCCATTTCTTCGCTATTGTGTCCCACCCTCCTGGACCGGACCCCTCCCCGTCGTCGTAATGTTCCGTTTGGTGTAATCGAAGTGAAGTCTCCTCCGAGCGCAATAAAACCTCTCGAAGTAAGGTATGCCTTGGGTCAAAATTCGAGGAGCTGACATTTGCTTGTGGATGGGGGGTTTCCTGAGTGCGGGATTGCGAACGGGACAGAGCGCGGTCCAGAAGGGCATTTCGAAGATTGTCGTAGATGAATAGGAGGAAATGGGTGTCCGAACGAGCGTATGCAAGCATTTCCTTCGGCAGCGGTCTATGGCGCCGTATCATGATAGATTCCAGGTGAGTTGAGAGAGTGACACAAACCGGATTCTCCAGTCTGCTTGTTGATACCGTTTGTCTGCGGTAAAATCACAGTACATCTCGAGGAGGGTGGCTAACCCGTGCCGGGGGAGTTCTGAGGTAATCTGAGTTTCTGGGTCTGGAAGTGACATCCTCGAGACATTTACCAAGGACCTTCGATGCGTGATACGTGTCGAAGAGACCAACGACATATATCCCAAAGTTCTCTTGTAGCCATACGATGTCACTCTCTGCTCCGTGGAAAACCTGGGAATAAAGTCAATTATAGCCTCGACATCTGGCAGCAGTACGACCTTCAGGACGTCCGGGTTGGTGAAGACCTCGTTCAACTCCTCCAGCTCTTCACGCAACGTCAAGGTATCCACGATAAAGTCATCGCGTCGGGTGCTAATCTGCATCAAGCATACGAACCCGCTGAACGAACGGTGTCTGTGATGTTCGAGGTCCACAGCGACTTCTTGGACCTGCCGAAGCTTCCCCAGCATAACCTGGAACTCTTGAGGAGTGGACACCCAGTTGAAAGGGGTTCTTTCGAGCGGAGGGGGCGAATGCGGGGGAGAAACTTGGAACAAAGACGGTGGGTACGATATGTGCGTTATCTCATAGTGGTATGGATGTGGCCTGCAATGCTGTTAGCATGGGTGTGAGTGGGGGGAAACACGACATGCACTCTGGAGGTACCCTCATCTTGGTCATCGAGAGAAATGTATCCTAGGGGTACTTTTGCGTTGTATTTGTGTTTCAGGGAGGGAGACCAACGATAGTTTCTGTGGTTATTCGGTTTTTGTGTAAACTTGAGCTGCGGTTTGGCAATATGAGAGGCATGTTGGAGTGCCGGATCCAAACGTCCGTGCGAGGCATTCGTTTTTGTCTGGGGACAGTCAGCAGGGTACCAGGAGGAGGTTTGGTTGTACATACTCCGGTCTCAACTGTGTTCGGATTTATCGGAGGTACGGGTGCCGTGTTGTGCCCTTGGAAAATGTCCATACAGCTATCCTGAAACCCCGTTAGTAGGAAAACATGAAACTATGACTGAGGGGTTCCACTCACCACCCTTTCTAGCAACTGGTCCATGATGTCAACCACAACGGAGCCGAAGTCGTCGACAACGTCGTCTTGGTCGATAATCAGTCTAGTACCACCCTTTCCGCCAAGGCTCGTGGTAGAGCTTGCGGCCAGAGTCAACAGCTTGTTGGTAATTGACAAGACCTTTGTTGAACACGCTTCGATTTCTTCCGCGAGATCGCGGTCGATGGACTTGTGAAATTGGATGTCAGTCGGGAGAGCGAACGCATGTTTTGTCGGATTGAGTATGGAGGTCTGCAACTTGAGATTATAGTCCTCAAAATTGGACTGCATCGTTGCGAGGGTGGAAGAGGAAACACCGGGGAGGGAGACGAATTCGTGATGTCGATCGCTTCAAGTCCACACAGGCTCGACATGATCGTGTCCGAGACCTTGCGGTCCTCGAGTCGCTCGTCTGCCGGGATACTCGCAGGTATTTCCAGACTTCGGCAGAAATTCGACGGAGACTCGCGCGTGCTTTTGTTTGCGCTCTCTTCTAATGCTCCGGACCTCTCTCAGACCGTCAACCAGCTCGGACGTCTCGCCACACGGTCTATCGGTTGTTTGTCCGCCCCTGAGCACCCCGACGTAGTCTCCTGTTCTGTCGCGTTGTTAGATGCTAGAGAGGCAACAGTATTCAGGTCTGACATTCCAGGGCGCGCCCCGGCTCAAGTGGGACGGTGGCACTCCCCAAAGAGGATGCAGGAGAAAACTACAGCGCCGACCGATGATTCAATCCCGTTGGACTTTGGGGTCGACTGGGAGGAGGTTTGGAGTAAGGG